>Ga0302310_10000290_pt1 | contig 48781 bp, 46 predicted proteins | sample III_Palsa_N1_2_FD_200451 | JGI IMG/M metagenome (GOLD analysis project Ga0302310, IMG submission 200451) | Peat permafrost microbial communities from Stordalen Mire near Abisko, Sweden - III_Palsa_N1_2 | ecosystem: Environmental > Terrestrial > Soil > Palsa > Peat permafrost | place: Sweden...
TGGATCGTCATTCCGAACGAGCCCTATTCGTTCCCAAGCGATCCCTACGCCCAGCCCTACGCGCCACCGGCTCCAGCACCCGTCGCGCCGAGCAACGGCCCAACGACGTGATGCAGGTACGATGGTGACGTGAGTACGTCCACATCGCCCCGCCCGTTCGTCTACACCGACAACCGCCTGAGCTGCTCAGGCGCCGATCTCTCTGAGCTAGCCGAAACCTACGGCACACCGCTCTACGTCTATTCCGCCGACGCCATCCGTGACCGTCTCGGCATGCTCCAAACAGAGTTTGCGAGTATTCCGAACACCCTCTGTTACGCGGTCAAAGCCAACTCCTCGCTGGCCATTCTCAAGCTCCTCAGCGAGCAAGGCTGTGGCTTCGACATCGTCTCCGGAGGCGAGCTGGAACGCGTACGCCGCGCCGCTCCCGCAGCTCTCAGCCGCGTCGTCTTCTCCGGCGTCGGCAAGCAAGTCTGGGAGATGGATGCAGCGCTCGCCGCCGACATCCTCCTCTTCAACATAGAGAGCGAAGCCGAGTTAGAGATCCTCAGCCAGCGCGCCAGCGCCGCAGGCAAGATCGCGAAGATCGCCCTCCGCGTAAACCCGGATGTCTTCGCCGAAACCCATCCCTACATCTCTACGGGCCTCCGCGAGCACAAGTTCGGCATCGCCATCGAGCGCGCCCGCGAAGTCTACCGCCGAGCCGCTCAGCTTCCCGGCCTCGAGCCCGCAGGCGTCAGCGTCCACATCGGCTCCCAGATCCGCTCGGTCGAACCCTTCGCCCAGTCACTCCAGCGCGTCCGCAGCCTGGTAGAGGAACTCCGCTCGGATGGCTTGGATATCCAGTACGTCGACGGCGGCGGAGGCTTCGGCATCGAGTACGGTACCGCCGACTTCGACCCAGCAGCCTCGGTCGCCGCATACGCCGCCGCGATCCGCTCCGCTCTGGACGGCCTCGACGCCCACCTGCTCCTCGAGCCCGGACGCTTCCTCGTCGCCCAGGCTGGAGCGCTCCTCACCCGCGTCCTCTACACCAAGCAGAACGGCACGAAGCACTTCGTCATCACCGACGCGGCCATGAACGACCTCATCCGCCCAGCCCTCTACCAGGCTCACCACGAGATCCTCCCGGTGATCGCGGATGTGGCCCGCGCCAGCCAGACCGCTGACATCGTAGGCCCGGTCTGCGAGACCGGGGACTTCTTCGCCCGCGACCGCACGCTGCCCGAGCTCCGCACCGGAGACCTCGCCGTGCTCCTCGACGCCGGCGCCTACGGCATGTCTCTCGCCTCCCACTACAACACCCGCGTCCATCCCGCCGAGGTCCTCATCGACCACGGCCAACCACGCCTCATTCGCCGCCGGGAGACACTTGACAGCATCCTTGCCCCCGAGCTGCTGTAGTGTCCCAGGCCACCCCGGCCTCACCCCTCTGCGTGCTACAATTTTGTTCGACGAAGATGCGCGACATGTGCCGTTATGGCCTGTTTTCGCACATATACACTAACTAAAGCAGCAGAGGTTCACACATGTCTGGCCACTCAAAATGGGCGACAATCAAGCATAAGAAGGGCGCGCTGGACGCCAAGCGCGGCAAGATCTTTACCCGCCTGATCAAGGAAATCACTATCGCGGCCAAAGGTGGCGGAGGAGATCCTGACGGCAATCCTCGCCTGCGCGGCGCCATCGTCGCAGCCAAAGCCGAGAATATGCCAGCTGACAACATCAAGCGCGCCATCCAGAAGGGAACTGGCGAGCTCGAGGGCGCAGCGTACGAGGAGATTCGCTTTGAGGGCTACGGTCCCGGAGGCGTCGCGGTCATCGTCGACACCCTCTCCGACAACCGCAATCGCGCCGTCTCGGAGATTCGCTTCGCCTTCTCGAAGAACGGCGGAAACCTTGGGGAAACCGGGTCCGTCGGGTACATGTTCTCGAAGAAGGGCGTCATCGTTGTAGCGAAGTCTGCGGCCGACGAAGACAAGCTCACCGAAATCGTTCTTGAAGCCGGTGCGGACGACCTCACCGATGAAGGCGAAAACTGGGAGATCCTGACCAGCCCCAAGGACTACGAGGCCGTCATGAACGCCCTCACCGCAGCCAAGATCAAGCCCGAACACGCGGAAGTGACCATGATCTCTTCCACGTATACCAAGCTCGAAGGAACGCAGGCTGCGCAGATGATGCGACTGCTGGACGCCATCGACGACCTCGACGACACACAAGCCGTCTACTCGAACTTCGACATGGATGAAGAGTCCGTTCCGGCCTAACCGCAGAAACAGTAGCAAACCGAGAGATGCGAAAGCCGCCACTCGATGGCGGCTTTCGATTGTGAGGAAAGAATGGCGAAGGCCGTGATATCTATGGCGAGAGCAGTACTGCTAGTTGCGGCGGGCACTGCTGCCGCCTTGGCTCAATCGAACGTGCCAGTAGCCTCGCAGCTCGTCGGCTATATTCACGACACGGCCGGCTCAACGGTTTCCGGAGCCGACGTCCTCATCAAGTCCGACAGCCGTCTGATCGCCGAGACCACATCGGATACAAGCGGGCGCTTCTCGTTCCAAGGAAATCCTGGCAACTACGACCTCAGCGTTACAGCGCGAGGCTTTCAACGGCTGTTCGTAGCCCGGCTGTCACTTCCCACGGAGGATCCGATCAGCTTGACCCTTCTGGTTCAAAACGGGGGCGGGGTAAGCGTAGTGTCGACAGTCGAGCCGCTTCGCACTGTGGCTCCTGTTTCATCCCTGCTGCTACCGGCACAACCTTTGTCTGCAAAACCTTCACCTGCGGCCAAAGCGGAGCAAGCAACCTGGGAGTATGGCGTTTTGGTGCAGGGCGGAGTTGGCCTGGAAGAGCGCACAAACTTCAGCTTCTTTATGGTTGGAGGACACCTGGGGAAGGTGCTGACACCGCAACTCGGCTCAGGACACCTCAGGGGCAATGTCGAATACTCGGTCGAGGTGTTTCCACTCTGGCAGTCCTACACGCCTAAGTTCCAGCGCATCAGTTGCGGGCCTGTCAATCCGGTCACATCGTTGGCGCAGTGTAGCGTGCCCTACACGGTGGGCGGGACCTTCACCGGCGCGAGCATTACGCCTATCCAGGTGCGGTGGAACTTCACTCACGGCAAGAGGTTCATGCCGTGGATCCAGGCCGCGGGCGGGGTTGTGTGGACGAACCACAAATATCCCGCGGTGGGAGATCTCAATCCCGACGACCCAACCCAGACAGGTCCCGCGGCTGACACCAGCGTGTGGAACTTCACGCCGCAGGGCGGAATCGGTGCCCACTACTTCCTGAAGCCGCGCCGTTCGATGGACTTCAGCATCAATGCGGTGCATATTTCCAGTGCCAGCCTTGGAGACAAGAACCCGGGAGTCAATGTGAGTTTGCAGATGTCAGTTGGGTACACGTGGTGGAAGTAAGACGATGAGCAGCGAGATCATAAACGGAAGTCCGAACACCGAAGCGATCGTGGAATGCGTTCCAAACTTCTCTGAAGGGGCCGACCGGCAGAAGGTAGAAGAGATCGTCCGTGCGATGCGCGTCGATGGAGTGCATCTGCTGGATTACTCCCTGGATGCGGACCACAATCGCTCGGTGGTGACCATTGCGGGCTCGCCGGAGGCGGTTGTCGAAGCGGCAGTGCGGGGCGCAGGGAAGGCCGCCGAGCTGATCGACCTGACCAAGCAAAGTGGCGCCCATCCTCGGATAGGCGCTGCGGACGTGATTCCGTTTGTCCCGGTCAGCGGCGTGTCGTTGGTGCAATGCGCCATGCTGGCAAGGCAGGCAGGATTGGCGATCTGGCGGCGGTTCGGCGTACCGATTTACTTTTATGAAGCCGCTGCGTCACGGCCAGACAGGGTGAACCTGGAAGATGTGCGGCGCGGCCAGTTTGAGGGTCTACAGCGGGACTCGCTCAAGGATACCCGGCGTCAACCCGATGTAGGCGGCCCAGAGCTGCATGCGACGGCTGGAGCAAGCGCTGTGGGAGCCCGTAAGTTCCTGATTGCCTACAACATATACCTGCCTGCCAGTGGGTCGTCCGAGGCGGTGAGCCTGGCGCGCTCGATCGCTAAGGAGATCCGGGCGTCGGGAGGAGGCTTATTTGGGGTCAAGGCAATCGGTGTGATGGCGAATGGCCGTGCCCAGGTCAGCATGAATATCACGGATTTTCAAAAAACGCCGATGACACGACTGCACAGCGCCGTAACCGAGATTGCCGCCCGGCACGGAGTAGCCATAGCCGAAGGTGAGGTAATTGGACTCATTCCAGAGCTGGCTTATGAGCCGAATGCCGAATGGGTTCGTCAAACAATTCAGTTCGATCCGGAGGACAAGGTCCTGGAACGGCGGTTGCGGCGTCCGTTGGACTGGCCATAGCGCACCGGAGCTATTTGCTAGATGCACCAAGTTCAGTGAAGAATATAGCTTGCGCGGGAATGCGCAACTTTCAGGGAGTTCCGAATTGAAGATCTTTAGGACATGGCAGCACACGACAGCGATTGCAGCGTTAGCGACGATGGCAATGGCGCCAATCGCACTACACGCTGCACAATTGAGCGGCGACGCTCGCGCCTCCATTCCGCGGGATGTGCAGCAGATCATTGTGGTGGACTATCGCCAGATGCAGAACTCGCCGGCTGCAATGCAGTTGAAAGACCGGGTTCTGCCGCCAGAGTTGAAGCATCTGGAAACAGCCCTCAAAAATTCCGGTTTGCAGGTGGATCAGGATGCGGACACCCTCGCTTTTGCTGCGTTTAGGACGTCGGGGTCGGGTACTTCAGGTGGCGAAGGCACCGGAACTCGCATTCTGGGTGTGGCGCAGGGCCAGTTCAATACGCAGGCAATCCTGGCGAAGTTTGCCAAAGAGAAGACCAAAGCGACCATGCTGCGTAACAACTCCATCTATCCGATGGGTTCTGGCGGCATGAGCGTAGCCTTCCTCAACCAGACCACGATGGTCTTTGGGGATCGTGACGCGGTGCGCGCAGCGCTTGATGCCCGTGATGGACTTCAACCTAACTTCCTTCAAAACAATGAGATGATGGCCGAGATGCCGGGTGTGGATTCTCAGGCGGTCTGGAGCATACTTGACCAGAAGGGCACCCAAACCATGATGAAGAGCGTCTTGGGCGCGGCCGCTGGTCTGGCGGACTACGATACGGTCAAAAATCGTATGAAGGACGCCAGCTACACGATGGATTTCAGCAATGGCGTTCGCTTCAATATGTCCGTTGATATGTCAGACACGATTACCGCGGCTACGGCGGCGACGATCATGAAGGGGGTTGCGCTGATGAAGAAGTCTTCCGGATCCGCTCAGGAGAAAGCAGCGGTGGATGACACGACAATCGATTCCAATGCGGGTGTGTTGACGGTAGCGTATTCGTCCTCGGATAGTCAGTTTGCGGGCCTGCTATCGTCTCCGCTATTTCAGCAGGTAGTGGTTAAGTAGCTTTTACTGAATGACTTGCAATGAAAAGGGTGGCCAGATGGCCACCCTTTCATATCTTTAGTTGGGTAGAGCTTACTGGCCCGCAGGCTTGGCCGAGGCCTTGACCTCGATATTCGGCAACTTTCCTGAGGCCAGGCACCGCTCCATCACTGCAGCGCGAAGCCGGTTTGAAAGTTCTTCCGGAAACTCATAGGTGACTGCGCCACGATAGACGTCGATGGTCTTTCGCGTGGTATCCACGACCACTTCACAATGGTGACAGGTTCCCAGATGCGCTTTGACTTCGGTTAGCAAGGCAGGATCGATCTGTCCATCGAAGTAGTCGGTGAGTTTTGAGAGAAATTCCGTGCAGTTCACTTTGAGGCCTCGTTGTTTTGCCGAAAGTAACGGCTAAGACGTTCGCGTAACTGCAGGCGCGCACGTAACAGCCGGGACTTGACTGCCGGCACGCTCAATCCGAGCGCGGCGGCTGTCTCTTCGGTCGACAAGTTTTCGATGTCGCGAAGAGTGAAAACGGTTCGAAAACCTGGGGGAAGACCTGCGATTGTCTTCCGGAGGATCTCTGCAAGCTCCGCCTGGGAGTAATTCTGCTCAGGATTGGGACGCCATTCGGCGAAATCCCGGGGAATGGAGCCCTCGTCTGTTTCAACATCCTGATCCATGGAAACGGTCTTTGAGGTCTTGCGTTTACGCAGCCGCATCAGGCTTTCATTGACGGCAATCCGCACCAGCCAGGTGGAGAACTTCGAATTTCCTTGAAACTGATCAAGTTTCTGAAAGGCTTTGAAGAAAACGTCCTGGGTAATGTCTTCGGCGTCTTCGCGATTCTGGGTAATATGCTGGGCTGTGCGAAAGATCTGCCGTTCATATTGCCGTACCAGTTGCTCGAATGCTGCGGTGTCGCCCGCCTTTGCCCGCTCCACCAGCGCAACATCCGGATGGATCTCGGGCTGCGGGTCGGCCGCAATGACTTCCTCAAAGGGGTTATGAGGATCGCGGGCGATGCTTGAGGTCTCAACTGCCATAGGTAGCACTAGTTTACAGGAGGACGTTTCTGATTGTCTGAGATGAGCCATAGTTATCTTCAGTGGTTCCCGGGATGAGAGATATGTGGAAGCACGATTGGCTTGAGCGACATAGAGTTAAGTTGGGTGGACCGTCGGATGAAGTGGCTGGGATCGATAGGTATCGTTGTGATGGCGTTGTACAGCGCCCTGTCTCCGGCGATGGCGAGTGCACAGAGCGCCGCTCAAAAGCCTTCCACGACTAGCTCCAGGAGTAAAAAAAAGTCGACGGCGACTTCACAGGAACGAAGCAAGGCTTCCGGGAAGAAGAGTTCAGCCAAAGGCCAGGGGAAACGTGGGACGCGTCGCTCTTCCAACGGCCGCTCGTCCTCGCGCGGTCGATCCAAACAGGGATCAGCGTCAGCAATCGCTCGCTCTACGCGTGTTCACGGACATGGGGCGACGAGAGTCAGTCAGCTTCCTCAGCCGACAGCGGAGAGTCGGCGACTGAACATCGCATTCGGTGCTTCTGCACAATTGCGGCCCATGGCCCAGCAGTTAGTGACGGATCGAAGTCCAGCTGCTTATTCTGGCGTTCTCGCGTATGCCGCGTCGCATCCGGGAGAGGCGGCCGCCTCGGCGGAGCTCGCGATCGGCCACGCATATATGCTGGATCGCCGCTATAGCGATGCGGAGAATGCATTTCGGCAGGCAAGTATCCATGGTGTCGCGCTGGACGACTACGCGGACTACCTGGAGGCGCAGGCAGCGGTCGAGGGAAACCGTCCGCAAAATGCAATTCCACTATTGACTCAATTTGCCGATCACCATCCAAATAGCGTGTTTGATAGCTCTGCACCCATCCTTCTGGCGAATGCCTATCTAGCAAGTAACGACGCAAATGGCGCGCTTCGGATTTTGCAGCCATTCTTGGGCAGTCCAGTAGCGAATCATGTCGATTTTCGTTTGACACTTTCCAAGGCATATCAGGCGAGCGGCGATGTTCAGAAGGCTTCCAGTCTTTATCGGGGAATCTATCTGGCCGATCCGCTGAGCCCTGAGGCCGCAGCTGCCAAGTCACAACTCCTGCTTATGAACGTGCCGCTGTCTGTAGCGGAACGCAAACAGCATGCCGATGCGATGTTCAATGCCAAGCAATTTTCCATGGCAGAGGACGAATATCGCGCATTGCAACGAAGCAGTAACGAGCTAAGTCAGTCTGATCGCGACGCTTTGGAGATTTATGTTGCTGTTTGCAATTTGCGCCTTAAGAATCTCAGTCGCCTGGAGGTAGAACATCTCCCAGTGACTGGAGATGACAGTGCTGCTCTGAAGATGTATCTCCAATCAGAGTTAGCTCGGGATACTGGAGATGCGGATCAGCATGATGCCTTCGTGCAGCAGTTGATGACACAGTATCCTCACAGTCGCTGGTTGGAAGAGGCCCTTTATTCTGGCGGAAACATGTATTTGATTCGCCAGGATGATGCTAAGGCTATCGACAACTATCTAGCACTCGTCCGATATTTCCCGAACAGCACCTATGCGCCTAATTCGCATTGGCATGCGGCGTGGCTTTGTTATCGTCAGCGGCGATATCCGGATGCCGCTCGTCTGATGGACGAACAGATCACGCAATATCCGGCTGGCAGTCAGACGCCAGGAGCTCTCTATTGGCGCGCCCGGCTCTATGAAGATGTTGAGCACAACTATGGGCAGGCTCTGAATTACTATAACCAGCTCAACAAGAGTTACGTGAACACCTATTATGCGATTCTCGCGCGAGAGCGGATCGCGCAGCTCGGGGCCCGCCCCGATGTTTCCCCCGCGCCTGCTCTGGCCTCGGTCCCTGTGGTCGATGACCTTGGGCTCACCGATGTGCTGCCAGAGAACGATCCTCACCTGATCAAGGCAAGACTATTAGCGAATGCGGCGCTGAACGAATACATCAGACCAGAGATTCAGCTAAGCGAGACGTCAAACGAATGGGGAGCGTTTGCCGAGGCCCAGATATACCAAAGCTTTGGCGAAAATACTCGTGCACTGCAAGCCATGAAGCGCAGCAAAATTCCGTTCCTCTCGCTCCAGGTCAAAGACGTGCCGATGGCGTATTGGGAACTGCTGCTCCCGCGACCTTATTGGACAACACTTGAAAGTGATGCGCGAGCCAACGGCCTTGACCCTTACCTGGTGGCTGCGCTGATTCGGCAGGAATCGGAGTTCAATCCGGGTGCGGTCAGTCGTGCGAATGCGTACGGGCTCATGCAACTGCTTCCTTCCGTTGGCAAAGAGCTTTCGAAGAAAGATGGTCAGCGCCACTTCAAGACAAACGACCTGCTTGACCCCACCATCAACCTGCAATTGGGAACCCAGGATCTTCGCAAATCGATTGATCGTTACAGCGGCCAGGTCGACTATGCGCTGGCTGCGTATAACGCCGGGGATACTCCGGTGCATCAGTGGATGTCAGCGAATAACTACAAGGATATTGCGGAGTGGGTAGAGTCGATCCCATACACCGAAACGCGGGAATATGTGCAGGCGATCGTGCGGAATCGTGAGCTGTATCGTGCGGTATACGAGAGCCACTAATCGTTGACGGTGTCGTGCTCACTCATGACGGAGGGCTACTACGGGGTCCATGTTCGCGGCACGAATTGCAGGTAGTAGGCCAGATACGACGCCGACCAGTCCAAGAATGATGAAGGACGCGAGCATGATTCCAAACGAAGCGCGCAGGATGATGTCGCCGTCATGGTTCGCTGTCTGGTACATAGCGGAATAGAGTGGCATGGGCGGGACCAGATACGTAGTTGCTATGGACACAACGACTCCGGCTACACCTGCGATAAAGGTCAAGACGAAGCTTTCAAGCAGGAATTGCGCAAGGATGTCGCGCGGGCGTGCACCAAGCGCTTTCATTAGGCCGATTTCACGAGTGCGTTCCGTGACCGAAACGAGCATGATGTTCATTACTCCCACACCGCCGACGGCAAGTGTCATAGCGCCGATGATTCCGAGCAGTACCTGCAGGGCGAAGGAAAAGGCAACCATCTGTTTCCCATCCTCGATGGTGTCCCAGGCTCCCACAGCCTTTTCGTCCAGGGGATTGAAATGATGGCGCTGGGCGAGTACAGTTCGGACCGCCTGCAGGGCTTGCAAATGGAGCGCAGCGGTTGAGGGCTGAAAGACGATAGAGTCGGGATCGCGCTGCTGGCGGAGAGTACGCATCGTTTCAAACGGAACGAAGATGTTTTCATTATCGGGACCGTTGTTCGAGGAGTCCTGAATTTTATTGCGAAGCACGCCAATAACGGTAAAGGGTTGCCCCTCGACCTGGACGACCTGACCAACTGGTGGATACCCATTGAACAGCTTCTGCGCCGCATGGGCTCCGAAGATTATGACCTGGCGATGCTGACTGAAGTCGTCAGCTTCGAAGTATCTGCCCTGATCAATATCCAATCGACGCATCCGGCCGTAGGGAAGGTCAACGGCTTTGGAGGAAATAGCTACAACTTTAGGTCCATATTTAACGCTGAATGTGTCATCCGTTTCGCGTGAGACTGCACTGAGGAAGGGAAGTGAATCGCGTACCGCTTCCATATCCCCATCTTTGAAGTGGACTTTCTGCCCGGAGCGCTGGCCGCCTGCCTGCATGGACGTCTGCCCTCCCCAGACCATGATGACATCATTGCCAAAACCGAGGAACCCTTCCATTACCGCGTTGCTTACGGCTTTGCCGTAGCTGAGCAGAAGGACTACGGTTACCAGGCCCCAGACGATACCTAGCATCGTCAGTCCAGAGCGCAGGCGATTACGTTTGAGAGACTCGACGGACTCGGTAAGGGCTTCGCTCAAATTCATTGAAAGTCTCCTTGACTAGTCATTCCGCAGGCACTCGATGGGTGTAAGGTTTGCTGCGCGTACCGCAGGATAGGTGCCTGCGGTCACGGTGATGATTGCAAGTGTGACGAGCGAAGAGATGATTGCCGTTGCTGAAATAACCGGGTGGGGAAGGAATTCCGGAAGTGGGAGCAGGTGCAATGCAACGATAATGCCAACGCCGAACAGCAGACCGAGGGCACCACTTACAAGCGTTATGATGGCGGATTCGGCGAGAAACTGGCGTCGAATATCAACTGCCGTTGCTCCAAGAGCCTTACGCACGCCGATCTCGCGCGTTCGCTCGGAGACGGCAACCAGCATGATGTTCATTACGCCGATGCCGCCCAGGGCAAGAGTAAGTAGTGCGACGGCGGCAAAAAAAATCGTCATGGCACGAAATATATTGTCAGTGAATTGAGCCCCTTCGAGCGTGTCCCACACCCAGACTGCGTCGGTATCTTTAGGGTCGAAGTGATGTCGATCGGCAATAATCTGACGGACCTCATGGAGCGCTGCGACATGCATATCGGCAGAAACCGGTTGCACTACGATGTTGCTGACAATGCCGGGGAAATCACCTTTATCGTCGGGAGGAAAGTCGCGCTCCATTGCCGAGTACGGAACGAAAAGTTGAGAATTGTCGGGCCCCGACCCGTAACTGCCATTCTGCTGCTTACTAGCAAGCACACCGATGACAATGTATGGGTATCCGTTTATGGATAACGACTGACCGATGGCGGGCTTACCCGGGAAGAGTTGGCGATTGGATTCTGCTCCAAGGATGACGACGCGGATGCCTTTGTCTTCATCTTCTGCATCCATCAACCGGCCCTGCTCTACATGCAGGGAGCGAAAGTCTTGATAGTCGGGCCAAACGCCGCGAACTGCACGGCTGGCAGCATTCCATGGACTGACTTCACTTACAGTTCTCCGGAGTTCCGGCGAAACATGCCTGACCAGCGGCGCTCCATCTCGGATGGCGACCGCGTCATCGATGGTCAGTGCAACGTCCCTGCCGGCCGCATAGCCGCCATAGGGCAACGCCGTTTTACCGCCGAAGCAAATGGCGATATCAGTGCCAATTGTCTTTAGGTGGTTGCGTTGGTCAATACCGAAGCCAATTCCGAGCCCCACCAATAAAATGACTGAACTGATACCCCAGATGATTCCAAACATCGTGAGGAAGCTGCGAAGCTTGGTGGCCCACAGGGCGGAGATAGTTTGCTTGAAGATCTCAAAAATGGGCATGGTCGCAGGTCGCCGGAAATGCTTTGGCTTTTAGCAGATACGTATAGGGGCGAATGATGGTTCCAGACAAATACATGTCAGGTTGGAACGAGATACGATAAGGGAAGTATTTCGTGCCCGGATGGTGAAATCGGCAGACACAGCGGACTTAAAATTGTATAAGTCTATGGCTATATTGGCATTAACTATAAGATAAATAAATACTTATAGCGCTGATGCAGTGTCCCCGAGGCAGACACAACCCTTACACATTTTTTGTGATATTCAAGAAGTGTGCGGAGGTCATCGCTCATGTCCGAACGGTTCACGATCCTCGGTGGCAAGGTCCACATCTACAGGCGTCCCAATAGCTCAAGCTGGCAGTGTGCGAGCTTCCTGGCCGGGAAGAATCGACGCACAACCACCAAAGAAGACAGCCTCTCGAAGGCAAAGGAAGTCGCAGAAGACTGGTATTTGCAACTACGCGGCAAGCTCCGCGACGGCGAGCTGAAAAGCGGAAAACTGTTCCGCGAAGCCGCGAAGTTGTACCTGCGCGAATTCGACATCATGACGCAGGGACAGCGGAGCGCGACCTATGCGCGCGGACAGCACGCACGGACAAACGGACACTTGGTGCCGTTCTTCGGCGGCATGGTTCTTCCAGATATTACCGCTGGCAAGATCAATGAATACCGTATCCATCGCCTCGAAGAGTGCAAGGTGCAGCGTGGCAAGCCGCCCGCGCATAACACCATGCACCAGGAAATCGTGACGCTGCGCCAGATCTTCAAAACGGCTCTGCGCCACGGATGGATCGATCATCTACCGGATTTGTCCGCGCCGTATCGCGCATCGGCAAAAATCTCTCATCGAGCATGGTTCTCGCCTGAAGAGTACAAGCAGCTTTACGAGGCGACGCGAAAACGCGCACATGATCCCAAGCAGCCCCGGTTTCGTTGGGAAGCGGAGCAACTTCACGACTATGTTCTGTTCTCCGCCAATACTGGCCTCCGTCCCGACGAGGCAATGCGTCTTGAGTTTCGCGATGTCACGGTGGTCGAAGACGAGGGCAGCGGCCAAACCATCCTAGAGATCGAAGTACGTGGAAAGCGAGGCGTTGGCTATTGCAAGAGCACGGCGGGTGCCGTGCATCCGTTCGAGCGGTTGAAGACCCGGACACGACCTAATGGTGGACCGGGAAGATCAGGTAATCGTACTGCATCCATAGCCAAGGGTGAGTGGCACGAGCCCGATCCTACCGATCTTCTGTTTCCGAAATGGCCACGCGATTTATTCAATGCGATTCTTGATGAAGAAAAGCTTCGCACCGATCGCGACGGTAGGCCGCGAACGGCCTATAGCCTGCGCCACACGTACATTTGCCTGCGCCTCCTCGAAGGTGCCGACATCTATCAGATCGCCAAGAACTGTCGGACAAGCGTGGAGATGATTGAGAAATACTATGCAGCCCATTTAAAGACACGACTTGATGCTTCCGCTATCAACATCATGAGGCCGCGTCCGAAGAACACGGCGACTTCGAAGAAAGGCCCTGGCCGTGTGAAAGCCGTTCACTTGGCTGAAGAGGCGTAGACCGTCGTTGCTTGCTTTATGATGGATTGTGGCCAAGTTCCCGCGGGCGTGGTGAAATCGGCAGACACAGCGGACTTAAGGAATTGAGTGCCCGCCAGGGAAACCGGCGGAGTAGAACTGCTCAAAGTCGGGGAAACCTTAACTGGCAATCCCGAGCCAAGCCCGGATATTCTCCGGGAAGGTGTAGAGACTAGATGGGCAGCACCTAACCCTCTCGCGAGGAATGGTGAAGGGATAGTCCAGACCACGAACTCGCATAGCGGGGCGGCGAAAGCCGAAGTGGTATGAAAATCCGCAGACCCTAACAGGTCGTGGGGGTTCAAGTCCCCCCGCCCGCACCAGATTTCCTTGGCCGCCAGGATGGAACCATCCTGGCCCTCGTCCTAGGGCCGAACGGCCCTTTGGACGCTGCGCCTTGGGCGCGCACTTCTTGGTCAGCTTAGTCGGCTCAGATATCCTCGTCGAAGACCGAGACAGCGCATGGGATAATCAGATGTCCGGGTACGCAGATAGGCGCGGTAGTGTTCGCAGACGGCCGAGAATCCTGGCGTGCGACTCATCTAGAGAGTGAAATTGATGGCGCGAAGCGATCTTTTGGTTGCGTTAGTTAAGGCGGGCGCGAGTGGTGACAAGAATCTCTTGCGAACCTCGACCGAAGCTCTGATCGCCGACGAGCGATCAAAGCAACATCATATTTTTGCCGAAAGACTCGGAAAAGCCCTTGCATCAAATGGTAATGGAACCAATGGTTCGCACACGTCAACGGCGCTAATGGCAAGCCCATCGAGCACAGCAGTCAATGATCTATTTGTTACGCTCACACCACAGCGGCGAATAGAAGACTTGATTTTGCCCTCCTCAGTGCGTGGTGTCTGCGAATCATTCATAGAGGAACAACGCAGAGCTGATCTCCTGCGATCGCATGCGTTAGAGCCGCGCCACCGAGTGCTAATGAGCGGTCCTCCAGGTAATGGGAAGACCACTTTAGCGGAGGCCATCGCAGAATCTCTAAACCTTCCTCTACTGGCTGTTAGATACGAGGCCGTGATTGGAAGCTTTCTTGGTGAGACCGCGTCTCGACTTCGGCGTGTCTTCGATCTTGCACGTTCAATGCCATGTGTTTTGTTTTTCGACGAATTTGATGCGATCGGTAAGGAACGCGGTGATATCCATGAAACTGGCGAAATCAAGAGAGTTGTCAGTTCGCTGTTGCTGCAGATAGACGCGTTGCCGAGCTGGACAATCGTCGTTGCAGCGACAAACCACTCAGAATTGCTGGATCGAGCAGTTTGGCGGCGATTTCAACTCAGGCTTGAATTGCCGATGCCTTCGGAACGCCAGATTAATGAATTCATCGCTCAATTTTTTTCCTTGAGAGAATCATCCCGAGATTTGGGATATTCCAGCCTACAACTAGGTCGAGCACTACGGGGTAGCAGCTTTGCAGAGACTGAAGAGTTTTGTACAAGCGTTTTGCGCCGCATTGTTCTTTCTCTTGGTGCGGAACGTCCGAAAGACATTGTGGCATCGGAACTGATACAGTGGCGAGCACGCGTCAGCGCTCCAAATTCATTGAGAAAGAGCCCCAAACGTGGCAGAAAGACCACTTCTTCCGCTTCCAACCCCTAGTCGTCAAACTAGGACTAAGCAGTCTCAACAGTCTTTTGATCCTCACGGATCGTTAATCCGTCCTTCAACCGCGCGTCAAGGCCAGCGGCTCGCACCGAAGTTCGAAAGACTTAGAGAAGTCTCGGACCAGTCTTTAGCGCAAGCCACGTTGATCCTCCAGCAAGACCCAGAAGGCCTCGCGCCTGAACGCGCTCTCGTATTCGAGGTGGCCGGGGGTCTCGATGACTTCTACGCTCAGGTCCAGCGAGTTCCTGGACTCGAATTTCTCCTTCAGGAGAATGTTGAATTTCCGCCTTCGGACGACTTCTACCTCGTTCATAAAAGGCGGGGCGAAACTCTTAGAAGTGACGCAAGCATTGGGGGAAAGTTATATCTCGCAATGCCAGACCTTGAGGCTCTTCGACAGATTCTCTCGCTTTGGGATAGGCACCAGAGGGGTGAACGGATGCCGCGCGGATTCGCTCCGTGGGGAATGCTTTTTGAATTGCTCGTTGACCTTCGAACGTGGGGACCACAGGATCGGATCCTACCTGAAACCGTTGAATACTGGAGGCATCGTTTACAGAACGACCCGATCACGCCGATTCGCTTTGAAATAGAACTATGGTTTTTCGACCAGCCCGAGAGGAGACAACGGACTGTCGCGGAGGTTGCTAGGCTTGTCCAAGCAGCTGGTGGCGAAGTCATTTCTCAGTCCGAGATCGCTGTAATCCGCTATGCGGGTGTTCTGGTGGATCTTCCAGTAGCTAGCGTGGAACAAATCCTAGACAATCCTCGATCTGGGTTGGGTGACGCAAGCGGTATTATGTATATCCAGCCCCAATCTATCGCTTCGCTTCCAAACAACGAGGACTTGCAAACAGACGAGTTGGGAGGTGAAGATATTTCATCGAGCGCAAACGACCTAGATCCGATTGTTGGTCTCCTTGACGGTATGCCGGTGGAAAATCATGTTCTGCTTCGGGATCGAATATTGGTTGATGATCCCGAAGGCTTTGGATCAAGTTCTCCCGTGGCTTCCAGATTTCACGGTACGAGCATGGCGTCCTTGATTATTCACGGGGATTTGCAGGCGCTTGAACCGCCGCTCTTGCGTCGCTTATTCATCAGGCCGGTCTTGATTTACGACGCTCAGGCTCAAGCGGAACGCACTCCTGCCAATTCGCTTCCGCTAGATATCGTGTATCAGGCAGTACGAAGAATTCTTGAAGGAGATGCCCTTGCTCCTCCAACGGCACCGAGTGTATTCGTATTCAATCTCTCGATTGGAGACGTAAATCGTCCATTTTATGGTCGGATTAGTCCATGGGCGCGACTGATCGACTGGCTATCTTTTCGCTACAAAGTCCTCTTTCTCGTCAGCGCGGGCAATATCCTTGGATGGTTACCGGTCCGTAATTACCTCGATCGGCAGGCGTTCCAGCAGGCTGACGCCCTAGAGCGCGAAAAACACATCCTTGATGCTCTGAACATGGAGAAACGAAATCGTACCCTACTTTCTCCTGCGGAAGGGTTGAATGCACTAGCAGTGGGTGCTTGGCATCGTGATGCTTACGCAAATCCCCCCACGGACTTCCAAGCGACTGATCCATTTCCCAGTGGATCTCTGCCAAATGTGAGTTCCGCTGTTGGGCTAGGCCATCTGAGGATTATCAAACCCGATCTTCTTTTTGATGGAGGGCGCGAATTAGTGCGCGCAGCTGAGGACCAAGGTCACATATGGATTGCACCGATACCTGGTGGAAGATACGCTGGCCAACTGACAGCAGCACCTGATGATCAAGGTACGGGGCGCCTCGATAGGCGCGTCCGGACGATAGGGACGAGTAACGCAACCGCACTTCTAACGCGAGCAGCAGTTCTGATCTATGAAGGGCTTGTCGATTCCGGATATGTGATACCGCCTTCACATCGCGCGGTTGTGATCAAGTCGCTCCTAATTCATGGTGCCGAATGGGGTGACACCGGAAAACGTTTGGAGGATCAGTTTGGGCCGCCAGGACGTGCGCATCTACAAAGAAGGGAAAACGTGACTCGCTTCCTGGGTTATGGCCGACCCGACATTCAACGAGTGCTCGATTGCGTAGCGGAAAGAGCAACCTTATTCGGATTTGGAGAGTTACAAGTCGATACGGAAGATATCTTCGACATTCCCTTGCCGCCTTCAATTGAGAGCACCATGCATCCGCGGCGTCTGACTATAACACTGACATGGTTGACCCCCGTCAACGCCCGACATCAAAGTTATCGAGCGGCGGCGTTAGAGGTATTTCCCGCAGGGGATGCGGAATATTCTCTCGCAGTCGGGCGTAGGGCAAGCCAGCCAACTCACCATTCGGTTGACCGCGGAACGACGTTCCACTGTATTTACGAAGGCGAAGAAGCTGTAGCCTTCTTAGACAATGGTTTTTTGCGATTGAGAGTTAGTTGCCGTACACAACTCTCGTCGATGGATGATTCAATTCCATACTCGCTAGCCGTGAGCCTCGAAACTTCGATTGGCACTGGGGTGGATATTTACCAGGAAGTTCGCCAAGCCATTGGCCTTCCCCTTATTGCTGCCGCGGTCTCGCCGTAGAATTGCAATCTAATGTGTCCTGGCGTTACTTTGGCCACGCTATTGTCACTGGCCAACATCGTGGACACCGACTCTCTCCAATATTTGTTTTACTTCCTCGCAGTCCAAACGCTGTTTTCTCGTTTGCCAACGGCGATCTTACCAAGGATAGTCCCATCATGTAGGTCGTAAATTCCCCCCAAATAGGCTGAGCGCAAGCCAAATAGAGTCTTGGATTCGCAGCAGATAGCGAGGTAATTCCCGTCCACAGACACGACCGCAGACTCCATGCGAGTCTTTCCTCCATGATGCGATGCCAGTCTTAAAGACGCCTTGTCCCATACAGATCTCGCATCTTCCGTCCGGCGCATCCCGTCGAGGAGCTCACAGAGCGGGCGCAAACGCGTCTCGCCGCTGGTTGAAAATTGTTGAGAGATTAGGACGCCTGTGATCGCACAGGTCCGCATATCTTCGGGGTGATGCTTTTCGCCGCTCCAGATGCACAGTTGTGCTTCGACAGGAGCGCAGAACTTGCCTCCAATTGAACGAATAGCGACTTCTCTCAAAAGATGTCGGCCAGATACGCTGCTCGTTTCGCATTGTGATTTTAAGGCTCGTTTGCCAGTCACCGTGCAGCTGTAAACCTCCGAGGGCAATACGCGTTTCCCGGTTGCTTGGCAGACTTCCAGCACGCCGGGTCTGACCAGACGTCCTGTGTGCTCGCACTTCTCAGCCTCGGTCACCGCAAGAAGCACACGGGTTTCAGAGCATTCCACGAACTCACTTCGATGTCCCGTTTTACCAGAAACCGACGACCGCTTTTGCTCGTCTTTGCGAAATGATCTCTCGGACAACTCGCTCATTAAGAGTTCTTCTGCCAATACATCCGATTTCGTGAACGAGCAGCTGCGAAAGTATTTCGGCTCTCCGCGCTGCCCGCTCACAGCGGAGGTCTTTAGCAATGTGCTCCCGCATGGCTTTTGGGTCACAGATGATAGTTCAACTTCGTCACTCAGCACTCGTTTTCCGCTGATGCTACAGATCACCGTATGTTCGGGTAAGCCGCGCCGACCGCTGATGCCCGATTCGACGAGCAAATGCCTTAAAACGTTCACACCGCTGACTTGGCAACGATCAAGGCAATCCGTCGGCACCCTGTGATGGGTCAGTGAACAGAGTTGGCGTTGAGGCTCCGTTTCCACCCTTCCATTCGATGGGATCGTCGTGACAGTCGATTGATAGGAGGGTGAATCGCCGAAAGAATACTTTACCGTTGATCTAACCTCGCGACAGACTGCGCCCTGAAGACCAACCAATTCGAATTGAAAACGGGGAGTGAAGTCGTCGAAGAGTTTCTGTCTCTTGCGATCGTCGCTTGCTGCCCCTCGGACCTCTTGCTCACGCCTCTCCAGATAGAACCGAGAAAACTCCGCGATGCTTTCGTCGTTTTTCGCTGCCTCTATTAATTTATCCTTATCGATTCCAACCAAGAATGGGTCTTCGAGTGTCCTCGTCAACGGTGCCTGTTCCAGGGGTCCGGTTGACGCCCGGCCCGAGATGGGTAAACATGCAATCTCTATCAAACGCTCATAACTGTCGTGAGCGGTCGTTACTCGAACCCGAAGAAGTGCGTTGCCTTCGAAACGTCGCTTGGCGCCATCGATGACGAGCGACCTTTGGACGCCGCCAAAACTCTCAAGCCAGTGGTTTACTGCGGCCTCGTTGTCGCCCTTCAGTTCGACGTCTAAATCGTTCACGTCGTGGATACCCGTCGCTGTTACGCGGCGGACCAATCCTGAAAATCCATTGGAACCGGGTGCGTAAAGTGTGCTCTTGAAGACTGTGGGAGTACCTTGGTTGAAGCGTACGACTTCTCGCCCTCCGTTCTCTTCCGCAATAAAAACACCGGCCTCGGTATGAGGCGTTAGCCGAACTCCCAAATTCCTCAGAGCCGACAGCGCAAATTCTTCCCCTTCCATTGAATGAATTGATACAGGTAGTTTCGGTGCGCGGGGGCCCGAATATTCGGCGCCGTCAGAACTCCCAAGCATCTCGTTGATCGTGGCTTCCGACCGTTCGAGTTCTGCCTTCGCTTTTTCTATACTCTCTGCTTTGAGCAGTGCTTCTCGCTCAACGTTCTTACCTGCGAGTGCTGCCAAAACTAGCTCCAATATCTGTTCTTCAAAGCTGACCGCAACATCTTCGTCTCCATCGCCAACGTCGGAGCCTTGGAGAAGAGATTCGATATCTCCGATGGCGTGGGAAGCCATCTGCAGCTTTTCCATCAAACGACCGACGATGTACTCCTCGAACGTACCCTGAAGCATAATGTTGAAGATGCTGACATGCGCGTGCTCTGAAGCTAGCCGTTGAACGCGACCGATCCTCTGTTCCACAATCATCGGATTCCAGGGCAAGTCGTAGTTCACCAGCACGTTTGCAACTTGGAGATTGACGCCCTCCGATCCAGCTTCAGTCGAAACAATCACCCTGTAGACCGGAGGGTTCTGTCTAAACCGGCTGATTGTCTCCTGATTCCGAGCGCCAGACTCACCATTGATGATCCCTACCTTCAGATCGTGCGACTCCAAAAATGCCTGGATCGTCGTCTGCGTCTCACGCCGGGTCGTGAACACGACCAATCTCCATCGATCGGGATTTTCGTTCTTCAGCTTCTTGATCAGACTCTCTAGGCCGGTCAATTTTGCACTGATCGGCATGTGATCGACAATCTCTTTCACCGTCGAGGCGAGCGATGCGGGGACTGTTCCGTTTCGAGCCATGTTGGTTAGCTGAGCAGACAGAGCATCCGGGCTGCTCGTCAACGCTTGTAGTATCGAGATTTGAGCTAGGCGATTCAGAAGCTGGATCGGTTTCGCAATCGCCTTAATGAGTTCCAACTCGGACTTCGTCGGCTTGACCCGGTGCATTTGGACGACTCGGTCGGGGAAATAAAGCTTCGCGTCCCCCCTTCTCACGCGAGACATGTACTGATAGATAATTGAGCGGAATTCGTCTTTGGCCTGGGGGTTTAGTTGCCGGGCTTGATCTTTTTTATCCGCAATAAACTTCCGTGCAAAGAGGCCCGTCGCGCCGAACGGATTTTCATGCCCACGAGCCACCGTTAAGAGGTCAATGAGTGAGTACAGATCCCAGAGTCGGTTCTGAACTGGCGTTGCTGTCAACATCAAGACAAAGCGAAACCTCCGTTTTTCGAGCGCTTGCCGGAAGGTGGTTGCGACTTTCGGGGCATTGTCGGTGCCATATAAATTGCGAAGCTTGTGCGCCTCATCCAGGATCAGCATCTGAAACCGATCGTCAGGAATTGCGTCCAGATACATTCGTGCGGAGTTATAAGTCGTAATGACGGCCCCCGTTTCCTCCGGGTCAGCACTGAGCAGATTACGACCGATTGCGATCTCCGCCTCGATATCGAATTTGCTTTGAAGTTCGTCCTTCCACTGCGGACCGAGTAATTTTGGACAGACAATCAGGACTTTGGAAAGCCTACCGCGAGCTATCAGCTCGCTCATGATGAGACCTGCGCTAATTGTCTTGCCAAGACCCACATCATCCGCAAGAAGGGTGACAGGCAATCGGCGGCAGAACGTGATGAGATTTGTGACCTGATGGTGGAATGGAGTGACGCGATCGCGCCAGCGTTGTTTTGATTTTAAATCATCCGCATTTTGAATGACGATAGGCTCTGTCAGATCCCATTCCAATGCGGCTCGATACAGACGATACTGTTCGGGACTGATCCCGCGAGTGAGGATTTTTGCTTGGATCTCGCCGCCAGATGCCATGATCGACTTTGCGTCCTTCCAGTTACCGCTCGTCTATGATTTAGAGGAAGTGTCGGTCAACTATACCTTGACTGGACGCTTTAGCGCGGAATATCCCCAAACGCTGCTTTCGGCCCGCCCGCAGATACCATGCGAGCCACGGCCCGTACCGATAGCAGAAAGTTGGCAACAGCGTTCATGTGGTGCGTGTTTGCATCTGCCAGCGCTGCTGCGCAGCGGAATTAGGCTGACACGTCACCCCCAAATGGGAACTGTGGAGCGAGCGCGCGGCGGGGTTTGAGTTTACATGCGTGAACGGCTTTAGATTCCGCAACATCCGGGCTACCCGGATCTCTAGCTCATTCGCGCGGTTGTTCCATGTCGTTCGATGTAAACGCGGAGCGCACGTGGGCGTAAACGGGCTGATTTTGCAGGGCTTTGTTCGATTTGGCGAGATCAGCCGATTGACGTGCCGAGCCGAACCGGGCATGCTGTTTCCAAGGCGAGGTTTCCTATGAGCACTCTCGTCAAAGGCACTCCGACTACTTCCAGCGCTCCAGAGAGCGCCCGGGAGAAGCCCGGCTTCCGTACCAAGACCGTCGCGACAAGGATCACTCCGGAGGAGCTGCGGGAGGTCGAAGCGGCTGCCGAGAAGAGCGGCAAGACGCTCGCGGTATGGCTACGCGAGCTTGCCCTCAAAGCTGCGCGGGAGGGTCCCGCCGATCCCACGGAGCTGCTGCTGGCGGAGGTCATGGCCCTCCGATATATGCTCCTGAATTTCTTTCATGGGGCGGCCACTGCGCAGTCCGAAGGTAAGTATCTGCTCCCGGAATCCGTGGTCAAAATCCGCGACAAGGCAGAGGCCCGGAAGCTGGCCGACGCCCGCAAGTTGCTCACCGATTTCCTTACCGGAGAGGATGGAGCCGGGGGACCAGAGTGAGCGCCGGGCCGATGCGCTTTCCGAGCCGGGGCCGGTGGCTCCTGTGGTTGGTTTTGCTCTTCGCGGCGGGGCCAATTCTGGTTGTTCTTTTGGCCTCGCTGTGGCTTAGCAGGACCATGAATCCCGTCCAGACCTACTATCTCGGAACCTATACCGCGTGCTCTCTAGTGAGCCGCGATCCCGGAGCGATGACCACTGTTCGCTACGCCGAAAAGACGGCTCCGGGGCGGACGCCGGAGACCCTGCTTCCAGAAGATGCAGTAAAGGGAACGGACCCGAAGCATCCTCTGGCACTTAGCCCGAAGGCCCTCGCTGAGGGTTGGCGTGCGGTCGCGATTGCTTCACCAGGCAAGGTTCGAGCGAAGGAGTTGCAAGCGTATCTGCTGACGACGGTCTACGACGGCGACAGCGCGTGGACAATCTTCCTTCGGCCCATATGCTACGCGCTGGCCGGACTCGTCTTCATGTACGCCCTATGGTTACAATTTAGGCGAAGAAGCCGGCTCCGTCGGAAGCAGGAGCGGCGCCACGGACGCCGCACGAGAGGCCCCGAACTGCTCTCCCAGCCGCGCCCCTCTAGTGAGGGAGGCATTTTCTTCCAGATGGAGCGGGAGGGAATCTTCGGGAAGTGGCTACCGGCCTCCAGCTTCAATATCCCGCGACGACTGGAGGCCAGCCACATCCTGCTCATGGGTGACACCGGCTCCGGCAAAAGTTCGGCGATCCGCCAGCTTCTGCGCCAGATCGAAGACCGGGGTGAGAGCGCCATCGTCTATGACCCTGCGATGGACTTCTTGGGTGAGTTCTATAACCCAAAGAGAGGCGACCTGATTCTGAATCCGCTCGATGAGCGCTGCCCATATTGGGGGTTGGGCGACGAGATCGACCGGCCTGAGACGGCCACTACGATTGCCGCCGCCATGTTGCCTGACAAAGAGTACGAGAAGGCGTTCTTCACCGATGCGCCGCGCCGGGTCTTGGCACATCTGCTCCTGCGTAAGCCCCAGCCGAGGGACATCCTGCGGATGATGGCCGATCCGGAACGCATAGAAGCTGCGGTCAAAGGGACGCCTCTGGCCGCGCTTCTCGATCCCGGCGCTCCCGCGCAGAGAGCTGGTGTCCTCTCCAGTTTGAATATGGTGGCGGACAGTCTGGAGCTGTTGCCGGAGTGGGAGCACAAGCGCAAAACCTTCGCGACCGCTGAGTGGTACACCGAGCGGAAACGATGGGTCTTTCTGACCTCTGCTGCTGCCTACCGGAGCAAGACACTGCCATTGCACGCGGCATGGCTCGACCTGTTTATCCTGCGCATGATGGGATATTGCGAAGACCAAGCAGCTAAGGCGGTCTGGTTTGTGATCGATGAGTTGGCCAGCCTGAACCGGCTACCGCAACTCCACACCGCTGTCACGGAGAACCGTAAGTACGGCAATCCCGTCGTCATCGGTCTACAGGGGCGCAGCCAGATGGAGAAGCGCTACGGCCAGGACGCTGAGGCTATGCTCTCCCAGCCTGCGACGAAGATCTTCCTCAAGACTTCGGAACCGCGGGCGGCGAAGTGGATCTCCGAGGCGATCGGCGAGATCGAGGTCGAGCGTTTGAAAGAATCACGCAGCATGGGGCTTCTCGGGTCGAAGAAGAGTTTTGCGATGGAGATCGCCACTAAGCCGCTCATCATGCCTTCCGAAATTGCGGGCCTGCCGCCGCTCACAGGCTTTATCAAGATCGAGAATTATGTCCTCCCGGCAAAGTTCCGGCTGGCAAAGAAACAGAGCAAGCAGCCCGAGTTCGTGGAACGTGCGAGAGAACAACCGCTGCAGCGCAAAACGGATGTCGTCAAGACTTCGGCTCCCGTGAAGGAACCTGAGATGAAGAAGCCCGTGCAGGCGCTTTTGCCGCTGGAGGAAACGTCTGTCGTGAAGCGGGAGGGATTCAGTTGGGATGAGAGCAAAGGGATTGAATGACGCTACGGCGTTTTTCAGGACTGATCGATGCAGATCGACCTCAAAACACGCTTTGGCCTGAAGTCGACAATCGAGAGCGATAGTTTCCTCGATGGCAGCCCCGCATTATTCGCAGCCGTGTCGCATCGCACCCACAGCCGTTAATGCGCCGACGCGTTTTGCTCTGCGGCGCGAAGTTTCTCGAGGTCGCGCTGCCCATCGAGGTAAGCCTGTGCACCGCGATGCATCAATTCGAGGTAAGCAAGAGTCTCTGTGCGGCGGACGCGCTCCTCGAGAAGAAGGCCGAGGTACTGGTCAAGCTGTGCCGGCGTGATGTGAGAGAAGTCGTAGGGGCCGGACGGAAAGCTGGTCTGGAAGCGCTGCTCGAAGGCGACGCGTTGCGTGGTAGCCTCCTGGGCGCGCTCCTTGAGAGCTTCCGATTTAATGACAGCGACTTCGGTGTCGCAGGTACTGTTGATCTCATCCTCGCTAAGCAAATAAATGAGGCCGCTGGATTTGGCTGCGGCGAGGTTTCCGAGCCGGATTGTCTCGATGGGGAACGCGGGACGATACGCTGGCGGAGGCAGCGGGTGATCGTACGAGATCGTCTCCCGAACCTGCTGTATGCGAGCGGTGAGATCTTCGACCTGCCGGGTGTTGGCGTCCCGGTTTTGATCCACATCGCGAAGATAGAGCCGCGCATCGGTATTGGCGGCCTTGCGCAGCTCGGTACGCTGATGGTGCTGGTGAATGAGCTCGACAGTTTGCTCGAGGCTGATCGCGATGAGGATGCCGACCGCGATCGTACCGATGTGAAGGAAGAAGTCCTTCCAGGTGTGGGTGGTTTCGTGCGGCGGGTGGATGTCGATCATGGAGCGTTCTCCCGAGAGATTGGAACCTTACGGCCGGCGCGACGCGGTGTTGGCGCGCCGGATGTCGTCGGCCATTTCAGCGCGCGATTGAACGCCACGGAGGACGCTGATGGAAGCGCCTCTCCACCAGGCGATCCAGAGCCTCTCCTGCTCGAACTGCACGAGGTGATCGTCGAAGAGGGCGACGGCATCGTCGCGCTGGGCGAGTGTGAGGCGAATGGATGCTCCGGTGTCGAGGGGAGAGCCGGTGCGCTCGCCGAAGAGCTTAACGCGCTGGAAGGCGGTGGTGGCGGGCTGTACGACGTCGTTCCAATGCGCGCCCTCGGTGTCGACACGATCGAAGACTTCGGCGAGGTTTTCCGGCAGTAGGTCGACCTTGCCGCTGGTCCTTGCCACGGACCAAACCGACCGCGATGGCGCCTGCAAGCTGTTCGCCCCGGGTGGTTGAGGCATGGTGACGATGATGAATCCACCCTGCGGCTGGGCATTGCGCAGAACGGCGAGCGCGTCGCGCTCCCACGCAATCTCGTGGCGAATGACGTCAAGATCGTAGTCGAAGACCTTGAGGTTGTCGGCGCACTCACGATGAAAGCCGTCGATAAGAGCCTGGCGCTCGTGCCGATGGTGGAGGTACTCGACCGCCTGTTCGAGCCCGATGGCGATGAGGATGCCGAGGATCACAATGAACAGGTGAGTGAAGAATTCGCGGCGCGTCATGGGCGCGTGCTGGGGCGGGTGAATGTCGATCATCGCGGCGTGCTCCGTTCTGGCGGCGACGACATGTCGAGGGAGGGCGGCTTGTGATCGGGAAAGGCGCGGCGGTTAAGGTCGATGCGATCCGTGGCTCCATCCAGGACTCCGCGGGTGACACGATCGAAGAAGTGAAGGCGCACCGTGAGGCGGTCGATGGCTTTGATGTAGGCGGCCAGGAGCGCCTCGTACTGTGCAAGGTCGGCCGGAGACATGATGTCCAGGGGCGGAGGGGGCGCAGGGTAGCCCATGTCAAAGGCGCCGGGTGAGTCAGCGAAGCGCTCTTCGAAGGATTCGAGCGCGAATGCGGCGTGCTGAAAGTCGTCGATCGCATTGAAGGTGAGATTGTGCTGGAGGACAACGCCGTTGAAGAGATCGATTTCCCTGGAGGGAAGAAGCGTGATGCTAGCGTCGAGCTTGGCCGCCTCCCATATGGCGATGGAGGGCGCGGTCGGAATCTGGGAGCGGCGGGAGTCATTGGCAGCCGGCGGCGCGGGGGGCGAGACCGCAGAGGTTCGGCGAGCCGAGACCGCCGACTTCAATTCAACGGTGTAGGCGCGAATCTGGCCAAAGATGCGGAAGTCGTCGGCGTCGCGGTGAAGATTGGTGCGGAGCTCGGTGCGGAGGTCTTCTTCGAGATGGTGGCGCTGGTGGAGGTGATGGAAATATTCGACAGTTTGCTCGAGGCCGATCGCGATGAAGAGGCCTACCGTGATGGTGGCGATGTGGATGATGAAGTCTGTCCATGTGTGTTCGGACTTGTGCGGGGCGTGGACATCGAGCATGTTTAGACCTGCGAAGGAGTCTGGATCAGGAAACAGGGGCCGGGTCGGATGAGGGAAGGATACACGGAGTAACCGAATCTCAATGAGTGCTTTTTAGGAGGGCGTCGCAGAATTAGTCGGCAATCGCTATCAGCATCGAGACAATGTTTCGTATTTTCTGCTGAAGCAGACCGGCCGTCTGATTGTCGCTATGACAGGACCTTCCGCTCGGAAGTTACGCCGCGGGCATATCCGTCCCTCTAAACGCGCTTCGATCCCACTTCCAGAAGGAATTGGAAAATCGAGCACTATTTTCGTAGAGCCGAAAATCCGTTCCGAACAGTTTCACGTTCGGCTACAATTCGCCATGCCCGATCTCCAGCAACATGCAGAGGACTTGGACGCCCTGACCTCCGCACGCCAGAATCACACGCTGCTCTTCGAAAATGAGACCGTTCGCGTGCTCGACACGCTCGTCCGCCCGGGACAGATTGTCCCATTGCACACGCACCAATGGCCGAGCACGAATTACCTGCTCAAGTGGAGCGACTTCGTCCGCCGCGATGTCGACCGCGCGGTGCTCCTGGACAGCCGAAGCCTCTCGCCGAAACCGGCTATCGGAAGCGCCTTCTGGGGACCGCCCCTGGCCCCGCACACCCTTGAAAACCTCGGCGAATCCGACCTTTACGTCATCACCGTAGAGCTCAAACACGCCTGATCGTCACGTCTCGATCTGAGAGCATGCGCTGCAGCTGGATCGCGATGCGATATCGTCAAGAATGCGGCTGAATCGGGCTCTCTTCAGTGCAAAGTGACGCGCCGCGACAGGACAACGCAGCTGGTGTTAACGCATGCCTGAGACTCGATGTTCGAACTCGCCATTCCGCCGTTTTCTCCGATGTGCGGGTACTCAATGCGTGAGTGACCTTCAACATTACTTCGCCGTTCCGGATCACTGGAGCTCGAGCCGAACTCCTCGCGATATCAAGGAGCGCCAAATCTCTAGTGCAAATCGCCAAATCACTTATCGAGCCCCGATTAGTCCTGATAAGTGCCAGTGTCCTGGAATCTCACCGGCCGGAGCACTTCACGCCGTCTGGAATGAGGGTATTGATAACGAGGAGCGCTCATCTCCTCACCCTATTCGCGTGCCCGATCCCTTGTGTCGCCCCTTTTCCGCTCGCCTTCGGGTCCAACTTAGATTAACTCGCGTTATCGCCGTGTAAGTGTGCCGGTCTAAGGTAACATATTGACTTTACAGGGACGGGTGACCCGCTCAGACCCTGAAAAGGACCCTTGGCGCACCTTATCGGACGGCCGAAAAGATAGGCCTTCAATGCTGCAAAACTCCATTAATTTCGAGTTCCCAGAAACAGCGGACAAAGGACCTTGACCGCGTCGGACTCGCTCAAAGCTGAAGTTGCCGATAATGCGGGCGGTCTCAACGGGTCGACGCAACACTGGCATGGAATTTACTCGCCGGAAGGCTATGCTTTCTCGTTGATTGCTCGGCCATCTATCACTCACTGACTGGAGGCGAAGAAGGAGCCACAGTGAACCGCCCTTCAAGATCACTCTATCCAAATGGGCGGATCTAGCGGCAGAGCATACATTTGCGGAAATTCCATCCAAGACTCACCGACCGGTACTCTTGTCTTATCAATGAACACCGATGTTCCCATCACTCACTGGTAGTTGTGACAGTATCCGGCCAATGCTCGTTCATATAAGCTGCCGCAAAGTGCCCTCCTGGGGCATAGCTGACGGCGTTTTGGTGTTCTCGCCAATCATGGTCAGTAGAGGGGCTCAATTGCAGGAAGTCGCACAAGGTCGCTCTGCCTCGCCAAGCCCAATGTTATCAAATGTTTGCGCCGACATTGACTTTGTATTCCGCATCACCACTGGTACACCGAAGCTATCAGCTCCTGGACTTCCCTTCATTCGCTTCCTTGCGCTTCCGTTCGTGAATCTCCCTAACGGTGCTTTCAAAACTCTGGGGAGAAGTCTCCCTCTTCACTTTGTCATTTGCTCGGGCAAGAGCCTCTCGCGTTCCCTTGTTTGTTAAGTCTAGGGATTCAAAGAAGACGCCTTCAGTATCACTATTCCGCTTGCCGTTTGCCCATCCCTCTCTGATGAGAGTTTCAATCGCTCGTTGAACCGCGCCCCGCGTAGGCTTTCTTTCGGCTGCGTATTCCTCAAGGGTAAAGGGCGCTGCGCCCATGATTCCCCTTATCCTGTTGCACTCTTCAAACTGTGACGGTTCGTCCCTCAGCACCTGGTCGAGTTGTTCCAAGAGGGAAAGGGTCGAGTGCTTGTCATTCGGATGGTCATAGAGATGCTGGAAAATCCAGTCTTCAACGCTTCCTAAACCTGCTGGAACGGGACGGTCGTACATACGGCATCTCCTTTAACTCTGAAGGGTCACGCCACCGGAGCAATCCAAGCACCCTGGTGCCGCTGGACTCTTTCAGTTTTTCCGCCGAATGTGATGCTGTAAAGGCCATCCGGCAAGTCGGAGGATGTAGTTGTACTCGGCGGTCCCCGGCAGTGATACCTTGACCACGCGGACGCGACAGGCTACATCGCGGCCCATGCCGACTAGATGCCCCGATAATGTGACGTTTTCACGCTTCGATGCCATGGCCGCGTTGTTCTCCCGTGTAATTGTAGTCTCAGCCCGTTGACAAGGAGCGATTGGCGCATAGTGAGCTGGGCGTTATCCTGCGATAGTAATCCCGGATCCGATATGCCAAAGAAGCGTGAAATTTCGCCCGCCCTAAACGCATCCGCAGATGAGTATGTTTCTTTGCTGGCGCCTCCACTTCAGGGTCTCATCTCAAGAATCAGAGCACAGAAGGAATCGGACTCCCGTACCCGGCCCTCCACATCGCTGATTGACAAATCAGTCATGCTCACACCTGGCAAGCGAGCGGCGCTATTGGACAAAGTCGCCGAGTTGGTTGATGAGAACGTGGGCGGGCGTTCCGACATGTGCCTCCAGTTTGCCGGACTGCTCAATCTCGGGTTGCGGCATCTCGGGTTTAACAGCTTTGCTGTGACCGGGACTGCAACGTACCTCTCCGCAAAGAGCAAGAGGATTCACACGTGGAAGCACGCATGGGTGCGCGTAGGCAGAGAATTGATTGACGGGAATACAGACAGCATCGTAGAAAACCCTGTGGTCCCGGGCGGAGTGAGTGCCGCGCCATATTGGGGACCAATCCAAGACATTCCGGCTCAAAGATTGCATGAGCAAGACGGCTTCCAGGTTGACGATGACCCGGACGTGAGGGGTGTTTGGTGGCCGGACTTGAAGGATTGGCTAGAAAAGGACTTCACGGGAATTGACTGAAAGGGGATGGCGCATGGTTGATGAGCATTGGCTAAAGGGCTTTCGTCACACCGTTGGTGACTTTCAGCGCAGACAGCAAGGCAGTGGGCACGTGGTCTCGGTCAAAGTGCGCGTGGAGTCCGGGTGCTTTCATCGTGAGCACTCACCTGAAGCGTACAAGATCATTGACGCACAACTCAGAAGGCCGCCAGAGTGCGCGGAGGTCATTGAGCATGAAAGCGGGCCGGAGCTATTGCTCTATCTGGCCGTGACAGCGGGTGCCTTGTCTCTCGCAAAGAGCGTCGTTGAACTAATCACGGAGATATTCAAGGCCCGCGCTGCTGGCATCAAGGAGGGTGACCATCCGAGAGACCCCCTAGTGCTTATCGTGCGGCGCGTGGATGAGAAGAATGAGTATCGTGAGGATGTGATTCTCCGCATAGGCCACACGGACGTGATTGACTCCGGTGCAATCGATAAAGAGCTGACAGCCGCGATCAAGGGCATATTGAAACGGCGCTAATGCCCTCAGTTACCCTCAAGCTGCTTGGCGCGCTCCGAAGCTGCCGCGAGCGCCGCCGCGCCCTCAGCCCGTTTGCGCTTTCGGCGGATCGCCGCTCCTTCACCCTTGGTGGTGAGTTTCAGGTCCGTGAAATACACACCATCCACATCGCTGTTGCGGTCACCCTTCGCCAACCCATCTTGGATGAGCGTCTCAACTGCGTATTGAACCGCCATAAACTAGCTTCGGCTCTTCTATGTGGTGAACATCACTCAATGGGGGCTGACCCGTTGCCGCCCGGAGTTCATTCATTGTGTCTCTGCGCGATGGGTCGGCTTGGAGCATGCGCTCGAGCTGCTGAAACAACGTGTGGGTTAAGTGGTTGACCTTTGGCTGTTCATAGAGCTGATTCACAATCCATTCTTCGACGGTTTCAAAACCGGACAGCGCAACCGACATACTCATAGCGTAAATCCCCCGCCAGATAGCGTAGCAGCTATCCCTTTTTGGTTGGCGGTCTCCAGATGTGGATGACCTTCGTTTCGTGCGCCCGGAAGTGCGCAGCCTGTTTGCGGAGAATCTCGGCCTGTGCGCTGTAGCTTGGCGGCATCCGATTTGCCTCCGCCTCAAGTTCCTCAGCAACCAACGCACCAACGGTTGTTTCCTGTAGCTCGTATTGCTCGCTCATGCCTCGCTCCCCAAAAACGCGCTTCGCGGAAGCGATTCGTATGGTTCCCCGGATTCGATGAATACATCGGCCTGATATCGTCAGCCGAAACCACGTGGAGACAAATCGGCGGATACTAGCCGACACTACGTTACCTCTCTTGAAGGGTCGAGTCCACTGTGTACCGTCCGTAGCTAATCTCTTGATTCCGGCGTATTATCCATTGGCAGACACTCCGATGCCATCCAAACTTCACGAATATCGAGTGGGCATTCATAGCAATGCACTCGACGCTCTTCCGACAGAAGAGACCGGCCTTGAGATGTTCATCCAGGGTGCGAGGAAGCATATCGAGCCATGGTTGTCTGCAGTTTTTCAATCTGAGCATTTGAATTTGCTCCTCGGAAGCGGGTTTACCGCTGGAGTGAGTGCGATAGCTGGAACGTCAGCTGCTGGAATGGGCCTGAAGTCATTCGGAACTTCCTACGGTCCTCAAATTGATGTCCACGCGAAAAAGGCCGCTGAACTCATGAAGCGGGGCAGCGCGAATATTGAAGACCAGTTCCGGAGTGCGCTCGCTCTCGCGGAGGGTCTCAGCGTCATCGATGCCGCCGCTTCAGAAGCACTAAACACGAGGATCGGGGAATGTCTCACTGAATTCCTAAGGGCGATCTTAGCTACCGAAGCTGGCCTCAAGGCGGCAGCGGTCACAAAAAGAGAGAAGGCGCAAGCTGCGTTGCAATCCTTTCTGCTGAGTTTTGCTAGCCGTGCGGCCTCCCGTGAACGGTTACACATGTTCACCACAAACTATGATCGGCTCATTGAACACGGATGCGACTTGGCTGGCCTTCGAACTGTCGACCGCTTTGTAGGAGCTCTGAATCCAGTGTTCCGCGCTTCGCGAGTTGAAGTGGATTTGCATTACAACCCTCCCGGTATCCGTGGGGAACCTCGTTTTATGGAAGGGGTCATTCGGCTAACTAAGCTGCATGGCTCGATCGATTGGTTCTTCGATGCAGAAGAGAAGCGAATATTTCGTAAGGGTCTTCCGTTCGGTGCCCCGGCTAACCATACCGACGTACCCTCGAAGCCCGCGAATACCATAATGATTTATCCGAACGCTGCGAAAGACGTCGAAACGACTCAATACCCCTATGCGGAGTTGTTTCGCGACTTCGCCGCGGCGACGTGCAGACCTAATGCGGTCGTTGTGACGTACGGTTACGGATTCGGCGACGACCACGTGAATCGTGTTTTGCTGGATATGCTCACGATTCCGTCCACCCACCTCGTCATCATCTCCTATAGCAATGATGACCGGCTGCAGGCGTTTTGTGCCAAGACCCGAGATGCACAAGTATCGCTGTTAATTGGCCCTCATTTCGCGAACTTAGAGGTGCTGGTCGACAACTATTTGCCCAAACCCGCGCTGGACTACATCACTGGGCGAATGACAGAGCTATTGAAACATCGCCCCGGGGATCCGACCGCATCTTCCGGAGCGCCATCTTCTGGACAGACCCCGCCAGGGAATGCCGGAGCCTTTTAGATCATGCTGACCCCCATCGAACATCTTGCGGCGCTTGTGATTGGGACCGTCGAGTCAGTTGCTCCAGGCGAGGTACGTATCTTGCTGGAGCTGGACGCACCAAATGCAACGGCCCTCAATACGGGGACACCTGCACCGTTTCCCCGCATCAACGGTTACGTATTGCTTCCAAATGAAGCAGGGGCGACAGTCGCTTACATTTCGTGGATCGGGATCGAACGGTCACCTTATCCCAAGCGTGCAGGTTTCAAGGACTTCGGTTTGATCGACCTCCCTTTTCCCTTAAGGAAGATGACAGTAATCCCTGTCGGGACGCTTACGACGCGGCGTCAACCAAAGACAAACCAACCAAACTACGAATTGGAGCGCGGCGTCATTGCGCTTCCATCCATCGGCGATCAGGTGTTGATGCCGACACCGACGCAGGTGGCAGCAATTGTAGGCTCGAAGGACAGCGACCGACGAGTTCGAATTGGGACCTCGCCGTTGGCGGCAGACGCTCCCATTATGGTGGACCCAGACAAGTTGTTTGGGCGTCACCTTGCGATCCTTGGAAATACCGGAAGTGGAAAATCCTGCACCGTCGCAGGGCTTATCCGGTGGTCGATGGCCGCTGCGGAGGAGGCCATCCGGGCGAATGGTGATGCAACGTCAACGGCGAATGCGCGATTCATCATCCTCGATCCCAATGGCGAATACGCGAAGGCCTTTGCAGATCGCGGCGACAAGTTGCGGCTCTTTCGCGTTCCTCCCGTAAGTCCTGGCGAACGCCCGTTGGATGTGCCAGCATGGCTCTGGAACGGTCATGAGTGGACGGCGATGGCGCATGCGCAGCCTGGCGCGCAACGCCCCTTATTGCTTCAAGGATTGCGGGAGCTCAAGTCGGGAAACGTTGAAGGGGTTCCGCGCGCAGCGATTATTCGTCGATACCTTCAATCGTACTCAACTCGATTGAGCGCGATGCTTGCGCAGGGCACCCAGGCTTTTGCGGGCAGCGTCGGGAAGCGCTTCGAATGCGCTCGCCTGCTGCAGGCCATTGTGTCGGACACAGCAAACTTTGTAGAGGGCATGGACGAGCCGGCGCGCACCTCTCTGACTCTCTTGTCTGGCCTCGCGAATGTGGTCGTGGAGAGCCGTCGTTCGAATCAGTATTTCAACGACTTTTCAGTGAACGATCTCGAATCGATACGGACTCAAATAGATCAATTGGTTGGTTCGTTGCCCGAGCATGACCTCGCGACTGCTGTAAGCGAAGACGCTCCCCGCCATTTCGATGTGAGTCGGCTCGGAGAGCATCTGGAACAGATTGCGACGGAACAGGGCGGGAACCTCGCGGCCTTTACATCTACGCTCCGGTTGCGCATTCGGGGTATGCTCGATGATCCTTATCTTGGCAGCGTGATCAATCGCACCCCTCCCACATCGTTCGAGAATTGGCTTGGGGACTACGTCGGCGCGGATGGGGCGTCCAATGGGGAAGTTGCGGTTGTGGATCTTTCTCTCGTCGCGTCGGAAGTGATCCATGTCGTTGTCGCGGTCCTAGCTCGGTTGATATTTGAATCTCTTCAGCATTATCGGCGGGCGAATCCAGATGGGCTCACATTGCCCACAGTTTTAGTGCTCGAAGAGGCACACACCTTCATCAAGCGCACCCGAGAAGATGAGGGGCCGGTGCTTTCTTCACTCCAATTGTGCCGGGAGGCGTTCGAAAGGATTGCAAGGGAAGGCAGAAAGTTCGGCCTCGGCCTGGTGCTGTCGTCGCAGCGCCCGTCTGAGCTGTCTCCTACAGTCCTTGCCCAATGTAATACGTTCTTGCTGCACCGGATTGTGAACGATGCCGATCAGAGCCTTGTTGCCCGACTCGTCCCTGATAATGTGGGCGCGCTATTGCGCGAACTGCCAAGTCTGCCCTCCAAGCAGGCCATACTGCTGGGTTGGGCTACGCCAATTCCTGTCCTTCTTGAGGTGAACGAACTGGCAAAGGAGCACCAGCCACAATCCTCTGACCCGGACTTCTGGGATGTTTGGACTTTAAAGAAGGGACGGACTGTTGACTGGGCCACAATTGCGAATGGGTGGTCGAGCAATCCTCAATAGAATTCACCGTTGCGCCCTCTAATATCCGGTAACGATAAATGCCCTTGGTTCCCGGAGTAATTTTGGGACGGTGCAAAATCGCCAATGCACTCATCAAGCCAGTTGATTACTTTCGCTAAGCCGACTTTCCATTACTGATCGCCATAAGGCGGTCCAAATCGCTAGCCCTTGGCCGTCTCCAAGGTCGATTTATCCAAGGACGATGTGTTCAATTTCTTCTCTGCTCATAACCTTACGAGCGTCAAGCATGTGGCAAATGAGGTCCGAGAGCAGTTTCCGGCTCTGAATGACGTGTTGCCGGATGGCGTCATCATTCAACTCCCCGCCGTGCACAGCTTTGGAGCGAATCTCGTAAAGCTTTTTGGTCTGGCGGTACCGCTCGTACCGCTGCTCGCCTCTCGGCTCAAGCAACGAAGCCACTGAAAGCGCCAGCCGAAACGTCAGTTCTTGACTGATGTCCATGAGAGCTTCAATGCCCGACCAAATGGAAACTGCCATCATGCGGGGGCTCAGCAGATGTTGGTGAGTTGTGAGGGCTTCCACGGCCAGTCGAAATCGAGGAACCTCCAACAAGTCGCCCATGATGAGTGCCTTCTTGAACGCCCAGCGTAAGTCCTCCTCAACGATCTTCACAGGCTCGGCCAAACTCCGAGATTGAGGCACGTCCTCCAGCAGCTTTGCTTTGCAGGTACGATCATCGATTCCGGCGATGACAGACCATGAGCAATTCGCAGTAACCGGCACCAGAAACTCTGCCAGAGTTTTGACTCTGAGGCCGGAGATGAGCCACCATGCGAAATTCCAAACCGTTTGAAAGTCATCGCCAGCAAAATTCCTGCTCACGGCCAACTCATGCTTGATTTGAGACGAGTAGCGGCCTATAGCTCCGAAAGCGGTTGGGTTTTCAAGAGCACCGGCGAGAAAAATGTCTCCTGGAGGCTCTACGACTTTGCGGAGCGCCGCCAGACCTTCTAGGTCGATGACGGTCAAGTCGCAATCAAGTCCCACGATTGCAAAATTCCATTCGTCCCGTCCGTAGGTCTTCAGCCTTTCCTGCGCTCTCAACTTCTCGGCGGCGTAACGCTGTCCGATAGATTGGAGGAACGTCTGCGGCTTGCCGGTCAAGTCGTCTCCCATAGCCGCTCCTTCGAGGCTCGCAGAGCCTCGCTGTCGGTCTCTGCGTCTACATACTGAAGATAGTGATCTATTGAAATGATGCAAACGGTCATCGCGTGTTCATTGCCCCGGCACAGGCTCCTTCACTTTGCGAATCGGGTTTCCTAGAGTGAAGTAATCGTAGTATTCGTCGTTGGCCTGCGTCATGGCGAGCAGTATGCGGTGAAATAAGACGCGCAACAGCTTGAGGTCGCGAATCCACTCTATATCAATCTCATCATCCTTCCCGTGAGCCGACTCGTGCCGAGCATTGTGGGCCTGCTTTTCCCGGCTGCTCAACACCAGCCCCAACTCATCCATCAAGTCCTTGCTGGTCGAATGTTGAGAGCGTGAATTGAGATTTCTGACCTTGTGTGTGAAAACTTCGAGGGTCTTTGGAGGCAATTCCAAAGAAGTGAGGGAGGTCTCTAGCGCAGAGCGGATCTTGTCCCAAGCCTCCGCGTCCACAACCGTCGAGGATGCCGGGACGGAAGATGAGCCGAGAAACGCGCGTTGTAGGGACTCTAGGGACGCGCCAAAGTGAACCGCCGCAATGTGCGGTGTTGCGGTCACGGCATGCCAATAGGCCCAACTGACGACACCGAAGTTCAACTCATCGTACTTCGTATAGAGAGCGTTCACCATACGCGAGAGTCTGTCTGCGTCAATGTCCCAGAACCCTCGTGAACCGCCGAGCGGACTTGGCGGCGTCGGAGGGAACAACATGGCCTGTCCGCGCATGCTGTAGGGAGAGATTGCTTCAAAATCTGTCGTGTTCCACTCCGTATCAAATCGCGAAACCCCCAAGTAGACGAAGTAGCTCCCGAGTGCATAGGAAAGGCAGCGGCGGACCCTGTCGCGAAACTCATCGGTTGGTAAGCCAACATAAACAATGCAGCCCGGCTTGTTTGCGTGGGTCTCTTTTATCTTCTCCAGATTGCAGAGGTAGAGCTGTAATCCATCCACTTCCAAGCCTGCTGCCGCCCAACTTCCGCCGCCACCCGAGGAATTACCCTTCATCTCAAGTTTCGGACGATTCGAAGGAACTCCGCCGAGAACTATATTGCTCGAATCAGAAGTTTTGCTTTGGATGTTGTCACACCAGAGGTAATGCGAGGGGACATTCTCTAGCCAGTCGATCGTATAGCGCGGAGTCTCGGTAAATGGGAGCTTTCCGACGAGTCGGTGAATATGGACCCTTTGCGTGGTCACACCAGGAGCAATGCCTTCAAAGTGCCGATTCGTGCGCGTGGCCTGGACTCCGATTGCCTCCAATTCGAGCCCGAGACTGCAGTGGAAGGTGACGCGGTCGTCGTTGATACGGACGGTGCCGGCCGGATGTGGCAGCTGAGGCTCGATCGCAGACGCGGGCGCTTCCGTTTCCATCCGAAGGTTCAGGTTTCTGTCCCGCCGAATGGTAAACCGGTGGATTGGCCCCGCCAAAGGACCGTGGTCGTTCACCATGGGCGCATAGCTCTTGATAATCTCTTCGAAGCTCTCCCACTGCCAACTGAACATGCGTCTACCTCGGTCGTCCACTTTGGTCAACACCAGGGGACAACAAGTATCAATCCTAAATTGGTAAGGGGCGCTCTAACTTCAAGCGGCTCAGTGACCGTACCCGCTCACCCCACCGGCTTCCAGCGTTCCTCTACGGACGGCAGGTCGCATTCGGGCTGCCCATTCTTCAAAATGCGAATGAAGTGATCTGTAGATGGATGCCGTGCAGCCGTCTGAAGTCGGTCGCCTGAGGTTACGGAATAGATCCTCATAAACGCCGATTGCGACGGCGATCGATTCCCGAGCGCAGGCCCTCTGATTCCAGTCGCAATGCCGACATTCGGTAGTAAACCTCGGCAGCGAACGAAGGTCAGGTAAGTTGCTGATTAGGTGTTAGTCGACGGATGGCCCGCCTAGCCTGCTACGCTGTTTGGCATGGCCACTTCTAAGCGGAAGAAGAGAGAACCTGAGCGGCTGTTTTGCAACGGGTGCTACAAAGACACGCTTCACGACCTGCTTAAGGAGGTCAGCGACACGGTATGGGATGACGTGGGCGTTGGAGGTGGGGAACTCTACACCGTCTGGGAAAAGACTACAAACCAGATGTTCGAGTGCCGAGGGTGCAAATCGGTCGTGCTTCGTTGCACATGGACATACTCTGAATACGATATAAAGGAGGTGCGGTACTTCCCTCCGCCCGTTGCACGCATGAAGCCGAAATGGTTCGGTGAGCTTCCTTCTGGTCTTCAGGAGTTGCTCTCGGAGATCTACAGGTCTCTCGATGCTGACACTCGGGCCCTTCCAATGATGGGTGCGCGAGCCGTGCTAGACAGCGTGATTGTTGACACTATCGGGGATGCAGGCTCATTCGAGCAGAAGTTGAAGAGACTCGAAGAGGAGCGGCACATAAGTGCCAAGGGACGGGAGATTCTGGGCGCGGCGCTAGATGCGGGGAGTGCCGCCACGCATCGGGGCTATGCGCCAACGGTGGATCATGTCCATTCTGTGATGGACATCGTAGAGAATCTGGTCCACTCCACTTATGTGCTCGAAGGAGTTGCCAAGGAAATCAAGAAGGATACTCCGCCCCGTCCTCCCAAAAAGAAGGTGAATAATCCCTAGCCGGTGAATGGTTGGCTGTTCGGAAATTCGGCGGTGACTCGCCATCCAATCAGTAACAATAAACGCCGCTGGCGACGCCAACTCCGAAAGCTCGCAAGGTCTGCCGTATTCCGGTCGCGATGCCGACTTCCCCTTAGAAACGACTGTCACAGATAAACTAGTCATTGCGCTCACAAGCGCGTGCATCAATCTCAAACGGCGCATTTTCGTACCCGACCATTAGCGTTCGAGCAGTAGTGGGGACGTATTCGATCATCGCGAATGGATACTTCTTGCCTGTAGACGCTTTAAACATTCCCTCGCCGAAAATCCGGGTTATCGCTGGGTGATTGAGCTTTTTGAGATGTTCGACTTCTTTGAGAAATGCTTGACGATGTTTCTCGTCACTGATCTTTGTGAAAAACCTTCAGAACAAACTGCATCCCGATATGTGGTCCTGAGGAACACGTGACGAGAAAAGCAGTTCCATTGCCTCCGCGGCCCAAGAATCGCTGGTTGTAATACCAAGCGTTTTCCGCCTGCACTGACTGGAGATGAGCGAGAAAGAACTGGTCATGGCCGTTGGCAGAGATCGAGTGTTGTTGATAAGGCATCGGAATCGGTCACTCATTTGCTGATTTAGATTGTTTCTACCGGTCCACTGTATCAGCGGACAGCAAATTCCATAATGAGTCCTGATAAACTATGTCGGCATATATTGAGCAATTGGCATAAAATCCCCGTATGCTGACGCTGTCCAAGCCGCTGTCAGCGGGACAGGTACGGACGTACCATGAGCGGGAGTTTGCGTCCGAACAGCAGAACTACTGGAGCCGGGGCCAGCACGGGCATAGCGAGTGGCAAGGTACGCTAGCACAGCAATGGGGACTGCAAGGTGAAATCGGTTCCGAACACTTCGCCAGGTTGACTGAAGGTCAGCACCCGATTACCGAGGCGCAACTTGTGCGCCATCAGGTTTCCCGAACCTACGAGGGCAAGAACGGCAAGGAAGTCACCAGCGTCGAGCATCGAGCCGGGTGGGATGCTACCTTCTCAGCGCCGAAGTCAGTTTCGCTGACTGCACTTGTGGGTGGTGATGATCGTGTTCGAGAAGCGCACCGTGAAAGCGTGCGCGTGGCGCTGGGTGAGCTGGAACGCTACACGCAGGCACGGATCGGCAACGTCCATGCACCGGAAACCACGGGCAAGTTTGTGGCTGCGACCTTCGAGCATGACACCGCACGGCCCGTCGAAGGCTACGCTGCACCGCAGCTCCACACTCATGCTGTCATCTTCAATGTTACCGAGTGTGACAATGGACAGACGCGCTCCGTGCAATCGCACGAGTTGTACGCGTCCCAGCACTACGCCACGTCGATCTACCGTGCGGAACTGGCTTCGCGATTGCAGGGTCTGGGATACGAGGTCGAGGCGGGTAAGTACGGGCAGCCGGAGATCAAGGGCTACACGAAGGAATATCTCGAAGCCTCAAGCCCGCGCCGTGAACAGATCAAAGACCATCTTCGAGCGCAGGGATTGGATGGAGCGGGAGCTGCGCAGGTAGCGGCTCATTACACGCGCGACCGGAAGGAACTGTTGTCTCCCGAGGTAGTGCTACAACAGCATCGCGACTTGGCCGCGCAGTATGGTCATCAGGCGGATCGCGTTGTTTCCCGAGCAAGGGAACATGGCCAGCGCCAGAATCATGACCCGGAGAAGGCAGCGCAACAGGCGGTGACATACGCCCGCGACCATCTCTTCGAGCGGTCTGCTGTCGAAGACCGTCGTTCCATCCTTGAGAGCGCCCTTAATCGCGGCATGGGTGAAACGACCTATAGTCAGGTTCGGCAGGAGTTCGACCGGCGTTTGCAGGCAGGTGAGTTTCGGCAAGCGCAAGCCTCCGTGCGAGGACCGCAGATCACCACCGCTGCCATGCTGCGCATGGAACGCGAGACGATCGATCTCATGGAGAAGGGCAATCAGCGCGGTTTCGATGACCCGACGCTGGTGAGTCCGAACATCCGCATTACAACCGAAGACCGTCACTCGGAGCTGAATCCCGCGCAACGAGAGGTGGTGGATGCCGTCTTTCTTTCACGGGAGAAGATCGTCGGACTGGATGGAATCGCGGGCGGAGGCAAGACCACTGCGCTGGCCGTGGTACGTGAGGGCGCAGAGGCCGGAGGGTATACGGTCGAGGGATTTGCGCCCACCTCTCGCGCGGCGCAAAAGCTGGGGGAGGCTGGGATTATGACTTCGACTTTGCAGATGCATCTAGCGCGTGGACAGAAGCCCGATACCGGGGAGAAACGCCTGTATGTTCTGGACGAATCCTCGTTGGCCTCAACCAAACAGATGCACGAGTTTCTGACACAGCTTCATCCGAATGACCGGGTGCTGTTGGTTGGCGATACACGCCAGCACGAATCGATCGAGGCAGGTCGCATCTTCGCGCAGCTTCAGGATGCGGGCATGAAGACCATCAAGCTCGACGAGATCGTGCGCCAAAAGGACCCGGAGCTAAGGCGAGTAGTCGAGCAACTTGCGCGGGGTCACGTAGGAGAGGCCATCGTGGGATTGGAACGGCAGGGCCGGGTGCATGAATTGAAAGATTCAGCGGAACGTATAGCGGCGATTGCGAAGGAGTATGCGAAGTCGCCAGAGAATACGCTGGCTGTTTCGCCGGACAACCGCTCACGTACTGAACTTAACCAGGCGATTCGCGCGGAATTGCGAGAAAGAGGAGTCGTCAGCGAAGAAGAGCATCGGGTCCGGGTGCTTGTGCCGCGCCAGGACCTAACCGGCGCGGACCGTATGTGGGCGGCGCGCTACGAGGCAGGCGATGTGCTGCGTTACAGCCGGGCGTCTAAAGAGACGGGAATAGATAAAGGCGAGTATGCGCGAGTGTCTGCCGTCGATGCTTCGAACAACAAACTAACCGTAGAGCGGAAGGATGGCTCGGAGCGCACCTACGATCCACGCCGCCAACAAGGAGTATCTGTCTACCGTGAAGAAGAGCGAGCCTTCTCTGTCGGAGATCGGGTGCAGCTCACCGCACCTGCACATGAACTGCGTGTCGCCAATCGCGAATTAGGGACAGTTAGGTCTATTGGAGAGGAGAAGCGAATCGGCTTGAAGATGGATGATGGCCGTCAGATTGACATTGATGCGAATAAGCATCCGCATCTCGATCACGGCTACGCGGTCACCAGCCATTCCAGCCAAGGCCAAACTGCCGAGCGAGTTCTGGTCCATGTGGACACCGAGCTGGGAGCGAAAGACCTGCTCAACAATCGCATGGCTTATGTTGCCCTCTCGCGCGGAGCGCACGACGCGCAGCTTTTCACTAACGACCGCGAGAAACTTCCTGCTGCTCTCGGCCACGACGTATCCCACCAGAGCGCCCATGCATCGGAGATTGCATCCTCTAAGCCGGCGCAGCAGGAGATCGCACCGAAGCAGGAGCATAGCTGCGGGCATGGAATCGGCCTGTAAATACTGTGTATCTTGGGTGGATATGGCGTTTCGCTCAGGGATTCGCCGCCCTAACGATAGATTGAGTCGAGCAATCCAAGCACTTCACTAAGAGCGCATGTGCTGTGCGGAGGAGGTCTCCTCCGCGCTGCGACCGCGTTCGCGTTCTTCGCTGCCACCTCTGCGGGAGTTTCCCTCCCGCAACGCCCTTCCTATAAATCCTATGCGCTGACGCGCACTCGATAAGGAAACCAAGCCTTACTAGTGGGCGCTGCCCCCCGCGCTCTGCAAGGCCATTCGCCCTTCGGGTTTTGGCTCCCCCACGCTACGCGCGGTCCCCCCCCAAAAGCTTCGCTCGAAGACCTTTCCGTTTGCTACCCCCGCCTTCGCCAGGTGGCGTTCGGCATGTACATGCCGCGTTTCTACGCGGACGTGCAAAAGCCAAACCCAAGGAGCCAACGCCATGAATACCATCGCCACCACCGACAGCAAGAAGCCCAACACCAAACAGGAACTCATCACCGCCAACATCAAGCTGCTGATTGAGCAGTTGGAAGCTGGACACTCCGAAGCCCTCACCCAATATCTCACCGCCATGAGCCGCTTCCACCAGTACAGCTTTGGCAACGTGTTGGAGATTGCGCGGCAGATGCCCACGGCCACCCGCGTCGCTGGGTTCTGGACGTGGAAGAACCTTGGACGCAGCGTCAATGCCGGAGCCAAGGGCATCCGCATCCTTGCTCCCATCGTTGGCGTTCGACGTCAGAAAGATATTGAAGCCGAGAAAGACATCACCAGGCAGAACGAGCGGATGCTGTTGGGCTTCCGCAATGCCTACGTCTTCGATATCTCCCAGACCAACGGTGTCGAGTTGCCGGAGATGGAGCGCGTCGCAGGCGATCCCGGCGAGAACATCGAGCGCCTGACCGCGTTCCTCAACAGCAAAGGAATTGCAGCGAGCTACAGCGAGAAAATTGCGCCAGCACTTGGCATGAGCTACGGCGGCCGCATCGCGCTGCTACCCGGACAGTCAAGGGCTGAAACTTTCAGCACACTTGTCCATGAGGCAGGACACGAACTCCTGCATAAGGCCGAGCGTCGGACGGCAACGACGAAGACCGCGCGCGAGACCGAGGCCGAGGCTGTGGCGTTTGTTGTCGGGAAGGCTGTAGGGCTGGTGAATGGTTCGGCCTCCGCGGACTACATCCAGCTCTACAAAGGCAATGCTTCACTGTTGGCCGAGAGCTTGGAGGTCATTCAGCAGACGGCCAGTGTCATCTTGGCGGCACTGGAGCCGCCCATCGCCGACGAGGTGACCGACGAGGAACTTGCTGAGGTCGCAGCATGAACACCATGCCCGCGATCATGTAACAATTCCCTCGACACACAAAAGCCGGACAGACGGGACGAAGGTGCTCCCGTCTGCCTTTTCACCGGCGCGGGAGACACTCCGCGGGTTTCTCCCGGACCCTCTTCCGGCGGTTTTTACTGCAATTCTGCACAATCGCTCTCCACAGTTCCTACACCGCCAATTTCATGCTCTTTAATAGCAATCTAATCAGCAATCTAGAAAATCTCTCTCACTCGCTCAGTGGCGCAACTCGCGCGTGGCGAGGTACGCGCAGCCATCAATAATCTGAACCAGCAGGGCCGCGCGTTCTGGAGATCAAGGACCGTGAACGGCGCATCGATGAAATTGCTCACGAATACGTACGCTCTCCGCAGCGCACTTTAGTGGTCTCTCCTGATAATGAATCTCGCCGTGAGATGAACCAGCATATCCATCGTGTGATGCAGGCGGAGAACAAGGTTAGTGGCGACGAGCATCGCCTGCGCGTGCTATTTGCACGGCAAGAGTTTACAGGCGCAGATCGTCAGCATGCGCAGAACTATGAGAAAGGTGATGTCCTCCGATACTCGAAAGGAAGCAAGATTCTCGGAATACAGGCAGGCGAATATGCCCGCGTCACTGCTGCAGATCGAGGGACAAACACCGTGACCGTGAAACGTCGTGGGGATGAAGAAGTCAGTTACGATCCGCGGCGTCTGCAGGGTGTGACGGTGTATCGCGACCACGAACGCAGCTTCGCCCAGGGCGACCGTATTCAGATGACTGCGCCTTTCTGCGGACAGAAACTGGCAAACCGCGAATTGGGCACTGTGGAGCAGATTGACAAAGACGGCAATCTAAAACTGAAGATGGATTCTGGAAGGGAAGTCGCTTTCAATGCGAGGCAGCATCCGGATCTCGATTACGGCTATGCGGTGACGAGCCATAGCAGCCAGGGGCAGACCGCCGACCGCGTATTGATTCATGTCGATTCTTCACAGGCACATGGTGGGCTGCTAAACAGCCGCATGGCCTACGTCTCCGTCTCGCGTGCGCAGTTCGACGTTAGGATTTACACGAATGATGCGAAGACGCTGGGACAGGAGCTGAGCCGTAATGTGACGAAAACCACGGCGCTCCAAGAAGGCCCAGCGCCTCAAGACACTGGGCAACGCGTCGGACCGCAGTCTGTAGCTCTAGAAATATCTCACGGGCTGAGCATCAGCTAAAGCGAATCTGTGCCGCTACCGCTTCAAATCCCAAAGTCTGCATGCATTTGAAAGCGTGTTCCCGGCGAATGTCGGCTCACATCTGGCCGCTCCTTAGATTGACAAGGTGACTAACCCTGCATGAAGAGGCCTATGAAAGGGGATTGTTCGGCAACGATGCATGGAACAGCTTAGCAACGTCTCAACTATCGATACTGCCGCGTCAATCCAGTTTCTTCTTTGACGGAGAGGTCTTTTCAGAAGACTGTTGCCTTTTAGCACGGGCATTGTCCCATCTCTTATTCGCAGCTTTACGTGCTAGTTCTTTGCGCTCTTCCGGCGTAAGGGCGCTCATACGCGCTTTCCCACCTTTTGGGCCGCCTTTCTTTCCGCCCCGTTTCCCCATTTCGCGCATGATGCGAGATACGACATCTTCTTTCACATCAATAGTTTACAGAGATTTGTGCGCTGAGGGCTTCGCATCTCCTTGCATGCTAGAAGCGCTTGTAGTAAAAGAGGTTATGCTAGAAGCGCTTCTAGCAAAGCATTAAGCTAATTCATTTGGATATGAACATTATGAGATGGGACTTTCGTCATCACCTACTTCTGCAAATTGAAATGCTGCGCGGCGACCTCTCGCATGAGGAGTTCAGCCATAGGCTCGGAGACGTGACCGAGCGTTGTCTGGCTCGTTACATTGGTGGCAAAACCCATCTACAAGAATGCGAATTTAGACTGATCGCGAAGGCCCTGAGCATCGACGCACAAACACTCGCGCAAGCCTGGGGGTCTTCTCTGGGTCTGCATCTGTCAGGTCCCGATGTCGTCGATCGGATGGTTAGTCGAGCCCGCCGTCGCTGGCGTCAACATTCGCGCATCTCTGGCGTCCCATCCAGCCCTTCTCCGATGGCCATCATTCGAGCTAAGTACGCCCACCGGCTTCCCATGAAGACGCCCCCTCTCTGGTTCGGTGCCCATTTTGATACCCGCAGGAGAAAGGACACCCCTGAAAATCGAGCCCGATTCGCCCGCGCCTACGAAATGCTGGTGGAATCCGTGCATGGTGGCAGATCTCATCGGGACATTGGAGCGATACGCGGCATCAGCGGCGAGCGGGCGAGACAACTCATGGTTTACGCCGCTTACACCTGGGCCGGGAAGGAACGGATTGATCTATCGGAAAGATCTGTCGCTTTCAAGAATGAGGCCAAGTTGGTGAAAAATCTCTATGCCGGGCTGCGATTCTTTGCCCAACGGCAGTTCAATGAGCTTGCCACCCAAGCTATGACGAAGGTACGTACTTTCAGAGGAGACTAGTTTTCCATGAAGAAGCCTATGGATAGAGTTTCGTTGGAACGCTACAGACAGGAACATGACCGCTGTCTCGCCATAGTTGTATGCGAGTTGCGTGCGGACAGGGGTTTGGCTCAAAGCGAGGTTGCAAAGCGGGCAAAGGTCTCGGTTCGGTGGCTCCAAAAACTTGAAACAAATCAACTCCACACAAATTACACGTTGCGCAGGCTTGACCAGCTCGCCGGCGCTCTAGATGTGGATCTATACCATCTGTATAAACGTGTGAGCGAGATGACGGGCCACCACTCTGGCAGGAAAGGGGAAGGAGCACGAAACGATGAATGAGACCGAACGCGCGGCACTGACTTTGGACGGTGCCACCGGGAAACGAATACGACGCCTGCGTCTGGCAGAGCCCTATGCGAAGTCCCAGGGAGTTTATCTGACGATCGAGTTTGATGATGCGACGGAAATCTTGATTGAGGTGAACTGTCGCCCGTGGTTTGCCATAAGGCATCTTGCTCTTGACGCAAACGGGGAACTGGAGCAAGTGAAAAAACCGACGCAGGGGACGATCCGTTCGCTCGCCGAAGGCAGGCGCTGAACCAGTCTGGTCCAATGGGTCGATTAGCTAGGCGTGTCCGCTCGGCCCGACCCGCCGTCGGCGCTTGTGCGGAATCAGTGCGCTTCGGATATCTGGTTAAATATCTTCTGCAGACTTCTTCGGAACTTGGGCACTCGACCGCGCCCAGGAAAGCGCCTCGTCGATATCCTGTTCATGTATTCCGAGTCGCGCTAGCCGCATCTGAATTTTGGCAGCGGGAACGTTGGGAATTGGTGTTAACACAATTGTTTCTCCTTCGGATCGGACGTCAAAATACGAAACTGCAGCAAATTGCGTGGCTACGGAATTCGGCAGCGTGATTTGGTTTTTGGTTGTTTTCTTTACCCGCATAGCTTCACCAAATATGAACTAAGGCGATGTTATCGCAAACGCGTTTCCCTTTAGGTCCAAGGAGTTTGAACGCTGCTGATGAGTTGCAAATCGTTTCACGCTTCCGGAAGGTGCGTATTTTCGTCGCCACCTTGCTCTACTGGCGCACCGGCAAAGCGATCATCCATGGGGTTCTCAGCAAGGAATGAGCGTCTACGGTTGCAGGGTTGTCGTATCGCTGATGCGACAATTGAGTAGACTCGGTGTCCAGTCTGCAGAAATTGTCTATTCCTGGTCCGTGTCAGCAATATCGTGGGCCCTTGGCAATACGTCTGGGACGCGTTGTTGGTGCTCATGGAATGTTTTGAGGCATGCGCCGCAATAGGCGAGGTGTACTTGTAGGAGCGCCCATTCTTCTTCTGACAACTCGTCCGTTGGAATCGCGCATAGCGCTGCGAATTCTTGGTGCCAGCGAGGATTTAGCATCCTGTCCCCCAATTGCATAGTAGTATTTTGGATTCCCTTTAGCGAAGAAATCTAAGCCGACGCTCTTTAGGATCGGATAATACCGCTTTGCGCACTCCCAAGGTCTAGCTGATTATATCGGCAGTCTCCTGCAGGCCGTAGCGCTTGCAGTGATTGACCCGCACCAAATGGCTTAGACGTTTCTTCTAACGGGTTTATCAACTTGAGAATGAAGACTGATCAGAGCTTGCCTTGGTACGTTGGAAATGCATTTTGACTCTCTCCAGACACGCTCGGTGGAACTGGTAAACAGGTTTAGCGGCGGGTTAGGCAGGTCTTTGCTCGAATGCCCCTGCGAACCGACCGAAGCTTCAGCCCAAGATCGCTTCGAGCCCCGGACTCAAGTACATTACTCCCTTTGTGAGACAGCGAACTTCAAAGCAACTTCTCATAGTCCATCCAAGAATTGCATCAACTTGCGATTTTTCTTCCAATTGGGACGTTTTCTGTCGTCCGATATCTGCGCCAGCTGCTTCCGAAACCTCTCTGGAGCCAATTTTAGGTAACGCTCCGTCGAGGAAAGTCCGACCTGTCCGATGTAAACGGATAGGGCCGGCATCAAGAGGTTAAGATCCTGCCCCTCGGTCAGCCACTCGATAACGCGGTGCACGGCAAACGTGTGCCTAAGGCAATGGAGCGTTGGTTGTACACGGGCACCTCCCGGCTTAGTAACCATTGCTTCATCTCGCAAAATTTGGAAACGCCATTTAAGGGTGTTCCGAGATATCGCCAGCCCTTTTTTGTTCGAAAAAAAAGGAGAGATCGAATTCCGGCCAGGGGTCTGCTGGAAATAGGCATGCAAGATCCTATTGAGGTCTTTACCAATTGGAATCGTGCGCAATCCATCAACTTGGGTAGAGAAAAGGGAAACCCGCATGTTCTGAAAATCGAAATCTCGGCGCCGCAAGCGCAACGTCTCGCTTACCTTCGCACCGGTGCAATAGAGAAATAATATTAGCGCGCTAAATGTTTCCGCTGCAATGTTGTGACCTTCCTGGGTGATCGAGACGGCTTTCAGCAAGCGCCGCACTTCATCTCGCGAATAGATATGCGGAACAAACGATCCGACCGAGGCTGGTCGATTTTCTGGCATTGGGATCAAAGCGATATAACGTCTCGCGTAGCAGTACTCAAAGAATCGATACAGAAGGAAATATCGATCGCGCCACGTGACAGATGAAATCTGTGGCCCATCCAAAAACGTTTTTATTTGTAATTTACTAATATCTTTGATGTCTACATGGCCTATGTGCTTCTCGAATGAGCGCAATCTGCCTGCGCCGGACTCGAACAAACCTCCTAGTTCTCGCTTCCACGAGATGTACTCAGTCAGTACTTCGCGAAGAATCATAGGAGATCTGATATCCCGAATGCCGCGACGCGGCGCAGCATTCGTATGTCAAGCTTCGCGTAAACGTCAGCTGATCTAACATGACGATGTCCCAAAAAATCGGCAATGTGCTTTATGGACGCTCCCTTTTGGAGGAGCCTAGTCGCGCAGGCGTGTCGGAGGCTGTGCGCACCCACATAATCAGTCCGGCTTCCAATTTCTCTTAGTAGCGGCCCTATCGCTTGCCAGAGTGAGCTTTGAGAAGTTTCTCTATAAGGAGGACGTAGTGACAGGAAGACGCGGCGAGAGCCGCCGGGCGGCCGATCGTACTCCAGGTATCGAAGAATTGCCTCTCCCACCGCGTACAAGAGCGTG
>Ga0302310_10000292_pt1 | contig 48695 bp, 49 predicted proteins | sample III_Palsa_N1_2_FD_200451 | JGI IMG/M metagenome (GOLD analysis project Ga0302310, IMG submission 200451) | Peat permafrost microbial communities from Stordalen Mire near Abisko, Sweden - III_Palsa_N1_2 | ecosystem: Environmental > Terrestrial > Soil > Palsa > Peat permafrost | place: Sweden...
GCTCGAACTAGACGCGTTTTGCCGAATTGCGAGGCGCTAAAGTCGCACTCGAAGAATACGCGATGACCATGGGCATCTGGGTCCGCGCACTGCTTGACGAAGCCGGAGCGCCGCCTGAAACCATCCAGTGGTTCACCGGTCGCGATCCTGTGGTCGTGCCGGAAGTGGAGCAGCGGCTGCGCTCGGCGATATCCATGGCCAGGGTGCATGGAGAATCGATCTGGGCCCTGCTCGGGCGCGGTGAAATTGACGCGGTGATCGGTCGCCCACCCGATTACCGCGATGTCGATGGTGGGTCCTTCCGCCGCTTGCTGCCCGATCACTGGGCGGAACAGCGTGCGTATTTCGCAGCGACGTCAATTTTTCCGATCATGCACACAATCGTCGTCAGGCGAGAGGCCTATGAGGCTGATCCACAAATAGCATCCGACATTTACGACATGTTTTGCGAGGCAAAGCGGCTGGCGATCGATGATATGTCAACCAATCTCAATGCGTTGACAATCTCACTTCCAATGTTGGAAGCGCATATCGCCCAAACTCGGGAGATATTTGGGAATGATTGGTGGCCGTATGGAATTGAGGGCAATATCTCTACAATAATTCCGTTCATAAAATATTGTCACGCACAGAAATTGACCGAACATGTTGTTCGTATCGAAGACATTTTTTGCAAAAACCTACTAACTTCATAAGTTTTTTTATTGAATTAAGGTATTATTAATGGCCGCGATTGAGCCTGATTTTGCGTTCCCTTTGCAGACCGAGGTCATCCTCATTACGGGAGCGGCAAGCGGTATCGGCCGCGCGGCCGCGCTCATGGCGTTGGCCGGTGGCGCAAGGGTGGCTGCAGTAGACCTAGACCAGTCTGGCCTGGATTCGCTGCGCGCCGACGCCGCAGCCGACGGCGCACTGATGACCATCGGGATGGATGTGACGGATCTCGACTCGATCAATTCGGGAATGCAGATCATTTCCAAGGAATTCGGGATTATAACCGGACTGGTCTGCTCTGCGGGGGTCAGTTATGAAAGTGCCTTGTTGGACGTCACGCCCGAGCTTTGGGGCAAGGTTCTGAGCATCAATCTTGCAGGCACGTTTTTCGTCGCTCAAGCTGCCGCACGTTCGATGGTTTCTGGCGCAAGGCCCGGGTCGATTGTCACCATTTCGTCGGCGCTTGGAGTCCAGGGGCGGGTAAACGGCGTCCATTATTCGGCTTCGAAGGCCGGCGTTATCGGAATGACCAAGGCGATGGCGCTCGAACTTGCGCCGTACAACATCCGGGTCAATTGTGTTGCGCCTGGTGGCGTTGAAACCACGTTGATGAGGCGCGTGCTGGATGCGCGCCCCGGCGCTGCGGAGCAGGGTCTTGCACGGATCGCGCTGGGGCGGTTTGGGCAGCCCGAAGAACTGGCGGCGACGATCTGTTTCCTGCTGTCCGGCCTTTCCGGCTGGACAACGGGCCAGACCTTGCACGTCAACGGAGGGTCCCTGCTTCCGTGATCAAAAATCTCTTTCAGCTACTGCAAGGAGCGGCCGATGGGCAATAATGTGACCGATATGGGGCTTTCGCCGGAGGTCCATAAAAGTCGGATCGCCGAATTGATCGCTATCGAGCGCACAGCGCGCGACATGGCCACATGGGATAGAATGCTGTCAGCATATTCACCCGATTCATACGTTGATATCTCTTGGTATCAGGGGTCGGGAGCAGGCTTTGTCGCGGCGTCGGAGCAGCATTATGATACCGGCGCGCGCTCGCTCCACCAGCTCGGGCCGTCGCTGATCGAGATTCAGGGCGATCGGGCGATTGCAGACACCGGCTGCGCGGTGATCATTCCAACCCTGGTGCATGGCAAAGATGTCACTGTCATCAGCTATGCCCGAATGCGCAATCGCCTTAAGCTGACTGAACGCTGTTGGCTAATTGCTGGACTTCGGGTGATTTACCAGCATGACATGTTCATACCCGCAAATCCTTCGGAAACTATCGCGATCGATGGTGAGAAATTGGCTTCATTCAGGCCAAGTTATCGTAGTCTTTCCTATATACAATACGCGAGTGGCCTTGCGCATTATTCACCACGGAACGATTTGCCTGGTGTGGACTTGCCGGACACGGTCGCTAACATGGTCAAAATTGAAACCACCTGGCTCAACGAGTAGAATATATACTTTTTGACAAAGTACCTGCCAGTTCGATCTGAGAAGCACGGATACTCCGGCGGCCGATGACTGCCCTCTCGTTGCGACGCCATGCGTTGGCAGGCTCATTGGCGCGATTTGCGATCACCCCAAAATAATTAGTTGAGTGACCGAATAAAAACTGTTGACTCCGAAGGTGGGAAGGTTGCAGTTTCATTTCAGGGATAAGCTCTAAAGGGGGGTATCATGCGGAAGTCTCAAAACCTGGTCCAATTGGCTTCGGCCGGTCTTTTACTCGCCGTCATTCCGGCGGAAATTGCACACGCGCAGGCAAGTGCGCCGCAAAGTGCAGGGGGCACAGGCACGGCGGCGCCTGCCAGCGATGGACTCGGAGAAATTGTCGTGACGGCGCAGAAGCGCTCTCAGGACATCCAGAAAGTCCCGATTGCGATGACGGCGATCAGCCGGGATACCCTGACCCAGAAGGGCGTGACCCAAGTATCGGATATCGCCAAATACGTGCCTGGGCTCGACATTTTCATGGGAGATGGCACCGGAGGCCCTGAGTTTCATTTGCGCGGCGTCGGATCCGGGTCGTTCAACAAAAACACGACCAGCACCGTGGCGGTATATCTCGACGAGCTGGTTCTCGATACTATCGTTGCGCAGACTGGTCAGCTATACGATCTTGAACGCGTGGAAGTCCTGAACGGCCCCCAGGGTACGTTGTATGGTAAAAACTCCACGGGCGGTGCCATTAATTTTGTCACGCGTCGGCCGGATGGCACGACTGAAGCCAACGGGTCGTTTACGGTTGGAAATTTTGGCGAATACGACATTGTCGGTGGCGCCCAGATCGCTTTGGCCGATGGCCTTTCCGTTCGTATCTCCGGCAACAGAAATTACAGCTCGGGATATGGTTACAACACTACGGAATTTCACAAGACAAACGGCACGGATGACTATGGTGCACGCATCGGTGTGGTGTATAAAAATGGTCCGCTGAATCTATATTTGAAGGCGTACACAGACGGTATCAACAATACACTCCAGGATTTTGAGCTGCTGGGTGTAAACACCAATGGCTCTCCTCGGCCGGACAATTCCAATCCGTTCAATGGTTATATCCCTGTCCCGGGTATCGATAACAACGGAGGTACCGGGAATTTTATTCATAATAGAAACTATGGCGTTACGCTGAACGGTGACCTTGATCTCGGCTATCTGACGCTGACAAGTATCACAGGGTATGTCGACGCTTCCTCACGGGTGTCGCTCGACACCGATGGGCAGCCTGCCGCACAGGGCAATGTGCCGGCATCGAACGTGTTCGCGAAGCAATTTTCTCAGGAGCTTCGACTTTCATCGCCCAGCACTTCGACATTTTCGTGGATCGGCGGCCTTAACTTCTTTCATAAGAATTTGAGGACGTTCAATATATATGATCTCACTGCAATCGGTTATCCGTTGATAAATCAGGCTCTTACCGAAGAAACCACAAGTTATGCCGGTTTTGTCGATGGGACAATCCGCTTTGGGGGCGGATTTAGCGCGACAGGCGGTGTTCGTTTGACCTCAGATAATAAGAATGGCATTTATTATTCTACGCAGAGCGCGATTGGGCCTTACAACAAGTTCCTCAAAAATCACTGGACCGAACCGACTTGGCGCGCGATTTTGAATTATCAAATAAATCCTGCGACCATGGCTTACGTCTCATATTCAAGAGGGTATCGGGCTGGCGCTTACAACAATGGTTTCGTAACAAAAACTATCCAGTTGAGTTCGGTAAATCCGGAATTCGTTGATAACTACGAAGGCGGCATCAAGGCGACTTTATTTGATCACAAGCTGCGTTTTGCTCTTGACGGTTTTTACATGCAATTCCGTAATGAGCAACTCGATGCCGCGCCGGCGGTTCCTGCCGGTACGCCATCTTTGTGCTGCACGACGATCAACGCCGGTCGGTCCAGAATTTTCGGTGCGGAACTCAACGGCTCGGCGCTGCTCACGGATCGGTTCAGTGTCAATTTCGAAGGCAACGTGCTGAACGCCAAATTCCAGAACTTTCAGTATTCTACAACCGTGAACTATGCTGGCGCCGACCTGGGGTATGCACCGAAATACAAAGTCGTCATTTCTCCTGAATATCATCTCCCTGCAGGAACCGGCTATTTCTTTCTGGCGCCAGATTTTACCTTTTCGGGGGAAAGCCGGCTTTCGACGACGCCGAATACCTACAAGCTCGATATTCAAAAGCCCTATCAGATGATCGATGGTCAGTTTGGCTATCGTTGGGGCAACGGGTTCAGCGTGTTTGCCTGGATGAAGGACATTACCGACAAGCGGGTCCTTACACGCTTTACGGGTGGTTATGGCTATGATGAATTGTTTTACACGCCTCCCCGGACTTTTGGCGTGACAGTCACCGGACGGTACTGAGACGTCCAGTTCGAAGGATGGCCGACGGGATCGATTGTCGTTGGTCATCATTCATGCAAGCAAAGACAGTGCCCTTGATTGCAGCCACACTTGCAAGAGTGTCTGGGAGCGATCGGGGCACTGCTTGATTTGCGGTGTGGCATTTTCGGTTTGATCGCAGTGAGCTTTGAACCAACGCCCGAATGTGTACGTCTGCGCATATGCGCGCTGCGAGCCAAGTGACATAATATATGCCATTTTGCTCGAAAGAGGATTGCACCCGCGATGGCAGGACTTTTGCCGTATAACGCGGCATCATCCTTATCAATTGATACCAGGCCCCGTCTCCTGGTGACCCGGCAACTGCCGGGGGCGGTCGAACTGCATTTGCAGGAGGCGTTCAAAACAACGCTGAGCGATGCAGACCTGCCCTTGACCACAACTGCGTTGTGCGCAGCCCTGGCGAATTACGACGCGATCTGCTGCACGATCACCGACAAGTTCGACGCCGAGCTCTTGCGGATGCCAAACGCCCGGACACGTATCCTTGCCAACTTCGGTGCTGGTCTTGATCATATTGATCTTGCCGCCGCGCGCGGCGCCGGTATCACAGTGACCAACACGCCTGATGCGCTGACCGAGGCAACTGCCGAGATTGCAATTCTGCTGATGCTTATGGCTACCCGCCGCGCCGGCGAGGGAGAGCGTGAGTTGCGCGCCGGGCTTTGGCAAGGGTGGCGCCCGACGCATATGATGGGCCGGGGATTGGTGGGAAAAACGTTGGGGCTGCTAGGATTTGGCAGGATCGCGCAGGCGACCGCCACACGCGCATCGGCGCTGGGAATGCGTGTGCTTTACCACAGCCGGCGGCCGGTAAACGCGCAAGATGCTGGCTATGTGAGATCGCTCGGCGCGCTGGCCGAAGCTGCGGATGTTCTCTCGTTGCACGTCCCCGGCGGGCCGGAAACCAGGCACCTTGTCGATGCCGCGCTCCTGGCGCGGATGAAGCCCAACGCTATTGTGATAAACACAGCGCGAGGATCGGTTGTCGATGAAGCGGCGCTCGCGGTGGCGCTCGATGAACGATGGATCGCGGCCGCTGGCCTCGATGTTTTCGATCAAGAGCCCAAAATATATCCGGCGCTATTGCGTTGCGAAAATGTCGTCTTGTTGCCGCATCTAGGCAGCGCCACGATCGAAGCGCGCACCGCGATGGGGATGCAGGCGGCGTGCAATCTCGAGGCATTTTTCAATGGCCGGGAAGCGCCAAACCGTGTTGTCTGACCCGCAGGCGCTGGATGCCATTGTTGCTTTGATCGAGCAATCGCTTGTGACGGGGGGTGAAAGGCCGCTAGTACTGGGCCTGTGCGGTGCGCAGGGGAGCGGCAAATCGACCATTGCCGCAGCAATCGGGCAATATTTCTGCGGCCGGGGGATCGCAACAGCAGTCATCTCGCTCGACGACCTTTATCTCACGCTGAATGAACGTGCTGCCTTGGCCGCACAAATTCATCCCTTGCTCCGCACGCGTGGCGTTCCAGGCACACATGACGTCGCTCTTGGTCATGCGGTTTTTAAAAGCATCGATGCCGGAACGGCAACCCGGCTTCCCCGGTTTGACAAGGCCGCAGACGACCGGGCGGCAGCCGATGACAAAGATGTTGCTCCTGCCAGCACACGCCTCGTCATTTTTGAAGGTTGGTGTGTCGGCGCCCGGCCCCAGCCGGCAGCCGCATTGGCCGCGCCGGTCAATGAGCTTGAACGGATCAAGGACGCCGAGGGGATCTGGCGGCGGTATGTAAACAAGGCTCTGTCGGGCAGTTACCAGGCATTATTTGCTCGTATCGATGTTCTGGTGCTGCTGGCAGCGCCCGATTTTGAAACGGTTTTCGACTGGCGTGCCCAACAGGAGCAAAAGCTGAGAGTGCAAACGAACCAGGGCATGACTGGCGAGGATTTCGTCTGTTTTGTACGCCACTATGAGCGTATTACCCGACATATCCTGACCGAGATGCCATCAAGGGCTGCATTGGTCGTGCAGCTTGACGCCGACCGCCGTGCGCTTGGCCTGGTCGGAAAGTCGGGATAGGGGCGAGTTGGCAAAACTGATCAATTCATGAAAACAAACGATCTTGCAGCTCTTTATTCTGCTGCCACCAGCGGTGGCGCAATTACGCTCTCGGACCTCGATCCGCCAAATGGCTACCGGATCACGGGCGAGTGGCAGGGGGGTGGGGGTGTCGGCGGCAACGCCAAAAGCGGCGCGGTTGTCCGGCTGAAAGAAGATGGCGACGAGACCGTACTGATCTACGAGGTCCAGGCCCAGATCGGCGGCAAGCAGGCTCAACTCGGCGGCCGGATGATCGATTCGACCGCGAAGTCCATGTCGGCGGCGTTCTTCAAAAAATCTTCGGCGGAAATCGAATCGCGCTATGGCGAGGGTGCCGGCGAAATCGTCAGCGATCCGGCGACAACCGGGGGCGCCGCCGTTCAGCCGGTCGTGGCAAATTGCGATAGCGCCGCGCCGCACGCGGCACCGGTTGCGTCAGGACCGCGCCGATCTGCGCCGGAGCCTGCGACACCTGGCGCGCTTGAGAGCCTGACCGTCATGTTCCTGCTCGGCCTTACCCTCTTCGGCCTCGGCTGGCTGATCTGGGCGGGGGGCCATGCCAATCTGCGGCCGCTAGCAGGACAGCGGGTCTCTCCGAATTTCGCCCGCGCGGTCCAGTTGCGAATGGTTTTCGCGGTAGGCCATCTGTTGGGGCTCGGCGCAGCCGAAGCACGTAACGCGGGAGCCTGCCTTCGAACTCCGACCTGCATTACTGTGCGGTAACTGAATGAAAAACGCACTTGCCATCTTCGCGTTTCTGCGTGCGGCCACATGCCGCGGCGAGCGTACCGCGCTCGTGACGATCACCCGGGTCGAGGGTAGCTCGTCGCGCGCGCCGGGCACGCATATTGCTGTATCGGAAACGGGGCGCTGGTGTGGCTCGCTTTCGAGCGGTTGTATCGAGGCGGCGGTTGTCGGCGAAGCATGCCGCGTAATTCGCGCCGGAATAACGGAGGAATTGCGCTTTGGGGCAGGATCCCCGTTCATCGACATTCGCCTTCCTTGCGGTGGTGCGGTTGACCTTCTTGTTCTTCCCCAACCAGACTCCCATGTACTGGAACTGGCTCGGTTCCATCTCGATCAGCGTCACTCCGTCACACTCGCCATCTCTCGTGCCGGGGGACTGTGTGTCGAAGCGGGTAAGGGCGGGCCGAGCCAATGGCGTGACAATAAGTTCCTTGCCGTCCACGAACCGGACCTCAAGCTCGTAATCATGGGCCATGGCTCGGAGACGATCGCCCTCGCTCGGATGGCGAGGGTCTATGGCGCCCTGGTCGAGGTTCTGACGCCCGACCGCGATATGCTCGCAGCGATCACCGAGACGGGCGCCAAAGCTTGGTGGCTCAAGACGCCCGTACGCTCCGACTATCTGGATACCGATGCCGAGACGGCGGTCGTCACGCTGTTCCACGACCATGACTGGGAAACCGATCTGCTGGCACAGGCCCTTGAACAGGACGCATTCTACATCGGCGCCATGGGTAGTCGGACAACGCATCAGAACCGGATCAGGAACCTGCGTGCAATGGGTGTCAGCGAAAGCAAGCTCGACCGGATCGTAGGTCCCGTCGGATTCATCCCAGCCGCCCGCGAACCGGAAACGTTGGCGCTCTCCGTTCTGGGGGAGATCGTCGCCGCGCAGCGCGCTGCAAAACAAACGGCCTCAGCACGGGGATCGACGTGACGGCCGATCACGCTGAGCGGGACACGCGCAAACCATCAAGCAAAGGCGTGATCATCCGCCGGGACATGTCGGAATCACCCGCGCGCGTCGCGCCTACACAACGTCGCTACGGCCCACAACCATAGCAGGGTCATTCTGCACATGTCGCGCAATTGGTGGAGTTTCATTATCGCTGGCATCCGTTTTACAGCGGGCGATTTCGGCATGAAGGTCGCGAGGATCGGGCAAGTGGCGCGATTGTCCGGGTAGAAATTAGACCGGGCGAGATCATCCAGGTTGCGGTGATTGGCCTCATGGAACTTGATAGACTGCTGGCCGATCGTGGTTTCAGGCAGACTTCGACGGATGGACTCACCGCCATCCAGGAGGCGCGCCATGAAGGCCCTACCACCACCCTCGACACTACCGATGCTTGCCCAACAGCTGAGCATGCCTCTCGATACACCGCAGATGCGGGGCCTGACCAACGCGGAACGAAGCGCCGTTGTCGCCAGGCTGGTGACCTTCCTGTCGGCCGCGGCCGGCGTCGCGGTGGAGGAGACCAGCGATGACGGGCAATGATCTTCTTCCAGCCACTGTGCTGAAGCGCAAGGCTGTGGTCTACGTCCGGCAGTCGACACCGGGGCAAGTCCAGAACAATCTTGAGAGTCGTCAGCGACAATATGAAGTTGTCGATGTTGCACGCCGCTGGGGCTTCCGGGATGTTGAAGTGATCGACGATGATCTCGAAAAGACCGCCAGCGGTGCGGTCGATCGCCCGGGTTTTGAACTGTGAGCGGCTTGTGCACTGGCAAGGTCAGCGCCGTGCTCCGCTTCGATGCATCGCGCCTTTCCCGTAATGGTCGGGATTGGCACCATATGCTGGAACTGTGTGGCTTGGCCGAAGCGCGCATGATCGATCTCGACGGGGTGTACGATCCCGGCCGGCCAAATGATCGATTGCTGCTGGGCATGAAGGGCAGCATCAGCGAGTTCGAGCTCGGCATTTTGCGATCGCGCGTGCTTGACGCTGCTCGTGCCAAAGCGCGGCGGGGGGAACTGCGCCTCAGAATCGGGATGAACGGCACCGCATTGTGGAGCTGGATCTGCAACAGGCCCGCTACGACGCGTCGCTGGGCGAACGTCGCTATGCTTCCTGCGATCCCGACAACAGGCTGATTGCCGCGCAACTTGAGAAAAGCTCGGAAGCGGCGCTCAGGCGCGTGGAGGATTGTGAAGCACGTCTGGAAAAAGCGAGACAGGCTGATCTCGCTACGCCGATCCCAGATTTTACTGGCCTCGCCGCCGATTTCGAAGCCGCATGGCGTGCGCCCAACGTTGACATGCGTTGCCGTCAGCAGCTCCTTCGTGCGCTGGTCACCGATATCATCGCCGAAGTCGATGAAGAGCAGCGCGAAGTCATTTTGACGAACCACTGGAAAGGTGGCCAACACTCGCAGTTGCGCAATCGCAAACCCAAAGCTGGCGAACATGACCAAAGTACCCCGGAGGCCGCCCTTGCTGTCAAGTGCTCTATGGCGACCCGGTGGTCGGACGCAGACATTGCCGCCACTCTCACCCGGATGGGAATGCAAAGGGGCAAGGAAAGATTTGGGCAGCGCGCCGTGTCGGCTCGCTGCGCGGTCCATAATCCACGGGTACCGATCGGCCGAAAAGAATGGCGGGTGGCTCACTCTGACCGAAGCCGCCAAGAAGCTTGGTGTCACGGCCCAGCGTGTTCGTCGGTTGATCAAAGAAGGCGTCCTGCCAACCGGTCGTGCCGGATGCCTCGCACCAAATACGAGCTACGGGCCTGGAAAGGACCAAGTCACCCAATTTTCGCGTTACAGAGGCCCGTCTCGCATCAAAATGGAACACCAAAAGTCCCCGTTTCCCGACGTTTGAGAGGAGGTGCGGTATGAATCAGTCGTTGCAGATCGTAGGCCTGCACATCATTTCATATTACATCTCTAGCAACCCGGCCTGGTACGGTGCGAATTCTGACGGAAACGGGCCGTGTAATCCGACGCGAAGCGGGCCAAGTCTTCCGACGTTGAACCGGGCCACCGTTCCTACGTGAAGCGGGCTACCATTCCGGTGGCAAGCGGGCCAGGCCGGCGGCGATATTCGGGACAGCTGTTTGGGTCAGCAACTGCGGCAGAAGCCTCGTCCTTTGAATAAGGACGGAGGGGCGGATGCCTGCCAGGAGACCGCTGACCATGAGGCAGTTACGGCGCATTCTGCGTCTTCATTACGAAGGCAACTCGACGCGCGATATCGTCCGCGTCACGGGCATCGCCCGCACGACCGTTCAACGCGCACTTGAGCGCTCGAAAGCCGCAAAGCTGGTTTGGCCCCTTTTGGACGAAGTCAGTGATGAGGTGCTTGAGCAGCGCCTTTATTCAGGTTCGGGCAAGAGCACTGGGTTCGGCGCCGGTCTGCGCAAGCGTCAGGAGCCGGACTGGGCAGAGCTGATTCGCGTGCTGCGGCGGCCAGCAGTCACGATGTTCATTTTGTGGGAAGAATATCGGAAGATCTGGCCGGACGGATACGCGCATTCTCGTTTTTGTGAGCTCTTGCGGGAGTATCAGCAGCGGCTGTCGCCGGTCTCATGCGCCAGCACCATGTCGCTGGCGACAAACTGTTCGTGGACTATTCGGGCAAGCGTCAAGAGATCTGCGATCCGCTGACCGGCGAGGTCCGGATGGCAGAGATCTTCGTCGCCGTGTTGGGCGCGTCGAACTACACATACGCGGAGGTGACCTGGTCGCAGATGCTGCCGGACTGGATCGGCTCGCACGTCCGCCTGTTCCGCCACATTGGCGGGGTTACGCGGCTTTTGGTGCCCGACAATCTGAAACGCGGGGTGAACAAGGCCTCATTTTACGACCCGGAGATCAACCGGGGCTACGGTCGGATGGCCGAACATTACGCCGTCGGAGTGCTTCCGGCGCGGCTGAAAAAGCCCAAGGATAAAGCATCCGTCGAAGCTGGAGTACGCTTTGCACCAGGCTACATTATCGGCCGGCTTCGCAATCAGACCTTCTTCTCACCGGCTGAAGCCAACGCCCGCCATCACCGTCGTCATGATGGATATGAACACGCGGCCGATGCGCAAGCTCGGCGTCAGTCGCGCCGATCTGCTGGAGAGCCTCGAGCGACCAGCGTTGAAGCCATTGCCGGCAGCAGAATATGAGTATGCAGAGTGGAAGCTGGTGCACGTGGGCATCGACTATCGTGTTGGGGTTGAGAACTTCTATTGCTCTGTTCCCCATGCCCTGATGCGCCAGCAGGTAGGCGCTCGCATCACCACCGGCACGGTCGAGATCTTCCACAAAGGCAAACGCGTCGCCGCGCATCAGCGCCGATACGGTGGCGCCAGGCGCCATGGCACTCTGCCCGAGCACATGCCGCCGAGCCATCGCAACTACGCACAACGGTCACCAGAGCGCTTCCCGCACTGGGGCGCCTCGATCGGCCCTGAGACCGAAGGCCTGGTCATCGCCATCTGGCGCGCCGCCCGCACCCGGAGCAGGGCTTCCGCACCTGCATGCGCTCCCCAATCTCACCGGGCCGCTGAGCAATGGTGTTTGCAGACGGGATATTCAGGCCGCGAGGCTTGCGCGCATAGCGACGGCGGCCCGCCTTTCGTTGGCGCGGCCGGCGGCTCCAGAGGCCTAGTTGACGGCCGTCGGTACCGTAGGCGAATTGGTAGATTGTCTCGTGGCAAACCCTGATTGGATCGGCCTGATCAAGCCGCAAACGCCCCGCGATCTGCTCTGGTGTCCAGCGTTGCCCGAGGTGCTCTACGACAAGCGATGCAAGCCTGGGATTTTGGACGACCTTGCCACTGCGGACCCGGCGCGAGTCCGCTTTCTGGTGCGCAACATGGCCAAATAGCCTCGAAAATAGGCATCCACATCATAGAAAAAATTGCGCCGCAACTCGCGATAGATCGTCGCTGGATGCCTTCCGAGTTCGGCTGCATTTGTGCCAACAGACATACGCCGGTCACGCATACGCATGATGGTATCGCGTTCAGCATTGCTCAGATGATGGTAGTTTCGTGGCATTGTGCGTACTTTTGAGTGGGGCACCAAATGCCCGGAAATCCTCAAAATTCGCACTTCCAGTTAGAATCCACCCGCTTACAGAACGTGTTCCTGCCATTTAGAGAAGGCACAAATTCCGCCAGATAGAAATGTCACACGCCAGGGTCAGCAGGGGCTGCGCGGAACCCTCCAAATTGTGCAGCGTAGCCCCTGCTGATGCGCTGGGCTGGCATGGATGCACCCCGGACCCGCTGCTCTGCAGTGGGCCCGCTCATGCGAGTTCCAACCGCCGTTGCTCTTTCTCAGCCGGTGTGAGCTGGCGCAGGGGAGGGCGTCCCCGCTTGCGCTTGACCGGCGGCACAGCATTTGGCTCCGGCACCGCAAACATATGAGCCCCCTGCGATCTGCGCCCCGGTGAGTTGTTGTTGCGCTTCCTCGCCGGCATCTGCTCCTGCATCAGCTTGGCCATCATCAACGCCGCATCGAGATGCTTGTTCTCGACGATCGCCGCCTGGTTCACTTCCCGGATCTTGTCGAACACGCGATAGGGCAGCACGTGATCGCCGTGCCTGATCTCAAGGCTGCCATCAGGATATTCGCACACATCCACACGCTTGCCCGCCAGTGGCCGGGTGATCTCGGTCGGTTCGAGGATGAACAGCACCTTGTTGTAATGTAACGCCAAAGACCGTGTCACCGCGCGTTCCTCGCGCCAGACCATCACGACCCGCATATCATCATGCGAGGCGAGGGGGCGGTGAAGATCACGCGCATCGAACGCAGGCTTGGCAAACCGCGCATTATGCTGCGCCATGTAAGCTGGCAGAAACGCATTGGCCTCGGCGATCGTTGCAATTCCCTCAAGCCGCATCGCCTTGACCAACCGATCCTGCAACGTCGCGTTGGCTCGCTCGACCCGGCCTTTGGCCTGCGGCGAATTGGCGCAAATGATCTCGATATTGAGCGCCTCCAGCGCCCGACCGAAATGCGTCATTCCGTCGCCTTTGGCAGACGCAGTGTTGTTACGGAAAACCGAGTGTTTGTCGGAATATAATGCGACAGGCTTGCCGTGACGTTCGATATATTCGCGCGTCGCATCCATGTATGGAAACGTGCTCTCGCTCTCGACCATCTTCAGGTGCATGAGCTCGCTGGTCGCGTCGTCGATATAGACCAGCAAGGTGCATTGCGGCCCGCGATCCTCGAACCACCAGTGCTTCGAGCCATCGACCTGGATCAGTTCACCGCGACAATCACGCCGGTAGCGCGGTTGGTAAGGGCGAGGGCGCCGCGCCGCACGGTCTTGCCACAGTCCGGCCCCCATCATCAACTGCCGCAGAGTCTCGCGCGCTATCGTGATCTTGTGCCGTTCGGCCAAATACTCGGTCGCCAAAGTCGGCCCGAAATCAGCATAATGCTCGCGAACCAACGCCATGACACGGTCGCAAAAAGCAGCGCTATGCCGCCGATTGCTGGGCTTGCCGCGTTTGCGCGAAACAAGGCCTTCGGCACCATCCGAGCGCAAACGGATCAGCAATCTACCAACCTGACGACGCGACAACCCCAAAAGTGTCGCAGCGTCCTCAACTCGCAGTTCGCGCCGCGTAACCCGAAGCAGTGTGTCGTATCGCGATAGCTCGCTCTGGCTCATTGCCACCACCGTCATAGACACATCCTCCAGACACTGAAGGATGAATATGCCACCACAGACCCGCGAGCGCCCATAAGCATGGGACATTTCTAAATAGCGGGATGGGACATTTCTATCTGGCGCTGCGGGTTCTAGGCGAAGTGCGAATGTCCGTTGAGAGGGTAGCACTTTGCCGTGGGTGGGGCTCGCCCCACCCACGGCAACAAAAATCAGGACCCCACGCTGGCGGTAATTTGCTCCCTTAAGACCTCCGCTGGAGTGCGGAAGCCCAGGCACTTGCGGGGTGTATCGTTCAGCCGTTGGGTGAGGGCTACCAGGTCGACGTCGGGCAGCGCAGCAATGTTGGTATCGAGCGGCAAAAAGCGACGGATCCGACCGTTGCTGTTCTCAACGCTACCCTTCTGCCAAGGCGCAGACGGCTTGCAGAAGTAGCTCGTCACGCCAAGGCTTTGCTTCAGCGTGGCGAACGCTGCGAACTCGGTACCCCGGTCAAACGTGATGCTTTGCCGAAGGGTTTGGGGCAGGGTTCCAAGGTGATGCTCGATCCCCGTCATCACGCCCTTTGAATGGCGACTGGGATTGTGTGCGAGGACGATGTAGCGGCTGCGCCTTTCGACCAGTGAGGTGAGGTTGGCTTTGCCAAATTCCTTCCTGAAAGCAATGAGATCACCCTCCCAATGGCCAAACTGATTGCGCTCTCCAATCTCTTTGGGGCGCTCTGCGATAGTGTTTGCCAGCGGGATATTGAGGCCCCGCGGCTTGCGCGCATAGCGACGACGGCGCGCCTTGCGTTGGCGCGGCAAGTGGTTCCAGAGTCCCAATTGGCGACCCTCGACCCCATAGACAAACTGGTAGATCGTCTCGTGACACACGGTGACTGGATCGGCCTCATCAAGGCGTAAGCGCCCGGCGATCTGCTCTGGCGTCCAGCATTGTACGAGGTGTTCAACGATACGCCCCGCAAGCCTGGGATTGCGGCCGACTTTGCCTCCACGGACACGGCGCGAAGCTGCTTTGTCATTTGCAACACGACCAAAATAGCCCCGAAAATACGGATCGTCGTCATGGTAGAAATTGCGCCGCAGCTCGCGATAAATTGTGGCTGGATGTCGTCTGAGTTCGGTTGCGATGTTGCCGACGGATATGCGCCGATCGCGCATTCGCATGATCGTCTCGCGCTCTGCACGACTCAGATGATGGTAATTTCGGGTCATTGTGCGTCCTTTGAGTGGGGCACCGAATGCCCGGAAATCCTCAAAATTCGCACTTCCAGTTAGAATCCACCCGCTTACAGAACGTTGGTTTGATAATAAGTATTATGTTAATAGTGATACCACGACTGTCCATGTAATCTGTGTCCAATGTGATGGGAATCGCTTGCGGTATCCGGTTTCCTTCAACAGTATCTGCGACCGTGTCCACAGCGGTTTGCCAAACTGCCGCACGGCATGTTTTACGGCATGCGCAATCCTTCGACATCAACAGTTTCATCATCTGTGCCGAGATAAATATTCTCGGGATCGAACCGCGCATCACGCGCACGCTTGAAGTGAAAAAGACGCTCAACTTGGCCGAGTTCCATGAAGTGCTCCAAGCGGCGTTCGGTTGGACTGATACCAACGAGCATCGAGGCTGACTCACGCCGGGAATTCCCAAGAAGCTGATTTTCTGTTGGGGTGGACGACCCCCGAACGGCATCGAAGTGTGCCAGAATGAGGTTGTTGAACATCTCAATCGAGGAGGTCGTCCGTGGAACAGATTATTCGCATTGGCATGGATACGTCAAAGCATGTCTTTCAGCTACATGGGGTGAACGCAGCAGAGCAGCCGGTTTTGCGCAAGAAGCTCCGGCGCAAGGAGATGCAGGATTTTTTCACCAAGTTGCCGCCAACGGTAGTAGCGTTCGAAGCATGTGGTGGATCGCACTATTGGGCGCGGCAGTTGCAACGTCTGGGGCACGAAGTGAAGATGCTGCCACCGCAGTACGTCAAGCCTTATGTGAAGCGCGGCAAGAATGATGCCGCTGATGCCGAGGCACTGTGCGAGGCGATGAGTCGTCCGACAATGCGCATTGTGCCAGTGAAGACAGCTGAGCAGCAAGCCGCGCTGATGTTGGTAGGCATGCGCGATCGGCTGATCCGTAATCGAACCCAGCTTGCCAATGCAATTCGGGGCTATTCGGCCGAGTTTGGGTATACGGCCGCCAAGGGGGTTCGACATATTGTGCCACTGCTTGATCGGATTTCCGCCGATGAGACACTGCCAGAGATGGCGCGCGATCTGTTTGCAATCCACGCCCGTGAATATGTACAATTGCAGGCAGAAATTGAGAAGGTCGAGACCCGTTTGATGGCTTGGCACCGCGCTGACGAATGCAGTCGCCGCCTTGCGCAGATACCAGGTGTAGGCCCCATCGGTGCTTCGCTGTTGATCATGAAGACACCAGCGCCTGAGCTTTTCCGTTCCGGACGGGATTTCGCGGCGTGGCTCGGACTGACGCCCAAAGATCATTCGACAGCCGGCAAGGTCAAGCTCGGCGTTATCACCCGTGCCGGCGACGAGGCGTTGCGACGAACATTGGTCGTTGGATCAACTTCACTTCTGCAACAGATTCGCGCCGGACGTGCCAGGAATGCATCGCCTTGGCTCGTTAACATGCTTCGGCGCAAACCGCCCAAACTTGTGGCGGTCGCGTTGGCTAACAAGATCGCCCGGATTGCATGGAAAATGATGATTACGGGCGCGGTTTACAATTCGCGATCTGCAGGACCTGCAGCGGCAAGCGCGATATAGAGCTCACTCAGGCGTGGCGAGTGCGGGTGATGATACCGCGCCGAGTTGAGGTTGGAACTTGCAAGTGAACGAACAGATGGTGTGATCGATCGATCCGAGACGCGTGGCAATCCGTTTGAATCAGTGGCCATTACAGGTCGCTTTTCTGTTTGGAAATCGCGTCGCGGAAACCATTTTGGCCCGCGGTCATGTGCGACCACACCCAGAGGCCGGACATATGATCGCAAGCGATCCGATCAAAATATCTGTTCAGGGACCTTGTAAGAGGGGGTCGTCCACATATGATTCATCGGACCGAGCAAGAGGAGGCTCGCGATGGCTGCACCGGTTGGGGCTCGGGCAGATTATACGTCGGCAGAATTGCGTCGGATTTCCCGTCGTTGCGACGACGTGGATCAGGTTCGCCGGTCGATGGCCTTGGCGGTAATTCTGGACGGGGGTAGCAGAAGCGACGCCGCCAAGGTTGCGGGCGTGACGCTCCAGATCGTTCGGGACTGAGTGTTGCGCCTCAACGAAACCGGTCCTGAGGGGCTGACCACCCGCAAGGCGCCGGGCAAGGCATCGATCCTGAACGGTGAACAGCGCGCCCGCCTGGCTGAGATTGTCGAAACTGGACCGATCCCTGCTGCACGTGGTGTTGAGCGTTGGCGGCTTATCGATCTCGGCAATGGCCGCGTTTGCGGCGCGCGCTGGCGCCGACGGGACCGGTCGATCCGGCGACCCTGACCCGTGCCGAGCGCATCCAGTGGGATGGCTACCAATTGCGCGAGGCCCTCAACCGCCAGATGATCGATCTGGCCGGGCAAGGCGTGCCGATCAGGGTCATGGCACGCACGACCAGCGTGTCGCGCAAGACCATCCGCAAGGTCCTGCGCGGCCAGCGTCACGACACCTTCCGCACGCGCCAGAGTTCGCTCGATGCCTGGTCGCTGACCCTCGAGGCGGAGTGGAATGCAGGCTGCCGGATCTGCGCTGAACTGTGGCGGCGGCTGAAGGCTTCCGATTTTGGCGGTTCGTTGCGCGTAGTCAGCGAATGGGCGACCCGCCGTCGTCGCGACGAAAAGCTTGGCCACACCGGCGGTGCGGGGCTGAGTGCACGGACCATCGCGCGCAGCATGACCACCGAGCGGGACACAGGATCAGCACAGACCGCCCTGATCAACGCGGTGATCGAAAAGGCCGTGCCAGCGCTGATCAGTGCACGCGAGGCTCTCGATCGCTTCCATGCCATGATGCGCTCAAAGGACAAGGCACGGCTCGATCCGTGGATTGCCATGGCGGCCGAGACCAAGCTTGCTCGTTTCGCCGCCGGCGTCGAGGCTGACAAGGATGCCGTTGGCGCCGCGATCTCGACGCCGTGGTCCAGCGGTCAAGTCGAGGGCAAGTCAACCGCCTCAAGGCAATCAAACGCCAGATGTGCGGGCGCGCAAAAATCGACCTTCTCAAAGCCAGAGTTATGGCGCCTAGCATGACCGGGATTGCACGGAATTTGAGTCAGACCCCCGTTTGGACGCCGATTGACAGATCCAACCGCGGTTGCACGCCAACGCGCGCGCCACATCACATTGAAAAAGGCACAGATGACACTTTACCCGAGGGTAAAGTGTCACAACCGACAAAAGCGCGATCGGTAAGCCAAGGGGGATTCACAAGAATCCCGGTTTGTGCTCTGTTCGCTCTTGTTATGATCCAATTGTCAGTCTCACGCTTTGCCCCCACCTCCATTCGCTCACCGGCGAACGAGACGGCCGCGCTGCTTGACTGCCTCGCCGATGTCAGCACGCGCCCTCGCTATGCCTTCATGGTGCTGGGCCTCATTGCGCAAGTCGCCGGACCCGATGGTGTAGCCGGGCCCTATGTCATGACCGGGCAAGGTCCCCTCCCCTTGCGCGACTGGCTGTGTGATGGGCTCGCCCCAATGGGGCGACGCGATCCGCGCCGGGCGGCGCTGGCCGAACGCGTGCGTGAGGGGCTGCGCCGTGATGGCCACCTGCCCGAAGCTGGAGAAGCCGCCGAACGCGTGGTCGAAGCTGAATTGCGCGACCGCGTTCGGGTATCCGGCAAGACCAATCTCAGCCGGGCCATTTCCGAATTGGTGGCCGCCGGTTTGATCCGCCGTCATTACAAGGGCTTTGCCGTCGACCATATAAACCGTGGTGGCCAGCGGTTGGCGGTCTACGCGCTGACCGGGCGGTCGCGGTGCCTGCTACCCCAGACACTACCTTCGTCGCGGATTCAGGCAAAATCGCAGCTAACCTTGGGCTTCTGACGTCGTTGCCGACAATTCGGCCGACGTTGCCGCGCGACAAGCTCGGTCCTGCCGAGATCGCCGCGATCGACGACGCCTGCCCGCCCGAAGCAACGCACGGTGACTACTACGGAGGTGCGGTCAGGGAACATATCGTCGTTAAACCACAACGGACGTCCTGAATCGGCCTTGACTGAATGTTGGACGATCAGCCGATCAGCAGAGCTTACCATGTTGGGCCTGTGGCGAGCGCTCGTCCAGTTTTCCTATTCCAACAGAGAGAAATGTCCGCCCGTTATCAGGGATTACCGTGTGGCCAACGCGTGGATCAAGCTTCGCAACCATATCAGTCCAGGATCGTGCTGTAGCCGGTTGTGCCACAGCAAAGCGACCTCGAATCCACCCTGGACGCCGGCGGTGTCGAGAATGACGATTCCGTGCTGTCGTGCATTAATTTGAGCAAAGCGGCGCGGCACTTGCGCGACCATGTCGCTGTTGCCCACGATGGCGATCGCGGTCAGCGCATCGTAGACTGTCATCACGTGTTCGGGGAGGTGTCGGGGATCGAGGTCGCCCTCGGCTGGCGGCGCTTCCGCCACCTCGAACGGCCAATGCATCGAGAACGTCACCCGTGGCAGCGCAGCAACGTGCCTGGCATCGGCGGACTGATGCACGACGGGGTTACCGGCCGCGGCGATCCAGACCCTGTCCTCAGTCAGCAGTGGCTCGGTTGAAATGCGCGGCGGCAATCGCCCATTGGCGCCGAAGACGAGATCAACCCTTCCCTCATCCAACGCCGTGAATAGATCGGTCCCGACTCTGACGACATTGATGGAGATACCGGGCGCGATCGCGCGTAGCCGACCGATCAAACGCGGAACGAGCAAAGTACAAAAATAGGATCCCGCCGCCAGTGTGAAACGCCGTTTCGCCTTGGCCGGATCAACGAGAGAGGGCTGGAGCGTCTCTCGCACGCGCGCAAGCGCTTCACGAATGCCCGGCGCAATGTCTGTCGCCCGCGTCGTCGGCCGCAGCCCACCGGGGCTGCGCACAAACAGGGGGTCACCCACGAACTCTCGCAGACGCCGCAGCGCGTGGCTAACGGCTGAGGGTGTGAGGTGGAGCTGATCAGCAGCGTCGTTGACGCTCCGCAACTCGATCAGCGTGTCGAACACGCGAAGCAGATTGAGATCCAAATTCTTCATGAACGAAATTCAGATTATCTCTGAATCAATGTCAATAGGATTCAGATTGGTGGGGCACTAGTCTGGGTCTCCTGATCGGGAGGCACACGCCACGATCACCGATGGGCGAGAGGGTGTAGATTTGGCCGACGAGACACGTCACGGACACAACGACGGCAAAGTGGACGCCCTGAAGCCGACCTTGCGAGCGCGGCTCCGCCGGCCACTGCTGATCACCGCCCCCATCGTCGCGACTTCGCTGGCGCTGGTGTTCTATTTGAATGGGGGGCGCTACGAGACGACCGACGATGCCTATTTCCAGTCGGGACTCGGGGCGGTTACCGCAAATGTCAGCGGCCCGGTTGTCGCAATCGACGTGAAGGAAAACCAGCAGGTACGCACGGGGCAGGTCCTGTTTCGTATTGATGCCGCGCCGTTTCAAGCGTCGGTGGACGAGGCGGCTGCGCAGCTCGCAGCCGCCCGCACGCAGATAGCCTCGCTGCGCGCCAACTATCACCAGGGCGAAGTTGAGCTTCAATCCGCTCAGGACAGGCTGGCCTATGCCGAGCGCGAAGCGTCGCGGCAGAAGGTGCTCCTCGCCGAGGGCATTTCATCTCAAGCGCAGTATGACCAGGCTGCATTGGCGGCGCGGACAGCCCAGCAGGCGATCCAGACCAGCATCCAAAAGAATGCAAGCATCGCTGCGACGCTTTCGGGACGCATCGATGCGCCGATCGACAGCCAGCCCGCCGTCATGCGCGCGCAGGCGGCGCTGGAAAGGGCGAATCTAAACCTCGGTTACACAGTCGTGCGCGCCGCACAGGATGGCATCGTCACCAAGGTGAACCAGCTCCAGGTAGGCAGTTACGTCAGCACAGCCCGACCAGTGTTCACTCTCGCCACCCAAGACATCTGGATCGAGGCCAATTTCAAGGAAGATCAGCTCCACTACATGCGCCTCGGCCAGTTGGCCACGATCAAGGTCGATGCCTTCCCTGACCTCGCGCTTCACGGTCGGGTGCAGAGCTTCAGTCCCGGCACGGGCAACAGTTTCGCGTTGCTGCCTCCTGAGAACGCCACTGGCAATTGGGTCAAGGTGGTGCAACGGCTACCGGTCGAGCTCCGGATCGAGCAACTGCCACCCACCATTCCGCTTCATGCCGGCTTGAGTGTCGAGGTGGAGGTGGACACTGGCCACCAGCGTCACCTCTTCGGCCCAAGCACACCGCCGACAATGCCGGTGTCACCTTGAGCGCCGCCTATCCAGACCCCGGTATGCGCCGGCTGATCACCGCTTCGGTGATGGCAGCATCATTGATGATCTCGCTGGACACAACGATCGCCAACGTCGCGTTGCCGCACATTCAGGGCAGCGTGTCCGCGTCCGCGGATGAGATCACCTGGATGCTCACCTCCTACATCGTCGCGACAGCCATCGTCACACCCTTGACCGGGTGGTTGGTGGCGCGCCTTGGCCGCAAGCAACTCATGCTGTGGGCGATTGCTGGCTTCACCCTGGCGTCGGGGCTCTGCGGGATCGCCGCCAATATTGACGAGCTCGTTGCTTTTCGTCTGTTGCAGGGAGCTTTTGGCGCGACGTTGGTCCCGCTGAGCCAGGCAACAATGCTCGATATCAACCCGCCCGAGCGCCACGGGCAGGCGATGGCGACGTGGAGCATGGGGGTGGTCCTGGGGCCGGTCATCGGTCCGGTGCTGGGCGGTTGGCTGACTGATAGTTTCTCGTGGCGGTGGGTGTTCTTCATCAACCTGCCAATCGGCGCGCTGACGATCATGGGCCTGTCCGCCTCGTTGACGAAGAGCCGGGACACGGAGCCCCCCTATCTCGACTTCTTCGGCTTCTCCGTACTCGCGCTGGCTATAGGCTCGCTGCAATTGCTCCTGGACCGAGGCCAAAACAAAGGTTGGTTCAGTTCTCTCGAAATCTGCATCGAGGGTGCCACGACGCTGTTCTTCGGTTACCTGACCATCGTCCACACGCTGACGGCGAAACGACCGTTCATCAACGTGGCGTTGTTCTCCAACCGCAACTTCGTGATCGGCTCGACGCTGGGCTTCTTCGTAGGTCCGATTCTATTCGGCGTGCTGGCGTTGTTGCCACCGATGCTGGAGAGCCTGATGGGCTATCCCGTCACGTTCGCCGGGATCGCGATGGCGCCGCGCGGTTTCGGGACGCTGATCGCCATGATGCTGATGGGTCGGCTGCTCAGGCGCATCGATGCACGCCTTGTCATCTTTGTTGGCTTCGTCCTCACGGGTTGGGCGATGTATCGGATGAGCGGCTTCTCCCTAGATATGGACCGAAGCCTGATCATCAGCTCGGGCCTAATCCAGGGCCTGGGCATCGGCATGGTCTATGTGGCGCTCACCACCATCTCCTTTGCCACCCTCGACGCGCGCTATCGCAATGACGGGACCGCGATGTACGCGCTGATCCGCAACATCGGCTCGTCGGCTGGTATATCCGTGCTGCAGGCAATGACAGTCCAAAACGCCGCCACGGTTCATGCCCGCCTGACGGAATCTATACGGCCAGATAATCCAATCCTGTACACGGCCGCGCCGGAGTTCGACTTCACCCTACCCGCCTCCATCGCCCGGCTGAATGCCGAGATTACACGTCAGGCGGCGATGGTTTCCTACATCGATGCCTTCTGGGCGCTCTTTCTCATGGCCCTCGCCGTAACACCGTTGCTCCTTCTGATGCATGCGCCACGGAAAGCGGCGTCGGCTCGGAGCGAGCCCTCTGCGCATGCGGAGTGAGAGGGATGCGTAGGATCTCCGCACTATTCCTCGCCTCGGCTTTGGCTGGCTGTACGGTTGGACCCGATTTCCAACCTCCAACGGCGCCGGTCACGGCCAGCTACCTCTCGTCGTCCGACCCCTACCAGACTATGGCTGCTGTGCCATCGGGACATCCGGATGCCGAGCCTTCAGGCCGCTGGTGGGCGTCCTTCAGATCGCCTGAACTCGATGCACTGGTGGATCGCGCGCTCGCTCACAATTACAGTCTTGAGGCAAGCAATGCGACGCTCGCCGCGTCGCGCGACGCGTTGCTCGCTGTCGAGGGCACACGGCTGCCGCAGATCTCAGCCAATGCCCGAACGGAGCAAGAGCAGATCAATCTCGCTAATTATGGGTTCGAAGGGTTAGTCCCGACTGGCAATCCAGAGTTTCATCTTTACTCGGTTGGGGGTGGTGTCAGCTACGATCTCGACCTGTTCGGACGTGTTCGTCGCCAGGTTGAGCAGGGCGCCGCGCGGGCGGAGTCCCAGCAGCGGCAGACGGAGGCCGCCCATCTCGCCGTTGCAGGGCAGGTGGTAAACCAGGTGCTGACGATCGCAGCGATTCATGCCCGTATCGCTACCGCGCGATCGCTGCTCTCCGACGACCAGCGGAACGTCGATTTGACGCAAAAGCGCAGACAGGGAGGCGAGGGAACGTTGGTCGAAGTGCTCAATGCACAAAGCCAATACAGCGCGGACCAGAACGATCTGCCTCAACTCGAACAGCAGCTTGCCGAAGCCCGGCACATGCTTGCGATCCTGCTTGCGATACCACCGGCTGATCTTGGCCCCACCGATTTCGAACTGAACCGGCTCGTGCTCCCGGCCAACGTTCCAGTAGCCCTGCCCTCGGCGCTGGTGCATCGTCGCCCGGATATCCTCCAGGCTGAAGCGGATCTCCATGCCGCCACCGCAGCGATCGGAGTGGCGACGGCACGCCTCTATCCCGACATCTCCATCGGCGCGACACTCGAGCAGGCCGCGCCGAACGTCAGGAATTTAGCCAAAGGTGCCTTCCGCGGATATGATCTCTTCGCGGCGTTCACCACGCCGATCTTCGATGGCGGAACCCTGAAGGCGCAGCGCGAGGGCGCGGTCGCCGACGCGCGTGCTGCCGACGCGACCTACCGTCAGACCGTCCTTCAGGCCTTTGGTCAGGTGGCTGACCTTTTGTCGGCCCTACAGAGTGACGCGATGTCGGTCGCGAATGAGCAGCAATCGGTGGCGGTCGCGCAGCGTTCCCTTGGGATGTCACGACGCAGTTTTGAAGTCGGCAACTCCAGCATACTCCAGGTACTCGATTCCGAGCAATTGTACCAGCACGCCAGGACAGGTCTCGTTTCAGCGCAGGCACGGCAATATCTGGACGTATCCCGCCTCTATGTTGCAACGGCTGGAGGTTGGATACCTCCCACTCCTGCGGGGCCCAGTAGTGCCAACGCGGGCTCGCCGCGCTCCGTGTCGGTTCGAAAGCCGGCGGCCGCGCCGGTAGCAAATGCAAATAATGATGGCAAACCATGAAGAGCGTAAATGTCGGCGGATCAGATCGCATCAGATTCTATCTAGCAGTGTTCTTCCGCATCGAGGTCGTGAGGACGAAATTGTGGCATGCTGGTGGATTGGCCGAAACGCGCCGCCATTGGCAGTGAGGCCGGGTAGTGGCCGTCGAGCTTCGGGAACTGAGATGGGCGATTGTTACCGCCCAGCATAGAAGCCTGAGGCAGGCCGCGGAGACCTTGAAGATCCGACAGTCTACCCTTTGCCGGCGGCTGCGCGATCTCGAATATCGCTTGGGTGCCGTGCTCTTCGAACGCAACAACGGCGGCACGCGACCAACCTTGGCAGGCCAGGAATTTCTTCAAATCCCGCGAAGGATCGTAGAAGAGACCGACGTAGAAATCGCTCTCGACCGGCAATTTGCGCGCCGCACTGGCAGAGCATCATCGGCGCTTTCCGGACGTGGACGTCCATTCGGTCGATGGCGGATACGATAAGCTATTTTGCGACCTGATCACCAACACGATCGACGTCGCCATCATGACCGCGGGCGGTTTGAGCTGGGACGATTGCGGGCTCGCGCTGTGGAGTGAGAGGGTAATTGTCGCCAGGGCAGACCTTTCGAATGAGCGAATGCTCGTCCCCCAACGCGGTCCGGGGCCGGAACTTGCCGCGTCGCAAGTGTATTTGAAATACTCGCGTCTGCTTTCGGGCTGCTGGAGAGCGGCGCTTTTCTCGGTTTCGCAGAGGTATGTCTTTCACCAATTTGTCAGATGAACTTGCCAAGAGCCGTCTCGCAGCTTTGAGCCTTAAGAGTTGAAAAAAGGTAGATCGCCCCTTAAGCGAAGGCTTCGTATGGATAGTTCCTTCGACGGCTCTGGCCTTACTAAAATACCTCTCTGTCGGATCGCACAGGCAATCTCGATTTCCTCTTGGGTCCCGTCGCTCATCCTAGGATAAATGCAGCGCTTGTGGCGATCCACTCGGCAAGAGCGGAGGCATTGCTTGCCGTGTCGGATCCAGGCTTTCCGCCTTTGATCTCGGCCATAGAGCGCGCTCCGATGGCCCAATGTTCAGGCTGTAGCTCCGTGAGCAACGCCTTGATTGCGTCTTCGGGAACGCCTAAAGATCGAACCGTTGCCTCGGCAAGTTCCTTGACCAGTAATTTTTTCTGATCCAGCGTGCGGCCACTCAAATTTGGACATTGATGACAGGCATATTATTTCCTTTTCACCTACTCTTCGTGGCTGTGGCCTCATCGCGACTGAGCGATCGACATAAATCCACTCGGTCACGATGAGAGAGGTATATGGATCAGCGCTTGCGCGCCTTTGCGGTGGCAAGAAGTCGCACAGCCTCGAGGATATCGCTTCGCACCGTGCCGGGATCCGAAGCGTCCTCCAGATCCAGTCCAAACGGATTGGCGGCTGCCCAACTCGTCGCGAGCGCCTTGATCGCATTCAGTAGAAAGGCCGGCGAAAACGCCGTTCCGAACTTTCCAGCCTTCTGTGCATCAGCCAATTCAGTGAGTTTAGAGCTGTGAGTCTCCGCATGTATAGCCGGGCTGATCGTTCGCTGCTCCAACGCAAACCAAGCCATTAACCGCATCAGATCGGGATTCGCCATCGCGAAGTCGAAGACTCGGCTTGCATAGCCGGGGAGATCGTCCGCGCTGAAGGCGACGTCTTTGTAGATTCGCGCCAGGTGTTTTTCAAGAACGGTCGTGAAGAGCGTCTCCTTGTTCTCAAAGTAGATGTAGATGAGATTTTTGTTGCACTGGGCGGTTTTCGCAATTCGCTCGACGCGTGCGCCGGCCAACCCATAGGCGGAAAATTCCGCGAGCGCGGCTGCAAGGATCCTGCCCCGCGAGGCTTCCGAGTTTTGGAGTGGTTTTGCTGGCAATTTTTTTCCCATAAACATTGACTAAATGGTTAGCCCTCATTAAACCATGGATAACCGGTTAGTCAGGCACCTAATTGCGGTGTTAATGAAGGATTGCGCCGATGGCGGTGCGTACATCGATGAGAGTTGGCCTGAGTAGTGGATTGGATCGAGAAATTGCGACCCGAAGTCGTTATCAGCAATGTCGGCTGCGGCTTGTTTGGGGCCCGTTGAGGGAACTCGCGAGCGACGATACCCTGCTCCGAAGCAAATCTCGGTCGGCAGCGCCGCCCTACGTGGCGATTCACAATGCTTTAGTGCGGCTCGTCGACCTTGTAGGCCAGTAAGGACCTCGCCCTGTCGACCGAATTTGCCACTCGCGCATGATTGCACCGGTTGTCCCGGTCAGTCTGCAAATCCTGTCCGTCAAACCGGGGACAATGCCCCCAATCCGGAGAACCCATGACTCGTTTCAATATCCTGTTGACCGCCGCAGCTTCGATCGCCGCTCTGTCGGGGTCAGCCTTGGCCGCCCCAACGACCGGCGCTGTCCGCAATATCGTCCTGGTGCATGGCGCATTCGCCGACGGTTCCGGCTGGAAGGCGGTAGCTACTCTTCTTCAAAAGGATGGCTATACTGTGAGTGTCGTCCAGCAGCCGATGACATCGCTCGAAGACGATGTGATCGCGACTAATCGCATTCTCGATCGCCAGTCCGGGCCTGCAGTGCTGGTTGGTCACAGCTATGGTGGTGGCATCATCACCGTGGCCGGCAACAATCCTAAAGTCGCCAGCCTTGTCTATGTCGCCGCCTTCGCACCCGATGAAGGTGAGCAACTCGGCCCGCTGACGCAGAGCAACCCGCCAGCCACCAAAGGTATTGCGCCCACCAAGGATGGCTTTCTGCTCGTCGATCCTGCGGTTTTCCCCGCCGATTTCGCGGCTGATGTCCCGCTCCCTGAAGCAAGATTCATGGCGATTTCGCAGATGCCAACCGCCGCCAAAGCGTTTGGCACTCCAATCACCACCCCCGCCTGGAAGACCAAACCGACCTGGGCGATCGTTGCGACGGAGGATCGCATGATCAATCCAGATCTCGAGCGCATGATGTATAAGCGCGCCAAGGCAACCGTGACTGAGGTTCGCGCCAGTCATGCGGTCTATGTCTCGCAGCCGCGTGCTGTCGCAAACGTCATCGAAGCCGCTGCGCGCGGCTCCCACTGACGGGCAGGACTACCACGGGCACGGAGATCGACATGACCTCATATATCCCCGGCGAAGCGCCCAACCACTTCAAGGTATAGTAGCCTGGGTTACAGGAGCGGCATTGGCTTGGCGGTAATTCGTCGACTCCGCAGCTTGGGTGCGGAAGTCGAGATACTCGATCTGCGACGATCCGAAGACCTGGATGCCAGCGAAACTGCGAAAGTTTGCGATATCGCCTCACGCACATCGATTGACGCGGTAGCTGCTGAACTAGAGCGGTTTTCGATCAATCTGGTTCGTAACCGCATGAGCTGAGATAGTTGGTGCATTCGCCGGGTTGAAAGGTATCGACGAGCCTTCCGATCAGGTCCCAGAGGCCGCTCACTGTTCGCTCGCCGATTTTTCTGAGCATGGCCTTTAGCCGGGAGAAAGCCTGTGGCGCGACAATCTGGATCAGAAACGATTCTGATCTTGATTGGCGCGCGGCAAGGCCTGGCGCATAGAGGTCGATCCGCGTGAGAGCCCAGAGCACGACCAATCCTGGCCCCGACGCAAAGCGCGCCGCGATGCCGCCCAAGAACAATTTCATGGCCGCATCGTCGTTCAGGCTGGCAGTAGCCGCCGGGACAGGCCTGACGAGACCCCTCCCACAAGATCATCATTGTGACAGCCGGACGTCGGAGCTCTCGAACCAGTTGCCCCCAAGTCAGGCTCCGGGCGCTTGCGCACACCAGCGCCGACCCCGCCACCGACCCGCGCAACAGCCGCGCCTCCAGTACCTCGTCGGTCATTTCATCGCCCAGCGGCCACGGCAGCTTCGCTGTTGACGCCCGCTTCAGCGCGTCCTGCACCGTGCTGCGTGCCATTCCCACCGAGTGGGCAATCTCGCGTGCCGATGCCCCCTCGTGATGCATGCGCATAATGCGCCGTAACTGTCGCATGGTCAGCGTTCTCCTAGCCGGCATCGAGCTCTCCTGTCCTCGTCAAAGGACCAAGCTCATGCCTCAGTTGCTGACCCGCACGGGTGCCCTCATTCGTCCCTGCCGGGTGGCGGGCTTCGTGTCGGAACGGTGGCCGGCTTCGCGTCGGAATCCCTTGCCGGCTTCAATCGGAATTCGCACCCTCTGCCAGTCAGATGCGTTCGAGGACGACCCTCAACTTAGCGGCAAGCGCTTCGAGGGTGAATGGCTTGCCGATCAGTTCGACGCCCGGATCGAGCACGCCGTGATGGACGATGGCGTTCCGCGTATAGCCGGTCGTGAACAGGATTTTGAGATCAGGGCGGCGCCGCCTCGCTTCTTCCGCCAGTCTCGCCCCGTTCATCTCGGGCATCACCACATCGCTGAACAGCAGGACGATCTCGGGATGCATATCGAGAATGCGCAGCGCCGCCGCACCGCTTTCGGCCTCGAGTGCGTGGTAGCCAAGTTCGGTCAGCGCATCCACGCTGAACTGCCGCACCGCCGGTTCGTCTTCGACCACAAGTATGACTTCACGCAGCTCGCCGAGCGGTAGGTCCGGTAACGGGGGGGAGGTGTCGCTCGCTTCGGCGTTGCCAACGAGACGTGGCAGGTAGAGCTTGATCGTCGTGCCATGATCGACCTCGGTATAGATCTTCACATGGCCGCCGCTTTGCTTGACGAAGCCGTGGACCTGGCTGAGGCCGAGCCCGGTTCCCTTGCCGACGGGTTTGGTTGTGAAGAACGGGTCGAACGCCCTTTCAAGCACATCCGGCGGCATGCCCGACCCCGTATCGCTGACCGCGATCAGGACATAATGGCCAGGGGGGAGACCGGGGACCGCAGCGACATACCGTTCGTCCAGATGCGCGTTCTGGGTCTCGATCGTAAGCCGTCCACCGCCTGGCATGGCGTCGCGGGCGTTGACCGCGAGATTGAGCAGGATGTTTTCGAGCTGGTTGGGGTCGGCATGGGCGCGCCACAGTCCGCCGGAAAGCACTGTCTCCAGCTGCACTTCCTCACCGAGCGAACGCCGGAGCAGATCGGACATGCCCGACACCAGCTTGTTCGCATCGATCGCTTCGGGCTGAAGCGGTTGCTGGCGCGAAAAAGCGAGCAGTCTCTGCGTGAGGATGGCCGCGCGATTCGCGCCTTCGGTGGCAGCGGCGATGTGGCGCTTCGCGCGTTCGTCGGTCCCGTCGATCCTCCGGCCGAGCAGTTCGAGCGAGCCCATCACGACCGCGAGCATATTGTTGAAATCATGCGCGATGCCGCCGGTCAGTTGTCCGACCGCTTCCATCTTCTGGCTTTGTCGCAGCGCTTCCTGGGTCACCGCGAGCTCGTCTGCCGCTTCGCGCTCGGTCGTCACGTCACGTCCGGTCGCGTAGACCAGGCCATTGTCCGAAGATGCGATCCACGAGATCCAGCGCGTGCTGCCGTCCTTGTGCAGACATTGGTTGACGAAGGGGGCAATCGGGCCGTCCAGCGCGCGCTCGAGTATCTCCTGGCTATCGGGACGGTGATCGGGATGGACGAAGTGGAGATGGTTTCGGCCAACCACCTCGAGAGGCGACCAGCCGAGCACGCTGGTCCAGGCAGGATTGGCGGCGGTAAAGGTGCCGCTCGCATCGACGACGACCAGCAGATCCTGGGATGTCAGCCAAAGCCGATCACGTTCGGCCGCCTGTTGCGCGACGCGCTCTGCCAGGGTGTCGTTGAGCCGGGCGAGCGCAGCAGCCGTCGTCTTCTGATCCTCGATATCTGTATTGGTGCCGATCCAGCGAGTGATCGCGCCGTCCTCGTCGCGGATCGGAAATGCCCGGCCGAGATGCCAGCGATAACTGCCATCCGCGCGGCGGAGCCGGAATTCGGTCTGGTAGACTTGACCCGAGGCGAGCGCAGCCGCCCAGCGCTCGCCTGCGACCTGCACGTCTTCGGGATGAACCATCGCCACCCAGCCATCGCCATCGAGCGCGCCGGGTTCTGCGCCGCCATATTCATAGACGCGGTCGTTGAACCAGTTGAGCTTGCCGTCCGGCGGGGACGCCCAGACATGGTTGGGCACGGCCTGCGAAAAGGTACGGAATTCCGCTTCGCTCTTGGCCAGCTCCGCTTCTGCCGCGCGCCTGTCGGTTACATCGATAAAAGTGCAGATCGCGCCTTGATGCTCGCCGTTCCGAAACACCGGATAGGCCCAGTATTCGACCGGAAAGCTGGTTCCATCCAGCCGGTAGAACAGCTCGTCGGTGACATGTGCGGGTTCGGCGGTCCCGGCGCAGATATAGATCGGGCAATCGCTCTTGTCGTAATGTCCGCCGTCCGGATGCGTGTGATGGATGACGTCGTGGAGCTTGCGCCCGATCGCATCCTCTTCGCAAGCGAACCCGGTCATGCGCAGAAACGCCTGATTGCACAGCGTCGTTGTCCCTTCGCGGTCGACCGCGTAAAACGCTTCGCCCGAAGAGCGCAGCAGGTCGCTCAGAAAGCTACGGCTTTCCGCGACTTCGGCTTCGGCCCTGACCCGGTCGGTTGTCTCGACCGCGGTGACGAGGATGCCGCCGATGCCGGACGGGACGGTTGGATCCTTGACCGGGCTGTAGCCGAGCATGAACCGCCCATCCTCCCATTCCGCGCCGCGCCGCTGGATCCGCAGCAATTTGTCTTCGGCGAACGCCGACGACACGCGTTTTTCGTAAATGGCGAGATGCGCCGGTTCTATCTCGGACCAAACTTCTGCCCAGGCTTCCCGCGCCGGGCGCCCAAATGCCCAGGGATGTTTGTCGCCCAGGATCGGACGATAGCCGTCATTGTAGACGAGGACGAACTCCGGACCCCAGCGCAGCGCCATAGGAAAGGCAGAGGCCATGATCATTTCGACCGCCATCTCAAGGCTCGGCGACCAGAGCGCACGCGGGCCAAGTGCCGTTGCCGACCAGTCGGTGCGCGCGGCATGGTCGGCCATGCCACCTGTCGGCACATGCCATTCATGCGAGAACGCGGATGGAACGGAATCGATGTGCTTGCTCATATCTGACTCTGGCGTGTATTGCGTGGACTGTCTCGCACAAAAAACGTCTGGAATCCTTAGCGATCATATAGCAAGCACCCGAATCAATTTGACCGCCGATCAGCGGCGATAGGCCTGCCTGGAATCGTCCGCCGAAACGGCAACGGACAATTTGGAGCATCGCAATGTTGCACAGCCCCTTCCGCGTGCTCTTCTTAGCCCTCATCCTTCATTCGGCTTATTTTGCGAATTTTTGCGCCAATCGCCTCGGGCGCAAGCACGTAATCGATGCAACCGGATTCTATTGCACTGACTGGCATGTCTGGCTGTTTGGCAGTGTCTGCAGATTGGGCGATCGTGATGCCCCCATGTCTCTTATTCCGCATAGCGCTGCAGCGCCGTCGCCGTCGTAACCCGAAACGATGACGGCGATAACCTTCCCTGCCCAGTTCTGCGTCAAGGACTGGCGAAAAACGGTGATGACATCCGGCCACCCTCTCGGCTTGGATATGGGTTCCAGGCGGAACCCTCCATCACAGACATGTAAATCCCGCTGGTACGGAATGATGAAAACGTGATCGGGCCTGATGTCCAACCCGTCAACGTACAAGCTTATAATAACACTTAATATTTTTGCTGGCGGCTATACAAGTCTCGATAGTGCTGCAACTTCGTCACGCGCAGTCCCTGCATGCCCGAGCGCTCCACGCCACGCTGCCACGACGCAAATTCCTCAAGCGTCAGACCATAGCGCTCACACACTTCGTCGATCGTCAGCAGACCGCCGTGCACCGCCGCGACGACTTCTGCCTTGCGGCGCGCAACCCAGCGGGTCGTGTTTGGTGGCGGGAGGCTGTCGAGCGTCAGCGGCTCGCCCAAGGGACCAATCACCTGCGACGGTCGGATCTTCTGGTTCTCGATCAATGCAACCCTCGTAGTTCTGTCCGCCAACGAATTGTCTGCGCGGAACAACGCCAGCCTTCGAGACTACATTCCGTTACTTTTCTCGCCGTTAAAGAATTCTGGTTAACGAAACCCTGCATTGCCGCTCGCGAGAATGCTGGAGAGATCGCTGGATTATAGATCAGGCCTGCAGGTCCCCCGAAGCGCAACAACCCCCTGAGCAACAATCACCAACTCGCAGTTATTGGGCGACTTGGCGCGCGAACTCCCATCTGTTATCCCGATGAGGCGTTGCGCAAAAGGCGGCGCCGGGGCGTGAGAACCCCGCACATGAAGTCACTCGGAACCTTCGGTTTCCGGGGAGCTGTCGCGCATGTCCAAACCTCAGGGTTAAAGGCGATGGCGCATGTCATGTGCATGTTCTCACCCCCCGGCGAGGGCCCCGCCCCCCCCGCGGGGGGGGGGGGTGTTTTTTAGCAACAGTGCCGGGCGGCCGCCCACACCCTTTGATGCGGAACGGAGGTACATATGCCGAGCATTGCCCCAAATACGTCGCGCCGTCATTTCCTTGGCGCTATCATGGTCGCGCCTGCAATCGTGACTGCTCGGCCCACCATCATATCGCCATGGCAGGCGGACCTCGGCGTCCTGCACAACCGATATAACGATGAGCCCGTCAAGATGATCAGATCCAAGGATGGACGGGAGTTAAGCCTTGCCCGCTTTCGGGCGGCACATGACTTCTTTCCCGACGCGATCGGCCCCCTGCAAGACTTGCCGGACTTCCTCTATCGCGCGGGCATCACTGCCCAATTGGGCCTGTCAGCGCACCTGATGGACGTTGGCTTTCCTGACGAATGGTGCGCGCGCAATATCGGTCTGCGCGTGGCCAAGTCGCTGGCCTATGCCAATGCCACAGGGTTTGGCCATGATTGCCCATCAATGGCGCGCCTTGCGCGGGTGCTGACGCCGTACTGGAAATGGAACCCTTCCCGGCTACGCGACAGACGCCCGCCCAGCGAATGGGGCTTCAAGCCGGATGAAGTCAAAGCCTTGCTCACCGCGATGCTGAAGCAGGTCCAGCATGTGACCGGCCACACACTCGACCGTCTGATGCAGTCACGAGAAGGGTCGGATGCATAACGACCAAGCGTGCCTGCGGGCAGCCTATGAAACGGCCATGCAGGCGTTATCGCCGCTCCCACGCGCCGTCTTCCTGCTCCGTCGCCTCGATGACCTGTCCTACAAAGAAATTGGCGAGCGGCTTTCGATCGCGCCTGCCGTCGTGGAAGAATGTGTCGCACTGACGCTGTTTTGCTTCAGTGTGCTGTGGCGTGGCCAGGCGCCCGCCCGTTCGATGTCTCCAATGATCATTGAAGCCGAGGCTGCACTATTCCAGGAGTATCGCGCCGATTGTGCTCGGGTCATCGTGGCGACGGTACATGCTTCACCTGAAACGTCCAATGAAGCCGGCGGAAAACAACGTGATCGAGATATCATCCCATTTCCGCAGCGATGTATTCTGCGGATTCGGAATTGGCTGATGCGCAGCCGATGGCGAAATTGGAAACCGCGCACGTTGCACAAGGCAATGACCTTCGACGAATGGTTGCGCAACAGGACCGACAGTGAAAACAGGCACTATGATCCACGCCATTCGGGATCGCTTGTCTGATTCCACGCCACTCCCGGAGGTAACGCAGTCCGGTGACTTGCTGCGCCCATTGGAAAGGCGCCCGAACGGCACGAGCATTGTTCCGTGAACCTCGGCCGGACGTCGTCAAAAACTCGAGTTCAATACGCCTAAAACGGTATGGAGCCCTAGAGCGCTTTCAATTGCGTTCCCAGTCAGGCCCGCAGCATCAAGGTGAGCATAACGAGCCGTTGATTTGACGTTGGCGTGTCCGAGGAACCGGCCGGTCATCGGCAGGCTTTCCTTGCCCATTGCCGCATGAATGGCAAAGGTAGGGCGTAGATGACGGAGACGGAAGCGGCGACGCTTGGCGGCGTCGCGCGCCATTTGTCACGCACTCTGGAGATGTGAGCCTCAAAATCCAGCGGCGTTCCTGTCGCCTCGCGCCGCGCCTCCACCGCCCCGCTTCATACGATACAGCGCATCATCGGCCGTTGCCAAAAGCTCATCGAGGTCGCGCCTGCCCGGGGGGCAGATTGCATAGCCCAGGCTGACACCGATCTGGACGCTGTCCGCTCCGAGCTCGAAGGGAGCGCAAATAGTTCGTGCGAGCCGGCGCGCGAAGATGTCGGCTTCGTCCGCATGCTGGATAGCTGCTTGAACCACTACGAACTCATCGCCGCCAATCCGGGCCGCTATGTCACCGTCGCGCAAGACCGCCTGAATGCGCTCCGCCAAGAGGCAAAGCAGCCTGTCCCCGGCCGGATGACCATAGCGATCGTTCACAGGTTTGAAGCGATCGAGATCGAAACAGTGAACTGCGGTCATCGGCAAATGGCTATGGCCAGCTATCAAATCGCGAAACGTCTCTCGCAGCCCCAGGCGGTTTAACAGACCTGTCAAAGGATCGTTGCGCGCGAGCATGGACATATCGAGCCGCATCGCGATCTGGCGACTTGCGGCGCGATGCACGTGGCGAATGCTTTCGATGCTCGCACACAAAAAGATGATCACGGTCGCGGCGAGGACCCAGTGCGCGGATCCGCCATCGCTGACCGCCGCGGCAACGACAGGGAGCGATGCCGTGGTGACGGCAACGATAGCAAACGGCGGTCGGATGGACGCACGGGCGACGATGCCCGAACAAAAGCCGAAGAGCAGGCCGACTGCGACAATCTGCAGCGGCAGATCACGAGCGGCAAAAGGAGCGGCGGCAATCACAGCGACTGTGGCTGCGAAACCGGTGCTTACGAGGGAATAGCCGGTCTCCCAGCGCCTAGCTTCCGGCCGGCCCCATTGCGGCGAACGGCGGCGCCGGAACGCGATCATCATTCCAAGCTTCGCGGCGCTCAGTAGGCCGCCTGCCACCGTCGCGATCATCGCAACCGGGCTTGCGAGCGACAGCGCGATGAAGAGGCCGATGCCCACAAACGTCGGACCCATTACGGCCGCCGGAATCCATCCGCCGAAAAGCTCAGCTACGAGCACGACGTAAATGTTGTCCGGCTCTGACGTCGAGCGAAAGCGACCTACCATTCTGATATTATAAACCGCCGCTCTTTTTTATTGGTTAAGGTTGGGTAGCGGAGCCGTCAGAGGCTACGCTCCTTCGTCTTTTCTGGAACTTGTTGCTGAGGTCCACGATGCTCATCGGGATACGCCCTCAAGTCCTCGGGTTTCTGGGGCTTTCCGATGTTTTCATTGCGGTTGTAAATTGCATCCTGCGCGACCCGTCGTGGCGTTGGGATGTGATGTTCACCGATCGTGTCGAGCGCTGAGGATTTATCGCCTGATTGTTTTGCAATGACGTTCTGGAGCATGACCGCATTGCTGGTCACGATTTCCAAGTCATATTTGATGCGTGTCGCCATGACGTGGAATAGGCGCGACGTTGAGAGGTTGCGTTCGTTGGGATTCAGAACTCCAATGCCTTTGTCGCCCGTCATACCCTGCGCCTGGTGCATGTTGATGGCGTAGCTGAGCGAGACGCTTTTCATGATCCGGTCTGTGGGCTGGACAATTTCCACCCGGCCGCGCGCATTTTCGATTGTGATCCCTTCGGGACCAACGGCGAGTACTTTTGCTTTTTCCGACTTGAAGATGTCGCGCTCTTTGTCGCGTTCGCCCCACCGGATCTGGTCACCTTCATGGAGGCGGATCTGATCTTTTTCGAAGAGCTTGAGCGGATCGCGACGCTCGTTTGCATCGATCAGGTCGGGCCGGATGTAGCGGTTTTTGCCATCTGGGCCCATGAGCCAGACCCGGCCTCCGTTTTCCACGCTGACGACCCGGTAATCCCCCTTGCCGAGTTTGCCGACGGCGCTGTCGCGCAACACCCGCAGGGTCATCCCGTTCTCATAGTTGTGTGCGTAACGCAGCTCCTCTCGGGCAAGGTTCACCGGCACCAGGGTATCCAGCTTGATCCCCTCCCCCTTGATCGTCCCTTCTTCCTTCAACCCATCCTGGATGGCCTGGTTGAGGCTCGCCTTCGCGGCGCGGCCGGATGTGTAGACGTCAGTCCGAGCACGTTCCTCAGGAGGCAGTGCAAGCCATCGCTGCGCTGCGACTTGCAGGAATTCTCGCCCGCCTTCGACAATCCTGTCTCCCAGAATGTCAAATGCGCTCGCGATGTCCCGATTGCGGCTTGCCTCGGCAACACCCTTCATATCATCGGTCTTTTGCCGTTGGCTCGTCGATAGGACCGCCATTTCTGGCCCGGCGGCCTGGATCATGGCGAACGTGTTGCCGTGCTCGACAGGCAGGAGCTGGTTGCGGTCGCCGATCATGATGAGTTTGGCGACGTCGAACGCGTCGGCGATGCGCAACAGGTTCCGGGTCGGGTTATTACCAACCAGCGAAGCCTCATCCAGAATCAGGATTTTGCCGGACAATTCGCGCTTTGAATCTTCGTACTGGCGGCCCGAACAAGCAAGCGCGCCGCGAATGTGCTGGTTGACGAAGCTCGATATGTTCTGACCTGCAATGTTCGACCCGTTGCGTAACGCGTTCACAGTCGTCTCCGCGGTGGAGAGGCCCAGCACTTCCCGGCTTTGATCTTCCGCGACGCGTGCGATGGCATCGATCATTGCGGATTTGCCGGCGCCAGCCACGCCCTGGATCACGAACGCGCGTGAATCCGAGGAAAGCGCGCGTGTGGCAGCGCGCGCCTGCTCGTAGGTGAGTGTCACAGGGTTCACCAGGCGACCGGGATCGAGCCCGAGCAACGCCCGCTCCGCGCTTCCTTCGGGCAGGATGACCACTCCCGCACCATAGCTGGCCGTCATGAGGCGAAGCACGTCGCGCTCGATGGCGACGTGCTCGGGCGTAGTGACTTGCATCGCCACTCCGTCAATCCTGTTTGTCCTCCCCTCGATCAGACCCCCGCTCTTGAGCAGCTCTCCGACCCGCGCTTCGACCCGGTCGATAGTCACGCCGCGAAGATTGAGATCCAGAGCAGTTTTGGCGATGGCCGCCTTGTCGAACGCCGCTTCATTTTCGCCCACGATGTGAATCGCAGAGGCGACCGCAAGCTCGGTGCGGATCTCGGTTGGCGTCAGCCCTACCCTGGCAAGGCCGCTGGTCGTCAGCTTATCATCGGGACGGATGTAGAGCCGGCCGGTCTCGATAACGCGTTCGACAAAAGAACCTGCGGTTCGCGGTCCGACGGAATTTTCCACGATCGGGCTTGTCGCCGCGCTGATTTTTGATCGGTCCACGGTAGCTGTGGCGTCGTACCCCAAGCTTTTCGATCGCGCCGTCCATTCAGCTTTGAGAGCGTCTCGATCCTCAACGAGGATCTTCTCATCACGGGTCCGCTTGGCAACTTCCAGCATTCCTGCAGGCGTCGCGATGCCGATCGAATCCGCTTTCTCCAGGATCTGTTGGCGGCGCTGGCTCAATTCCTGAATGACATCCTGTGGAACACCTTCAATCTCGAACTGTCCGTGCTTTCCCGTTATCCGGACATCGTAGCCAAGCTTGACCAGCTCCTCGCGTAGGGCGGCATGGTAGATGCTCCCGATTGTGCTATTCTTGGCGTAGAGTTCGCCGTTCCAAAGCGCTTTCCAGTCCCCCTCGCTGGTCTGCGACATGGCGGGAACCACGACATGGATATGGGCTTGCGGGTCCAGGGCCCGACTGGTGTCGTGCTGGAACATCGCATAGACCAAATTCCCCGTACGGACCGCTTCACCATTTTTGGGATCGCGGACATAGGAGCGGACCTCTGCCGCATTGTCCTCAACCCACCGCATCGCGACGAGCACGGCCGACTTGTTTGCCTCCAGGATCCGATCATCGCCGCCGACGTAGGCCAGCACGCTGGCAGATTTGGGCATCGAGAAGGTCAGGTCATAACCGGCCCGCCGGTTCTCATGCTCGTTTACGACAGCGCCATCAGGCAACACACTGTTGAGCAGAGCCTCGAAGTTGCCCTTGTCCACCGGACCGCTCAGCGACAACGCCGTAGCGCCCTTCCCGCCCCAGGAACTCCATTCCGAGCTTTGCTCCTGGGTATAATAATTGTCCTTGGCGAAATAATTCGCCGCGCCCCCGGCCGAGCGCACCGCCGATACGAAGAACATCGATCAATCCCCGTATTGATAGTCTGATTGCGACCGATCGGGTTGGTCCACACGATGGTGGTCATGATGGTGTTTCACAGGATCAACGACCGCGACGCCCGTGCGCATTTCCGATGTGGCCACGTCTTCGCGCACAGGGCGCGATCGGTCATCGCCAGGCTCTGTGACGCCTTGCTGACGCGACTCCTCGGCCGAATTCTCCTTCAATGACGATGGGACTTGCCCGAGCATGATCGATCCCATTGCATCGGAGATCTCATTTTGCGTTGATGTACCAGATGGATTATCGACAGCGATCACCTGCGGTCCCGCCGTGTCCGCCGTTGTCATCTCGCGGGCGTCGAGCACTTGAACGACGGGCGTGCGCTCATCGGCAGTCTTGTCATGCTCAGGATCAAGCGGCCGGTGCAATTCATTGCCGCGCTGCTCGGTGTTTTCGCGCCCGCCTGCCTCCTCTTCGTTGGCATCGACATCCGACGGTATCGTGCGCACTTTGGTTGGAGTGAGATTCACTTTTTCAATAAACGGGGCGGCGACCAGACTGAACGGCTTGTAAATCAACTTGATCCGCGCCGCCGGAAAGCCCTCTGGGAATTTGATGACACCATGCATGGACGGGAAGTTCATGATGTCGTCCGGTAGGATCAGCGGTTTCACCTCGGTCCTGGGCGTAATCGTCGCCGCATCGCGAGACATGGCCGCACCGATGCTGTAGGATTCATCGACCTCGCGGACCTCACGATTGCCAATTTGCGATGCGCAAAATTCGGCCGTTGTCCGGTCGGCCGCGGTCAGGATCAGCTTTGTGCGCGCAAGCGCTGCAAGGTTGGTCCCGCCTTCCTTGCCGTAGGTCTCGCAGAGCCGCTCGAACGAGTGAATACCGAGCAGGAATGCACCACCATAGGCGCGCGCGGTTTGCAATCCGTGCTCGAGCGCGGGCAAGCGCTGGAGCGCATGGACTTCGTCGAACAGGAACCAGATCTTCATGCCGGCATTGCGCTCGGTTTCGAGCACGGAGTTGACCGCCAGATCCATCCAGAGCGACATCAGCGGCTTGGTGACATTGAGATGGGTATGGTTCGAAGTGATGAACAGGATTGAACCATCCTGCTTGTCCTCCTTAACCCATTTGCGAATGGAAAAATCACGCGGATGTTTATCCGACACGTCGGGCAGATAACGGAGAATCTGCGCCTGCGTGTTGACCACGGCCCGGATCGATTCCGCCATCCTGGCGGCATCTGTCGAGGTCAGCGGCGCGGCTACCGTGCCCTTCATCGCCGCATGAACATCTTTGAGATTGGCGAACAGCAGATTGTGAATGAGATCGCCGTTTGTCCGCATCTTGCGCTCGTTCAGCTTGATGCACATTTCGACGAAGAGCGTGCGCGCGCTCATCGTCCAGAATGGATCTCCACCGTCACTCGACGAGGGAAATAGCGCCGCTGCGGCCGAGTTGAATTCGAGCATGCTATGGCAGTCCGAGAAGATGGACCAAGGCGGACAACGCTCGTCGATGGGATTGAGAATGAAGTCACGCTCCGGGTCATAAAAATGCTGCACGAACACTCCGGTCAGGTCGAAAATTACGCAACGATGATTGCGCTCACGCGCCTGCTCTATGATCCGTAGCAAGACAGTGGTCTTGCCGGTCCCGGTCGTACCGATCAGCATTCCGTGGGTGCGTTCGAGGTCGAACGGATAAGGCACATCGGCGATCGAATACGGGACATGAAAGCCGTGCTGGAGACGCGTCTGAATGGATGCCCTGGCAACTTTGTGCGGGTCGAAGCCGGGATGTTTTTCGCGCACCTGATCGGTCAGTTTCTCGAAATTGAAGGCGTCAATTTCCGCGATAAGAACATCACGATCGACGAGCATCGCCCCTCGTTCATGACGCTCCTGCAGAATATCCGAGCCCCTGACATAGGCCAGGTTGGTGAACCATGCTGTCAGCGGAAACGTCAGCACCCCAGCACCGATCCCGGAGGCGACGAAGCATCTCAGAAAGACCGACCAGGCGTCGTGTACCGACTCATTGTAGGGAAGGTTCTCCATGGACACTTCGATGATGTCGCCCGATGGCAGCGTCAGGTCGACCATCTTGTCGGGTGAGAGATCGCACCACGACCAGAATCCCGCGAGCATGCGCATCATGACAAGTTGGGTTTCGTGCTCATGCATTCTGAACATCATGAAACCGCACAACAGCAAGATGAAGGTGCCTAGGCCGAGAAACAGCGGCACCTTCACACCTTGCCAGACCATCATGTATTCCAGCCTGATGAGCTGCGTACCGCGGGTAAAACTCCCCACGTTGCGGACCACGTGTCCTTTGGCAGAGTGATGCTCGATCCGGATTGAACGATCGCGGTCAAAGCGGATGTCGTGCTGGTTCTCTCCGCGGTTGGGGTCAAACTTTGCCATGGTATTTCTCCAGATTCCGGAGAACAATATTCGGCACCGCCTCCGCGCTTTCGGGGGCAATTTTCTTGGCAATGAGATCGCACAGTGCCGCGATGATCTCGAGCAGTGTGATCTGGCGCGACAGGTCGATGTGCCGCTCAGCCTCGAGATTGGCGAGACCGATATCGACCGTAATTTTGAGGAGTTCAGCTGAGGTGAGCTGCCGCTTTTTTGCAAGCGCCTCAATGCGCTCTGCCACAGGCGGCGAAACGCGAAACTGGTATTGTTTTCTCATATCCAAGCTTTCTAAAGGCTCGGATGGTTTCTCTATCGCCAGACTGATTTAGCGGAATTTGATTGCCATTGCCAGACCGTTGGACTGTCGTTGGGTCGGGGCTGGTTGATGAAGAATGTCATCACAAATAACTGCGGTAAATCAATGAACTGGCGATCTGATGACAAATGTCATCAATTCACCCTAACGTCATAACATGGCGGAATATCAGATTGTTAGCTCCACAATCTGGCTTACGGGATACCGTGTTAGGTGTACCCCTTTTTATAGGTACTGGACCCGCTCCTAGCCTTGGAGGTTGTGCGCCAACACGAACTTCGCGCGCTATGGCGGTCCTGTCGCGACCCGGCGCCGATGACGCCCGGGTTATGGGCCTGCTCTGGCCTAAGCTCTGCTTGGTCAGTCATGCGGATTGCTCCTGTTGTCGGCTGCAAATGAAGCTGCCGGTATTTTTGAGGATGAGATGTTTGTGGTTTTAGGCCGCCACTAGACGAGTTAGTGGGGAGTGTTGCCCACATGGAGTTTTGGTAATGGCGCGTCCAAAGAAGGTGATTGGAATTGAAAAAGAGCTTGCGGATTTGCAAGCTGATCGGGACAAGATCCTTGCGGGCATTGCCGAACACAATGACAAGGTCCGTGCTTTGAATGTACGTCTCAAGGAATTGGACAAACAGATCGCGGACAGGCTGAGCGCCGAGAGACTGAGGGTACTCGATGCGGTCCTCGAGAAAGTGCCGGCCTCTAGCCGTGACGTGGTCCTGGAAAAATTGACCGCATTGGATAGCAGCGCACTCTTGAAGGCGCTCGGTCTCGGCGTGCCGGTAGACGCCTGACGTCTTCATCGCAGTTTGCGCGAGCAGAGCGGCCAGAGGGGTTCGATGCCCCTCTGGCCGCTTTCTTTAACGCGAAAAAATAGGGGCACGAGGCCCCCGGGATTTCATTCGATGGAGGCCAGTTGGCCTGTGGCGGAGTAGCAGATGCGATCGATCATGTACGCCGGTGTCGCGTTCCAGTCTTGCTCGTCGTACAGCGTGTATGAGCCATCGTCGTTCAGAATGACGTGGGTGTCAAAGAGCGTGTGAAAGGACCGCCGCTCGGCTTCGTAGGATGCGCTGCTGTAGTCCATTCCGAGAGTGTTGTTCGCCTGTGCCATTGTTGCCTCCATGTTAAAATGATGGGGCAGATTTGGGGCGGTCAAAATGTGGGTCAGGGACGTTCACCGGGAAGCCCGCAGGGACCCTGGTTAACGCCGCGAAGCGGGGGGTGGGGGAGCCGATTTTTTTTGGCGGGGCTGAAAGCCGGGTCGGGGAAAATTGGGGGAACCGCCCATCCTTGACGCACATTTTCGGACCGCCCCATGATTGGCAGATCAGCAAGACAAGTTTTAGTTTTCTTGGGGTTTGCGCAAAAAGAGCGGGGGTCGCCGAAGTACGTTGCGCCCCCGATCCGGTGCTTGCATTGGGTTGGTTTGAGCGATGTCGCCGAGCTATTCCTCGGTGCCCTGATCGGGACATTGGGTCATTTCAGGTGAGTGTGAGAATGGCGTGGTCGTGGTTTGCCCCGGCGCACGCAATGTGTCGCAAGATGGGTATGGAACGATGCGCGTTCTTCGCCATGAGGTCGGGGAATATGGTCGGTAAACGGACCACACGTTTTATGTCAGCGACGCTGATGGGAGTGTTATCGGTCGGGTCAGTCGTGGCTGATGCTTTGACGTAATACAGCGCGTCGATGTCGATCGGGCACGGCTCAAAATGGTCGATCTCGAAGCTTGGCTCTATCTGGTACTGTGCCTGCGCGATGCTAAAAAAGGCGCGGATCCGGACCTCGAAAAACTGGCATTCGTCGATTACGGCTATGACGTCCGAGCGGTTTGCAAAAGTACGCGCCAATCGTGCAAGAGGAAACGCCGCTATGCTCGCCGTGAACGCGTTCAGATCGTCGGCCATGTTCGAGAGGAGATGATTTCTGCCATGGCGGTCATTCTCACGCAGGAGCTGACGGAAGCTTGCCAATTCCCTGGCCGATATATTCGCAGTTGCTGAATTTGGCCGAAACGCCTGGTCGATAATGCGCAGCTTTGGAAGCATGGTCTCGTTCCCACTATAATTGCACGTATCACCTCCCTCTCGTCTCTCTGGTGTAAGTTTTGCGCGTTGCAGCAGGGTCGGTGGGCTACATGCGTCGGGAACGGCACACGCATTCCGAACGGCGAGCCGCCGCTCGCCTCGACATCGATGTGGCAATGATAAGTGTCGCCCGGCGGACCACGACCGCAGCCGAGTAGGCTGCAAGCGGACGAATGTCGGCGCGCAGCGAGGAGGTCTTGGCTAGGGGTACTGACGGCTTATCGAGGGATCAGGGCAATGCGCTTTACGCCCGTCGCAGCAAAGTCGGTGTCCAGAAACACCGGGTCAAATCGGGCCCGAATCCTCATCCGGTCTCAGCCGGTCTGACATGGTCAAAAGCTTGGTGGCGGCCATCAGGATGGCCTCGCTCTGGGAGGGAAACGCCTCTGCCGAACTCACCGACGTGCCGTCGGGATATGTGACTGTCGCCTGGAAGCCATTGCCCTTGGGCGTCGCACTCAGCCGCACTTCCATAGCGTCGTCTCCAAGCCCGCGAGCCTAGCCGAACGGGGGGCCGCCAATCCGTTTCGACCTTGGCCATATACTCCAACACGCGACGGTTGGTAACGTCCCGAGCGCTTTAAACGAACCCGCGTGTGCGTGAATGGGCGGGGCCTTTCGGCCCCGCCTCGTTCTGGTCAGATGAACGTGACGTCCCTTGCGACGATGTTGTAGTAATATTTCTTGGTGCCATCGTCGGCTTCCTTGACCGATTTGCGGATCGAGCCTTCGATGAAGAGCTTGTCGCCCTTGGCTTTGTGCTCGGCGACCGCGCGCGCTGAGCCGCCATAGACAACGATGTTATGGAATTCGTCGTAGGTTTCGGGGTAGCCCTTTTCGTTGAGAATTTTCTTGCCGTCGCGCAGCTTTGGTTCGCTGGTGACGAGGGTGAAATTGATGCCGGTGTTGTCGCCATTGCCGAAGGTGGTGATGTCCGAAACGATGCGGCCCAGAAGATCAACGCGGTTCATAATAAAGCCTTCCAATTTCCCGGCGGGCCTATCCCGCTGGGGTAAAATTGAGCGGCGTCCCCGCATGAGGATCGATTGCACCGAAGGAGCGAATGCCGCAGGCGTGCGCGAGGAGGGGAACTCTGATTTTACCGAGTGGTGCGGAAGACGGCCGCAGGTCTCTTCACGGTCGATAAAAACATGTGTTGCAGTCGGTCCGCGGGGTCGTAGCTTTCACCCCTCCCAAGCGATTGGCCCGACGGGACTGCAGGAAGGCTCCGGACTGAACTTGCGTCTTTTGAAATTGCGCGATGCCCTGGACCCCCTTGAAATCGCATTTGGCGATGCCGGCTGAATTTTTCGCTTGCCGGACGGATGGCGCTGCGCGCGCCGTGATCTCACCGATTGGACGCGTGTCCGGATCGGCGGGTGATCTCACATGTATGCTCGTGGTTGCCTGTGCCGCTGCCGCGTTGTGGCAAGGCTGACGGTTTCGATGAACATTTTCGCGCTCGTGTTCCATCACCGGTGCCAAAGACTGGCCACCTTGATCTTGCTGCATCTCGGCCTTCGGTCGCGCCTGCCGCCATCAAACGCGACGCTGGAAGGCTGCTCCAGCCATACGCAGGCACCCTGTTGGGGATCATCGTGCAACCGCGCTCAAATTGAGCGGGCGCGGGGACAATTGCTAGGCGCGGATCGTTCAGGCTCAGAGAGGCCTGAATTTCAAATTTCGCCGCTTCTTGAGGAGTTTGTGGCGCATGCGTCGCAGATTGAACCATCTGAAGCGCAGATCCAGGCGTCGGTCTGTGATGAAGTATCCTATCAGCTCTGCAGGATCGCGCATTGGCAACGTTGGACATGCGCGCGCGGCAATATCGCTGCGAAGATACTCGAACAAATTCTGCAGTGTCGCGGTCGCCTCGCTTGTGTCGCCAATGCTCAGCATCTCATCGATATAAGCCTCGAGCACCAACGGAGCTGCAGCAAGCTGCCGCAAGGCGACTGGGTCAGTGCGTCCCAGTGTCACGACATTCGCGATCCGACTTTGCAGACAGTGAAGCGGGTGCATGACGGGGATCGCAAGATCGTAAGCCTCGCTCCTGCGAACCGGCACAATCAATTCCACGGCATCGCGTTCGAGCGCATTGGCCCTCACGCCGGCAACATCCGATAGAAAATCGATCTCGATGTCCTGCCCGTCGAGCGTGGCGCTCACGACAGCGGAGTTGGGTGTATGATCATCTGGCCCAGGCAAATGGACTGTGCCGCCGAGCGCCGCTGCAAGTTTTTCAGCAGCGGCTCGATAGCCGAAATAATCCAGATCCTTCGAGGTGAAAGGGCCGAAGCCGAGCAGGTCGGGACGAGTGGCGGCATAGCGCTCCGCCCAGAGGTTAAGCGCCTGCCCGCCGACTATGAACGCATTGTCCTCAAGACTGAGGACAGAAGCAAGCTTGATAACAATCGCGCGAGCAAGTGGCTTTGGCCGCTCAGCGGACAACCGCATTCCGGCGCCGGATCGACGAGGAAGCAATATCCAACGAGGAGAATACCCCGTTGGCAGCTCGCAAATCGTCACGCGAGATACTGCCTGCCTGCAAATCAGATTCGTCGCGAGCGCGCGAAATCTCTTTCGCCCGCTGACGCTCTGAAAAGTTGTAACGGCTTACCTGCGACATGACATACTCCATCGCCATCATAACTGCTCTCACCTAGCAGTTGGTAAACAGCGATCGCGAAGTTCGGCTCTGAACGAAAGGCATATAGCGTAACCGCCCGGAAATGCCAGTCGTGAGCGAAATTGTTCGGAAAAGGCACCTGCCGCTTACGCAGTGCTCACGACAGATTGAATCGCGCATGCCGCCCTTTCTGCAAGCCAGGCCGCGCCGCTACAGCGGCGCGGAAACTCCCCTTCCCTGCTCTGTCTGGGCCGGTCCGCCAGGACCGGCCCAGACGCCTTACCTTCATCAGCGCTGTATCCTGGGATAAAGCGGAGTAGAAATTCGAAAGCTGCAGGCAGAAGAATTGGCCCCGACCGCTCACGTCGGGGCCATTTGATTGGCCATCAGGCCGCCCGGGTTTGGGCGGCCTTGGCGGATTGGTTCTTCAGGAGGAAGATCTTGACGGGAACCCCGCTGGCCCGGAGCTTCTGCGCAAGGTTCTGCTGGATGCCGGTGCCATCGGCGATCAAGGCTTCGACGGGTTTGAGTTCGATCATTTTGTCGTTGCGGACGAATGCGGCCTTTGCGCCCAGCTTGGTGTTGGGAATGAAGTTGATGATCGAGACGTTGCGATTGGCCGCCCAGCACGAGGTGATCTTGTCGAGGCCCTTGCGCATGCCGGTCGATGCAATGACCATGTGCGGGATGCGTGCCTTGATGCTGTCGAGGCGATCCCAGATCATTTCGTGGTCAATCCAGTCTTGCGATCCCGAGACGATGACGACCGGGCCGGTGGGGTTGTACTGTTCGCGCTTGGTCTGCGCCCGGGCGGCAAGGAGGTCTCGCGCTTCGATTTGCGAGGCGGTGATTCCGTTGCGGGCGATCTTGGAACCGCGGGTTGGCTGAAAGGGTCTGCCGGTTTCAACGAGGTAACAGCGATCGGCGTAGTCGCGCATGGCTTCCATCGCTTCACGACAACCTTGGAGGGTCTGAACCAGGATCTGGGTTTCCTCCATCTCCGTGGCATAGATTTCCGAGGGGTCGAATGTGCGGGCGAGGTCCCCAAGTTTCTTGGCTGCGTCGTCCTCACGACCTTCCACCATCCGGGCGGTCATGTGAAAGCTGTTGGTGATGCCCCAAACGATTTGCTGGCCGAATTCTTCCATCCGTGTGTCGCGGAAGCAATCGAACACTGCGCCGATCGTCTGTTCGATCATTGCGCGGGCCTGGTCGGAGTCCGGCATGGAGATGTTTGAAGGCTCGTCGATAATCGACATCTTGGCGAGTTCGTTGTGCTCGATGAAAGCCCCATCAAAGGTTTCTGCAATGTCGGTCGCAAAGCGACCTGAAGCGGCTATATCAGCGAAGCTCGAAAAGCGGTTGTTGGTCATGTCAGCCTCCTGTGTTCGGCGGCTCGTCCGCCGGTGGCCAAACTCTGGACTGGCGTCCGGCCGCAGAAGCACCGGAAGGGAAACCGCGATTTTCGGGGGTGGTGCGGAAGACGGCCGCAGGTCTCTTCACGGCCCCGCAAATCGGGGTTGCTTCTGTGACCAGCCAGTACACGGCCACCGATCGGCGGTCGCGCGGCCGAACACGGGCGATCAGGCATGACAGCGCGTTTTGATCGTTGATGGTGATCCGTCTCGAGGTTCCGCCCGACATGCCGGCATACGTTGGGGCTTCTTGTGCTCAGTTGGCCTGTTGTCGCTGAGACGCCTTCAGCCTCACGCACGATGCCTGCCGCTCAGGCGCGTTGATCGATCGCGGTGCGGCTCGATTGCTATCCGCACCTGATGGTTTCGGCTCGATTTAGGGCCAGGCCGACGCGTCCGATCGCCGGTGGTTAGTTCACACGACAAGCCGAGATCTGCGGGAGATCGCCGTTGGCGGCAAGATTGCCAGGGGGTGGAAACCAGTCAGTTCAGACATCCGAGGTTGCGAGGCGGATGCTCGCGGCTGCTGGTCACTGCCCACCTGAGATCAGCGCATTCAGCATCGCGGTGCCGTTCGCATGTCGCCAGTCACTGCTGGATCGAAGGAGATTTCCAATGGCCGTGCGTTGAACAAGGTAGGGCCTGCCCCACCGCCTGCGCGTTGTATGTTTGGGGCCTCCACTGACCCCGTGGCAGGTTGCGTCAGACCGACGAAGCGGGCCGCCCCCAGGTTTGAGTGGGACGGCCAACGCTCGGCGATCAGAACATTGCCTGGTCAACGCGTCGCCCGATTGTAATTTCGAGCGAGACGTTCGAGAGGCGCAAGGCTGTCGCCGATCAAGCGCAGGATCGCCAAGGCACGCTCGGCAAGTTGGGCGCGCTCGGTCCCTGAGTGGTTAGATGGGTAGTCGATTGTGTGATCAGTGCCGGATTTTGCGGCCGGCCTTGTCTTCCCGTTTTGCACCATGATCGCGAAGCACAAGAGCAAAGCCTCGCGATGCGCATCATCGTAGCTGGACGCTTCAATGATGTGGTCCAAAGTGGATTCTTTGAGCTCGTCGTACTTGTGCTGAAGCGTTGC
>Ga0302310_10000293_pt1 | contig 48664 bp, 44 predicted proteins | sample III_Palsa_N1_2_FD_200451 | JGI IMG/M metagenome (GOLD analysis project Ga0302310, IMG submission 200451) | Peat permafrost microbial communities from Stordalen Mire near Abisko, Sweden - III_Palsa_N1_2 | ecosystem: Environmental > Terrestrial > Soil > Palsa > Peat permafrost | place: Sweden...
CACGCTTTTCTGGGCGGCTTTTATTCTGACGCGACCGCTCGGAGCGGTACTAGGCGATTTTCTCGATAAACCTGTCGCTGCAGGTGGCCTCGCGCTCAGTCGATACACAGCGTCGCTGGCGCTCATTGTCTTCGTTGCCGGCTGCATTCTGTTGGTTCCGCAACGGGCTGCCAGAGCTTCGGCGCATTAGGAGCCGCCCTGCGACGGGATCAGTGGCGCTCGAGCCGTGCCGAGGCGCTATCCGCATTTTCCAGCAGATATCGCACGCAGTTGCGACCGTCGGCCTTGGCCCTGTAAAGCGACCGATCGGCGCGGTCGATCAGCTGATCCACGGTTTCGGCGTGCGCCGGCGCCGCGATCCCGACCGAGATGCTGACCTGTGCCGTGCCGGCGTCGTTGCCGTGCCGACGAATACGCATGCGACCGAAGGCCGCACGAATGTGTTCAGCGAGCGCGAAAGCGCCTTCAATAGCGGTGTCGGGTAGTAGCAGCAGAAATTCGTCGCCGCCGAAACGCGCCACCACGTCGCGGCCCTTCACCGTTTCAGCGATGACTTTGGCTGCCGCGCGCAGCACCTGGTCTCCGAAGAGGTGACCATAGGTATCGTTAAGCTTCTTGAAATGGTCGATGTCAATGAGTATCAACGCCGCTTTCGAAGGCGCACCGGCCGTGCCGGCAAAGAGTTCCTCGCAGGCACGCTCAAAGCCGCGACGATTGCGTAAACCCGTGAGCGGATCCAGCAGCGCCTCACCCTGCAGTACATCGAGCTGGGCGTGAAGTCGCTGCATCTGGCTACGTGCCTCCTCCACTTCAGCGCGCATCGCCTCTGTGCTGGCACGGGCCGTGGCGGTGGAAGCCAGCAGACCCTGGGTGAGTTCGCGCAGACCTTCGGCACTGACGATACTTTCAAGTTCGTGCTCACATTCCTCGAGCGCGCGTGAATACAGGGTGGCATCTGCGCCGGATTGCGCCGCGACATGCGCCAGCTTGCGCAGCAGTGCATTCAACCCCGCCTGAAGCTCCACCACATTGCGCTTATCGCGCGATTGGACGTGACGGCCATAGAGTTCATCAATCTCGGTGTGGGCCAGGGCAGTACCCTGGCTCAATCGCGACTCGATAGCGTCGCTCAGCGCCGGATTCATGCCTGCGAGGTGCTCGTACCAGACCGTATAAGACGGCGGATGGAAATGTCCGCCATGCTGACCGATGCGCGGGATGATCAGCCGCAATAACTCGGCACTTTGTTCTTCATTCTGCGTGTAACGCACCGGAAACCTCCCTGTTTCAAGAGTGCTATCGGCGCCGCTCACCGATCCTTTACGGTTATTGCGGTATTCTTACCGCACTGCGACATAGATCAACCTTTGGGCACCACCCGGCTTGAACAGGGATATCAGTAAGTTATGCGGGATGCGGGCGCCGCCCACGCGGCTTTTACGTGGAAGCCACGGCGCCCGTACCGGAGGCCGTCTCGATCAGGGTTTGAGTTGTCCCCGGATTTCACCGGCCGGATGAGCGGCGCTGTGCACATTCACATACAGATTACCGGCCTTGAAGCTGGCGTATTGTTCATCCGTGAGCTTCGCGCCGGCAGGCACGGACCACACGCCTCCGCTGCCCTTGGTGAGCGTGATGATTGGCGGTCCGGCCTGACCCACCGCGCCCAGGTGAATATGCGCCACAGTGCCTTCGATACCCTGGGTCTTTACAGTACCGCTCACGGATTTATCGGCAGCGATACTGATCGTACCCGTGCCGGTGGCCGCTGTTGTGGTCGGGGGTGTCTCCTCGGCCCCGACAAGTTTCACACTGATGTCCGCGGCCAAGGCCGAAGCGCTGATCACAGCGAATGCCGCGGATACGATCAGCGTCGGGAGATTTAATCTGCTCCGTAAGTTCTTCATTGTGCCTCCGTTGGGTGGAAATCGATTCATTTATGGTTTCATTGTGGTCCGCGACCCATGGCGGTGCAAGTACAGTCGGCGCGGCTGTAATGAGCAGCTGGCGCTATGACCCCAGCCAGCTTCAACCGCTTTCTGCGACTTCTGACTATCGACTGCGGCCCAAACGCATTCAATCCGTGGACGCAGCGCGACGAGCGCAACGACGGCATGCTCAATGGTCCCGCCGCGCGATGCGAACGCCTGCGCGCGCATCTGCGTGTTCGGCCGGCGCAGATTCTGATCGGAGAAGCGGCTGGCTACCAGGGTTGCCATGTCACTGGAATCCCCTTCACCAGTGAGCGGCTCGTGATGACAGGCGAGGTGCCGCGAATTCCCACCGTCGGTGAGAGACTTTCGACTCGCCACATTCCCTGGAGCGAACCGTCCGCGACCACCGTTTGGAAGACGCTCCATGGCCTGGGAATAGAGCAGGAGACGGTGCTCTGGAATGCCTTCCCCTGGCACCCTCATAAGCCGGGAAATCCACAGTCCAATCGCACGCCCACTCGTGCAGAACGCCTGCTCGGACTCGTTGTCCTCGATTCGCTGCTCAGCGCATCGCCCCAGGCGACCGTCTTCGCCGTGGGTCGCCATGCCGAAGGTCTGCTCAAGGAAGTCGGCCGCGCGGCCCTCCCACTCAGGCATCCCTCGATGGGCGGTGCAGTACTGTTCCGTCGGGGATTGCAGCGGGCATTACGAGGAAGATCATGACCGTCCAGCCGCGTTGGGGAATTCTGGGAACCGGGCTTATTGCCCACCTGTTCGCCTCGGACCTTCTAAGGCTGGGACATCGGGTCACGGCAGTCGGCTCGCGCTCGCATCAGACCGCCAGCAGCTTTGCCGCCCAATTTGGAATTGCCAAAGCACATGGCAGCTACCACGCACTTTTTTCCGATCCGGATGTAGACGTCGTCTATGTCGCAACGCCCCATCCCTTTCACGCCCCCAATGCAATCGCGGCGCTCGAGGCCGGCAAGCACGTACTGGTCGAAAAGCCATTCACGATCAATGCTGCCGAGGCCCAGCAGGTCATGGACCTGGCGGCACGGAAGAGTCTGCTGGCGCTGGAGGCGATGTGGACGCGTTTTCTGCCGCATATGATTCGAATCCGCGAGATCCTGGCATCGGGCATCCTGGGAGAAATTCGGTCTGTGGTAACCGACCACACGCAGGACTTGCCGGACGACCCTGCCCACCGGCTCAATGCACTGGAACTTGGCGGCGGCGCCCTGCTGGATCTGGGGATTTATCCCATATCATTTGCGTGGGATGTCCTCGGCGCCCCGAAGACCGTACAGGCGACGGCGCGATTCAAGGCTACCGGCGCCGATGCAGAAGTTGCCACGCTGTTTCGACATGCGAACGATGCCGTTTCACTGACAGTCTCGATCAGCGATGCAGCCGGTCCGAATATCGCCACGGTCATTGGAACGCAGGGTAGGATCGATATCAGTGCCGTGTGGTATCAGCCAACAAATTTTGTCGTCTACGACAGCAAAGGCGCGATAGTTGAGGAGTATAAATCTGTGGTCGCCGGGCGCGGAATGCAGTACCAGGCGGCCGAAGTCGAACGCCTGCTAAGGTCTGGAAGGCTCGTCAGCGAGATACTGCCGCCTGCTGAGACAATCGCGATCATGGGAACACTCGATACCATCCGCGACCAGATAGGGCTGCGATACCCCAGTGAGTAGTCGAGCCCGCGCAGCTCAATACTTGATCAGTCGGAGCAGGCTGCCAACCAGGTCGACTCCCAGCAGTATCAGAATCGGAAGGGCACTTAATCCAAACCCCAGGCTGCGCTTCTCGGGTGCCTTCACATAACTGGTTTGATAGATAAAGCGGCCGACGAGGTAGACGACCCCCAATGCCCCAATCCACAGCGGCGCGATGTGACTGCTCGCCATCCACATCGCCGGCAAAAAGATCACCAGCAGTTCCAGGGTATTGACCTGTACCCGATAGTAGCGTTCAAACACGGCATCGCCGCTCACGGCGGGGGCCTTGATGCCGTAGCGCGTGCGCGCGTTACTAACCAGTATGCCGAAGTAGAGGAACTGCAGTAGCGCCAGCACCGTAATCAGTTCGATGTAGGCCACGGGAGATCACCTCGCTAATTGAGAATCGGACGGCGGGGAGAATAGTCTAAATGAGTATCAGCGTTGGATATTTGGAGCGAGTATGAGAATGACTATCATCAGGCCGTTTTCTCCGATGCGTCGTCTGCGCTATCGCCAGTGAGGCCCACATTGTCGATGGCTGACAGGACTTGTTCGGTATCGGCGCGTTCTTGCAGAGCGTGGGCCTGGGCATCGTGGCGGTCTTTAACATTGGGTAAGTCGCGTCGCAATTCCTCCAGCAGGTGAATTAGCTTGCTGACCTTCTGTTCGGTCAGCAGATTGACCTGCAGATCCAGGTGCGCGCGACGTTGCTCGAGCTTGGTCTGCCGGTTCTGTCCGACGAGCACCACGGTCGTCGTCATGAGTGCCACGAACGTCACCAGCAAATCCAACCAGGCGAAGGGTGGCTCATCGAATGGTTTGAACCCGAGGTCCGCTGCAGCGAGGTTGAATATCACCCACAGGGTGGCTGCCAGCAGCACACCGACAAAATAAGAGGGTCGCCCAACGAACTGGCCAAGCCATTCCAGACGACGCTGCGCGGGACTTACTGTGTCGGATTCCCGGCGCTGCAGCGCAGCGACGCCCTCTACATTGTCGGTGATGTGATCCGACAGTGTCGTGGGCGTTGGTTCCGGCCGGTCGAGCGTGTCTGCCATGAGGCTCGCTTCAGCGTAATTAAGCCAGGGACTCGTCCGTCACTTCATCAGTCCACACGCGAAATAACTGCAGCTGCCACTGCCCGAACACCGTACTGATAGCGACATCGCCGGCATCTCGGCCACGCGCGATCATGATACGCCCGATGCGGCGTGCATTATTGCGCGGATCGAACATGTGCCATTCGCCGCCGAGGTAAACCTCCATACAGGCTGCGAAGTCCATCGGCGCGTCCACCGGCGGCACGCCGATATCGCCGAGATAGACCGTGCAATAGCGGGCAGGGATATTCAAGCATCGGCACAGGGCGATTGCCAAATGGGCGAAGTCCCGGCACACCCCCCGACGCTCGTTGAAAGTCTCAGAGGCCGTCCTGGTGACCCTGGCGTGCTCATAGCCGAAAGTCACATGCCCATTTACATAGTCGCAGATGGCCTGCACTCGACCCCAGCCTGGAGGCACCTGTCCAAACAGGCGCCAGGCATCGGCCATGATTATCTCGGTGTCGCAATAGCGGCTGCTTAATAGATAGACCAGAACCTCATCAGGGAGCTGACTCAGGGGGCATTCTGGCGCCGACCAGTCCTCTCTTTCAGGTTGCCCTGAGTCCTCCATGAGTGCATCGGCTCGCAGTCGAAACGGCCCGCCGGGTAGTTCCAATCGCGTACAGGTGTTACCAAACCCATCCACGTAGTATCGCAATGGGACTGGCGGTTCAACGGTCAATATATCCGGGCGCAAGAGGCGCTGACCTGGTGCAGGCTGGGAGTGCAGCATCAGGATCATGTAGGTTGGAGAAGGAATCCAGTACGTGATTTCGTAGCCGAATCGGATCTTCACGGCTTGCTCTGCCTCCCGCTGTGAGGATTAGCTAAGGCGGCCATAATGACGGCAGAAGTTCCAAATGCCTCAAAACTCATATCCAGCTCTCAATCCGACGGCGGCGTTAGCAGGGACGTTACCGAGCGTGGCATCAGATATCTGTAGGAGGGACCCGTTGCGACTGGTAGGCCGGTTCGCTGATGGACGATCGGAGCCAGATGCGGCTAGTGTATGCCTTCCAACAGCGCCCGACGTATTGGCCGGAGACCACGATGAAAGCAGTTCGGATATATGAGTATGGCGGCCCCGAAAAGCTCCTGTTTGAGGAGCACGTTCCAGATCCCGTGGTGCAGCCGGATTCCGTGCTCATCAAGACCGTGGCTACCAGCGTGAATCCCATTGACTGGAAGGTGCGCTCCGGCGCAAGACAAAAGGATTTCCCGCTGGCTTTCCCTGCGATCCTGGGCCGGGACGTGAGCGGCGTGGTGGTTTCGGTCGGCCCGGATGTCAGAAACGTCAAAGTCGGCGATCGGGTGGTGGCGTTCTCCAATGCCACCTATGCCGAGCTGGTCGCGGTCGCCGGATCACTGGTAACCCACTTGCCCGATGGGGCGGATGCTACGAACGCCGCGGCCATTCCGCTGATTGCATTGACGGGCGATCAACTCGTTCGCCATGCGGCCGGCGTGCAGGCTGGACAGACGGTGGTCATCACCGGAGCACTGGGCAGTGTCGGGCGAGCGGCCGTGCATTCAGCAAAGAAGCTGGGCGCGCATGTCATCGCTGGTGTTCGAACGCGCCAGTTGACTGAGGCACGGTCTCTTGGAGTCGCAGATGTGCTGGCGATCGATGACGAGGCGGCGATCGGCAAACTCGTGGTAGATGCCGTAGCCGATACGGTGGGCGGTGCAGTGGCGGCTAATCTGCTGGCAAGAGTGAAAGCGGGAGGCCGATTTGGCTATGCCTCCGTGCTGCCGGAGGGTAAGGCCGCGATGTATCCGCAAGTGAAGGTCACGCGGGTGCTGGCGCAGCCTGACCCATCCAAGGTGCGAGAGTTCCTCGATGATCTGCGCGATGGCAAATTTGTGCTACCGATCGGTCGCAAGCTTCCGCTGCGCGACGCTGCCGAGGGACACCGGCTCGGCGAGAAGGGTGGCGTTGGGAAGATCCTTCTGATCGTTTAGTTCCGTCGAGCGCCGAGAATCCTCCGGGCTTGCGCGACACGCGACGACTCAATTAGCGTACGTCGGCCGATGTCCGTCATCGCCCTCATTCTGCTTCTGTTTGCCGCCACGGCGGGGTTGCGCCTGCTGGCAGACCGGACCGGTATCCCCTTGCCAACGCTGCTGGTTCTGGGGGGACTCTGCGTGGCGCTGGTTCCCGGTCTGCCGCAACTGCAGCTCGATCCGGCGACTATTTTTCTCATTTTTATCCCGCCGCTGCTCTTCTGGGCATCGCTTACCACGTCGCTGCGCGACCTGAAGCGCAACTTCAGATCCATCACCCTGCTTGCAGTGTGGATGGTACTCCTGACGATGACAGTGGTCGCCGTCGTCGCGCACGTCTTGATCCCCTCCCTGCCCTGGGCGCTTTGCTTCGTTCTGGGTGCCATCGTTTCGCCACCCGATGCCGTCGCGGTGACGGCCAGCACCCGCCGCCTGAATCTGCCGCGTGATCTGCTGGTCATCCTGGAGGGCGAGAGTCTCGGCAACGATGCCACTGCCCTGGTGGCTTATCAGATAGCACTGGCCGCGGCCGTAACCGGGACATTCTCGATTGCACACGCCGGCATCGAGTTTGTGTACACAAGCGCCGGAGGTGTAGCAATCGGTCTCATCACGGCGTGGTGCGTCGGGTGGGTACGCCTCCATATGCCACGCTCCAGCGTAGTCGAGAGCACGATCTCGCTGGTAAGCCCATTCATCGCATTCATTCCTGCAGACGAGCTTGGATGCTCCGGCGTGCTTGCCGTGGTAACGATGGGTCTCTACTTTGGGCGCCACGGGCCCCGCGTGCTGACCGCCGAGACACGCCTTCAGGGCATCGCCATGTGGGAGGTGCTCTCCTTCCTGCTCGAGGGGCTCATTTTTATTCTCATAGGCCTGCAGTTGCCGCAGGTGGTGCAGGCTCTGGAACCCGGGGCGCTCGGCAGGCTGCTGCAGGTATCCGCCCTTATCGTGGCAGCGATGATCGTTTCCCGCATGGCGTGGATCTTTCCGGGGGCCTATATCCCTCGCTGGTTAGACAGGCGGCTGGGACGCCGCACCTCTCCTTATCCGTCATGGCGTCTTCTGGTTTTTGGCGGCTGGGCGGGAATTCGCGGCGGTGATTCGCTGGTGATTGCACTGGCGCTGCCGTACACCGGCTTGTACGGCGCTCCATTGCCCTATCGAGACGCCATCATTTTTATTACGTTTGTCATTATCCTGATCACCCTTGTGGCGCAAGGTCTGACGCTTGCGCCACTCATCCGGATGCTCGGTATTGCCGGAGGCAATGAAGAGGATGAGGAAGAGCGCCACGCCCGACGCATCAGCCTTCGCGCGGCCGCGGCCGCCCTCGATCACTTTACGGCCGAGGGTGCCGGAGAGCTGGCTTCCGCTACCGACCTGCGGCACATAGCGGCAGGGAAACTACAGGCTCTGGACGGCTCTGGTTCCGCGAACCCTGGGCATCTGCGACCCCGTCTGGCGATGCTGAAGGCCGCTCGGGAAGCCGTCATCGATCTACGCGATCGCGGCGAGATCGGCGATGCGGTGATGCGGCAGCTGCAGAATGAGTTTGACCACGAAGAAGTGTTGCTGCATCAACGATAGAGCCGGGCACGCAAGGCGGGCTCGTTGGTTGCAAGAAGCTCGGCCACGGAGTTATCCACCAGAATGAGCTGCGCATCAAACAGCGGCCGCAGTTCGGCGAATGTTCCACGGTCACCCGCTGCGCCGGCACTTTCCATAGATTCACACAGGTCACCGAGCGCGAGCGCGCCAATCGCGCGTGCCGATGATTTGAGTTTGTGCGCAGCCGCGCCCGCCGCGTCCCATAGTCCCGCTGCGCACGCACTGCGCAATTCGGCTGCAATGTGCTCCTTGCTATTCCTGAAGTCCTCCAATATTTCGTGGAGTGCTGCGGAATCGTTGCCGATGAGTGCCGTCAGTACCGCGATGTCCACAGGTCGCGATGTCAACCACCTGTCAAGTGTGGCCTTGAAACTTGCAAGCAGAACCGGTTTGCTCAGGTAGTCATCCATACCGGCCGCACGACATCGATCGGCTTCTCCCTGGAGTGCGTTGGCCGTCAGCGCCACGATCGGCGTGTGGCGGGCGCCCGGCTCTGCCGCGCGGATGGCGGCAGTCAGTTCGTAACCGTCCATCTGCGGCATGTGCAGATCGGTGAGAACCAGGCCATAACGACAACCCTGGAAGCGCTGCAGCGCCTCTTTGCCGTTCGACGCCACATCCGCGGTATAGCCGAGCACGCGCAGTTGCTGCAATATTACTTTCTGATTGGTTTCGTTGTCGTCGGCGACCAAAATCAGGCGACCCTGCCGCAGCGCGTCTTCGCGCGCGGGCGCAGTGACCCTCACTCCCATGTGCCCGCGAGCGTCCATCGCGGCCGCATCGGCCAGGCGACCTGCGGCCATCGCCACCGCGTGAAGCAGCCGCTTACGGGTCAGGATATTGCCATCCAGTATCAGCAGGTTTGGAATCACACGCCGGGGTATCCGGCGTTGCCCCCGCTCAATCAAGAGAACCACCACGCGGATGTCCACACCGGCTCGAGCCTGAGCCTTGGCATAGAGTTCCCCGGCGACCGGCCGGTCATCACCGCAGTCGATGATCCACACCCAAATACCCGAGTGCATTGCCTCCTCGGGTTTCGGGACCGTCTCCAGGCTCGCCGCTCGATGCACGGTTGCATCCGCGTGAGAGAGATATGCGGCCAGGTCATCGGCCAGACTGTTCTGTGATCCAATGACGAGGCAGTGAAGCCCGGCCACGCTGGCGATCTTCTCGTCCGTTGAAGGCTGACTCAGCCCGTACTGGAACGGCAGTCGCAGCGAGAATGTCGAGCCGGTGTGGAGTGTGCTGTGCACTTTGATGGCGCCGCCCATCAGATGAACCAGATGATGGCTTATGGCGAGACCCAGTCCCGTACCGCCAAATCGCCGGGTGGTCGAAGCGTCGGCCTGGACGAAGGGGGTAAATAGCCGCGACACTGTCGAGGCATCCATGCCAATTCCGTTATCGGCTACCTGAAACTGCAACCAGATTCGCTCACTGTCCGATCCGGCGAGGGTTACTCGCACGGCTACCCGCGCAGCGCGCGCCAGACTGCCCGAGAACTTGATGGCGTTGCTGATCAGATTGACCAATACCTGTCGCAGCCGAACCGTATCACCGAGAATGCACCGCGGAATGGCCGGATCGACAAATAACGTAAGCTCCACGCCAGCCTTAAGAGCCATGCGATCGAGCAGCCGGCAGGCGCCTTCCACCACATCCTCGACCGATAATGGAACAGTCTCGATGTCCAGGCGTCCGGCCTCGATCTTCGAGTAATCGAGGATATCCTCGATGATGGCCAGCAGTGCATAGCCCGATTCGCGCATCAGGTTGACCATCTCGACTTGATCGCCGTCGAGGCTGGATCCATGCAGCACATCCAGCATGCCGATGACCCCGTTCATGGGCGTGCGGATTTCGTGACTCATGGCCGCGAGGAAGCTCGATTTGGCGCGATTTGCCACCTCCGCTTCGTGCCGCGCCTGTTCGAGCTGCGCAGTGCGCGTCGAGACAATGACCTCCAATTCTGTATTGAGGTGGCGGAGCGCGTCTTCCGACGCCAGCAGATTGATCCGCCTGCGCTCGTGCTCGGTGACATCCTGAACCATGCCCACGATGCGCGCGATGGCACCGGTACCGTCACGCGACAATGCCGCACGCTCATGCACCCACTTTTCCCGGTCCCTGACGCGGATGCGGTAGACGATATCGTAGGCGCTCTCACCTTGAAGGAAGATATTCCAGGCTTGCTCCACATAATTCCGGTCGTTCGGGTGCACGCACGCGAGCACGTCTTCCATACGCACAGCAGTCCCTGGGGTCAAGCCATAGACGCGATATGCCTCATTGGACGGGATGTATTGGGTCGATATGACGTCGAAGGTCCAGCTTCCCAGGTGCGCGGCGGCCTGCGCTTCCTCGAGTTGCTCAGCGGTCTGGCGCAGGTCCATTTCCGCCTGGCGGCGTTTCCGATGCTCTTCGACTTCTGCCAAGGCTCGCAGCACCGCGGGCGCGAGCCTGGCGCGGCGCTGCTTGAGCACGATGTCGGTCGCGCCCAACCGCAGGCATTCCACCGCGGCCTCCTCGCCCATGGTGTCAGAGATGACAATGACCGGCAGTTCCGGATGGTAGTGGTGCGCATGGCGCACCGCATCCGGACCCTCCAGACCGGGCAGGCTGTAGTCGACGATGAGCAGCTCCGGAGCGGCCTGCTCGATAGCCGATTCAAGTGCGGCGCCGGCATCGACACGCGTGATATCGGCGAAAACGCCGTCATTGGCGAGTTGGACTTCGAGCAGGCCCGCGTCCAGCGGGCCATCCCCGAGATGCAAGATACGGATTGGTTGTTCCTGCTGCGCCATGTCGCTCAGTGTGGACTACGGGCGTGACCGGCTGCTTCTATCAACCAGTCGGATGCGCCGCATAAAGCAGAATAGCAGCCGCACGATGTGGACGCTGTGAGCGCGTACTTGAATTCAATCGAGCTGCATCTGAATCGAGCCGCGCAGTGGTTGTGATCCGGCTCTCAAAACCGGCGCCTGATGCCGTTATTCATGCATCGTCAGTGCGCTGCCGTACATAAAAGCTGTATCAGAGATGCTCAGATGCGCGCGTGATGGGCGCACAGCGTCTTACGCTGTTTGCTGCAGGCAACCTATTGCAAGTGCTCGGACCACGGGCGAGTCGACCTCTTTATACAGAGGGTGTTTGCTGTCAATAGTCCTGTTCCGAGACTTTGCACACATGTCCGGGTAGACAATCAGCAGATGCTGCCAAAGTATGGCAAATGAGAACGGCGTCCCACGATCGGCTTCAAAGCTTCGGCCCAAGGCGCCAACCGGCATCGTAGGCTTCGACCAGCTTTGTGGGGGCGGTTTGCCGCGAGGGCGCACTACGCTGCTGCTCGGTGGCCCCGGCTCGGGAAAGACCGTACTCGCGATGCAATTTCTGGTGCATGGCGCTCGCGCCTGCAAGGAACCCGGCATATTTGTTGCCTTTGAAGAGACTTCCAAGCGCATCTCCGCCAACGCCGCTGAATTCGGCTGGAACCTCGCGAAGCTGCAGCCGAACAAGCTCTTCATCATGGATGCCCAGCCGACTCCCGACTCGATCCAGTCCGGAGATTTCGACCTGGTTGGTCTGCTTGCTGCGCTGGGTAACAGGACAAAAGCCCTCGGCGCAAAGCGCATCGTGCTGGATGCACTCGACGTTGTATTGGCTCTGTTACCCGACACTGCCGCCAAGCGCCGGGAGATCTATCGGATCCATGAATGGCTGTTGAAGAGTGGTTTGACCGCCATCATTACCTCGAAGGATAACAGCGACGACTATGACGCCATGGGGCATCAGAGTTTCGGCTTCATGCAATTCATGGTGGATTGCGCCGTCATCCTGAATCACCACGTGGTGCACGGCGTGTCGCAGCGAAGCCTGCGAGTTCTCAAGTATCGCGGCTCGAGCTTCCAGGAGAATGAATCCCCGTTTGTGATCAGCCGTCTCGGGCTGGAAGTCGCAGCTGCCCGCCCGCTGAGCGTCGTTGACGTCAAGGTGAGCAACGAGCGCGTCTCGAGCGGCATAGAGCGGCTGGATATCATGTTGGGAGGTGGCTACTACCGCGCCGCCAATGTGCTGATTACCGGCTTCTCCGGGACCGCCAAGACTACTTTGGGCGGCGCGTTCGCCGAGGCAGCCTGCAGGCGCGGAGAGCGCACCCTGTTTATCAGTTTCGGATCGGATGGAACCGAGGTAATCCGCAATCTCGGCTCCGTGGGTATCCGACTCCATCACCACGTCAAGAGTGGCCGTCTGCGCATGGTGTCGGCTCGAACAATCTCCGGCAGTGCGGAGCATTTTCTGGCAGAGCTTAAGACCCTCGCCACCGAACATAAGGCGCGTTGTCTGGTCATCGACCCCATTTCCTCGCTGATCAAGTATGGCAACGAGCTGACCGCCAACCAGGTAGTGGAGCGGTTGTTGGACTGGTCGAAGGCCGAAGGCACCACGCTGGTCTGCACCAGTCTGATCGAAGAGGTGCCTACCGAAAGCGCCTCCCAGCTTGAGATTTCGAAGAATGCCGACACATGGATTCATCTGAATTACCTGGTGCAGGCGGGAGAGCGTAATCGCAGCCTGTCCATCATCAAGTCGCGCGGCATGGCTCACTCCAACCAGGTACGCGAATTGATTCTCAGCGATGCCGGCGTGACCTTGACCGATGCCTACGCAGCGGGCGGCGAGGTGTTGATGGGCACGCTGCGATGGGAAAAGGAGCGGGCCGACGGCGTTGACTACGAAGTCAGCGAAGTGGCGGGTCGGCTCAAGGGCGTCAGGCTGGACGCGGAGGCCGCCGAACTGGAAGTGCGAGCTAAGTCGCTGCAGGTCGAGCTCGAGGCCAAGAAGGTCGAGAAGGCCCTGCTGGCTCGCACGACGGAGAGTCGTCGAGGCGAGCTGTCCCGTGGCCGGACGCGATTGAGGGAACTGCGCGGAGGCTGAGCCGCCGATTCCTGGCGCGAAGAAAACGACATGAGAAAGCCTCGCGCCCAGTCCTTTAAGTTTCGCCTGTACGTGGCCGATCGCACGCCGAACTCGGCATTGGCGATGGCTAACCTCACGGCCCTTTGCCGGACCCACCTGCCCGGTCGCCACGAGATTGAGATTGTGGACGTACTGCGCAAGCCCGAGCGCGCGATCGCCGACGGCGTCTTCATGACACCGGCGCTGGTGAAAATAACCCCGTCACCCATCATCCGACTCACCGGCACACTCACTCGAACCCAGGCGACACTGCAGGCCCTCGGTCTGGAAACACCGAGCGCATGACCGCCAAGGAAATCGCGGGGATCGATGGTTCGACAGAAATCAAAACTCTGATCGAAACGCTGCATGGAGCCGAACAGCGCCTGGCGGAACTGACTGCAGGCGAGGTGGATGCCGTCGTAAGCCGGCAGGGTCGTACCATGCTGCTGCGTCTTGCACAGATTCAGCTACGCGATAGCGATGCGGTCAAGCAGGCCGCCATTCTCGATGCTCTCCCGGCGCATGTTGCGCTGCTGGACGGGCAGGGACGTATCGTATCTGTAAATCAGCAATGGCGACGGTCCTACGGCAGCAATGCCGTGGTGGGCGTCGGATGCGCAGTGGGGAGCAATTATCCCGAGGAGTGCCAGGCAGCTTCGCGTATTGAACCATCAGAGGCGCGCCGAATCGCAGCCGGTGTTCGTTCGGTATTGGACGGGAAACTCAAGAGCTTCTCCATAGAATATCCCTGTGGCCCAGACAATGAGCAGCGCTGGTTCATATTGACCGTAAGTCCGCTGGCTGATGACCCCGCCATGGGCGCGGTGGTGATGCACATAGAGGTCACCGCGGAAAGGCGCATTGAGCAGAACCTGCGCGTCAGTGAGTCGCGATTCCGGCAGATGGCGCAAAGCGTCGAGGATGCTTTTTTTCTGCGAAATCTCGATAGCACGCAGATCTACTACATGAGCCCGGCTTACGAGAAGATCTGGGGTCGAACATGTGAAAGTCTCTATTCCAATCCGGGCTCCTGGGCCGAGTCGATACATCCGGAAGATCGCGATCGGGCATTCAAGCTATTCGATACGAATCCGGGTACAGATTTCGACTTCGATCTGCGCATCGTCAGGGCCGATGGCGAGGTGCGCTGGATACACACCCGCGGCCACCCGATTCGGGATGATGCCGGCCAACCTTACCGAATCGCAGGCGTCGTCTCCGATATAACCAAGCGCAAGCAGGATGAGATCAAGATCAGGCACCTCAACCGGGTGTACGCAGTACTGAGCCAGATCACCGCGCTGACCGTAAGAGTACGAGATCGTGAGCATCTATTTCGCGAGGCCTGCCGCATCGCGGTGGAAGCCGGAGCTTTCAAAATGGCCTGGATCGGTGTCATCGATCCCAAGACACTGGATGGCAGAGTGGTGGCATGGAGCGGCGGCAAAGCAGATTACCTGGCACGCATCAGGATCAGCGCACGGGAACACGCGCCCGAGAGTGGAGAGCCCGCCTGTCGGACCTTGCGACTGTCAGTACCCGTGATATGCAACGATGTGGCAACCGACGCCTCGCTAGGCGTACTTCGCGATCGGCTTCTGGCGCGAGGTCACAAGTCGGTGGCATGCTTTCCCCTGACGATGGGTGGAAGGACCGGGGCTGTCCTCACCCTGTACGCAGCAGAGCCCCACGCCTTTGACGAGGAGGAGACGCAGCTGCTGCTGGAGCTGGCCAGCAACCTCTCGTTCGCCCTCGACCATGTGGCGAAACAGGAGCGGCTGGATTACCTCGCCTACTACGACGAGTTGACCGGTCTCGCCAATCGCGGTCTGTTTCTGGAGCGCGTATCGCAATATATTCGCAGTTCCGCCGGCGGCGAGCACAAGCTGGCGCTCGGACTGATCGATCTGGAGCGCTTTAAGAACATCAATCTGACGCTCGGCCGGGCGGCGGGCGACAGGTTCCTCAAGCAGGTTGCCGATTGGCTGGCTGCCCGATTCGGCGACGTCAACCTGCTGGCGAGAGTGGGGGCGGATCATTTTGCCATGGTGCTTCCCGAATTGGCGGACGGCCACGGGCTCGAGCGTCGGATCTCGGCTGCAATGGATGATCTTTCAAAGCATGCCTTCAGCCTGGACGATGAGGCGTTCCATATAGCGGCCAAGGTTGGTGTCTCGCTATTTCCAGACGATGGTACCGATGCCGATACGCTATTCAGGAATGCCGAGGCCGCACTTGCCAAAGCAAAGGTCACCGGCGATCGGCAGTTGTTTTATGCCGAGAGAATGACTGCGACCGTGGCCGGCAGGCTCAATTTAGAGAATCAGCTGCGCGAGGCCATCGATAAGGACCAATTCGTGCTGCACTACCAGCCGAAGGTGAACCTTGTGAGCGGCAAGATGACGGGTGCGGAAGCGCTGATCCGCTGGAATGATCCACGCGGGGGGCTGACGCCGCCGCGAAAGTTCATTCCGATGCTGGAGCAGACCGGGCTGATCCATGAAGTGGGGCGATGGGCGTTACGCAGGGTGCTGGAAGATCATCTTCGCTGGCGCAACGCCGGGCTGCCCGCCATTCGCATCGCCGCCAACGTATCGGCACTGCAGCTACGCAGTCGCAGCTTTCTCGATGAGCTCAGGCAAGCCCTCAACACCGACGTGCACGCGGCGGCGGGCCTGGAGCTGGAGATTACCGAAAGCCTGATCATGGAGAATGTCGGGCTGAGTATCGACAGCCTGCAGGCCGTTAGAGCCATGGGCGTCACCATAGCCATCGATGACTTCGGCACCGGCTTCTCATCTTTGAGCTACTTATCCAGGCTTGCCGTCGACACGCTGAAGATTGATCGCTCATTCATCAACGACATGACGGCGGGACAGGGGCCGATACTGGTCTCGGCCATCATCAACCTGGCGCATTCTTTGAAGCTCAATGTGGTTGCGGAAGGCGTGGAGACAGCCGAGCAAACCGCCCTGCTCAAGACGCTGGGCTGCGATGAAGCGCAGGGCTATCTGATCAGCAAGCCCCTGCCGATGGAGCTCTTCGAAGTCCGATTTCTACGCCCCTCAATGATCCAGTAGAAATCATTCAGAACCGTCGGGCGCAGATTCCGGGCCGTTGAGCGCGCGACGCAGCGCCGCTGCCTCTCGCGGAAAGACTCCGCGGCAGGCCTGCATCGTCTCGTAGAGGATGTCCGTACTCGACTGAGAGCGAGGTTCGCTCTCGTATTGCGTCACCTGCTCGGCCGCCAACTTTGCTGCATGACGCGTCGTTTCTGAGCGCAGTCGAACCATCGCCGCCTGAACGCTCGGCACCGGCTTGACCAGGTGGTTCACTTGTACTCGGCTCACTACCTGCGCCAGTGCAAGCAAGGTCCGCTCGCGTGCTCCCCGCATGCGCGCGTCCTCGAGGGCTCGCATCGCCTGTTGGGTCTTCTGGAATATGAAGAGATCGGTGGGTTTCACGGCGACGAGCGGGGCAACTTGGGATTGGATTCCCCGGAAGGCTGCTCCCAATCGCGCGCGCCCGCCACCCATTTCTGCATATCCGCCCGCCGAATCTGGGACAAAGAGACCTTGGCCTCTTCAGCTTGCTCCAGGAACTGATGGAAGAAGCGCGCGTCGACCTCGGTCGAGCCATCGCACCACGAGATCCAGGCGCGAATCTCCCGCCAGATCCGCGCCACTCCATCCTCACCGGCTCGCTCGGTTCCTGCTGCTGTCAAATCATGCCGCTCTGGACTCCCCGCCACCGTAGGGCTGCCGATGCCATCCCACCGTGTGCCTTCCCAGCGCAGTCCCGCCAATTCGGACCCCGTGGGCCCATACACCGTCACGACTTGAACCCGGCCAATCTTATCAACGCGAAACAGTGCCGCGCGGAGGCCATGGGGCGTGCCGGCCGGATTGGAGCGGTGGCATGGGAGGCGTTTTCCGACCAGACTCAGCGACTCCAGCAGGCGCCCCGCATCCCGAAGTTTCAGGCAGCGTAACGTGAGCTGCGTTTCAATGTTGACCGTGAATAGCTCAAAGCCAGCGGCCGCGAACTCCGGCGGCGGCGCAATACGCGCGGCGGCAAGCGCCTCGTGAGCCATGACTTTGAGCGGTACTGACACCGCACGCCGCTCGATCAGGAGCCTGTCGTCGACAGACACGCGGCAGTAATGCTTGTCTCCAACGCTCCACTGACCATCGCCCAGATAGGCGGCGCCAGCAAGGCAGGCCGTATCGACCGTCACGGCGGAAGCCGCCGCTTTACTATTGATGATGGATACTTTCGAAAAACTGCCCGTGACCCACTTGGTATCGGCCGGCCGCAGCGGCAGCCCCAGCACCAATCGCCGCGCGGCCTCCAGGGCGGCGGGCTCGATTGCCGCGACACTCACGATGTAGCGCCAATGCGCGGCCGAATCCTTCTGCCAGAATTGAATTTGATCAACCAGAGGTCCGTCGTCTTCGGCATTCCATTGTGTCAACAGCTCTGGAAGTGTGAGCAGGCGGACTTCTGCGCCCGGCGCACTTCGATCCAGCGCAGCTGTGCCCTTTAGAGACTTCTGCAACTCATCGTGGCTCGGCGCGCCACAAAGTAGCGCGATGACCTCCGATACCTTGCTCGGGGCAACCGTGACTCCGACATCCTCCAGCGCGTGCCTCAACTGCACAGCGGCCGTTTTTATGTCATCAAGCGACTTGAGGTGCCGGCCTATCAGACTCACACGTGGCATAGCGGGCAGTCTGAGCCTATTGATATGGTCGGACTGTGCGCCGTGGCCCACATATCAGTAGAATCCCAGGATCGCTACCAAGGCCCTAGAATGGGGTCCCATGGCTGAACCCCGCTACCGATGGACGATCGTGGCTGCTGGCGCCGTGATGGGCTGCATTGCGCTCGGCGCGATGTTCTCGCTTCCCGTGCTACTGCGCCCGATCGCAGCCAATACCGGTTGGTCCACGACCGGCATATCGGCCGCCATGACCATCGGATTTCTGGCGATGGCAGTTGGCAGCGCCGCTTGGGGCGCCCTAAGCGATCGGATCGGCGCCCGTTGGACCTGCGTGATCGGATCTTTTCTATTGGGAGTCGGGCTCGAGCTCGGGAGCGTGGCGCCAACACTGCTTGGATTCCAATTGGCGTTCGGGCTGCTGGTGGGCCTGGCCACTTCTGCAATCTTCGCGCCCATCATCGCTTGCGTCACCGGCTGGTTCGTGACGCAGCGAAGCCTGGCTGTATCGCTGGTCTCAGCCGGGTTTGGGGTTGCGCCGTTAACGATGTCGCCGTGGGTGGCCTGGCTGGCCGGCTCACACGATTGGCGGCAGGTGCTGCAAATTGTGGCGCTGCTGGTGGTGGCGGTGATGGTGCCGGTTTCATTTCTGGTGCGCCGCCCGCCGGCGCTCGAACGCGCCGCCGCGACCGTCGGGGGCACAGATGGCGCAGGTCCGGCGATGCCAATAGGGCAACTCATCCGTTCGCCGCAATTCATCGTGCTGGTGCTCACCAATTTCTTCTGCTGCGCGACACACTCCGGGCCCATTATTCACACGGTGAGCTACGCCGTGACCTGCGGCATACCGCTGATCACGGCGGTGACCATCTACAGCGTGGAGGGCCTCGCCGGCCTCGGCGGCCGTATTGCGTTCGGGCTGGCCGGCGACCGGTTCGGTGCGCGCCGCACCCTGATCGTCGGGCTCGTGATGCAGGCCTTCTTCGCGGCGTCCTACTACTTTGCCAGTTCCCTGAACGTGTTCTACCTGGTGGCGGTGCTGTTTGGTTTCACCTATGGCGGTGTCATGCCGCTGTACGCAGTGCTGGCGCGGGAGAACTTCCCGCTGCGAATGATGGGTACGGTCATTGGCGGCACCGCCATGGCGGGCAGCCTGGGAATGGCCACCGGTCCGGTGCTCGGCGGATGGCTCTACGACACCTTCGGCAGCTACGGCTCGCTCTACCTGGTGGCATGGGGGTTTGGAATTATTGCAGCCGTCATGGCGACGGCGTTCAAACCCGCCGAGCACAATCACGACACCGCAGTGACTGCGTGAGGACGGCTTGAACAATTGGACACGATTGGGTCACACTTTTGCCGGCTGACGAGCCCGAGCGGTTGGAAATGAAGCGCCCCCGACAGCGCGCACACCGCAAATTTGGTACAAGCTTGGCTGCGTATTCCCGCGGTGCGGCGCCGCCAGCCGTTGCAGGGGACGAGGAACGCGATGCCTCCGGAACCCTCAGTGCTGTTGCTGCCCGTGACCGTGGTGGCCGGAGCAGTGGGCTGGATCGCTGCCTCCCAACGCGCCAGGAACAACCCCCCTCGACAAGAGGATCTCGCCACCTCCTCGCTCGTCACCGAGACCGAGCGGCGTATGCTGGAACTGGTTGCCAAGGGCGCCCCCCTCAGCGAAGTACTGGATACCCTGACCGAGGCCATCGAGCGGATATCGCCGGAATCGCTGTGCACCATCATGCTCTTGGACGAGGAGCACAGGCGGCAACTGCTGATAGCTTCCGGCCCCAGCCTTCCGCAGGAATACCTGCAAGCCACGAACGGCCTGGAGATCGGTCCTGAGGTCGGCGCGTGCGGAACGGCGGCCTTCACCAACGAAACGGTTATCGTGGAAGACATCGCGACCGATCCTCGGTTTGCCGCCGCACGTGAGTTTGTGCTGAGCCATGGCCTGCGTTCCTGCTGGAGCCAGCCAATTCGAGATCACAGAGGCTCCGTGCTCGGGACCTTCGCGACCTACCGTCGGGTCATCTCCAGTCCCCGGCCGGAAGAGCTGAATCTGGCGCGCGTGGCCGGCCAACTGGCCGGAAATGCCATCGAACGGATTCGCGCGGAACAGCAGCTGAAAGACGCGGTCAAGCGTCTGAACCTGGCCGAGAAGGCAGCGCAATTTGGCATCTGGGAAGCGGATTTCCAGAGGAACATCATCACCCTCTCCGAGGGGCTGGCCGCACTCATGGAGCGGCCGCCGTCGAAGCTGCAGCTGACACGCGCGGAATTTGAATCCATGGTGCATCCCGAAGATCGAAACGCCTTGTGGTCGCGCGCGACCCAGTCAGAATCGCTGGTGCAAACCATTCAGGAAGAATTCCGGCTGGTGTTACCGAGCGGCGCTTTGCGTTGGGTGCGAAGCCAATGGGGATTCGAGCAGGGCGAGGGTCCGCCCACGCGGGCCACCGGTGCGATGATTGATGTGACAAAGGAAAAGGATCTGCTGGTCGAGGCGGAGCAGGAACGTGCCGCGGCTGAGGCGACAGCGCGAGTGGCCCGACAGGCAGAGCGACTTGAGCAGGATCGAAAAATGATCCTGGAGCTGGTCGCGAACGATCAGCCTTTGGAGCGGGTCGCGGCCTCGATGGCGGACGCCGTAGCAAGCCACTTGCCAGGATCACTGTGCGCGATTCGGATCGAAGTACCGGAAGATGGCAGGATTGCATTGTATCCGGGGATACCCCAGTGGCTGGCGCAGGCTGTGGATCGCCTCGCACTGACTTCCGTCAGTGAAACGCTATCGGCCGCTTCCATTAATCAACTCTCGCAGGAGCGCGACTGGGCTCGCAGCATTCAGGCCGAGGGTACATTGACTCATGGCCGCTATCGCGCGGTCTCCGTGACGCGCGAATCGCAGCGCGTCGGGGTGATCCTGTCGCTGCTGTCCGAAGAGTGTCCCGACTCCGAGTCGCAGCAGAAGCTGCTGGAATCCTGGGCTCGATTTGCGAGCCTCGCCGTAGAGCGTCGCGGGCTGTACAAGCAACTCTCCTTCAGAGCCCAGTACGACTCGCTGACGAGCCTGTTGAACCGGGCGTCGCTGTATGAGCGGCTGGGGAGCCTTATCGGGGCGCGCGGTTCAAGCTCGTTCGCGGTCATCTACGCGGACCTTGATTCATTCAAGGCGATCAACGACACGCATGGGCATGCCGCCGGGGACATCGTTCTGAAGCACGTCGCAAGTCAGCTCGTATGCAGTGTACGAGGCTCCGACGTCGTCGCTCGTATCGGCGGAGACGAGTTCGTCATCGTTCTTCCCGGAGTCTCCGATCGGAGCGAAGCCGGTCGCATCGTGGACCTGGTGGCGGCCGCCATTACGACACCGGTCGAAATCGATGGACAGCCCTTGGTCATTGGCGCCAGTTTCGGAGTCAGCGTGTGCCCGATGGATGGCAACGATGCCGATACGCTGCTCAAAATCGCCGATGAGAGCATGTACAAGGTCAAGCTGACGCACCGCAGTCGTCGAGCGTCCCTGGCCGCGAGCCAGAGGTTACAAGCCCTTTCCGATCCGGCACAGTACCTCTGCGCCTGACCTGGGCCTGCGCGCTGCGCAGCTGCAGTCGATGAGCTATCGAGGATCGGTCTTCGTGTACTTCAATGTCCTGCTTTTCTGCTGCCTCGTCACGTTCTTGCCCATCACGGCGTTATCGGATCCGCCGGCCAATCGATTCGGGCCCGAGCTCGAAGGATTTGCCTACCCGTACCCCGTCCAGCACTACACCTTGGCCTCGCAACAGACCTCGATGCAGATGGCCTTCATGGACGTGGCGCCCGCGGGCGACGCGAACGGCCGCACGGTGGTGCTGATGCACGGCAAGAACTTCTGCAGTGCCACCTGAGAGCAGACCATCGCTGTCCTGAGTCAGGCGGGGTACCGCGTGCTCGCGTCCGACCAGATCGGATTTTGTGCCTCATGCAAGCCCGCCCACTATCAGTACACGTTTCAGCAATTGGCCGCCAATACCCGGGCGCTACTGACGCACCTGGGAATCAGCCGAGTGACCATCGTCGGGCACTCAACCGGAGGAATGCTCGCCACGCGCTATGCCTTGATGTTTCCGCAGGAAGTCGAGCAGCTTGTATTGGTAAACCCCATTGGGCTGGAGGACTGGAAGGCGCTGGGCGTGCCCACTCGTACCGTGGACCAGTGGTTCGAGCGTGAATTGAAGCTCACTGCCGATAGCGTGCGCGAATATGAGAAGACGACCTATTACGTGAATCGCTGGAAACCAGAATACGAGCGCTGGGTGGAGATGCTCGCGGGGTTGAACCAGGGGCCGGGCCATCGGCTGGTCGCCTGGAATTCCGCGCTCATATACGACATGATTTTCACACAGCCGATCGTTTATGAACTGCCGCTTTTGAAAATGGATACCGTGTTGATGATCGGTGACGCGGACACCACGGCGATTTGCAGTGACCTGGCGCCGCCCGATGTCAAAGCTGCGATAGGTCACTACTCGGTGCTGGGCAAGGAAGCTGCGCTGCGCATCCCGCATGCGCACCTGATCGAGTTTCCTGGGATGGGCCATGCGCCGCAAATGGAGGACCCGGAGGCATTCCATCGTGCGTTGCTTGGCGCGCTGTCAGCTTTGCAGCACTGACACCTTAGCCGCTGCCGGGTGGCGCAGGAAAGCTCAAGCATTCGCTCGTCAACCACACCCGAAAGATCGCTACCTTGTCGATAGCCAGGTGGGCCTGTGGACAAACAAAGTAATAGGCTCGCGCGGTTCGCACCGCCCGACCGGCCACTGCCAGGCGACCGCTGGTGACGTTGTCCGCGACCAATGACCACATTGCGAGCGCGAGTCCCTGGCCCGCTTCTGAAGCACGCACAATGCTGATCGCGTCATCAAATGCAGCGCCGGCGCTGGGCCACTCTTCGTCAAGGCCCCCTTCCAGCAACCAGCCGGTCCAGGGCTCATGGGGGCTGTGCAGCAGTTGGTAGCGCCGCAGATCCTCCGCCCCGGAAATCGGCCCGTGACGCCGCAGTAGCGCTGGCGTGCATACCGGGACCAGCCACTCGTCAAACAGTTTTTCGCTATGAAAGCGCGGCCACTTGCCACCACCCAGGCGAATGCCGGCATCCATCCCGGTGGTAACGAAATCGGCGAGTTTCACAGAGGTATGGATCTGCACGTCGATGCCTGAATGCAGCGCCGAGAATTTCGCAAGTCGGGGCAGCAGCCACTGCGCCAGGAAAAAGGCGAGAGTCGTTATACGGAGTGGTCCGGCGCCGCGGTCGGCGCGCGCTTCGTCGATCGCCTGCTCCAGATCTGCAAGCGCCAGTTCCACTTTCGGCCGCAGCCTCTCCCCTACCGGTGTCAGTTCGACTTGTCTGCCGTTGCGTCGAAGCAAGGGGACGCGCAGATAGTCCTCCAGAGCCTGCACCTGCAGGCTGGCAGCGCTGGTTGAGATCCCAAGCGCATCGGCACCGCGGGTGAAACTTCTGTGGTCAGCCACGGCAACGAACACCCGCAGGCTGGCGAGCGGTGCCCGTCGGTACGTCGTGCGAGCGGGCGTTCGTGCGTTTGAGCGCGGCGGCAACTGTTCGACACCGGTTGCTGCCTGCGCCGGGAGCATTGCCTTCCTTCGCCTGATCTTGCTGCCAGCCACGTCTTCCCCCGTTACCGCATGATCATCGTACAGTTCGAGTATCGGGGTCGAACGTCTGTTCGTTGACAGCCACAGTCGCGATAAGTGTCACTTATCGTGACATGGAAACAACTAACACGGACAAGATCGAACAATTCAGGAAGCCCGACGTTTCTGGCAGTGAGGTACGTTTCCGCGAAGCGTTTAGGCTATTGACGGTCGTAAACCATCACATCGTCGAATGGTGCGCCGCTCGCATGGGTACCTTTTTGGGCGACGGTGAGAGTCTTACCGTCCTTGGACACCGTACGGACCCCGGTCGCAATGGTGGCACCAACCTTCATCTGCTTGAAAGTCGCCTTTAATGAACCCACAGTCTTCACCGACGCCATATCGGCATCCGCACTTCCGCTGACAGGGTAAGGTTTTCCATCATTCTTATACGTATATGTCGTCGTGCCACTCTTACCGTCTGCCGAGGTCACGTTTACCGTCAGGGTGATCGTGCCCTGCGCTGATTCTGCATAGATGCGCGTCATGCTGCTGGGGGCGGGACCAGGCGAGAACTTCGATTTTGCCGGATTCAATTGCCAGGTCCCGAGCACGGGATCCGACGCCATGGCAATGCTGGTGGCGGCAGTGAGGATAGCGCCGATTATCAAAGTTCTGATCATGAGGGTTCTCCTTTCCCGGTTTTGCGCATGATTGGGGCCGATATTGGCCCAGCGGTCGAGATTGCACAAATCCGCCCGGAGCGGCGTTACGATTAGGATTCTTGTCCGGCGTGTGACATTTCCTGGGCGGAAGGCCCCACCGTATCGGCGGCATAGGCGCCGCGTTGCCCCAACGGTAATTCAGGCCCATCCGTGGTGTCCCGGGTCGTCTGGCGTTCCATTTCGGCGTTGATTTCAGCGCCCAGCACGACAACGTAGCTGGACAGATAAAACCACATGACCAGCACGATGACGCCGCCCAATGCGCCATAGGTTTTGGCGTAGCTGCCGAAAGTCCCGACGTAGAAAGCGAACAATATGCTGCCGGCAATCCAGAGAGTGGCTGCGAACACCGAGCCCCAGGTCACCCAGCGCCAGCGGGCACGCTCGCGTGCAGGCGCCAGGCGATAGGTCGCGGCCAGGCCCACCACGGCAAAGGCCCACAGCAGAACCCACCGCAGGATCGCCACAGTGTCTTGTACCCAGTCGCTTGCCGCGAATGCCTTGAAGACCAGCGGTATCGCAACCCCAAGCAAGAGCATAAGAATGAAGGCGAGCAGGCCTGCCAATGTAAACACCACCGAGGTCCATACCTGCCTGAAAAGGCCGCGCTTTTCGCGCTCCTGATAAGCGATATTCGCCGCTTGCATCAACGCCGCCATGCCCGAGCGCGCGCTGGTGAGCGCAACGATCACTCCCAGCACCACGCCGACCGTCAGGGTACTGCTCTCGCGGCGCGCGATGTCCTGTAGCTGGTTATTGAAGATATCCCAGACACCCGGCGGCAATATGCCGGCGAATGCGTTCATCTGCTTGATGACGTCGGCGGGGGTGAAGAGCAGTCCGTACAGCGATACGGCGGCTGCCAGCGCCGGAAATACCGAAAGGACGGCGTACATGGCCAGGCCTCCGGCAACCAGCGAAATATTATCGCGGCCGACATCCTTGTAGACGCGCACGATGATGTCCCACCAACCGGCCGCCGGAATCTGCTCGGGCTCACGGGCGGTGCGTCCGCGGTTTTTACTCGCAATGTTCATCGGCTCGAAAGTTGCCAACCGCGCATCGATGCGCATTCCATTAAGCGGCGCTGCCATGCCTCGCGTCTGTAGGACGCGGTGACTACTACGGCGGGCATGGCACTTACCTCACTACATCGCGCTTCCCCGAGCTCCAACAGATGCGGATATCTGCTAGAAGCTTCATCAAACGCGACGAATTGCCTTACCAGGATGGAGCTCGCCAGCTTGCGACCAGATCCTTCCCGTGTTCATGTGGGAACTGCTGCATGGGCCAATCCCCCTCGGGAGCGCCCGCGCCGCGGACCAGCTTCGCATCTGGTCCACTATGCGAAGTCATTCAATGCGGTGGAAATCAACTCATCGTTTTACCGATCCCATCGGCGCGGAACGTACGAGCGGTGGCGCGAGAACACACCGGCAAGCTTCCGGTTCTCGGTAAAGTTGCCTCGCAGCATCACGCACGAGAGCGTTTTACGGCGTTGCCGCCCGGAACTACGCCAGTTCCTCGACGAAATATCGGGTCTCGGCCGGAAACTCGGCGTCATTCTCGTGCAGCTGCCCGCCAGTCTGGCATTTGAGTCTCGTGTCGCGGCGAGATTTTTTGACTCACTGGGCGCACAGTGCCCTGCTCGAGTCACCTTTGAACCGCGCCATCCGAGTTGGTTCTATGCACGCGCCAGCGATCTGTTGCGGCGCCACGGCGTCGCCCGTGTAGCGGCAGATCCCTCCCCCAACGACGGTGGAAGCCGGCCCGGTGGCTCACTCAGTCTGATCTATTATCGGCTGCACGGCTCTCCGAAGATGTATTACTCAGCCTACAGTGCCGAATTCCTGTCCCGTTTGGCCGCACAGGTCCGTGGATCGGACTCGATCACAAAGGATGTGTGGTGCATCTTTGATAACACGGTGCGCCATGAAGCATGGTCGAATGCGCAACAACTTGTCGGGCTCCTGAAGTAGGCACTCTATATATTATGCTTTGGACTTCGGGCGCGTGCTCGACCTCGCGCTCCGATGTGACTATCCTCGACCGATGTCTTGGCAGCACATTGTCATCTCCAGGTTCGGCGGTCCCGAGGTTTTGGAAATGGCCGAGGAGTCCACCATCCCGGAGCCCGGTCCCGAGGAGGTTCGTCTGAAGGTGATCGCCGCGGGAACTGGGTTCACGGATACCATGATCCGCCGCGGCCGCTATCCGGACTTCAAGGGGCCGCTTCCGTTCACTCCGGGTTATGAGATCGTGGGCGTCGTCGACAAGACCGGTGCAGGCGTGACTGCGCCGCGCGAGGGCCAGAGGGTCGCTGATCTCTGCGTAGTCGGCGGGTATGCGCAGTATGCGATCCGCCCGGCGCGTTACCTGGTGCCAATTCCCGACAGCATCGATCCAGACGAGGCGGTTTGCATTCCGCTCGCCTATCTGACCGCCTTCCAGATGCTGACACGCTACCGCACCCTGGCACCGGGGGCTACGATTCTCGTGATTGGTGCATCCGGCACGGTTGGCACGGCGCTGCTCGATCTGGCCCGGCATTTCGGCCTCAAAGCGATCGGCACCTGCTCGGCTGCCAATATGTCGGTAGTTGAGCAATTTGGTGCCATCGCAATTGACTACCGCGCCGGTGACTTCGTCGCCTCCGTGCATCGAGCGACTGAAAGCCGCCCAGGACACGCCGGCGTCGATGTCGCCTTTGACGCGATCGGCGGTTCCCATTTCAATCGGTCGTTCGCCTGCCTCGCCTCCGGCGGACTGCTCATCGGGTATGGCTCTCAAACTATGGGCGTCGGCCGGGAGAGTTTGCTCTCCGCCGGGCTCGGAATACTCAAGCTTAAGCTCTGGAATACTCTGCACTTCCTGTTGCGTGGTCGTCGCGCGCTGTTCTATAGCATCACGGCTCGCCGTTCGACCCAGCCCGACCAGTTCCGATCCGACATGGCAACCCTGTTCAAATTACTGCGAGTTGGAGCCATTCATCCGGTCGTCATCGACCGCCTGCCGCTCGCGGCCGCGCGCGAGGTCCATGCGCGCATCGATGCTGGCGGGCTCGGCGGAAAGATTGTGCTGGAGCCCTGGCACGAGGCGTCAGGCCTCACGACCTGAATAGGGACACCTGCCATGGCCATTCGCGCGTTGGTTTTCGATGCCTATGGGACACTCTACGATGTGCATTCGGTGCGAAGCCTCGCCGTCGATCTTTGTGGCGACAGCGGTGAACTGGTTACGCAGCTCTGGCGACTGAAACAGCTCGAATATACCTGGCTGCGCACGCTAATGCGGTCGTATGAGGATTTCTGGTCGGTCACCAAAGAGTCCCTGGTATTCGCCCTGAAGAGCGTCGGGATTCAGCCAAGCGCATCGCTCTGCGACCCTCTTATGAATCGGTATTTGCACTTGGATTTATACCAGGGAGCCGCGCAGGCGCTCGGATCCCTACGAGACTACCAACTCGCTATTCTGTCGAACGGCAGTCCTGAAATGCTCAAGACGCTTGTCAGTTCCTCGGCGCTCGCCGGATGTTTCGCCCAGGTCCTCAGCGTCGATCAGGTGAAGCGATACAAGCCTGATCCGGCCTGTTATGCGCTGGTAGAGCCCGCCTTAGGGGTTGAGAAAGACGAGGTGCTGTTCGTATCATCGAACGGGTTTGACGTGTCTGGCGCCAAGCACTACGGTTTCCAGGTAGCCTGGATTGACCGAGCGGGCGATATACAGCCACCGAAGCATTCTGCGATCGGACCTGCTGAGTTTTACAGTCTGATCCGCGGGCGCGCCGAGCAACTGGGCTTTGAAGCAGATTTCCGTGTATCACGGCTGACCGATCTCGTACCGCTGGTTACCAAATAGCGCGCCCGGAGGGCGACTCCGTCACCCCCGAGGCTCACCGTTGCCTACATATCCCCGAGGCGCATGAGGCCATAACGGAAATAGGTGTAGCCGCTGCGTAGACTGCCGCCCGAATGTCAAACCCTCTTCTATATGTCGCCGCCGGCCTCTTCGTCGGCATCATGGTCGGTCTCACGGGGGTCGGCGGCGGCTCCCTGATGACACCTATCTTGGTATTGATATTTGGCCAGTCTCCGGTGATGGCGGTCGGTACCGATCTGATGTTTTCCGCCACCACGAAGCTCGCCGCGACCGCCTCCTTTGGCTATAGCCGGCGAGTTGACTGGCGCATCGTAGGCCGCCTCGCAATCGGGAGTCTCCCGGGTGCCGCCGGCGTCATCCTATGGTTCTTCTGGATGCGTCGGGCGCCGAGCGTTGAGAATCACATCATCCCAGAGTGTCTGGGCGTCATGCTCGGGCTCACAGCCATCGGTCTATTGCTGCAGAATCTCCTCCAGAAACTCGGCTTAAAAGTCATCGGTGGGTGGCTCGAGCGGACTGAGCGCATTAAATTGCCCCTAACGATCGCGACCGGCCTTCTACTGGGCATCGGCGTCACCCTGACTTCGGTCGGCGCCGGCGCTTTAGGGGTCGTGGCCCTGCTGGCGCTGTACCCTCTGCGCCTGACGGCTGATCGCCTGGTCGCCACCGACATCGCGCACGCGCTACCGGTGACTTTGGTCGCGGCGCTAGGTCACGCCAGCCTAGGGCATCTGAACCTTTCGATATTGGCCTGCCTGTTACTCGGATCAGTGCCCGGTGTTCTGATCGCCTCTCGCATCGTAATCCGTATTCCCCCCACAGTGACTCGCACACTGATTGCCATCGTGCTGGCTTTCGTCAGTGCGCGGATGCTCAAAACAGTGTGACTGATTGCAGACGCTTCGGTCTTCGTGCCGGTACGCTGATGCATCGCTGTTAACAGCTGAGTCTTACCACGGTCTGGTCAGGACTGCTGGTTCTATCGGATGCTTATCCTCATTCGTCGCAATGAAGCACAGTGCCAGGGGAGCCGTGTCGAGTGAAAAGAACCGCGAACAGAGTTCCTGGCATCGCCAGGCGGGAAACGCGTGCCGCCGCGGTTCTGATGCTGGGCGCCAGCCTGGTGACGACCGCCCCGGCCTGGGCTGGCAATGCCGACCCCGACGTCCCGCCACCTGACAACGCCAGCCTTACCTGGAAGGGCATCACACTCTACGGCGTGGTCGATGTGGGACTGCAATACCAGACCCACGGCGTGAGCTCGAGCGACTACGTGGCCTACAGCACCGAGCCCGTGGTACAGAAGAACAGCAATGGCTCGGTGACGGCACCGGTTTCGAGTCCCCTGAGCTGGTCGCGGATCGGACTCTCCGGCAAGGAGCCATTGGTCGGCGACTGGTCGGGGGTGTTCCGTCTGGAGACCTATTTCAATCCCACCTCCGGGGATTTGAGCGATGGTCTCAAGTCGCTGACGCTCAACAATGGCCGCGCCAATAACGCTCAGACCACCAACCTCGACAGCAGTGTGGCGGGGGAGATATTCGGCGGCGGTGCCTACGTGGGACTGAGCTCGCCAACTGGCGGGACGCTGACGTTCGGCCGGCAGCTCACGCTGCTGGCGCAAGGCATTGTCGACTACGATCCGGTCGAGGACGGACAGGACTCCGGACACGCCTTCTCGCTACTCGGCGGCTCCCGTACCGCGGCCGGCGGCGGCACCACCGAGGACACGCGCCTCGATCACTCGATCAAGTACAACAATCAGTTGGGTTGGATCAAACTCGGCGCGCTCTACCAGTTCAGCGGCGCCAGCGGCCCTGCGAACACGGCCATCCAGGGGCAGCTCGGCATCGACGTGGCAGGCGCCAGCATCGATGCCTACTTCGCGCGCAAGTACGACGCCATCTCCGCGAGCGCACTCAGCGCCGCGCAACTCAAGGGTCTGTCCCCCGCGTACTCAGCCAACAACGCGCTTGCTGCTACAGTCTCCGACAACACGGCCTTCGCCCTCATGGGCCGCTACCAAGCTGGACCGGTCAAGGTCTATGCAGGCTACGAGCACATCAGCTTCGCCAATCCCAGTACGCCGCTGACCGATGGCTACGTCGACATCGGCGGCTATGTGCTGGCCGATATCAGTAATACCGCCTACGCGAATGAGAAGATCCTGCAGGTGTACTGGGCCGGCGCCAAATGGCAGGTGAACTCCCGCTTCTATGTGGCTGGCTCCTACTATGGCTATCACCAAAACAGCTACGCAACCGGCGCCTTTACTGGCTGCTCGAGCACGGCCTCCGGCGGCTGCAGCGGCACCGAGACCGGCATCGGTGTCATCGGCGCGTACGCGCTCACCCATCGGTTCGAAACCTACCTGGGCTCGGTCTGGACCCACGTCGCCGATGGATTAGCGAGCGGCTATCTCTTCGACGCCACCGTAACGAGTACGGTCGGGGTGCGATTTAAATTCTGAAGCCGGCGCGATCTGCGGCGCCAGCAGCGCTTTGCCGGCGGCCGAAGCGAACGTGGATATCCGCAGCGCGGCTATCGCTTGGCGCTGAGCTTTGAGAGCTGTGCAATGGTCAGCTTGTCGTCGTAGATGCCCGCCGCTACCACGTAGGGAGTGCCTTCCGCACCCAGGTGATAGCTGATCTTGCGCGAGCCCTGCGTCTCATCAGTTTTGACCCACCAGTACTCAGTCCAGACACCGGCGGGCTTGCGTGCCGCCTCGCAGAAGGCCGCCGGATCCGGATAGAGGGCGACGCCCTTGGCATCCTTGATGCTCGCCATCGGCACGCCGCGGATGTCCGGGCGCACTGGGTGCGCTGCATTGACCATCTTGTCGCAGTCCACGACGAAGATGTAAGTGTCTTTCCAGACCCACGGGCCCGATCTGGCGTTGAACTGGACGACGTTACGCGTCTTCGACAGTTCGCCGGCAGCCTGACGTACTTTAGCGATAACTTCCTGGGCAGTAGCCCGATCATCAGCTGCTTGCAACGGCGCTGAGGTTACAGCCAGTGTCGCCACCATCAGCGTCAACAGGACGAATGAGTGCCGGTTCATATACGCCCCCGCGATTAATTGTTATTGAAGTCGCTAGGATGCACCTACTGTCGGCGCTGTCAACTTCAGGACTGGGTCATGCGGGCATAGCGCCCGAGTCGCGTGATCACTTATTCGACGGATTTTTCGCCACAAAGTCAGCGGGAATGGGCCCAAGTCTGCCCATTTATTGCGAGCCGGATAATCCTCGGCATCCGTTGAGGAACAGCGTAACGGTATCTTGGACCCAGCTGTTCAATTCCGCTGGAGTCATGGGAGCGCCGAAACCCATGAGCCGACGCTGCGGCTGACCGACTACCAAGTGCAGAAACTGTGTGGCGGCGAAGGCACGATGATTGACCGTCATATTCGGATTGGGAAGCAGGCGCGCGAGCAGATCGCCGATCAGCGTCGCGGCCTCCTGCGCCCAGCCTTCCTCGTGTACCGCGCGAATCAGGTTGGGAAAGCGCCGAGATTCGGCCGTCACCAATCGGTGCAGTGCGAGTGCCCGAGGGGTGAGCGCCGCGTGCAATATGAGTCCAGCCAGGCGCTGCAGGATCTCCTGTAATGTCACACCTTCCAACAACGGGACGCTGGCGGGGGGCCGAATCTGCTCGATGATGCGATGGACGACGGCGGCGAATAAGGCCGCCTTGTCATCGAAGCGGTGATAGAAGGTTCGCTTGGAGACGCCGGCACGTGAAGCCACTGCCTCAATCGAGGTCGCGCCATAGCCCTCGGTGAGAAAAAGTTCGGTCGCGGCCTCCAGGATGCGATCGCGTAGTGCCAGAGAGGCAGCGCGAGAAGGTCTTCCACCAAGGCTTGCCTTGCGACGGGCCGCCCGTTGTCGATGCTTACCGCCGGCGATACGAGTAACCGCGCGATCGGTAGAAGGCTTGGGCACCATAGTAGCCAGAGTAGCGCGGAGCCGGTGCGTAGTAACCACGCGGGGGTCCGTAATATCCGGGCGCTGAGTAGTAAGGGTATGAGACGACGGGCGGGTAGTAAGCGCGTGATGCGCCGTAGTACGCAGGGGGCGAGGGATAGTAAGTGGACTGCCCGTAGTAGCCGCCGGGCGCTGAGTAAGCCACTGCGGGCGGTAGGGCCGAAGCTGCTGCCGAGGCCGCAACCAGTGGCAGTGTGGCAAGCCTCGTTACAGCGCCAACAACGTGTCTGCCCAGCAGCCAGGGCGCGAAAAGCAAGGGACCTGCCGCCATGGCCGGCGCCATGGGCACGCACAGGAGTGCGGTGGCGATGGCGGCACGAGCGATCTGCTTAACTGCAAGCATGGTTGGCTCCCCCTGTTCTGGTTTGGAGACTGTACCCGGAGTCAAGTAGAAACGCAACGCTACCGTTGCGTTGCGATAATCCAGCGAGAGGCCCTCATGAGTGAGCAGCCCTGGGAAAGCTGTCGGCACATTCGCTGCGGTCCGGGTTCGTGACGGAGGCGGCAAGATTTGGCATCTCGCTCGGTCAGACCATGGCGATGACGGGACACAAGAGCGTGCAGACTGTGATGGGTTATTACCAGAGCGGAGAGCTGTCCGCCTCGACGGCGGCTCGGTTGTTCGATGAAACCCGACAAAAACGCCGGTAATGCGAACCGCCGCGCCGCTCCCGATACAGTGCTTCAACGCGATCTGAGCTTGCTTAGCATAAAAGGTCTCTTATGTTGTCTGCTATACCCGATCCTGGCTTTCTTTATTAGGAGTTCCTCCGGATGAGATCACTCGGTGCCAAAGCGGACGGCGCACGCCTCGAACGGATGAAAGCCTCGGCGATGTGGGGTGAAGATCGCTTTCGAAACATTCACCCGATCCTTCCGGGCTTGCGGGATCCGAACGCCACCATGCCGAAGATGTCAGACTTCATTTGCGGTGGCGAGCGGCGCACGCCTCTTCACCCGCTTCCCTCGATGAAGCCTCTCGATAGCTGGCTGCGTCCACCACCGAGCGGGCTGCGTGCGACCTGGCTCGGTCACTCCACCGTGCTGATTGAAATCGAGGGACTCAGAGTGTTGACCGATCCGGTGTGGGGGCCGCGTGCTTCACCCTCGCGACTCATTGGACCCAAGCGCTTCCAGCCTGTGCCGGTGCCATTGCGTTCCATGCCGCCCATTGACCTCATCGTCATTTCGCACGATCACTACGACCATTTGGACTATCCCACCATTAAAGAGCTCGCCAAGCGATCCGTGCCCTTTGTCACATCGCTCGGCGTGGGTGCACACCTTCAGGCGTGGGGCATCCCGCCGGAGCGCATCGTGGAACTCGACTGGTGGGAGTCGTACCAATCTCCCAGCCACGGTCTGACCGTGACAGCGGCACCCTCCCAGCATTTCTCCGGTCGGGGACTTAAGGACCGTAATGCCACCCTTTGGTCATCCATGGTGATTCGCTCAGAGCGACACTCCGTATTCTTCAGCGGTGATACGGGTCTCACGACCGAATACCAGTCGATTCGCGAGCGGCTAGGTCCCTTCGATTTGGTCATGCTCGAAGTGGGTGCTTTTCATCCGGCGTGGGGCGATATTCACTTGGGGCCTGCCAATGCCCTCAAGGCGCTATCGCTACTGGGAAACAGTCCTTTTCTGCCTGTGCACTGGGGCACGTTCAACCTTGCGATGCACGCGTGGGATCAGCCGGCGGAGAGTTTATTGGAGTTAGGGCCAAAGACCGGAGCGCGACTTCTGATGCCTCGTCTCGGCGAGCCTATCGAACCTGCAGAGTCAAATGTTCTTGAACCGTGGTGGCGCGGCGTTGACGCCCGTCCGTCACGGACGCACCCCGGCGGACCCGAAATGACCTCGTTGCCGAAGGACATGCCCTGGCCGATCGACTAGCGCATATCGTCGACACCGATACGGGACCTCTGCCTCTGGCGAGACTCTCACGGTGAATCGCTTTTTCGTTTCGCCATAAGCGTTGGTCTCCGAGCTTCATTGCCGGCCGCGAGTCGGCGATTGCCCTCACGGGAACACAGGCCTCCGATCTATGGCTCGCGCTTCAGTCATTGATCTCAACACACCATTCATTATGCGCGCTAGGATATGTCGAATACCGGAGCGATGTGGGGTTGACGCACATCCTGATAACGAGATTATCTGTATCGCATACTGTTTCGAGGCTCTACCTGCTACCTGCTTTTGAATGCACGCCCTTGTCTACTATGTGTGCTTCGTGGCGAGCCATGAATTAACCCGTGCTTCCAAGATGTTCAGCGGCAAGTTGCCGGCACTCAGAATTTCATCGTGGAACTGACGGATGTCGAAAGCCGAACCAAGCTCCTGTTGCGACCGCTGGCGAAGCTTGAGAATCTCGAGCTGTCCGATCTTGTAGCTGAGTCCCTGCGCAGGCCACGCAATATAGCGGTCCACCTCTGATTGAATCACCGGCTCTTCCGCGGAGCCGCTGCCGCGGAAGTATGCCACAGCTTGTTCGCGACTCCAGCCATCAGCATGGATGCCGGTGTCGATCACTAGCCGAACCGCGCGCAGTAGTTCTGTGTTGAGCCGCCCGTAATCCGACCCGGGATCTTGAAAAAAGCCGACCTCCTTCCCCAAGGCCTCAGCGTAGACTGCCCAGCCCTCGGCGTAGGCCGCGCTGAAGAGATGCTTACGGAACTCCGGCAGATCCTTCAGTTGCTCTTGAATCGAGATTTGCAGATGATGCCCCGGAATGCCTTCGTGATACGCAATGGTTTCGTCGCTAAATAGATGTCGCTGTGCATAGTTTGAAGTGGCTACCACGACTCGCGCCGGGCGCGCGCCATCTGGAGTGCCACCGACATAGTGCGTCGCGTTGCCGGGCTGCGAGGTGGGAACTGGCTCAACGGTGAGCGGAGTCGTGGGATACACGTTGAACAGCTCGGACAGCTTCGACTGCATCTGGGTTACGTACCCACGAAAATCCTCAACGATCTGGTCGGCGGATTTCGGGATGTACTTAGGATCTCTGTTCAGTGCGGCGGTGAAACTGGCGAGGTCGGTATACCCCTGCTTGTGAGCCAGATCCGTCAATAGGCCGGTTATACGGGCCACCTCCCCAAGGCCAAGCGCATGAACCTCGGCTGCGGTCATGTCCGTGGAGGTATGTTCCTTTATTGCTTGCTGGTATCGGCGAGCACCGTCGGGCAAGCTGCTGAGACCTATCGTGGTCCGACCGTGAGGCGCGTAGTCCTTGCTGATGAAATCGGCAAAGTGTCGAAAGGCGGGTAAGACCTCCGCGTTGACAGCGTGATTGATCTCGGAGGCGAGGCGCTTCTGGTCGGCTGCACCGATCGAATCCGGGAATTTTTTCGCGGGTTCCAGGAAAGGGTTCTCGGAGATCACTCCTTTGCACTGCGCGGGAACCTGATCCAGGAGTACGCGTGGCGGCATCAAGCCATCCTTCTCTCCCTGCCGCAGCACCGCAATTGTCTGCTGAAAGACACGCGGAATCTGACGCAAGCGAGCGATGTAATCTTCGTAATGCTGAACAGAATCGAGCGGCACGGCGTTGGGAAGATCTGCAAGGCTGTTCTGCACGCCGCCCATTTGCGAGACGGGCATCTCGTACTGCTTCAATTCGTAGTCCGCGATCCGTTCCTCCAGCAACTGGATAAAGAGGTCGTGCGAGATGCGATCCTCCTCCGAGAAGCCCTCGTTTGAAATAGCTCGAATCTTCGCCAGGTACGCTCTGTCGGTTGCGTTTTGCCGAGTGCTGGCCGCGAGTGAGTAGTCATCGAGTCGGGCGTTGTCGCTATAGTCCCCAACGGCTGTCTTGGCCTCTGGCGAGACCTTCAGGTCGTCCTGATATTGCTGTACGAAGAGCTTGTTCTGCGCAGATAACCGTTCTTGAGGCGCAGGAGCAATCGCGGGAGCAGGCTGCTGTGCGTCCGCATTCAGCACCCAGCTTGCAAGAACGATACCCACTGTGAGATAGCCGCCATCGTTCATGCAGTTCGCTCTATTGGCTTCTCGACCAATTATTGCACAAATCTGTGTGCAGCCGACCTCCCCCGCGTTGAGTAGCGGTGGGCATTAGAGTTCTCGAGGCACCCCGCTGCCCGGCGCCCGGTCCCTACCCGACGCTGGTGATTGGCAGCTTCTCGGAAAACTTGAGACCAATTCTCCGCTATCGGGAATAGACGAAGACCCTGGGAGGTCTCTCTTCGTCGCTTCGGTGGGATGCGGTGCCCCGCGTCTTTGCGGGCGATGATGGGGACGCGTGGAACGCTGCGCGCCGCGCCTACAATACGGTGCCATGACGGCTTCCGGACGGACTCATCATTTTATTTGTTCGCATAACGAACCAGTATTTCGACTCCGGGTACTAATGTGGGATTGAAAGACATTTTATTTCCCTCACTCACGGATAGTACCCATGAACTTACAGAGATTTATCACCCCTATTGCATCGCCTCATCTGGCGATTGGAGTCATTTGTGCCCTCTCCGTCACGGCATGTGGCGGCGGCGGCGGCGGCGGCGGCAGCAGCAGCAGCACGGTCAACAGCGGCGGCGGACAAATGCAGCAGCAAACGACCACAGGCTTAAACGACACCGCTTTGGTAGCGAGCAATACCGGCGTCGTTGCCTCAGCGGCGACCATAGACGCTAACCTCTCCAATCCCTGGGGATTGGTGACAGCCCCAGGCTTACCCTTCTGGGTCGCCGACAACAACAGCAACGTGGCGACCTTGTATAGCGGCAAAGGCGTCATTCAGACAGCGGAAGTCACCGGCTCGAACGATGTGGGAATCTCGATTCCCGCCTCTGCGGCCGGCGTGGCGGCCAATCCGACAGGCCAAGTCTACAATGGCACGGACGGCTTTTTGATCCCAACCAGCAGCGGTAACGAGCCGGCGCTGTTCGTTTTCGCCGGCGAGGGGGGCACCGTCGCCGCCTGGGCGAAGGATAGCGGTGCCACGGCGGCCACCGTGTACGATGACGGAGTGGTGAACGGTGCCGCTCACGCCGTGTACAAGGGGCTCGCACTGGGCACAGTCAATGGTGCAACGTTTCTCTATGCAACCGACCTGCACAACAACAAGATCGATGTGTTCGATACCAACTTCGCCAAGCCCGCCGCTATGCAAGGGAAATTTATCGACCCGACGATGCCCGCCGGCTTCGTGCCTTTCGGTATCGTGGCGTTGAAGGATCAGTTGTACGTAACATACGCCATGCAGGATGGCGCGATGCACGATGAAGTTACGGGCGCCGGCTTGGGTTACGTTGACAAATTTGATTTCAGCGGGAACCTGATGAGCCGCTTTGCTTCGGCGGGAGCGCTCAATGCCCCTTGGGGAATCGCGCTTGCACCAGCCGGATTCGGCTCACTTGAAGGAGATGTGCTGATCGGCAATTTTGGCGATGGCAAGATCAATATCTTCGAGCCCAATGGTTCCTCTGTCGCAACCTCGATGGGCGCCCTGACGGACAACAATGGTCAGACTCTCGCGTTTCCGGGTCTTTGGTCCCTGGTGTTCGGAGACGGTGACTCTGATAAGCCCCTGACGACGCTGTTCTACACGGCCGGTTTTGCCGACCAGACGGACGGCGTCTTGGGCAGTATCACAACCGCGGCTGCGCCGGCGCCGGCGCCAACGCCAGCACCGACGCCGTCTCCTGGATACTGAGCAACAGGAAGGACTAGTCCGCAAGAAAGAGCCTAGCCCCGCAGCGCACCTGCGGGGCTAGGCGGATGGTGCGAGTTCTAATGCCTCCAGTTCAGAACACACCTGCGGCGATGCAACAGCTCAAATTGGATCCTAAGTCACGCTGGGACCCGTTGCAGTTTGAGATCCGCCGTAGCCTATCGCCTTCATCGCGGCGATATGTCGGCTGCGTGCTCGGCCAAGTCGAGATGGCATGTTTCGCGCAGTACCAGCGCTTCCGGAAAAGGTATAGGCACGCGGCGAATGTACACCTTCTCCTGGGCATCACTTCAGTTGTTTGAGGTACGCAATGATATCTGCGCGCGATTGCGCATCGTCGACCTTAAAGAACATCTTGGTACCCGGAACCAAGCCGCTCGGGTTGGTCAGCCATTGGTCCAGCGTCGCCTCATTCCAGATCAAACCGGAATTCTTGAGGGCCGTGGAGTAGGCGTAGTCCTCAATGCTTCCCGCGTGGCGTCCGAAGACTCCGCGATGCCTGGGGCCCAGGTCATTTTCATCGATCGAGTGGCATCCCAGGCATCCCTGGTAGAGCGTCTTACCCCTTTCTGCATCGCCGTTCGCCGAGACAGCTGCCTCAGTAAGTGTGGCTCCCGCGAAGGCGGTAGCTGTCAGCAGCGCGTATAGAGCGAGGCTCTTCGTTACCAGCCGGTCTAACTTCATCGAAATTTCCTCACGACCTGTTGCAGGATAAGACCGCTGCAGCGTTGAATTTATTCTCGCCAGTCGTCAAGAAAGGCTGGAGTGCGGTTAGACGTCCTGACGGAATGAGCGACTGATCTCGTACCGCTGGTTAGCAGTTTGCGCGCGGCGCCGGCCGCTTCCCCAGGTCCGCGCGGATTGTATGCGCGATTGCCGCGGTCGCTTTTTCTGCATCGCGTCCGCGACGTGAAAAAGCATGCAATCTCTCCTTTCCCGATCTGCGTCTGACACCACAGGAAGCGGGCGTTGACTCTGCGTCCCGACAATGACTGATGCCCCGGACGCAGTGGTTAGCCGCCAACGACCGGACTGTGTATTCACTGGCAACCGCAGCCTCGGTCAGGCAGTGAGCGCCACGAATGTCTTCAGGCCCCGCGTCGACCGACACATAGAAGGCCGGATATGTCTGCACTCCGAACCTGAATCCGAAGGTGAAGACGCCGCTTGCAACGCAGCGGGAGTCCATATATACGACGTTAATCGAGTCCTAAGAGGCAATCGAAAAACCGGGAACGCAGGGGTCCCGCCGCTCGTCTCATCCAACAGGTTCGCTGAAATGCTTACCCTCACGCCGTAATAAGTCCGTTTGCTGCAGCCACCCCGTAATTTGGTTCCATCTCGTGATAGCACAGGTCACTAAACTCTCCTAATATCCTCCCGCCAGCATGAAACTCACATTGTTCGCAGTGCTCCTGATTCTTGTGTCAGCGCCCCCCGTGCGAGCCCAGGAGACTGTGCGCTCGGCGGCGGACGAGCAAATCAAGATCAAAGCGGTTCCTCACTTTCTTTCGTGGATCAACAAGCAGAAGGACTACCGTATTCTGTCTGACGATTCCGTGTCGATCACGGCATCCAAGGCAACCGACCTGTTCAACGATCCGGAAAGTGGAAGCGTTGCGGGCAATGCCCCGATACTGGCGTTCACGCCGGATGATGCCTTCGTTCTCACCGCAAAGGCCACCCCAGATTTTAAGAGTGAATTTGACGGAGGATTCCTGGTGGCCTATGTGGACCAGACTCACTGGGCGAAGCTGCTTTTCGAGAAAAGCCACTATGGCCCATTTTCTGTCGGCTCGAGCGTGACCAATACGTATAGCGATGACAGCGTGAATGCAGACATACCAGGCAAAGAAGTGTACCTGCGGGTCACAAAGTCCAAAGAGGTTTTCACCTTTTATTACTCCCTCGACGGCGTGAAATGGCGGTACATACGATTTTTCTCGTTTCCCAGCAAAGGCCAAATGAGGATAGGCTTTGCTTCTCAATCGCCCTCTGGCGATCAATGCACAACGATCTTCTCGAAAATTGTCTATGTTCCGAAAGCATCTCGTGATTTCTGGAGGGGAGACCCGCCTCAAGCTGCAACTCCGCTTTCCGAACCCAAGTGATTCAGGCGATGATTGCGCTGAAAGCGGCTAGAATCAATTCAGTCTTGCCCTTCTGTCTCTTTCGTGCCCGTCTCGAGGCGGAACGTACACGTTCACATGCTCATTCCGGACGGCGTGTATCTGACAGAAAATGTTCGCCACACCGATGTCCAGACGTACCGAGGTAGCGGGTGTGTCGAGATATCAGCCCCTTGGGCTTTTATGGCGTTCGAAGTTTCTGTCCCAAAGAAAGACACCGGAGCGTCTGCCGCTGAACGCGGCAGTCCGTGCGAGTCGAAGACCATTGACGAAGATCAAAGATGAGGAGACGATCACTCTCAGCCGACCAGGCAGATCCAATTATCCTGAAGCCCGTGTGTTTGCGGATGGTCGCGACTAACGGCTTTCTGCGCACCCGCGGCACTCTGCACATCAAACCCTCCAACGGCTCTTTACTCTATAGACAATGCGCGGCTCCGTGACGGTTTCGATCGCCAACTGGATAGCCACGTCAACAAGCCCTGTATTCGAAAACCGTCAAGTCTCTGGCCGATCTGGAAGTAACCGGTTCGACTCGCTCTTTACGACCGCGTAACACTCACAGGTCCGCGCCTCAATCCCTGGGCGGTCGAGCACAACGATGCGGCCTCGTCTGTATCGGATTAGACCGGCCTCCTGGAGATTCCGAGCGGCTTCGGTGACGCCCTCGCGACGCACGCCGAGCATATTGGCGATCAGTACCTGCGTCATGATGATCTCGTTCGACGGCAGTCTATCCAAAGTCAAAAGGAGCCAGCGGCATAGCTGCTGATCCAATGTGTGATGGCGATTGCAAACCGCGGTCTGCGCCATCTGAGTCAGCAACGCTTGCGTATAGCGCAACAGAAGATTCTGCATCGCCTCCCCTCGCACGAATTCGGCCTTCAATAGCTTGCTGTCGAGACAGTAGGCGCGGCCTGCGCTCTGCACCACAGCCCGGCTTGGTGTGGTTTCGCCACCCATGAAGAGAGAAATTCCGACCAGGCCGTCGTTACCGACGACGGCGATTTCGGCCGAGCCACCGTCCTCCAAGACGTACAAGAGAGATATGACCGAATCGACGGGGAAATAGACACGGTGCAACATGACGCCGGATTCATAGAGCGCCTCGCCCAATGATAGTGAGACCGCCTTCAAGTGGGGTTTGAGGCGCTCAATATCACTCTTGGGTAGAGCGGCCAAAAGATGGTTGTCTTGAACATTCATTGGGACGGAGATCCAGTGATCACAACAGCAGCGTGTTGGCTGGACGTAGTGAGGTGATTTCGCGGGGCACGCGAAGCGTTTCATCTGTAACGGCGCCGCTCGCAGCCAGCAGAACGGCGTGCGCGGAAGTAACGCTTTCAAATCAGCTGTAGCTCACCTATCCCTAATGAGACCAAAGTGTACGATCAGGCACATCAGGCCCTATCGCTCCGGCGCGCCTGCATTTCCAGTGTGACAATTCTCGCGAGAAGCGTAGCGGGGAACAACTGGCCAATCACCGCTTCCAGATTCGAGAGACTACGCGCAAGCGGCAGGACAGGCACGATGTCACCATAACCGGTCGACGTAATGGTCGCGAGACTGTAATAGACGAGGTTTCGCCCCAACACGAGGTAGTCTCCGCGCACCGCGACACCCGAGATCGAGGCGGGGTTCAGCGCCAGCAGAATCTCGTACAGGGCGGCGAACGACAACGCGACACATAGATAGAGCACAACGGCACCCTGTATACGGTGGAGCGTGACGCGCCCAGGGGCGAACACCGCACCCCATACCACCCAGATCAACGCGGCCATGAATACCACTGTTGAACCAGAGCCCACGCAAATCGTCAGCGGCGACGGATCAGCGACTCGCTCCACGTTCGCAATCAGGGCGGTTAGGGATGAGAGCAGAATGGAGACTATTGCAACCCAGTGCCGTGCCGCGACGAGCACGGCGGATATAATCAGGAGAAACCATACCACGACAAACAGCGGTGCTTCCGAAACATGCGCTCGCGCCAAGGGAATGCCCACGAAGACTTCCAAAGCCAGCAGGACGAGGAGCCCGGTTAGCATCGGATCGCGCCACCGCTCTTGCCAGCGCCCATATCCTCCGACCGCATCTGCGTAACGCATATGATCTCCTAAGACATGCCTGTAAGCCTGTCCGTTAGCAAGCCAAGCCTCGGCGCGGGCGTCTCGGGTCTTTAGGCAACTATCCAATCGTTGGCGCGGTCTGTCGGAAAATAAGCGAGCTCTGGCAATCCTGGCGGTTGACTTGCTGCTCGCGGAGCGCAAAACAAAAGTAAAAGCCGCGGAAACAAATACCTCGCGTCGCTCACCACTCACCATCGCTTATCGATAGCGTGTCGATTGAGGGCTGTTTACGACTTTTGCAGAGAATCGCAAACATCCCCAATAGTAAGGATACACCGGCGCCGTTCGAGTCTCCGATTGATATCTATTAAGAATCGCTAACCTTCTGAACTTGAGAGCGATCTGCCGAGCCTTCAAGCTAGATCATTATCAACTTTTGAGCGGCACCATGAACCTTTCAACCACCGAATGTCGGCGGGCCCCACGGATCAGCGTCACAGGATTCGGAGCATCCGCTGCTCGAAAGCCGGCGCCTCCCATCCTCCGGATGGACGACTCCGCTGTACAGCTCGTGGACAAATCGTCATCCGATGTACTGTGGGCGATCCGCGAGGATTGTGGGCTCGACGAAGTACTGGGCAAGATGTCCAGGTTGCGTGTAAGTGCCTTTCTCGTCATCAGGGGTCGTCAGATCGTCGGGCTAGTGAGCTGCGAAGATATCCGGCGCATGCGTGGTCGAGTGAGCATCGACAGTCGGGTGGCTGATGTGATGACGGACGCGGTTCGTGTGCCGATGTTGGGTTGGGACACAGTGCTCGCAGCCACCGTGAGTGATCTGCTGCGGATTTTCGATAGCACTCGAAGCGACCATCTGATGGTGGTGTAATCGGAGCGCGGTGATTTCACGCGCGTGCGCGGACTCATCTATCGCCGCTAGCTAATGCGTCAATTGGGCGTCTTTCCGATCCTCGATCGTGGTATGGAGTTGGCCTTGGCGCCGACGGCTGGCATCTGGCCTCGTCTCAGGAGAATTGTAGAGTCTGACCGAGATGCATGGCCTCGGCCTTCTTCAGCATGGCGTGACCGAGCGCGATATCGCTCAAGCTCAAGCCGCGGTGCCAGAAGAGGATGGTCTCCAGATCCGATTGCCGTCCGCTTTTCAGGCCGGCGACGATCTGTCCCAACTCGGCGTGCAGGTTCTGCGCATTGATCTTGCCGGAATCGACGTGACGCCGAAGTGCGCCGAAAGGCAGCCCCTCGCGGCATTGTCCCCAGTCATCGACCACAACTTTGTCCATGATGTCTGAGAGCGAGAGCTCCACGGCGCTCATGGTGCCGTAGGGTACTACCAGCGCGCCCGGCTTGATCCACTCGGTCCTCAGCAATGGTTCGGGTGCGGCAAGCCGCGAGGCCTCTACCACAATATCGGCCCCGCGCACGCAGTGCTCCCAACTGTCAACCGCCAGCACCGGCTTGCCGAGCTCTCGGCACAATCGCTCGGCTAAGACGCTTCGACTCTTAGCACGTCGGGAGTGCACACGAATTTCATCGAAGTCGAAGTAATGGCTTAGCAGCTTGATGTTCCAGTAAGCGGTGCCGCGGGCTCCAATGTGCCCGAGCACCTTACTGGCCTTCCGGGCCAGATACTTGCCACCGAGCGCCGTCATCGCGCCCGTCCTCATACCAGTCAGCACAGTGGCATCGACAATAGCCTTAGGGATACCCGTCGCCATATCAAATAGCGTGAGCACGCCCGGCTCCGAGGGCAGTCCGAGCTGGTAGTTGTTGACGAAATCCCCGACAACCTTGACCCCCGCGAGTCCGAGGGGATGAATCACTCCGCGCAGCACATTAAAATGCCCGAGCGACGAATCATGCGGTACCAGATGTACGCGAGGTTCTATGACCACCGCTCGCTTGCCTTGAGCGTCGAGCCCCTGTTCGACGGCATCAAGGATTTCGGCATCAGTCATGGCGAGATGTTCGACATCCGCACCACTCAGATAGGTCAAAGAGAGTACCTGTGCCATCAGCTAGGATACCGGTGATTCTTCCAATTTCGAAGCATGCCCCGGCGCCCATCGGCCCAAACGCAGTGCATCGGATTCCGGATGGATTAGCGCAGCCGAGAGCACACCGAGAGCAGCCACGAGGCCACCCGCAAGCAGGAATCCAGCGCGAAATCCCGCCGTCGGGTTGGCGTTGATATCGACCAGCAGTCCCATCACCAGGGGCGCGACGAGGCCAGCGAGCGTCTGAAGCGAGTTGGTGACGGCGAGTACTGCCCCGCGTTGCGCCGAAGGTGAAATTTCACCGATAAGCGGCGAGCCCAACGTGAAAATGACGCTGCCGATGGAAAAACTCAGGCCCACCAGAAGTACTTCGATGGCACCACTGCCCGAGAAAGGCAGACACAGCATCGAAAGACCGCTTACGCTGACGCATAGCGCGCCGAGCAGACCGCGCGATAACCGGCTGCTGACGCCGCGCCGTGCCAGCCATCGCGACAAATAGGCGCTCCCCGGGGCGAACACCAGCTGCAGGGCGGAGGGCAGCGCGATGACCCAGGCTGCGCGGGCGGGCGACATATGCAGGGCCTTGTTCAGGTAGTTGGCGAGCCACACGATGTTGAGCGCGATGACCCAGTAGGCCCCGAATCCGCCCAGATAGACCCCGAGGGCAGTTCGGCTGGTCAACAGACGCCGATACGGGATCCACCGCGGTTGATCGGTCGCGGCGCCGGACGCCGCGTCAAGGGGACCTTCCACGGCGAGAAGCCTCCACAGGCCGGCCCACAGCAGACTCGCCATGCCCAATGCAATGAAAGATGCCCGCCAACCATGATGCAGGATGATCCAGGAGATCAGCGGCGCGACTATGCCAGTACCGAATGCCGCGCCGCTGGCGACCACGCTGGAGGGCAGCTCGCGCTGCTGATTGCCAAACCACTTATACACGGCATGCATCGCGAGCGGAAAGGCCGGTCCTTCCGCTGCGCCGAGAACAATGCGACTGATCAGTAGTCCCGTAAAAGTCACGCTGCCGGCTATTGGTAGGAGCAACGCCGCCGCCCACACCAGTGCCATGACGGTCATGATGACCGTGGTGCTGAGACGATTGGCCAGAAAGCCCACCGCCACGCCAGCGATCGCAAATAGCAGAAAGAATGCGCTCCCCAGGAGGCCGAATTGCCGGTGGCTCAAGCCGAGTTCCTGCATCATCGGCACGCTTGACAGGCCAACAACGGATTTGTCCGCATAGTTGATCAACATGAAGAGAAACACCAAAGTCACCACCGACCAACCCTTTTGGCTAACGTTGGCGCACATCATGACTCGCTCCCTTAATGCAACTTAAGGGCACACTGCCCTCCAAGGCCATGTGCGTTCGCGCGAAGTACGCGTGTAGCGGCTGTATAAAATTCTCCGACTCGAGGCAGCTTCGGTCACGCGCCTCGACGCTGACCAGTGAGCGCCACACCGTGCCGGCGGACGCAGCCAGCTCCCAGTACTCTTTGCCTAGGATGCCTAGTCTGTCTGATATCTCTTCTGCCCCAATGCAGAGGACGGTTATCGCGGGATAGGGCCTCCGCAGGTTGCTCGAACCGTCGCGCTTTGGCGACGCATGAGCTGACATCACCTCAGCCTCCGGAGATTTCGTTCATAAGTACATTGAACATTAGCAGTTGACTGCTAGTCTATGACTGGACTTGCTTTTTTCGAGGTGCCGCCATGCATTCCAGACACTATCTGCTGGCTTCTGATTTCGATCAGACGCTGAGCTTTAACGACTCGGGGCTCGTGCTCAGCGAGATCCTCGGGGTCAGCAACTTCGAGGAGCGGGTTCGAGGCCTCTCACGCAGCAACCTCGTGCAACAGGGTGGCGAATTGGCCTACCTGATCCGCCACGATCCGGACTTTCGCGGCGTGCGTGCTGAGCATCTGAAGGAAGCCGGCAAACGCGTACGTCTCAAGAAGAATATTCCTGCGCTCGTGAAGTTTCTAAATCAAGGCATCGAGGGAGACCGCTTCTCCTTCTATGTCATCTCCGCTGCGCCTCGCGAGATCGTCGTATCGGCGCTAGAGGATGTGGTGCCAGCGAGCCACATCTATGGAACGGAGTTGGACTTCGATTTGCGAACCGGCGAGGTTCGTGCCGTCAAGCGTGTGCCAGCGGGATACGGCAAAGTCGCCGTCATCGAGGAGATTGAGCTAAAGCTCGGCATTGCTGCCGATCGGACTATCTACGTAGGTGACGGCAGTTCGGACGTACATGTCATGCTTCACGTCAACAATCATGACGGCTTCACCATCGCGGTGTCGGAGAACCGGCAGCTGGCGAGCATCGCGCGTGCCACCGTGATCAGTGAGGATGCCTTCAGTGTCATGCTTCCCATTCTGGATCAGGTGCTTGGTTGGAAAGCGGGGAGAATTAGGGGACTGCTTGAGTCACACGGCCTTGCGCTGCAGGACTGGCAGAAGGACCGCACCGATCGCGTCAAGATTGGTGAGCTGCTGGCACTGAGCGCCAATCAGGCGGCTGCTTCATGAATCCGCTCAGCATCGAGTGGCTCGGATGGATTGCCACAGCGGTCTTTGTGGGATCGTACCTCTGTCGCACATCAGGAGGTCTCCGCGCGGTGCAGATGGCCGGGGCCGTTCTGTGGATAGCCTACGGGGCGCTCATTTCGTCGATGCCGGTCATCGCTTCCAACAGCCTTGTGCTGGTGGCTGCAGCCTGGACATTGTTGCAAAGCACGAGAACTGAGGCGCGGTCGTAGCCAACCGATCTGAAGATCGGGAACGTAGTCCCTGTTGCCCAAAGCTCATGCACCGCGCCCTTGGAGATCGTGTCGGCCGCAAGCTTTCGGTCCGACAGGTTTACATAGGTATCAAAGGAGCCCTCGCGCCAGGCGATTTCTATTCCGACAACTCCAGCGAGTAGACGTTGTCCGGGCGAGCGTTGCCATGTCGCCTATGCGTAAAAGCCACCAGATTGAGACCACCCTCCTTTGCAAGCAGCTGTGTCAATTCACTTTCGATCGAGTAGAGCTCGGAATCTTTATACGCCGCGCCCTGCCGGTGCCGCGCATCACAACTAACGTTTGCTTTGCAAGCGGCCACCTCAAGCACCCTAGCCCCTAAATCTATCCGTTCACGACTGTCATTTGTTACAGGGGTCGACATTTAGGCGATGCCGAAGGCAGGCCCGCTACCTCCCAAATCTCTTACCGGTTGATCACCAATGTCAGGAAACCCTCAGAGCTTGCGCTAAGCTTGGCTAGGCAGTATCCGTCGACAGTCGATTCGCTCGGTGGCTTACGACTGAGATGACGCGTCTCGTCGCTATCGGACTGACTCAGATATTACAATCTTGCATCCTCGTTAAAGGAGTTCCCAATGGCATCCTCAAAAGTCTTTCGGGAAAGAAAGGTCGGTCGAAGCCCTCGGAAAACAGAGCAAGCCGCAACGCCTGCGATCATAAAGTACGTTGGGAAGATCGAGGGTAAGCATGAGAAGGACGTAGGAAAGGAAGGTAAGAATGAGTATAAGGACCAACACAAGGATTCAAACAAGGACGGAAAAGAGGGAACAAAAGATAGTAAAGAGAGTGGCAAGAACGAACACAAGGACCTCGCGAAGGACAAGGATACCCATAATGAGGGTAAGCATTTCCTTGATTACTTACCTTTCTATCACGGTTACTTGGAGACGCGGCTTGGCAAGCTAGAGCATACGATCGGCGAATTGCAGCATTTTATTCAGCAAAATAAGAGGCCGAACCTAACCAAAGGTGCTTTGACAGCAGAAACACCGACCAGGCGGAAAAGAGCGAAACGATCCTGATCGTCGTCCCCAATGCCGCCGACCGCGAGCAAGCCAGTGTGGCTTATCTTGTGCGCGCCTGGGGACGAGGTCGCAAGATGGGCGTGGGACGGTGTTCGTCGCCTCGCGCCATGTCCTGTCGAACTAGTCACTTCCGATGACGTTGAATCTGCCGAATACTTCAGGCACGTCCTGTGTGAGAAGGCAACGCTGGAAGTACGCCTACGCGATGGAAGACGCTTGCGGACCGGTAGCATTCTCGCCGTGCTGAACCGTCTTCCTTCGGCGTCCAATTATTGGCTGCATCGTGTGGATTCCGCCGACGCCCAGTACGCTTTCCTGGAATTCGAAGCAATTTACAGGAGCTGGCTTTTTTGCCTCCCAGCTCGCGTTCTGAATCGGCCGGGGAACGGTGGCCTTTGTGGTCCCTACTTTCACCCTACAGAGTGGCGAGTCGCCGCCGTGCGAGCGGGCCTGCAGGTAGTTCCGTTCCAGCAACAATCGGACGACTTGGCCACATGGCCTTCAGCGGCCTCGGATAGCCACGACGTCAACATTGTTATGTTGGAGGGACGATTCTTTGGTCCGCAATTGACGCGAATGATGAAGCGTCAATGTGTGCGTTTGGCGCGCGATCTGCGCTGTGACGTTCTCGGACT
>Ga0302310_10000301_pt1 | contig 48076 bp, 46 predicted proteins | sample III_Palsa_N1_2_FD_200451 | JGI IMG/M metagenome (GOLD analysis project Ga0302310, IMG submission 200451) | Peat permafrost microbial communities from Stordalen Mire near Abisko, Sweden - III_Palsa_N1_2 | ecosystem: Environmental > Terrestrial > Soil > Palsa > Peat permafrost | place: Sweden...
TCCACCTCTTCGCGTCATTATCGGCGCCGGCGACCAGCGCTGGGATGGCTGGACCGCGACTCACCGGGAGCAGATCGACCTGATCGATTCGCGGACCTGGGCGGCCTGGTTTGGCGACCGGAGGGCCGACGCCCTGCTGTGCGAGCATGTGTTCGAACATCTGACGGAAGACGAGGGCCGCGTCGCCGCCCGGCTCTGTTTCGATCATCTCAAGCCGGGCGGGTTTCTGCGTGTGGCCGTGCCGGACGCCAATTTTCCGGACGCGGACTATCAGAACATGGTCAAGCCGGGCGGTCCCGGGCCGGCGGACCACCCCGCCGCTGACCACAAGCTGGTCTACGACTATCGCCGGCTGACCGGGGTTCTGGAGAGCGCGGGGTTTGTGGTCCACCTGCTGGAATATTGCGATGAGGCGGGCCGGTTCCACTATCACCAGTGGGATCCCGCCAACGGGCCGATCTACCGCTCGCTGCGGCTCGATCACCGCAACAGGGACGGCAGGCTGGGGTTCGTGTCGCTGATTGTGGACGCGGTGAAGCCGGCGAGGTGAGGCGCCGGTGCGTCCTTCGACACGTCGCTTCGCGTCGGCTCAGGATGACGTGGTTTTTTGGGGTTCAAATTTCTACGTCATGCTGAGCCGCGCCTTCTTAGGCGCGCGTCGAAGCACGCAAACCAGCCAAACCCGCGCTATATAACGCCCATGACCAAGCCGCTGATCCCGCCCTCGCCGCGCGAGGAAGACTATTACGCCCGGGTCAAGGACGAGCCGCCGCTGTCGGAGGGCGTCGATCCGATCGCCCTGTTCGGCGAATGGCTGGAGGCGGCCAAGGCGGGAGAGCCCAACGATCCCAACGCCATGGCGGTGGCCACGGTGGGCGACGACGGCCTGCCCGACGTGCGGATGGTGCTGCTGAAGGACGTCGATGCGCGGGGCTTTACCTTCTACACCAACACCACCAGCGCCAAGGGCCGCCAGCTTGCCGGCCAGCCGAAGGCGGCGCTGCTGTTCCACTGGAAGTCCCTGCGCCGGCAGGTGCGGGTGCGCGGTTCCGTCGAGCCGGTGAGCGAAGCGGAGGCGGACGCCTATTTCGCCAGCCGCGCTCGGGCCAGCCAGATCGGCGCCTGGGCCTCGGATCAGTCGTCGGCGATGGAGAGCCGGCTGGCGCTGGAGGCCCGCATCGCCGAATACGGGCTGAAGTTCGGCCTGGGCAAGGTGCCGCGCCCGCCGCACTGGACCGGCTATCGGGTGGTCCCGCAGGCGATGGAGTTCTGGCGCGACCGGCCGTTCCGCCTGCACGAGCGGCTGGTGTTTTCGCGGGCCGACGCGGGAAGCCGGTGGGAGACAAGCCGGCTGTTTCCGTAATTTCGTTGCGCCGGCGCTCGCCCCCTCCGTCACGTCGTTCCGCTTCGCTGCACGCCGCGCCACCTCCCCCGCTGCGCTTCGCTTGCATGGGAGGAGAAGCGATCTTCTCCTCCCCCGTTCTTCACGGGGGAGGTGGCGCGAAGCGACGGAGGGGGCGAGCGCCAGCGGACCGAGCGGGCCGTATGCCCACATCCTGATCAACAGCCTCACCAGTCCCCGGACTCTGCTTAGGACAGGCGGAATATGAACGCCGATCAGGTGTGAGCCGCCCCGCCTGGTTGCCGCAGGGGCCGACGCCTCATAAAGTGATTAGCAGTGATGAGAACGAGGAAACGCGCATGCTGGGTCTGATGCAAAACTGGCCGTTGACGGTCGACCGCATCCTGGATCACGCCGCCAACTGGCACGGCGACCGCGAGGTGGTTTCGCGCTCCATCGAAGGGCCGATCGTCCGCACCAGCTATGCCCAGATCCACGAACGCGCGCGCCGGGTCTCCAACGCCCTCCTGGCCCTGGGCGTCCAGCCCGGCGACCGGGTCGGGACCATGGCCTGGAACACCGGCCGGCACATCGAGGCCTGGTACGGGATCATGGGCATGGGGGCGGTCTGCCACACCCTGAACCCGCGCCTGTTCGCCGAACAGCTCTGCTACATCATCAACCACGCCGAAGATAAGGTCATCTTCGTCGATCTGACCTTCGCCAACATCCTGGCCGAGCACCGGCCCAAGATGACGACGGTGCAGCACATCGTCGTCATGACCGACGAAGACCATATGGCCTCCGTCAATCTGCCCGGCGCGCTTTGCTATGAGACCCTGATCGACCAGGTTTCGGCCGACTTTTCCTGGGGCGGCTTCGACGAGAACCAGGCCTGCGGGCTCTGCTACACCTCGGGCACGACCGGCAATCCGAAGGGGGTGCTCTACTCCCACCGCTCCAACTTTCTGCACACCCTGGTCAGCCTGCAGAAGGACGTGATGGCCTTATCAGCGCTGGATACGGTGCTGCCGGTGGTGCCGATGTACCACGCCAACGCCTGGGGCATCGCCTTCTCCGCCCCCGCCGTGGGCGCCAAGCTGGTGATGCCGGGCCAGAAGATGGACGGCGCCTCCATCTATGAGTTGCTCGAGTCCGAAGGCGTGACCTTCTCCGCCGCCGTCCCGACGGTGTGGCAGGGTCTGTTGCAGTACCTGCAGTCCGAGAAGCTGAAGCTGACCACGCTCAAGCGGGTGGTGATCGGCGGCTCCGCCGTGCCGGAAAGCATCGTGCGCGGCTTCCGCGACGACTTCGGCGTCGACGTGACTCACGCCTGGGGCATGACCGAAACCTCGCCGTTGGGCACCCAAGGCACGCCCAACTTCCGGATCGCGGCCATGTCGGACGAGGAGCAGCTGAAGTTCAAGCTGAAGCAGGGCCGCCCGCCGATGGGCATCGAGCTGAAGCTGACCGACGACGAGAACCGGCGCCTGCCGCATGACGGCGCAACCTTCGGGCGGCTGAAGGTGAAGGGGCCGTTCGTGGTCGGCCAGTATTTCCGAGGCGACGGCGGCGACATCCTCGACCCCGAGGGCTTCTTCGACACCGGCGACGTGGCCACCCTGGACGAGAATGGCTACATGCAGATCACCGACCGCGCCAAGGACGTGATCAAGTCCGGCGGCGAGTGGATCAGCTCGATCGAGATCGAGAATATCGCCGCCAGCTATCCGAAGTCGGCGTTGGCGGCGGTAATCGGCGTTGCGCATCCCAAGTGGGACGAGCGCCCGCTGCTGCTGGTCAAGCTGAAGCCCGGCGAGACGGCGACCCGCGAGGAATATCTCGCCTTCCTGGATGGCAAGATCGCCAAATGGTGGATGCCGGATGACGTGGTGTTCGTGGAAGACATTCCCCTGGGCGCCACCGGCAAGATCGACAAGAAGCTGATCCGCCAGGGCTTCGACGGTTACGTGCTGCCGACCGCCGGTGCGGCGGCCGCGGTGGCCAAACCTGCGCAAGTCGCATCTGCGCCTGCAGCGGCGGCTCGGCCCCTGGCGCCGGTGAAGACGCCGGTCTGGATCGTCGGCGCGCTGATCGCGGCGATCACTGGACTGGGCCTGGCGTTTACGCCGCACCACGGCGAGAGCGTGGCGTCGCGCGTGGACGCGGCCATCGCCGTCGCCACCAACGCCCCGGCCAGCTGGCAGAATGTTCGCACGGCCTCGAACTGACGGCCGGGCTGGCGCGTCAGCCGGCGTGGATGCGCGTGAAGATGAACAGGGCGCCGAGGACAGCCACCGTGCCGGCGATGAGCGTGACGATCATCGGGCGGTGGCGCCGGTAAAGGCGCTCAAACTGTCGCTGCGGCGAACGATGTCGAGACCGGCTACTCATATCAAATCCCCGACTTCACTCGGCTTGAGGCCCCCATGTCCGTCAAGCCAGCCGATAGCGGCTGTCGCCGCGCGGCGGGCCGTCACAGACGACAATTCCCTCTCCTACCATATGGATCAGGTGTGAATAAACCGATCCTGCGGCGGCCGGGTGCAACCGGGGATCGACGGCCGCATACATGATCGGCACCATCTCCTTGATCGCGCCATGGCCGGCGGCGATCTGCTCGAGAATCTGACGCTCGCGGTCCAGCCGATGGGTCTTGTAGGCCGCGAGAAACGGCGCAACCTCGGTGATCGGCGGCCCATGGGTGGGCCATAGGATGTCGAAGTTACGCGCGGCCACCTTGTCCAGGCTGGCGTAGTAGTCGGTCATGTCGCCGTCCGGCTGGCTGATCACCGTGGTCGACCAGCCCATCACATGATCGCCGGAGAACAGGGCGTTCTCCTGGGGCAGGGCGTAGCAGACATGGTTGGAGGCGTGGCCGGGGGTGGCGATGGCTTCCAGGGTCCAGCCCGGCCCCTCCAGTCGCTGGCCGTCGGCGATGGCGACGTCGGGACGGAACAGGCCGTCGTCATCCTCCTCGACCCGCACGCCGGCGGCGCCCAGCTCCGGCGAGGCCCGGCCATAGATGACGGCTCGGGTCTTGTCGGCCAGAGCTCGAGACAGCGGCGAGTGGTCAAGGTGAGTGTGGGTGGTGACGATGGTGGTGACCGTCTCGCCGGTCGTCGCCGCCAACAGCGCGGTCAGATGCTCGCCCATCGCCGGACCCGGGTCGATCACCGCGACCTCGCCATGGCCGACGATATAGGTGCCGGTGCCGGTGAAGGTGAACGGGCCCGGGTTGTTGGCGATCACCCGGCGGACCAGGGGCGAGACCTGATCGACCTGGCCGTACTCGAATTTGATGTCGCGGACGAAGGGGATCATCGGGACCTGCTCATGAACTCTTGAGGGGCTCTGGCGCGGCGCGGCGCTTGCGTGGGGCCGGCTGTACACGGTTTCCAGGAGCTTAACATGGCCGCCCGCGCTGCGATTTTCGTTTCAAAACGGCTGCAACGTCCCGCCGCCGCCCTGCTCTGTCTCATGACGGCACAGCTCCTCTTCACCCTGTCCAGCTGCGAGGCCGAGCCGGCCGCCATGGCTGCACGGGTGGCGATCAGCCCGCGCTAGCCCGCCAGCACGCCGGACAGGTCATAGCCGGCGTCCGCGCCAAGCTGGATCAGTTCGTCGCGCGGCCGGGCGCCGGAAATGGCCTTGCCCAGCGACCAGGTGATGATCGAACGGGTGCCAGACCGGCAGAAGGCCAGCACGGGACCGTTAGCTTCCTGCACCGCAGCGGCCACCGCCTCCACCTGCTCGGGGGTCGGACCGCCACGGACGGGGATGTGAACATAGTCCAGCCCCGCCGCCTTGGCCGCCGCCTCCATCTCCGCACTGGCCGGCTGATCCGGCGCCTCGCCATCGGGGCGGTTGTTGATCACCAGCACAAAGCCGTCCTTGGCCGCCTGGGCCATGTCTTGGGGCGAAATCTGCGGCGCCACCGCAAAATCGTCGGTCACTTTGCGAATGTCGGCCATCTGACAGTTCCTTTGCGCTTGGTTCGTTGACAACATCGGGGCCGGATGGACATTACGCAACTGCGTGGGGCGCGCGACCGAACCCCGAACAGGCTGTTGAATGCTCCGATTTCTCCTGCGCCGCCTGCTCGTCGCGATTCCGACCCTGCTTTTGGTCATCACCGCATCATTCTTCATGATGCGCGCGGCCCCTGGCGGACCCTTCGACTCCCAGCGCAAACTGCCGCCCGAGGTGGAGCGCAACGTCAAGGCCAAGTACGGCCTCGATAAGCCCCTGGCCATCCAATACCTCAACTATCTGGGCGGCGTGGTTCATGGCGATCTCGGTCCCTCGCTGAAATATAAGGACAAGTCGGTCACCGACATCATCAAGGAAGACTTCCCCACCAGCCTTCGCCTGGGGTTGTCCTCACTGGTGATCGGCGTGGCGTTCGGCGTCGCCCTGGGCGCGATCGCCGCCATGCGGCAGAATTCGGCGCTGGACTATAGCCTCACCACCGCGGCCATTTTCGGCATCTGCATCCCCACCTTCGTCACCGCCCCTTTGCTGATCCTGCTGTTCGGCACGACGCTGGGATGGCTGCCCACGGGGGGCCTGTCGGACGCGCGAAGTTACATTCTGCCGGTGCTGACCCTCGCCTTGCCGCAGATTGCCGTCGTCTCCCGCCTGACCCGCGCCGGCATGATCGAGGTCCTGCACTCCAACTATATCCGCACCGCCCGCGCCAAGGGCCTGTCCGAGGCGCGGATCGTCATGCGCCACGCCCTGCGCGCCGCCATCCTGCCCTTGGTCGGCTATCTCGGCCCGGCGACAGCGGGAATCATCACCGGCTCGCTGGTGGTTGAGCGCATTTTCGGCGTGCCAGGGCTGGGCAAGTTCTTCGTCTCCAGCGCGCTGCAGCGGGACTATACGGTGGTGCTGGGGGTGGTGATCCTCTACGCGGTGCTGGTGATCCTGCTCAATCTCGCCGCCGAGGTCGTCCAGGCCCTACTCGATCCCAGGATGCGGCTGTCGTGACCGCCACGCTCGCGCCCGGTTCGCGCAAAGCCCCGTCTCTGATGGAGGCGGCCCGCGGCCGCAGTCTGTGGGACGACGCCGGCCGGCGCCTGATCCGCAACCGCTTCGCCATCGCCAGTGTGTTCGTGCTGGGCTTTCTGGTGATCGCGGCCATCATCGGCCCGTATCTGGCGCCCTACAGCTACGACTATCTCGACAAGACCCACGTCTGGGTCCCGCCGCTGACGGGCGGCCATCTGCTCGGCACCGACTCGCTGGGCCGCGACCTGCTGGCCCGACTTCTGTCGGGGCTTGGCGTCTCGCTGGAGATCGGGGTCGTCGCCACCGTCGTCTCCCTGGTCATCGGCATCACCTGGGGCGCCGCGGCCGGCTACTTCGGCGGCTGGCTGGACGAGCTGATGATGCGCTTCGTCGACATCCTCTACTCCCTGCCCTTCATCTTCTTCGTGATCCTTCTGATGGTCACCTTCGGCCGCAACTTCATCCTGATGTTCGTGGCGATCGGCTTCGTTCAGTGGCTGACCATGGCGCGGATCGTGCGCGGCCAGACCATGTCGCTGAAGCAGCGCGAGTTCATCGAGGCCGCCCGCGCCGTGGGACTCTCCGGCGGCGCCATCATCGGCCGCCATATCGTGCCCAACCTGCTGGGCCCCGTGGTGGTCTACGTCACCCTCACCATCCCGGACGTCATCCTCACCGAGAGCGTGCTCTCCTTCCTCGGCATGGGGGTGCAGGAGCCGCTGACATCGCTCGGCACCCTGATCTCCAATGGCGCCACCGAGATGGAGCTGGCGCCGTGGCTGCTGATCATCCCCTCCATCCTCATGGTCGTGACCCTGATGGCCTTCAACTTCATCGGCGACGGGCTACGCGACGCCATCGACCCCAAGGAGCGGTGAGCCGTTTGCGCGGACTTGGCCTTCTATCGCTTGCGGGCGCCCTCGCGGGCCTTGCGCTTGCGCTCGCCGGATGCGGCGGCGACCACCAAACCAAGGCCCTGCGCCCGCCCTGCCCGGCGGGCAAGGTGTGTCTGGAGCTGGGCAACGACGGCGACCCAAACTCCCTGAGCCCGCTGAAGATCACCGGCACCTATGAGGATCGCCTCACCAGCGATGTGATGATGGGACTGACGCAGTCCGCGGCCAACGGCTCCCCCGTCGCCGGCATGGCCTCCTCCTGGGAGACCAGCCCCGACGGCCTGACCTGGACCTTCCATCTGCGCAACGCCGTCTGGTCGGATGGCGTCCCGGTCACCGCCGACGACTTCGTCTATGCCCTGCGCCGCCTGATGGACCCGACCCAGGCGTCCGAATACGCCTCGGTCCTCTATGTCATCAAGAACGCCGAGGCGGTGAACAATGGCAAGCTGCCAGTCACCGCCCTGGGTATCCGCGCCGTCGACGATCACACCCTCGAGTACAAGCTCGAACACCCGGCGCCCTACCTGTTGGAGCTGGCCAAGCACCAGACCATGTTCCCGGTGCCCAAGCATGTGGTGGAGAAGTGGGGCGACGCCTGGAGCCAGCCCGGCCACTTCGTCGGCAACGGGCCTTTCAACATCGTCTCGTGGAAGCTTGGCGACCACATTCACGCGGTCAAAAACCCGCTCTTCTATGACGCCAAGTCGGTCTGCGTGGATGAGATCAACTACTACCCCACCTACGACTCGGTGGCGGCGGAAAAGCGGGTGCGCGCCGGCGAGCTGGACGCCAACGGCAATATCGCAACCAATCGGATCGCCTTCCTGCGCAGGCCCGACCAGATGCCGGCCTACGTCCACGTCCACACCTATCTCGGCTCCTCCTACTTCGCCTTCAACGAAAAGGATCCGGATAGTCCCTTTCGTGATCGGCGCGTGCGGATAGCCCTCGGCATGGCGATCGATCGGGATTTCATTACCCAGGTGCTCGACCATGGCGCGGTCGATAGCGCCTATACCTTCGTGCCGCCGGGCATCGCCAACTACACGCCGCCGACCCCACCAATCTGGACCACCTGGCCGCTGGCGCGCCGGCAGGCCGCCGCCCGAGCCATGCTCGCCCAGGCTGGTTACGGCCCGGGTCATCCGCTGAAATTCGAACTGACGCATCCCTCCTCGCCCACCGCTCTTATCCAGATGCCCTCGGTGCAGGCGGACTGGAAGGCGATCGGGGTCCAGGCCAGCCTGAAGCAGGAGGATGTCCAGATTCTATTCCAGGACCTGCGCCTGCGCGCCTTTCAGGCCAGCTGGGCGGGATGGATCGCCGACTACGACGACGCGATGAACTTCCTCTATCTGAACCAGACCAGCAGCGGGGTTCAGGACTATTCCGACTACCACAACCCCACCTATGACCACCTGTTGGACCAGGCCAACAGCGAGCCAGATGGCAAGAAGCGGGCGGAGTATATGCGCCAGGCCGAGGCCGTCATGTTGGCCGACCAGCCGATCGCGCCCTTGGTCTTCCAGGTGAACACCAACCTGGTGAACCCGCGCATCACCGGCTGGGTCGACAACATCGTCGACCAGCACCGCTCGCGATACCTGTGCGTCAAGGGCGTGCCGGTGGTGCATTAGGCGCCGCTCGTGGGGGCGGCTCAATCGCTTTCACCACAAAGCACACGAAGAGCACCAAGGGACCGGCGTTTTCCTATTCAAACGCCAAGGCGCGAAGGACGCAAAGGCGCGCGTAGCGCAACTAGGAAAAAACTCAGGCCAGCCGATTGGCGCGCGGGCCAAGCCCGCCTTTGCGTCCTTCGCGCCTTGGCGGTGAACCCTTCGTGCTCTTCGTGTGCTTCGTGGTTCAAATAGGACGAAGCTCCATCCCGCCTGGGAGGCGTCAGAACCCCTGCGTCGGGATCAGCACGTCAGCGCCGCTCGCGCGCAGCTTGGCTTCGGTGAGCTCACGCATCACCGCCTGGGCCTTGGGATCACCCAGCAGCCAGGCGACCTGGGCGAAGGTTTGGGTGGACTTGGACGAGACGCCCAGGGCGTGCTGGATCGCCTCGAAGGGCGACTTGTGCGGGTTCATGGTCTTCAGCCGCACGTCGCCGGAAATCCCGGCCAAGGCCTTGGCCTTGTCCAGGGCGACATAGAAGCCGCCCAGCTGATCCACCAGCCCCAGGGCCTTGGCCTGTTCGCCGGTCCAGATGTGACCCTTGGCCATGTCGGCGACCTTGGCCGCCGGCAGATGGCGCCCCTCGGCGACGCGGGCGATGAAGCCGGCGTAGACCTTGTCGATGGAGGCTGCGAACGCCGCCCGCTGTTGCGGCGTAAACTCCTGGCCCGCATCGTCGGCTGTGGCGTACTGGCCGCCGACGCTGAGCCGGCGCATGTCGACCCCGAACTTGGACAGGGCGTCGCCCATGGCGAACTTGCCGCCGTAGACGCCGATGGAGCCCGTGAGCGTGGTGGGCTCGGCGACGATGGCCGAGGCCTGGGAGGATATCCAATAGCCGCCAGAGGCCCCGTAGGTGCCCATGGAGACCACGATGGGTTTCTTGGCCTTCACGGCCCGCACGGCGGCCAGGATCTGCTCCGAGGCCGTGTCCGAGCCGCCCGGCGAGTTCACCCGGAACACCACGGCCTTGACGCTGTCGTCATCGGCCGCGTCGTAGAGGGCCTTGGAGGTGGCGTCGGAATTGATGCCGTTGGAGCCGAAGTCGTCGGCTGGGCCGGTGCTGATGTCGCCCTCGGCGTTGATCACCGCGATCGCCGGACCCGAGCCGCCGCCATCCAGCCTCTGGGTGGCGATATAGTCCTCCATGGGCTCCAGGCGGCCGTTCTCGCCGCCCTTGGCCAGGGCCGCGGCCTCGGCCTCCTTCACCTGGCCGACCTCGTCGATCAGTCCCTTGGCCTTGGCGTCGGCGGCGTCATAGGGGCCAGCCTCGATGATCGTCTTCAGCTTGCCGGCGCCCACGCCCCGATCATGCGCGGCGGTGACCAGGGCGGTCTGGTAGACCGAGCCCATCCACGACAGCTGCGCCTGGCGGTGCGCCGGGGTGTAGTCGTCATAGAGATAGGGGTTGACCGCGTTCTTGAACTCGGCCCGCTGTTCGAAGTCGGCCTTAATGCCGTATTTGTCGAAGAAGCGTTTGAAGAAGATGTCCTGCGACGCCAGGCCCACCGCCTGGAAGGGCGCGCCTGGTTGCATCCAGAACTGGGTGCCGGATGCGCCCAGCATATAGGTCGAGGTGACCATTCCCTCGGGCGCCAGGCCCTGGCTGTGGATGATGATCGGCTTGCCGGACGCCTCAAAACTCCGGAAGGCCAGACGCAGTTCGTCGGCCTCGCCCGGCTCCATGCCCACTTCGGGCAGACGCACGAACAGGGCTTTGACGTGCGGGTCGGACTCGGCCGCATGCAGGGCCGACACCACCGACATCACCGCATATTTGGAGCCGCTGAACAGGCCAAACGCGGTCTGAGCCTCCTGGTCGGTGACGCCCTTGCGCAGGTCCATCACCAGCACCGCCGAGTCGGGCGTCGGCGTCGGCTTGGTCGCCCCCGCCGCCATGCCGATCAGGATGAAGGGCACCCCGATGAAGAACAGCACCAGCCCGGCGAACACGCCGGCCATGGTCAACAGGAATTGCTTCATCGCGGGCATCCGGGGGCGTCAGTCGATCTGCACCCTAACGTGGGGTGGGTTGCGGTCAAATGAAGGAATAGGCGGGCAGCTAAGAGTCGCCGACAGACGGTGGACCCAGAAAATGGGACTCCACGCGGTCAAATGGACGATGAGCGGGATGATTGGTCGGAGTAGGAGGATTCGAACCTCCGACCCCCGCCTCCCGAAGACGGTGCTCTACCAGACTGAGCTATACTCCGACGCGAGCCGGGGCTTATAGACGAGGCGGATCGGGGCCGCAAGCGAGCGATCGCCCGGTCTTACGCCGCGTGTTGCATTGCCTTTTAGCTTACGTTATCTGGCACGCCTCGCGCGCGCCGGACCGTCCATGACGGACCTGCCCTGCGGCCCCTGCTGGGGGATGGTGTAATGGTAACACTGCGGTTTTTGGTACCGTCATTCTAGGTTCGAGTCCTAGTCCCCCAGCCATATGTAGCAATGCCCCGTAATTGCTCATAAACCCTTCTGTGATCAGGTGTTTTCGCGCGCCCGCTACATCAGGGTGCTACACAAATGGTCCTTATGAGACACGTTCTAAAGCGCGATGGGATTTGGTGGGTGCGGATCAATATTCCCGCCGATTTGCAGGCCGAATGGGGCAAAACCGCAGAGTGGCGAAGCCTCAAAACGTCTGATGACCTCGAAGCCATGCAGGCCGCACCCACCATCATCGCGGAGATCAAGGGCCGGATCGCCGCCATGCGGCTGGGAGATCAGACCGTGCCCGCGCCGCAAGCCGCCATCATTGAGCCAATTCGGCTAACTCCCGAACGGGCGATTAGTCTCATCGAGAGATGGCGGAACACCCAACTCGAAGCCGCATATGTCCAAGCCTACAACGGCGAGCTTGCGCCGCTCGATGGTGATGAACGCGCCCTCCGCTCCGCGAGGATGTATGCCCTTTCTCAACCGTCGCCTTGGGATCGGATCGAAGGATTCAATGAGAATCACGCAGCAGTAATAGGGGTCCCGCTCGGTCACCCTGCATTGCGCCACAGCCGGGGCATTTTCGCGGATGCTTGGCTTGATACGGAACGGGAGATCGACCGCTTCCGTTTCGGGGACTTCAGCCGGTGGACTCCCAAGCTCGCTGCGGAACCCACGCAGCCGAAGGCCGATGGGAAGACGACCGGATTGAAGCTATCGGCATTATTGGAGCGCTTCATCGCGTCTAAGAAGCCAAGCGAGGAATCCGACATCCGGCAGGTGTGGGCGCGCTTGATCGAATTCATCGGCGACGTTGAAGCCGCGTCCGTTTCCCCAAGCGAGGCTGATGACTGGATCATCGCAGTTCGCAAACTTCCGGTGACTCGCAAACCCGATGTCGTGGCACTGGACATGCGGGCGATACTTCGGGACCACGCCAGCGAAAGATGTTTGGCGCCCAAGACGGTTTGGAAATGGGCTGGCTTCGCCAAACGCGTGTTCGGATGGGCGGAATCGATGAAGCTGATCCCGTTCAACCCCATGACCGAGGCAATGCCCAAAAAGCCAACCAAACGGGACCGACGCAAAGCGCGGCGCCCGTATACGCCGGAGGAGATCGGCGCGATGTTCTCCAAGCCGCTCTTCAAGGGTTTCGCCGGTGACGGCGAGACGGGCTACCGCAAGGAACCCGGCCCGAACCTGACGAAGGACGCGAAACATTGGCTTCCGATCTTCGCGCTTTGGCACGGATGTCGGCTCGAAGAGATTGGCGGCGCCAAGATCGCTGAGTTCAAGGAGCGTGATGGGATCGCCTACATCGACTGGACGGAACGGAAGTTGAAAACACCGGAAGCCAGCCGCGAATTGCCGATCCATCCCAAAATGCGGGAGCTTGGCTTTTTCGATTACGTTGCCGAACGCCGCAAGGCTGGCGATGTCTACTTGTTCCCTGAACTCCCGCACGACCCCACGGATGAGGAGGCTGGAACACGCCGCTTTGGAAAGTGGTGGGGCTATTGGTCGGACGCGAACGGATTTCCTGACCCGAACGTCGATTTCCACGCGTTCCGGCACACGTTCATCCGCCAGTGCCGTGGAGTGGTTGAAGAAGAACTTCGAGACCTGATCACCGGTCATGTCGGCATAGGTGGCATCGGCCGTGACTACGGGGATGGGGCAGCGATCAAGATTCTGTTCGACGCTTTGTCGGTTGTGAAATTCCCGACATTCCACGGCTGACCGCGCACAGCTCTATGGTCACGCTGAGCAAGCCCATTTTACTCGGGCAGGTATCTGAATTTGAACGACCAACGCCCGACGCCTCCTCTCTCGGTTTTCCACCGTGGGCCGCCGCCTACAGCCGGTGGCTTGCGCGTCGGCTCCTTCACGTCGCCCACCGCGACCGACGCATTTTCGTTCGCCGCCGCGCGGGTGACGACATACTTGGTGTAGTATTGACCAAGGGCTCGCTTCTGTTCCATCAGGCGGCCGCCTTCAGGGCAACGGCTTCGGCGGCCGAATTCTCGTTGGCCGGGTTCGGGCCAGCGGTGCAGTTCAAGCGCCCCCTAAACGCTCGCCTTCACCCGTTCCAGAATCCAGCGCACATCCGGCACGGCGAGGCTGTTGCCGAGCGCCGCACGGCGGCGGATGTCCAACCGCCCGCGACCCGTCCAAGCGTCACCCATGTCGGTCCAGCCCGGTGGGAAGCCAAGCATTCGCTCCATCATCTCGGGGGTGAGCCGGAAGGCGCGAGGCCCGTTCTCATCCCGAAGGGCGATGCCTTGGAACCCGCCAGACGCCGTGTCGGCGCGGAGCGTTAGGCCGATTTCCGACGATTTCGGGCTGGTGTCCGCGTTGAAAGCAAATGGGCCGTCAGCGCCTCCCGCATGACCCTCGGCAGACCGGAGCCTGACCTTTTCGTCTTGGATGCGCCTCCACGCTCGGCGTCCCGCTTCAGGATGCCTTCCACCATTGCCGCGCTCAAACAGGATGTCTCGGGGATCGGCTCCATCGACAGGAGTTGCGACAAGGAAGACACCCAAGGGCTCGACGGCGGCGCTCACGCCTTCGATGCCGCTGCAAACCGTGAGGTAGGTGATGGCGAAATTGTCGTTGGCTGCGATGGTCATTACGCGACCTCATCAGGCAAGGTCGGGTGATTATCGTTGGCCGCGTCGAACCGATGTTCGGCGCTGGGACGGGCACCCGGATTGAGGCTGGCATCCCTGTGAACCACGACAATGAGAGGTCTGACTTTCGGATCACGGATGGTGTTCGACCGGAGAACAATCCGAATGTTCCGTTGGCCGTCGAAGACGCGAACGTCGATAAAGACGATGGGGGTCATGAAGTTGGCTCGTGTGCTGGGCTTCCCCGCCACCGTTGGTGACGAGGGCAAATCCTCGAATTTGCGAGCACTGCGCGGGGGTCGAACCCGCCAACGCCGCTTAGGGCGCCTGACCACTCACCAGAGCATAGTTGAGGGATGCCCGCCTTACGGCGGTCAGAGCCTCTCGGGATTCAGCAAGACCGGCAACTCAGTCTTTACAGAAGACTATTCGCTTAGGGGTTTCTCCCTTTGGTTTTTCGGTTGGATTTCTGGGGCAGATCGGAGCCCAAGGTCTTGTGTATGACAGACATGAAGTGCCCCTGTTTCCTATTCGCTGAAAAGCAGTCGAAACAGGGCAGCGGTTGCCTGTTCCTCGAAGCCGAAAATCTCGGCGGTCGGGTTATGATCAGGGCTCTGCTGTCGATGAAACACAGCATAGTCAGCGTTCTCCGTAAGTCCGCGTTCCAACAACCACGAACGGAGGCGAAGGCGTTTCATCACCGCCTCGTCGGACACAAAATCAAGTTCATCCAAAGCGAACTCGACAGGCCACAACCCAAGGCCCTGAATGTATTCGTCAACGGTCATCACGCAGCCCCCTCCACATCAACCATTCTCAAAAGAACGGATTGCTCGTCGCTCACCGCGAACAGGTCAGCAGATGACCGGATTACGCCAATGTTGAAGCCATCCACGAGAGCGGGAGCGAGCATCCAGCCCCACACGGTGGGGTAGTCAGGATGCGGAGCAGAGTGAAGCCAACCCATCGCCTGAAGTTTTCTGAACTGTCGCTCAATGCGGCTGTAGGCTGGTGTTCGCTTCTTACCTACAAGCAGCCACATATCGCTTTCAGCAGAACCGGCGTGATAGAATCGTTGTTCGACGGTTGGAAACGACGCGGGCTTTGCGAAATATCCGCAGTTCATGATGAAGTGTTGCGTTTCTTCGCTCGTTAACTTGCTAACACTGTTGCGCGTATTCATCACGCAGCCCTCCGATCTTTGGTTAGGTTGGAGATGCGTTCAGCATCGTGACGCAGCGCCTCGGCTTCGGCGGCGAGGATCATGGCGCGATCTTCGAGGCTGTGCGCATGCTGGATCAGCTTTTGCACATCGGCGCGGAGGCCGATGGTCGCCTCGTTCTGATCGGGGCCGAAGAACTCGTCCCTGATCGCGCTCACCCATGCACGCGGCACGTCGAGCTTCGCCGCGAGCGTGGCGTCGGAGGCCGTGCCGACGTAGCCGATGTCGGTGTAGTTGGCGGAGATTTCCTCCACGATGCGGCGCCGATCCTCTCGGGTCGGCTGGCGCACTTCTGGCGCGGGGTGGATGGCTACAAGATGGGGCAACGCTTCGACTCCTTTGATGTTTGGGATGGGGTGAGAGATTTCCGGCGGGATGTTTGGCTTCGCGGGTAGGTCCACGGCGATCCTTGCGACCGCCGCATGAACCTTGGCCTTGCCCAAGCGCGGATTGCACCTTGGGCAGAGGTCATGGGTTCGGGCGCGGCCTACGTTCCAGCCCCGCCGCCGAAAGGCTTGGTTGGCCACCGCAGGGGGCGCGGAGGCGCCGCTAATCACGAGGTGACCGTGGGTTCCGCACCGCGCGCAGGTGATTTGGAGGTGCGGTTTCGGGCGACGGTCGTCACCATATTTTCGGGAGACAACGGGATAGGCTTCGCGTCCGGCGGTCACTGGCGCACCTCGTTTTGAATGGCGTCAGCGGCTTTCGGACCGCCCGTGACCTTGATCGGGCCGGGATAGTTGTGGTCAGGCATCGATTGATCCTTTCGGGCAAAGCGGTGCTGTTAGACGGGACTTTGGCGCCCGCCGTGGACACGGCTGAGTTGGTGAGGGGAGCCGCCTGACGGGCGGCGGTTGGGGGCGAGCCTAGTTGATCGGCTCGCCATCCGCGTCTTGGCGCTTATCCAACTTCGACTGCGAGCGTAATTCCGATGATGCGACTGTCGTCCGAGAAGATTAGGCCGGGGGGAGGCACACGTTCACCGTCAAAGATGACGCCGAGCAGCGGGCGAACCGCCTCATGTTTGGCCGCAATACGCTCCACGGTCTTTCGCGTGATTTTCATCGGCAGCTTGTTGTAGAAACTCAGTGCTTCTCGTGCCACTTCGTCAGACATGAGAACCTCGACAGAGGTTCCACCGAAGCCAGTCGGGCAGACATAATACGCCAGAGCCGCGTGGCCATAGATACGGATCGTCATATCGAACGCCAAGGACGACGCCATATCGGACACGATCATCTGCATCTGAGCGTCGTTGAAATCTCCACCACGACGAGTGAACTCATTCGCACTGACGGCATTGGGGGCGTAATGTAAGATAAGCTGTTCTGGTCTAGAGAAGGCGTCTAGTGCAGGATGTTTAGGCAGCGCCTTTGGAGATCGATTGGTGGGTTTGTAAATCAGGCAATGGTCTTTCATGGTCTTTTATCCTTTCCGCTCGACCGAACCTCTCGGCCATTACGTAGGATAACATCTCACAAACCGCCATTTATGCACCTAAAACGATGCTCAATGACCGCGCTATACTTGTAACAAAAACACAAGAAGTTAGAACATTCCCTTACGCCCCATAGGGCGAAAAGGAACATTTTTCCGGGTTTTACGGGATCGTAATTGGCCTCGCGGACCCTGCCGGGATGGCGACCACGAAGACAGAACTCGCTCGGCGGCTTGGAATGAGCCCGCACGACCTCGTGAGCCGCGACCAAGCCGCCCGGATTATCTCAGAAGGATCAAAGCCCATCTCGGCGGAAAGCCTCAGAACTCGCCCTATCGATTTTCCCGGCTTCTACAATATCGCTGGGAGCAAGACCGGCGGCGAGGTCTGCTACCGGAAAGAATGGCTGCTAACCTTCAAGAAATGGCGCGACCTCAAAGCCAAAGATCGGGGGCCACCACCAGAGGATATCCGTTGGGGGCGTCAGGAGCCGCTCGATTCCGTAGATTCGCCAATTCCGCCTAATGCGCCCCTCCCACCTCTGGACGAGGTAGCTCGCCGCATATCCGAGTGGAAAGAACGAGAGAGGTGGAGACGTGCTAGGGACATTCTAACGCGTGAGGCGTTTACCAGAATAGGCCAAATGCGATTCGACGATGATCAAACACTGCGGACACAAATTGACTTCGGCAGCGAAGAACCAGATAGAATTAAGGCCGACATCGAACGAATGAATTTGACGTTGAAGGCTGTGTTTCATGAACTCGGCTTGCCGTGGCTAACTGTGTTCTCAGATACTCCAATGGAGCAGGTTCATACCTATGATGCGGCCACAACTCTTATCAAAGCCGCAATCAGGAAAATATGTTCTGATGAAAAGCGTTGGCGAGAGGCGTGGATCGAATCGAGTGAATATGCAGCCGATATGCCGATGAAACCGCCCGGATCGCCGCTTTAGGTAATTCCCGTGACCGACAATCTGACAGCACTGACCGCCGACATCGTGTCCGCCTATGTGGCGCACAACAGCGTCGTGGCGGCCGACCTCCCGGCGCTAATCAAATCGACCTTCGCGGCGCTCACCGGCGTGGACCAGCCCGTTATCGAGGTGACCGAGGTCGTGGCCAAGCCGACGGCGACGCAGATCAGGAAGTCGATCACGCCGGATAAGCTCGTCAGCTTCATCGACGGCAAAGGCTACAGCCTGCTCAAGCGCCACCTCTCTACCCACGGCCTGACACCGGCCGCCTACCGTGAGCAATTCGGCCTGCCCTCCAACTACCCTATCGTGGCGGCGAGCTACGCGGCCAGACGGTCGGAACTGGCGCTGAAGGCAGGCTTGGGCCGGAAAGCTGCGCCAGAGCCCGTAGGAACCCCCGTGGAGGCCGTCACGGCTCCGGTTGCCCCGAAGCCCACAAAGGCTCCCAGAGCGTCCAAGGTCGCCGCTGCTGCTGCGGGGAAGACTGCCCCCGGCGCGACGGTCCCCAAGGCGAAGGTCGGCCGTCCGCCGAAGGCGATTGACCCCGCGACGGACGAGTTCACCTGATCCACGGCTGAGCAACCACAGGAAATTCGGAACCTGAAACGATAGCGCTAATAATTCGGTAATCTGGCTCAAACGCCGCAAGCGAAGAGCCTGCTCATTGGGTCGCCTATGATCGACGATGGAACTCAGTAGGAGCGCGCGCCGTGTGCGTCTTGGCGGCCGTGGCCACCGCGTTCAAAGTTTCAGGTAGCGCCATTGCCGATGTGGTAGGCGCTCATCTGATAACTGACAACGTTTCCAGCGAGATCGCGAACCGGCCGCAGCCCCACCACGCCACCAGTGAAATATCGATAAGTCGATTCCTGCTCGTTTTCGAACGCATCCTCGTATTTCACGACGCCCCAGACAAACAAAGACAGTCTTCCGTTGTTAAAACTGTTCAATTCGTTGGGGGCAAGAGGGCAAGACTCAAATTTGATTCGCGTCATGCCGGGGCCAATCGGCTCATTAGATACGTCTAATTTGCTGGTGTCCGTCGGCAACTCGCCCTGAAGGGGCCAAAGTATCTTAGCGCAGGAGCTATATATTCGGGCGTTATACGCAGGTGTAAGTCCGGAATTCTTGAACCGAAGCGTTATTTGAATGCCGGGACCACCCACGATCATTTCGGCAGCGTCCAGAAACACATAAGCTCTCAGTTCTTGTCGAGATGATTTTTGAGAGTGCAGCAGCATTTGATCCGCTCTGGCTACGGCATCCTCGGCGGCGGTCGCGCTACGCTGGGCCGCTTCCACACTTTTACCAGCGGCCCGAGCGGCCTTTGCGCTTGCCTTGAAGGTAAGGTCCATGACGCGCGTTTGACGCTGGTAAATCTTGATCTGGCGCCATGCAAAGATGGCGAGTGCAGCAGTCGCGACCGCAGACAGACCGGCGGAAATAGCCTGAACTATGTCCGTTACACGCCACTGGTTCTGGGTGCCGTTACTGGGCATTGCGGGGGGCTTGGTCTGATTCACGCTTGCGAGTGCGCTGGGGCGCAGTGGCGGCAATGACGACGGATTGCTTGAACTCCTATGGGGTTCAGCGCCTGTCTGGCTGTTCGGGGATTTGTCGGCTTTGCGCGGTGCTTGATCTGCTTGGGTGGTTATTGCCGCAAGGCAGAACACTGCCACTGCAATCGCAGCGTAAGAGCCCCAACGCCTTGCATGACCTCGAATAGGAACCATGCTGGAAACGCCCCCCGGTTGTTCTCCATAGCAATCGAGGAATCCGTTTCAGGCAACCCCATATCGGTCTGCTGCCTTGCACTCAGCGGACTTCCTTCCGCCTACGCGCCGCCTCCATCGCTGCCCGGAGCTTCGTCAGCGACTCCGAGGGTGTCCGCGCTTGCCGTGTCGGTTGGTCCGCGATGTGGACGACCACGCCCCTAACGGGCTCCACGCACGCCCCGGCACCAACGCGGAGCACCGTGTAGAGCTTGTTGGACTTCCCGTGCTTGGCCCGGAGCCGAGGGTGACCATCGCGGATCAGCCGGTTCAATTCCTTGCCGAACCCGATCAGGTTCTCGAACCGCTCCTGCCCCGGATACGCGTCACTGGCCCAAGGCATGAAGTAGTTGGTGAACAGGTAGCTGCCGGTGACAGCCTCGTCGGGATGACGCTGACATTCGTTGAGCCAGTGCTCCACTTTCCCGAAGTGCCGCTGCTCCGCCTGAACATCCAAGACCGCGTTCAGGTCGTCCGCATTGGCGTAGAGCGGCGCGTCGGCGTTCTCATCAACGCTGCGCCACATGGCCAGCGCGTCGAACTTCACGATCTCGGCGCGGTCGAGGCGCGGGGTCTCAATCTGAAGGTAGCGCCGGTTGCCGGTCTCATCGCGGATCAAGGTGCTGATGTCCTTGTTGGTGCAGCCGATGAAGGTCGTCACGAGCGACCGATTGACCGGGTCTCCATAGAGCCGCCGAAGCTCTCGGCTCTCGCTGTGCATGAAGTCCTTGATCCGCTCGTTCTCAGCCTTCGTGATACCGGCCAACTCGTCAAAGAACATCACAGGCGTGACGCTCAGCTTCATGATCTTCGCGTCGTGCGTGAACACGTCGAAGCCCACTGCGCTGGTGAAATCGCGGATCGGGCTCAGCAGATGGCGAACCGCCGTCGTCTTTCCCGATCCCTGCGGACCATAGAGGATCGGCATCAGGTGGACGCCGTGGCGCCACGTCTGGCGCATATGGTTTTTGACCCGATAGATGAAGTTCCGCAGGGCGATCTCGCAGGCCCGAATGTCGCGGGCGGTCTTGGCGGGATCACCAACAGTGGGCGCCGTCAGCAGAGTGGCGAATGCAGTCAACTCCGTCGGGTCGGCAGCGGGATCGTAGGCCACATGACGGAAGGTATCCGCCAACAAGCGATCCTTCTCAGTCACCTGCCAGTTGGCGAACGCGGCCTTGATCTGGGCGTCGTTGAAGACGGAGCCGCCGCAAAGGATTTCATGGTTCCAGATGACCATCTGGTTGAAGATGAAGTCGGCGTCGGCAGAGTTGGTGAACTCACCGCTGAACTTCATCGGGTGTCCACGGGTCGTCAGGAACGACGGCACGAACTCGGTGACCGAATAGGGATAGGCGCCCAGATCGGCGATCAAGCGGCATTCGCGGAACGTCTGTTTGGCCCCCTGCTTGGAGAGGTCAGTGAACTCGGTCAGGACACGGGCGAACTTCGCCCAGTTCGACGGGTGGGCATCGCCGGATTGCTGCGCGAGCAGCGTAAGCTCGGCAAGTTCGTGATCGGTCAGCAGCACCGGCGATTGTTTGCCGGAATATCGGGACAGGTAGGTGTCCAACAGTGTGGGGAAATCGGCCATGTTCATCCTTTGCGGCGGCGCAGCCGCTCAATCTCTCTGTTCAAAATGTCTTCGCGGGTCTGCGGCTTGAAATCCGGCTGCATCCCGTGGCGCGACGCCGCGTAACGCAGCGCACGACGAGCTTCCCGCAGTGCCAAGGGGCGACGGCGGTTGTCGGCACGACGGTTCATCGCCATGCCCAGCGCGAGGATGATGTCCTCGTCGCAATTCACACCCAAGGTCAGCGCCCGTCCCGAGACGCGGCACATGAACCGAAAGAACCTGCCGCCGGGCGAGGCAAACAGATAGTCGGTCACCATGTCCGGCGTGACCAAGGGCGACCGATCCAAGTCGGTCAGGTCGGCGAAATCGACCTTGACGGCGGCACGGCTCAGGATCGCCGCCAGCGCCTCACCATTATCCTCGTCACAGCGAGGAGCCAAAACGGGCGGAAACGCCGCCATGATCGCTTCAGCGACCACAGGATCGCCATCGCGGTAGCTGAAACGATGGTGGGCGTCAGCCTCGTTCCAGTTGGGGAAATCGGGATGCTCCGGGTCGCCAAACCACGCGCGCGGCATGACGCTGAGACGGGAGGCGTCAAACGTCGCCGGATCGAAGATCGAGCCGAACATCTGATTGATCGACGACCACGCGGCCTCGCTGTCGTCGGCGGACAGCGGTGCGGAGAAGGGCAGGATCACCCGGTATTTGTTCTGGGTGACGGTGCTCTTGGTGGTCGTGTGGACGATATGGGCCAGCCCCAGATCGTTCAGTCTGGTGACCAAGCCGTCGAAGCCGGGATCGCCCGGCATGTCGCCGTCCACGTCGCCGGTGAAGGCGAACCGTTCGACGACGTTGGCGCGGGCGCGGCGTTGCGGAGCAAAGTGCGCCGGGATCACGCACCAAGCACTTTCCTTGTCGGCGCGGTGCATCTCGATGGCGGACGCATCCTCCATCATCTCGGCAAGTTCGGCGAAGGTCAGTTGGACCGGCTTCGCGAATTTGTCGCGAACGTGCTCAAAGAATGTCGCCGTGATTTCAGGCATAGAAAAGGCTCCCGAGCAGGTGGATGACTGCTTGGGAGCCTCTTCAGTTTGCGCCTCGCCGGTTCCGGCCTACGGGCGAACTATGAAAACTCTTCAACAACGGTCATCCACTACCGCGTCTACAAGAGTATTTATCCCACGGAGGGGTGTCGTTTGTCGAAATTGAAACGCACGACTTCCAGACTATTTTACGCCGTTCAAGGTGATCTGGGGGTTACCGGCCCCGAAAAGACCGGACTTAATGGCCGCCCCGAAGGTTTGATCGCCATTGGGCGCCCATCTGAGGGTTCCAACCCCAAGAAATAGGGCAACCCCCAGATGAACCCACAGGCGATTTTCCCCTTAGATTTTAAGGATACAAGAAACCATCTGGGACTATCTGGGACTTATTTTCTAAAAATAGAAAAAGAAATAAAAGAAAAGAGCCGGATAACTTGTGGAGTTTGGAGTTCAGTCAATCTGCCACCAGTAACCCCCAGAACCCACAGATTTTGTTCCGCTGAAGCTGGGGTGAATTTGAGATCGACATTCGAATTGATAGAGTTCAACATCTGAATAGCGCAACTGGCGCGAACAAATTACCCAATCAAAGGCCGATTCCGCAATTTCTTTATCTGCATCCTTGTCAAATTTTTATATACCCGAAAACGGTTCATTTCGTTAAGTTGAGGTTATTGAAATTCAGGTAATCACCTGACGATTTTGAAAAGAGAGATTTAAGTTATGTTGGTTAAAGACGCTATTGAAAGGCTGTCCGAATTGAAGCCCGACGAATCCATTATTTTCGTGTATTGGACTAAGGGAAACGTCGCATTGTTGCACGATCTTGACATCCCTGACTATGCTTGGCCTCAAATTGTCGATCTGGCTGACAAAATCGATTTGGGAAACGTCGATGACCAGCTTCGATATTGCGCTGAGCAAGGAGGCGCGAGAGCAAATGCCGACGAAGATTACGACGACGACGACGCCTAACTACTGATCGCGGCCCGGATAGCCCAACCTATCCGGGCTCGCGGCTGTTGGATCGACTGGCTGGGCCTCGGGGGCAATCCTGCGCCGCTATATGCGCCGGGGCCGCCGAGGACGCTGCGGGTGGAGTTGGCGCCCGCCGCAGTCAGCGAACCAAGCCGGTAAGGCCCATCTCCCAACTTGCTTGATGCAGGAGCCAAGTGGCGATCAGTTCCCGGCATTGATCCTCGGCGTCGACAAGCAGGAGGTGTCCGCAATTTTGAACCAAATGGATGCGAGCCCTACCGGGATATAAATGCTCAACCACGAACTGATCCACCTCGTCGAACACGCAAGCGACGCCGTTGAGTGTTCGCGGTGGAAATAGTGGGACATCTCCCGTGGCGATGATGGTGGGAACGCGCAGGTTGCCAATGAGCGGATAATATATCCGCTCATATGTCGCGTCACCGGACACCCCGAAGACCTCATGGCTAAGGCTGTTCAAGAATGTATTGTCGGGAGTTCTCGACGAAGCTGAGCGAAAATTCGCGGCGACATGCCAAAGTTTGGCAGTCGTGAGTGGCGGGTCGGCGGCCAGTATCCCTCGGATCGGACCCTCGCCCGCCTTTCCGCCAACGGCCAACGCCACGAGGCCGCCGAGTGACTCGCCCACCAACAGAACGTGGCGGTCAGATAGAGCCGCGCAAATCGCCTCGTGGACACTGGCCGCCATCGTTTCGACCGTGGCCGGGGTCAGCGAATGACTGTGACCGTGGCCGGGGAGGTCGAGAAGGACGGTATCTGCGACATCCTTCAGAATATCAGCCCAATGGGCGAGAACGCCCGCGCTTCTGAGCGCCCCGTGGATAAACACGACAACCGGCCGGTCACCATGAACCGGCTGCGACCAGAATAGGGCGATGCTTCCCGTCGGCGTCTTCTGCATGTTGCCAACGAACGTCGCCAATGAATTCTGAAAGCCTCGCCCTTGTCGGAATTTCGGCAGCGGGTTCACGGGGCGCCCACTTCCGAGAAGAGAAATCGCCACGCCCTGCGAACCCGCCGCAATATCTACTATAGTAGATAACGAAGGCAAGCAGCGAATGCCAACCCTCGCTCATGGACATGCGGCGGCTAGTGGGGCGGAATGTGCGGAGGCTCAGGCTCGCCAAGGGCCTGACGCAGGAACAGCTATCGGACCTGTGTGGGCACGGCCAAAACTACATCTCAAGCCTTGAGACCGGCTTCCGTAATCCGACCGTTGTCACCCTCTGGGAACTGGCTCAGACGCTCGGCGTGACCCCCATCGATCTGATCATGCCCGACGACGAGGTTGGCGCCGAGAAGGGCTGATCTGCTTTTGGTTGACGGAATAGGCATCCGTGCCAGCATGGTTTGTGCCCGCGTCACTTGCCCCTCCCCCACATCGCCTGTGCCAGAACGCATAGCCGCCCCCGCCGGAGCGGCGGCGCTCAAACGCATTCTTGGCCAGAATGTTCGTAGATTGCGGGAAGCGCGAGGGATGACCCGCACCGCCTTTGCTCTCGCCGCCGGGGTCAGCGTCGGCTATCTCGGCCAAATCGAACGCGGGCTGGCCAATCCTCGCGCCACGACGCTCGGGGCTGTGGCGACGGCTCTGGATGTGGTGGTGACCACACTGTTCAGCGACGACACCGACCGACACCTGTAAGGCACAAAGACATCGTCCAGTTCAGGGCGAGCCCAAGATATCCACGAGCCCGGCGCGCACCTTGGCCAAAAGCGCCTTCACGTTTTCAAGCTCGGCCTCAGCCTTCAGCCTTGCGGCGCGTTCAGCCTCAAGTTCGCGTTCCAGCGCCTCGACGCGAGGGTCTGGTGCGGATTCGTCCATCGCGATCCTCCATGGCGCCAGCAGAGACGCAACCGGCGGCGAAATTCGGCGGCGCGGCCTTTCTGGATCAGCGCCGAGTGCATAGGTTGGCGCATGGCCACATACATTTTCGCCCTGATCGAAGACGATGACGAGGGGATCGTCGAGCAGGACTTCGAGGATGAAGAAGCGGCGATGGCGTTCGGCCGGAGCCAGCTTGCCGAACATGGAAATCCCGAAACCAAGTGCCAGATTTCCATCGCGCTCCACACCGCAGAATCCGGCGTCCAGTGGCTTGGGGCCTATGCGTTCGGGGCGGGCGGCAGGCTGATCTGGGAGCCGTTTGAACCGGAAGAGCCAACCTTGAGCCTGAACTGATCGAAAGTTGTAAGCGGCCCTTCAGGTTCGCACGCTAACTCTGACGGGGTGGGTTCCGAAGTGATTCAGCCATAGCGAACATCGCCGCAGCCATCCCGACGCCCGTCACGGCCTTGTCCGTGTCCGGGTGGTTCCTCGCGGTATCGGCGAACACCCATCCGAGCGTGTCCCACTCCTCCGGGCCGGACATAGCCAGCCCTTCCTTTTCGACGACGGCCAGAGCTTCCGCCGTGAATTCCATGCGCGCGGTCTCGTCCAGCATTAACCAAAATTCGAGGTAATTCTCAACAGTGCTCATTGGCGGATTTTACCCCGGCGGCTTTGGGCCGGACAACCCGTAGCTCTACGGGTTTCAACGCAATGTCGGCGCTGTGCTGCCTATGCCCGGCTCAAGCCGAACGGCAGTTACATGCGTGATGTTGAGGGACCGTGCCCCACGTTGGGTATTGAGAACGTCCGATTGTCGGCGACCCCGCGAAAGTCCCAACGGCCTATCAATGTTGAACGTCGGGCTGAGGTGCCTATAAGCTGAGCTATCCGCAACCAAAGATGGCGCGGCAGGAATGACACGACCGGGCGCACATAAGTATCACTATCAGTGGGGCGGCGGTGGTGTTGACATTGGCCGCCCACGCTTCGACGAAATCATGGGCCGACTACTCGTAGGTCACCTCGATCTCGAAAAACTTGAAAGCCGCCTGTCGGAATGGCGTCGAAGCCCAGATTACCCTGCAATGCGCGAAGCCTTTAATACGGTGACGCGCATGCGCCGGGATGCGGTATCCACTGGGCACATAGCAAAGAGACTTCAGCTTATCCGAGCGGGCCATCTTTCTCGCAGGCTGGCGGCAAAAGCCCTCCGTGCGCAGTCCAAGCTTCGGTCAATGCTGCAAAACGCCCCTCCGCCAGAGCCCGCTGCCCCGAAGCCCAAACTTCGACTCGGCGGACTGTCCCTACGGGAGCAGTCAGGGCGTCCGTTGCCGCCCGATCCGGCACCCAGATTTGGCAGATCGAAACTCCATCGAAGATCGCGTGCCAGCAAGTCGTAACGTCTTAGCTAGACATAGAACGGCTCCCGTTTCTCGTGGCCACGCGCTGATCGAGCGGGTGTCTGGCGATGCGACCGTCCCATGGAACCGCCAGTCGAAATGTCGGCGGATCGGCTGCACGGGGATGGTCGAGTTCCAAGGTCGGCCGCCTCGGCTTCACCGGCCACATCCCGTTGCGGGCGGAATGGCCGAGTTGATCCTAATCTCCGACGTTCGGGGATGCCGGTGGAGATTTTGGCGTCGGCATCGGCCATAGCTTGACCTTCACCTTATGCTGGTAGCCGTTCTGATCGGTCAGCCCGATGACCGTATTGATGAAGTTGCCCTCCCGTCCGAGTTTGCGCGTCACCATGACGGTCAGATGAATACTCGCGTTTTCGCTGGGGGGAACGGCGTTTTGACGACTGCCGCCATGGGTCTGGTCATTGGACACCATGAACATGATCGGCTGAATTTCCTGAGCCGGAACGCTCGGTTTGATTAGCCTCGCCGCTGCGATCCTGACCGGCCTGTCACTCGGATTGTATGCCGAGATGTTGGCGACCATCTGGGTCAACGGGGAATCCCCCATCTTCCCGACGCCCCACCACGTCGTGTTTTTCTGTGAATGGACCGTCAGGCTCAGCGTCCGCCGGGGATTGTGTGCAGTGACCCGAACGTAACTTTCAAAGAGAACTTGGAAGAGACGAAACACGAACAGGATCGACGCGAGCAGAGTGGCCGGTGCGAGCCAGCCCCATTTCCTCGCTGCATCCAAACCCGGAAGGTGTGGCCCAAAGAGAATGAAAAGACCCGTTACCGACAGCGCTCCCAACAGCGTCAGCGGCAGGTGCTTCAAAGATTCAAGGAATTTTCCGGGGTCCACAGGGGCATCCAACCGATTGGGCAGTCGAACTTAGCTCGGCCGTTGATGGTGGTCCAATTCAACGGCGATGCTCGCCGGGCTGGTCAATTCTAGACCCGGCGAGACTAACGAACCTGCGCGGGCGGCCTAGCCCACGCTGCGCGGGAAATACATGGCCGGGCCGGAGATCATGCCTTCGGCCTTGGCCTTTTCCCGAATCCGCACTTCCTCTTCATCGGTGCGAGCCGGTGGAAAGGACACGCCCGGCTGACCCGGACGCGAGACAGGTACCACGCGCAAATGCGTGAGCCCCAGCGGGTTGGTTGCGACGGTCATGAAAGTTTAGTCCCGTGGGGCATCTCGATCCGACTACCGGAGAGGTCTTGAGCGAACCCACGGGAGAAAAATATTAATTCCAGCGTCGGGAATCAATACACACGCTCAGTTGTCGTTCAGGCCGTGTGCGATAGTATGAAGGCGCAGTTTCCAGTTGATTTCGATCTTCACGATTTCATCAACCGTCATTTCGTGATTGGTCACTTCAAGGATCGTGAACACGAAATTTCGCGGGTCGCAGTGCTTCAGCTTCTTTGCGTCCCCGCCGCGCTTGGCGTGAGTTGACCAGCGTTGCCAGATGTTCTCGTCGCCGTATGCGGAGCCGACGTAACCCTTCGCCTGCGCGGTATCGAAAATGAAGTAGATTCCCCGCCACCGGCGAAGCTCAGCCCTCCAAGCTTCCGGGCACACCTTGAGCGCGTCGCACGTCAAGGAAACATCCTTCCAATGCGGAATCTGCTTCACCAAGAGGCTGTCCTCGGTGATGGCGTGGATCGGGAACGTGCTTTTTGAAGCCCATTTGAACCAGCCGATTTCGGGCGGCGGCCAGTTGACGATCAAGCGCCCGCTCCATTCGGACAGGGCGCCAGTCAGCCGGAGGTCGAAATGTTGATACTCAGATCGGTGCTTTGCCGGGTCCGGGTCAGGGCTCTGGCCCAAATCCGTCAGCAATTGGACGGCTTCCAACGCCCGGAAATCCACGTCAGTGATCAGTTTCGATCCAGCTTGTTCATAGAGCCCCACGAACAGCGCCTTGCCCGGCCCGTGGCCAATGAATGAGGCTACATGCTTGGCCTTTGTCATCGCGGCTTCAGCCCGAGGATGTTGGGTGGACTGATAGGTGTTGAAAACGTCGGGGTGCTCGTTCGCCAGCCACGGCAAGACCTTCCGAAGCTCGGCCTCGGGCGGCGAGTGACGGAGGATCAAGACACCCTTGGGATCGATGCCGCTTTTTCGCAGGATGTCGCCGAATTCCATGCCCCCGTCCCCAGATAGATAATGCCCAGCGTAACAGCACCAGTTGCGCTCCCATAGCCGCACGAACCGGTTGCATCCGGCTCGGCAATCGCCTCAATTCGCCCTCGGTTCAAGGGGGCTTGCGGGCATGGTTCGAGAAGCGTTGCGCGAGCGATTTATCCAAACGCTGACGGAGGCGGGCGGAAGCGCGGGCAACGGTCGGCTGCTGGCTGAACTTGGCTGGCAGGAAGACACCTACCAGAGCGTCCGCGACGAGTTGCTCGAAGACGGGACCGTCGTCCTTGGGCGCGGTCGCGGCGGCGCGGTGCGGCTGGCGTCACATGACCAGACGGCCGCGACGCCTACACCCCGTGCAGCGGCACCCAGCCCAGCCGCTCCCGCGAGGGCGAAGGGCAACGGCGCCGATGTCGCCATTCCCGCCTCAAAGCTATCCGGCGGGAAGCTGACGCAATCAGAACTCGAACGGCACCTGTGGCAGGCGGCGGACATCCTGCGCGGGACGGTCGATGCCGGGGACTACAAGCAATACATTTTCGGGCTGCTTTTCTACAAACGCCTCTGTGACGTGTGGGACGAGGAGTTCGAGGCCCTGCTCGCTGAGACGGGCGACCGCGACGAGGCGGCCGACCCCGACGAGCACCGCTTCCACATCCCGGCCGAGCACCGCTGGGATCAGGTGCGGAAGCAGTCCACCCAGATCGGCCAACGGCTGAACAACGCCTTTGCGGCAATCGAAGACGCGAACCTGCGGCTGCGCGGCGTGTTCGGGGCCGTGGACTTCGCCAATCAGGAACGCTTCCCCGACGCCGTGTTGGAGAAGTTGCTATCGCACTTCGAGAAAATCGGGCTGCGAAATGCCGACGTACCCGCCGACGTGCTGGGCGACGCCTACCTCTATCTGATCACGATGTTCGCCGAGGGTGCGGGCAAGAAGGGCGGCGAGTTCTACACGCCTCGGCAGGTCGTGCGGTTGATCGTGGAATGCCTCGATCCGCAGCCCGGCATGTCGATCTACGATCCAACCTGCGGCTCGGCGGGCATGCTGTTGGAATCCGTGCAGCACCTCAAGGATCGCGGCAAGAACCCGCGCAGCCTGTCGCTCTTTGGGCAGGAGAAGAACCTCGGCACATGGGCTATCGCCGAGATCAATCTATTCCTTCATGACATCGACGACGCCTTCATCGCCAAGGGCGACACCATCCTCTCGCCCAAGCGATACGACCCCAAAGCTAAGGAGTTCGTCGCGGGCGTCGGCGTATACGACCGAGTGATGGCCAATCCGCCGTTCTCGGAGAAGGTCTGGGGCTACGAGGTCTGGGCCAACGGTGATCCCTTCGGCCGAGACAAATATGGCTGTCCGCCCAAGGGCTACGGCGACCTCGCATTCGTTCAGCACATGATCGCCTCGCTAAAGGACGACGGCATGTTGGGCGTGGTCGTGCCGCATGGCGTTTTGTTCCGTGGCGGCGCCGAGGGCCGAATCCGCGAGGAAATGCTAAAGGCAGACATCGTCGAGGCAGTGATTGGGCTGGCACCCAACTTGTTCTATGGCGCGGGCATCCCGGCGGCGATCCTGATCTTTCGGAAGTCGAAGCCGAAAGATCGCAGGAGTAAGGTGCTGATCGTCAACGGCGACGCCACCTACCAGCCCGGCAAGGCCCAGAACTTCCTGACGGCCGAGAACGTCAAGACGCTGGCCGACGCCTTCCACGCCTTCGGCGACGCCGACAAGCTGGCCCGCGTCGTCCCGCTGGACGAGATGGAGGCCAACGGATGGAACCTCAACATCAGCCGCTACGTGCAGACCGGCACCGACGCCGAGGCTGTTGATGTGGCCGCAGAGGTAGCCAAACTGCAAGACCTGATCGCCGAGCGGAATGGGGCCGAGACGGTCATGTTCGAGCACCTGAAGAGGCTTGGCTATGCCTCTTGATGGCGGCGCGGATTGGATTTCTGTCAAACTCGGGGAGGTCACCAGCAGCTTCGCCGGTGGAACGCCGTCGAGATCAAAGCCTGAATATTTCGGACCCGGCGTCGCTTGGCTCAAGTCCGGTGAAATTCGGGCGGGACGGATAGAGACTACGGGAGAATCCATCACCGAGCTTGGACTGAAGGAGAGTTCAGCGCGCATAGCGAGAGCGGGCACACCGGTGATCGCCATGTATGGCGCGACCGCTGGTGTGGCCGGGATTCTCGGCATCGACGCCGCGCTGAATCAGGCGGTCCTTGCGGTGCTGCCTCGGGCTGACGTGTTGGATTCAGAGTTCTGTTTCCGGCTGCTGCAATCGCATACACCTCGGCTACTTGAACTTACGCAGGGTTCCGGCCAACCGAACCTAAGCAAGAACCTCATTGAGGGGTTGGAGGTTGCGCTCCCCCCGCTGGACGAACAGCGGCGGATCGCAGAGGTTCTGCGGTCGGTGGATGAGGCGATTGCCGCGACGCAGGCCGTCATCAAACTGGCCGAAACCCTTTGGCATGGCCTGACCGAGACCTTGATCTGGGGGCTTGAGAACCAAAGTCCCGATTGCGTTCATTCAATAGGAACAGCCCTGCGGACATCGGACTACGGGGTAAATGTTCCGTTGACCACTGAGCCTATTGGCCATCCGGTGCTCAGGATGGGCAACATTCAGGACGGCCGTATCGACCTAACTGAGTTGAAGTGGGGCGAAGTCCCAGCCAGCGAGGCCCAAGCTCTTGCGTTGAAAGAGGGCGACATCCTCTTTAACCGGACGAACAGCCGGGATTTGGTTGGTAAAGTAGCTCTGGTTCGAGAACCGACTGACTGTCTATACGCCAGCTATATCGTTCGCCTGTCCGTGGATCGAACCGTTGCTGATCCATACTATCTGTTCGCGGCCATGCACTCAGATCGTGCCCAAGGCACTTTCAAAGCCATCGCCACGCCCGGCGTCGGCCAGTCAAATATCAATCCGACAAACCTTAAGAAGCAGGTTGTTCCGCTACCCGAACTGGCTGTTCAGCGGACAATCGCGGCTCAAATCCGGTCTGTCGAGGACGTGCGTCTGGCGACGAAGCGAGAGCTTGGTGCTCTACGGATCATTCAGAAGGACCTTGCTGCAAACCTTCTGTCCGGCCGAGTCCGTGTGCCCGCATGAGCGAATACCGCCTTGCCGAAAAGCCGACGCTCGATGTCCTGACTGCACTGGGCTACCGACCGCTCTCGCCCGAGGCGGCCATGGCGATGCGGGAGGAAGAGAACCGTGTCACCCTGAGGCCCGTGCTGATCGACGCGTTGAGGACCCTGAACGGGATCGGCGCCGCTGACGCCGAGGCGATCTACGGCGAGCTTTCCATCCTGTCCGACAACGAGGACTGGCAGCGCAAACTGCGGGGCGCCTATTCGCGCAGGCTGACCGGCGAGGCCCGCGACCGGCCGATCACCCTGATCGACTTCAAGCACCCCGATAGGAACCGCTACCACGTCGTTCGCCAGTTCCGCGTCGCCGCCCAGCGTCCGCGCATCGCCGACATCGTGGTGTTCGTGAACGGCATCCCGCTGGTGGTGATCGAGGCCAAGTCGCCGCTGAAGGCGACGGCTCGGGCCGAGGAGGCGTTCGAGCAGATCAAGCAATATGAGCGCGACATCCCGCGCTTGTTCGCCTCCAACGCCTTCAACCTCGTGACGGACGGGATCAAGACGCTCTACGGCACCACCGGCGCCCCGGCACAGTTCTACGCGCCGTGGCCCGACGCGTGGCCGCGTCACCGCGAGGAGTTCGCCGACGATCTTTCCAAGGACATCTGGTGCCTGCTGGAACCGTCACGTCTGCTCGACATCTTGGCCCACTTCATCGTGTTCGAGAACGACCCGGAAAGCGGTCAGAAGATCAAGAAGGTCTGCCGCTACCAGCAGTTCCGGGCGGTCAACAAGGCGGTGTCCCGCGTCGCCGAGGGCACGTTGCGGAAGGGGCTGATCTGGCACACCCAAGGCTCGGGCAAGAGCCTGACCATGGCCTTCCTCGCCCTGAAGCTGAAGACGCACCTGACGCTGGACGCGCCGACGCTGGAAAACCCCAACATTCTCGTCCTGACCGACCGGATCGACCTCGACGATCAGATTTCCAAGACCTTCGTCGCCTGCGGCTTGCCCAACCCGAAACAGGCGTCGTCCGTGACCGAACTGCGCGACGCCGTGGCGCGGGCGGGGAACGGCCAGATTCTCCTGTCCACAATCTTCAAGTTCGCGGGCTCGAAGACGGCGATTCCGAACTCGGATAACTGGATCGTGCTGGTGGACGAATGTCACCGCACGCAGGAAAAAGACCTCGGCGCCTTCCTGTCGGCAACCCTGCCGGACGCCCGGTTCTTCGGCTTCACCGGCACGCCGATCAAGAGCACGGACAAGGACACCTACGCCCGCTTCAGCGTCGAGGGCGAGGGCTACCTCGACAAGTATGGGATCGACGACGCCGTGCGCGACGGCGCCACCGTTCCGATCCTCTACGAGGGCCGAAAGACGGACTGGTCGATCAACGAGGCCGAGATCGACATCCTGTTCGACCGCTGGTTCGTCGATATGGCCGACGAAAAACGCGAGGAACTGAAGAAAAAGGGCATCTCGTTGGCGACCTTGGCCAAGCACCCAGAGCGGGTCCGGCTGATCGCGTTGGACATCTGGGAGCACTTCAAGCAGGTCTGCCAGCCGGACGGCTTCAAGGCCCAGATCGTCGTCGTGGACCGCGAGGCCGTGGTGCTCTACCGCGCCGCGCTGGCGCGGGTGATCGCCGCCGATTTGGTCAAGAATGGCATGGACGCTGGCGGCGCCACGGCGAAGGCAGACGCCATGATCGCCTGCGTCTATTCAAAATCGCAGGAGGACAACAAGCCGTCGGAAGACCCCGATGTCGCCGCCGTGCGCGCCGAGCTTGAGGTCCACTACCTCGACGATGTGGCCGAGAAGGATGCCAAAAAACGGTTCAAGGCGTTCGGCGAGGAGCCGAGTTTCCTGATCGTCTGCGACAAGCTGCTGACCGGCTTCGATGCGCCCATCGAGGCGGTGATGTATCTCGACAAGCCGCTGAAGGAGCACGGGCTGCTTCAGGCCATCGCCCGCACCAACCGGACCTGTTCGGTGAAGCGGCCAGACGGCGCCGAGATAACCAAACCCCACGGTCGGATTGTGGACTACATCGGCGTCACCAATCACCTTGACGAGGCATTGGCCTCCTACCGCGCCGAGGATGTGCAGAACGCTCTGCGCGACATCGCCATTCTGCGAAGCGACCTGCGTGAGGCCCACGCGCGCTACGCCCGTCAGAAGCGGCTGCTCGGCCTCGACGGCATGGACGAGAAGGTAGCGGCCTATACGGTCGGCAGGCTGGTCACCGAGGGCCGTGAGGACGACTGGTTCGAGCTTCAGCGGCTCGCGCGCAACTTCGTGCGCGTCTATGGCGACCTGTCGCCCGATCCGGCGATCTTGGACTTCACCGCCGACGTGAAATGGGCGGCGGCGTTCCTACGGTTGGCGACGCAGGTGATCTCGAAGGACGAGAGCCTCGACTACCGCAGCTACAGCGGCAAGATCAGGGACATGCTCGAAGAGCACGTCCACGCCACCGGCCTGTCCACCACGATCCGGCTGCGCTCGATCACCGACCCGAACTTCGTCGATGACTTCAAGATCGAGGCGAAGACCGAGGAGGAGCTTCAGGAGGCGTTCGTCCGCAAATCCGCCGAGCTTCGCCGCGTCACCCGTGAGCTGGTGGACAAGAACCCCTCCCAATACGACCGTTTCTCCGAACGCGTGCTGGAAATCATCCGCCGCTTCGAGGAGGGCCAGATCGCCGCCGCCGAGGCCCTTCGGGAGTTTGAAGACCTGACCGGCGGCATCAACGCCGAACAAGGCGCCCACGCCGAACTGGGCATGGATGAGCGGGCGTTCTCGATCCTGCGGATCATGGAGACCTCGGCGCCGGACATGGACCATCCGACCTTGCAGGCGGCGGCCGTGGCCATCGGCGCCATCTACGCGGCGGCCCAGCAGAGCCAGCCGTCTTGGTTTTTCATGGACAGCTACAAGAAGGAACTGAGGCGGCAGGTCCGCCGCATCCTCGGCGAACACGGTGTGCCAGAGGCCAAGGCGATCCGCGACGAGATCGAGGACTATGCCGTCCACGCCTATGCGGCGCCGCACTGATGCCCAGCGTTCGCGTCGGCCAGACCGAGATCGCCTACGAACTTCGTCGAACTGCCACGGCGTCGGAGCGGCGGATCACGGTCACGCCGGGCTGCGTTGAGGTGCTCGCCCTGACGACCGACGACGACGCGGCCATTGAAGGCTTCCTCGACCGCAAGCGTCAGTGGTTGTTCGATACCGTGCGCGAGTTGGAGGAGGTCACCGCCAACCGCGCCGCCGTGCCCCGCTTCATGACCGGTTCGAAAATCCCCTTCCGTGGACGGATGTCGTCGCTCATCGTCCGCCGCCACGACGGCCCGCACATCGAGATCGCCCACAAGACCGGCTTCGTCGTTGACCTGCCATCGTGGGTCGCCGAAGAAGCCGCCGACGCCATCGTGGCCACCGAGATCAAGCTCTGGCTGAAGCGACGGGTCCGGCGCGACGTGCATGACATCGCCACCGCTTACGACAAACGGTTCGGCCTGAAGCCTCGGGGCATTCGCGTCGCCGAGTTCGTCACCGGCTGGGGTTCATGCGGCCCGAACGGCACCATCCACATCGACTGGCGGCTCGTTTTCGCGCCGAAGCGGGTGCTGGAATACGTCGTCGCCCACGAACTCGCCCACCTGACCCACAGGACGCACGGCGACGCATTCTGGGGATTCCTCGCGTCGATGTTGCCGGACTACGAGCGGCCGAAGGGATGGCTCGACACCCATCAGGGGGCGCTCAATGCAGCCTTCCTCGGAAGCGGTAGAAACTCGCGGTAGCTCAGTCCGAGCAGGCAAAGCGAACCAACTTCACTCAGTAATTTTCTTCGTGCAAAGACGTGAAGCCATTGCCTCAAGGGACCACGAACCATCGGCCGAGAGATTGTCCAATGCACCCATTCTCTGATCGGCTCCCAAGTTCCTCAGGCGTTCTGCTTCAGCAATGAATGCGGCAGCGAATGACACGGCCTCATGTGGTTCGCTTAGGCACCAGCTATGGTCTGGGTTTCCAAATCTCGAAACCGTCAACTCTTTACCAACTATAAAATGCCGTATCAAACGAACATCAGGTTTATTGTCGGATATCCATTGGATATGGTTATGCGATTGCCCAACTTCTTTCTTCGATAATTCGGAATTATCGAGTTTTCCGGTTTTTAATTCAAATGAAATGGCTTCGTTAGTAATCGTATCCATCCACAATACATCAGGTCCGGCTCCGGTCTCCTGATCTGGACGACTTGCATCAAGCCCGCAGAATGACCCCAGCGCTCTATATGCCTCTTCGCTACCCGATGTCGTGGAGGCCGGACCTGCCGCATGAGCCACGCGTTCTGATACCTTGTCTTTTTCCCGCCGGAAGATGCGCGAGCTTGTTTTCGATAGCGCCCACAAAGCGCCGACGCTCGATGAATTATAGTCTCCGGCACCGGTTAGGTCGTCTTCGGGATCAATGGGGAGGTCCATCTCTAACCGAAGGCGAGACTTTGCTGTCCGATAATGAGCGTGAGCGAGGTGTGGCCTGCCGTCCGCTTCCAGTGTTGCGCCAATCCAAAGATTGAGCCATCCGGCGAGTTTGGGGTCACTTGTCGCCACACCGTCGATCTGAGGCTCCAAATCGGAAATCGCGTCCCCAAAGCGATTTTGCCAGATCGCTTCGGCGAATTTCATCTCCAACAATGCCGATTCTCTTTGCGCTTCCTCGCTCTGGCGGCGTCGATCTTTATCTCGCTCATCAAGCGATTGGCCGTCTATGTAATTTCGATAATATTCAAGCCACCCCGGCTCCCGCTCGACGACTTGTTGGTAAAACTCGTCAAGCTTTCCAGTCTCATTGAGATCAAAATCCTCTTGAAGAACTTGTCCGAGTTTGACTTGTTTTTGAAGAAGGTCGGGTAAAAGCGCGAGATTTCGGTCCCTTTCGAGCCAATTTGTTAGCGATTTTCCTTGCAGGATAAAAACGCCGAAATCATTGCGCCCTCTAATTATTCTTCCAAATAGCTGAGTGACTCTTGTCGCAACCCTCGCCGACAAGAAGTTCTGCATCTCGAAGGCAGACCAGAGGTAGTTTTCGAGCAGAGACCCGCCCGACGGCAGGCCGGAAATGACCATCAGCCTGCATGTGGCATCGGGCAGATCAATCCCATCAAAACGACCCGCCAGAATGAAACCGCCGCGACTCGCCGCCTTGAATTCGCGGAGTTTTTCAGCAAATTCATCCCGCGTCGGAGGCACCGCAATCGGCCTCCACACTTCCGCGCTCGCACGAGATGGCGTTGCCACAAGTAGTTTTGTCGCCCGCGACTTCGCGTGCGCCCAGCTAATAAGACCGACGGAATCCTTTAAGCGACCTGCGCTAATGATCGTGCGCTCGCCGTTACCGGCGTCCACTTCTGGTTCAATGGTTAGACCGGGACGGCGCCCATATGCCCTGATGAATTCGCTTTCCGCCTTTAGGGTCGCAGAAAGATATACCCGCTTTACGTTAGAATCTCGGAGCGCCGGGATTGTCCTCGACGGGAGGAATGGCGGTGAGAGTTCGATATCCCACTTGCTCAGAATCACCGCGCAGGCATGAAATTTGGTTGCGAGAAGTTGGTATGGAAAGCCGATCTCTGCTCGACCGTCAGCTTGAAATTTCGTGTGGAGTTGAGCGAGCAACTCGCCAAGTTTCGCACCCGTGGAAGGTGGGCATAAAAAAGTTCCATGCCCCTGACCTTCGATAACAAATCGAAGCTGCTGACGATCACTTACTGATAGAAGCGAAACAATCAGAGACAATAATGGTTCGTGTATGTCCGGATGCTTAGTCTTGTTGATTGTAAGTGTATACTGGCTTCGAATTATTGGCTCGCCTACGTGAGCGTCGTCAAAAACCACTCCACCCGGATACAGATCACCCCGCAGCACCGTCCGCGCATTTACGAGCGTCTGATAGGAAGTGATAAGAAATCCCTTCCCGGTCTCAAACTGATCGTTACTGTATGTTCCACCAACACGCGTCGTGTAGTCTAAGGCTAATTTGGCGGCCTCACGCGCTGTTTGATCGACAAGATCATTGGTGGCGCAAAGATAAACGGGATTTTGAACGCCACCATTGAGCCATGACTGACAAATTAGCGTGCCGACGACGGATTTACCGGCCCCAGTGTTCAGGGAAATTAGGACATCGTTCTCGGTGCTTTCAAACCACCGCGTCAGAGCCGTAGCTTGGCCGCGCCAAACATCGTTGATTTGGTTCTCTAGCGCCGGGCGCCCTTGGAAAATCTGTATGGGATCAACCGGTCGAACGACCGGAGGTCGAGGCGGCCCGGCTTTGAAGTTGATAGCCATATCGACATCCGTTCTAAGCCGCGTTCAACCCGCGATGGTTGACCATGACATACGACGGTGACGGTTCAAGGCCACCCAAACCATGCCTCGATGGAGTCGGTCGTGTTAGCCTCCGGCTTGAAGTCGGAGCTTCGCGTCAAGGAACTTCGCATCGAAATACACCTGAAGCCGGGCGAACGGCGCCGCCGCGTCCACGTCCATGCCGGGCAACATCGCCGCCAAATCGTCAGACGCCCTAGATAGGGTGGTCCACCCGGCGGCTTCGCCTGCACCTGCCATCATCCGCAGAGCCTTCTCAGCCGCCATCGCAGAGTGGTGTTCTGGCGCCAGCAGGTGCGGCCGTTCTACAAACACGAGCCGCCGCGCCAGCCAGACAAGTCGGGGGTCTTCCAGATTGTCCGCGATCACCACCCGCTCTTCCCAAGAGGAGCGATGGAAGGCTTCCAGCTTGCGGGCGTCGGAATCGGACCAGAACCCATCGTAAATCTGACGCTCGACATGGGGCGACGGCGGGTAGGAAGCCTCGCCCGCATTGGCCGCCACGACGAGGCGTTCGACCAAGGCCCGGTCAGATCGCAGCAGTCTCGCCCGCCGAGCGAACTCAGCCGGGGCCACATCACCCAACATCTCTGCCGGGGCTTCGGCCAACGGACAGAGGCATGGCGCTGCGTTCTTCTTCACCTTCCGCAGCGGTCGCGGCGTTCGCGCCAACCGCGCCGCGAACTCGATGTCGCCAAGCCCGCGTAGTTCGTCGGGATCAATGGCGAGATCGTAGCAGTATGCGACGTTGGCGTTGTTCGTCCCGATGGGGGTGACGACGTATCGGCCTGTGGTGACAGGGTGGAACTCCAACAGCAGGAAGGCTTCCTCCCGGCGCAGGAAGTCCTCGACGGCGGCCTTGCTGGCGAACCACTGGAAACGCGCCCACAGGTCCGGGCACCGGTCGCGCACGATCCGGCAGAGGTGGATCAGGGCCTCGACATCGGCGAGAGCGTCGTGGGCGTTTGCGTGGTTGAACCCGTTAGCAGGCGCCAGCCGGTCGAGTTTGAAGCTGGGGCCGCCCTTGTCGCTGACGGCAGGCGTGATCGCGTCGGGATGTAGGACGGTGGCGGCGCGGATCAGGTGCAGGGCGTCGGCGCGGCGACTGCCGCCGGTGTTCGTGAGATAGGGCGGATGGAGGTTCTGGTAGAACGCCTGCCTCAAAAACTCCTCATCGAATTTCAGGGAGTTGTAGCCGACGAACATGGCCGGACATTCACGAGCCAACGTCCTGCGGATTTCGCAGACCATCTCGTAGTGGGAAGGATGAGCGTCATTGAGAAGGTCGTCGATAGTCAGGCCCGTGATGCGCAAGGCGTGGGGCGACGGCACGATGTATGGGAGGAGGCGCGACCGGATTTCGAACCGGCCGACTTCGTTCAGGTCCACGTCCGTCTTGATCGCGGCGAACTGAAGGATTTGATCGAACGCGGAGTTCGTGCCCGTGGTCTCGGTGTCGTAAAATATGAAGCTCACCGGCCCGCCCTATTCCGCAGCGTGGAAATGGGCCGACTGGCCAGACATTTCCAGCGCACCGCGCCCGCCGGGGATCGAGCGGAACAGGGTCGAGGGGGCGCAGCCGATCTGGCGGGCAATCTCGGCCATGGACAGTTGGTGATCGGCCATCAAGGCGCGGGCAACCTTGAGCTTGGTTTCGTCCAGCGAGCGAGGGCGTCCCCCAAGACGCCCACGGGCGATGGCGGCTTTCCGACCGGCCTCGCAAGCGACGCGCTTTTGTTCCAACTCGTATTGGCTGAGCGCCGCGAGCATGTGAACGGCGAGGCGGCCGGACGGCGTGGTCCCGTCGATGTGCTCGCCCAGCGAAACCAACGCGACTTCCTTGCGGGTAAGTTGGTCAACGACATCGAGGGTATGCCGGATATTGCGTCCAAGCCGGTCGAGGCGGACGACGACTACGGCATCACCGGCGCGCGCGAACTCGACCATCTTGGTCAGTTCCTCCCGGTCGTTCCGGCTACCACTGGCGGTCTCTTGGAAGATGCGCTCGCATCCCGCATGTTCGAGAGCGTCGATCTGGGACTGATGGTTCTGTCCGGCTGCGCTACAACGTGAGTAACCGATCTTCATAAGTGTCCGAAAACCTATCACTGCTCCGTCAATTGCGACGTTAGAATATAGGGTACGGTAATAAGACGATTTGTCATCTAAAATTGATCAGACTCAGATCAATGGAACGTCGAATTGCGCGACTATGAAAAGGTATACCTTTAGAGACGGGTGGGAATTGCTCCACGCACCGCCCCCACGACATGTTATTTCAGTAGTTTATTAACCGCTTTGCATAGCACTTCGAAACGATCCATCGTCTCTGTGCTAATATCGAAGGTCAGTTCCTTGAGATTCTCTGTGAAATACCGCGCGGGACGATAGTGTCCGAAAGACCCCGTTTTCATTGGGTGCGCCAGCAGGTATTGCTCGATGGTCTTGAGCACCCTCGGCACCTTGTCATTGAGGTCACCTATCGAAATCTCACTCGATAGAGCCGCAGCATATTCGAGATTTACGAGATTGAGGTAGAATGCTCGGTCAAACATATCTTCGACATCAGCCTCGGCCCCACCCGTGAACGCGGCATAGGTTAGGACGCTCTTCTTAGCGAGAAGCTTCTTCTTGTAGATTGCCTCAACCGACTCTGCGTCACGTTGCTGGAAATCCATGAGCACGGCGACGTTCATGCCGCGTTGCGGGGCAAGCAGGGCCACGAACGTCGGAACCTTGCCACTTCCACCGACCGGTGTGATCACCCATTTCGTGCTCAGGCCCTCCTTCCCAGCGCGCTCCAAAACGTCGCTCATTGCCCGTAAATAGAGAAGGTCCGCCGCGCCCTCGACGACAAGCGTATTGGGCGCAACGAAGAGCGACTGATGTATGTCGTAGCCAAGCGCGCCTTGGAGCGGAAACAGACTGTCGTCCGATCCGTCAAATACATTCGACAGCACCTTCGTGCCGTCCTCATCCTGTGGAAGCTGCTGGTCTGAGTCTATGCCCGCATCCTGAACGATCCTCACTCGATCAAAGTGTGTCGGATCGACCATGAACGGTGAGTGGGTGGTATAGATCACCTGATGGTGGGGCTTCAGTTCTACCTCGATATAGCGAAGCAGGTCCGCCTGCGCCCGGCCATGAAGGGAAAGGCCCGGCTCGTCCAACAAGAGGATGACGTTGTCGCCTCCGCGCTTCACGTCTTCATACCAAGCCAAGAATGAAAAGAACCAGATGAAGCCCTTGGATCGCGACCCGAGTTCGGTATCGGCCCAGTGAACTTGGTCATAGACTCTGCCCCAGATATTCTGGCCCTGACGCATATGTTCTGGGTCTTGGGGCTTCCCCTCTCGAACGTCGATTTTGAGTTGAAGGTGCTTGTTCTGGGACCAGTATTTTAGAACCTGCTTGCTGAGATGGTTGCTGGCCCCCTGAAGCTTATTGACAAGCTCAACCGTTCTCTGGGTGTTCGTTAGGTCTTCAAGCTTAATTCGCGCGAGATTTATCAACCCTATTAGGGGATGATCCTGCGGCTTTAGTGTATTTGAGTCTCGTCTGGCGATGAGGGCTTGAATGTTCTCATGCCCCGTCATTTGGTAATACTCGTCGAAATATAAGAACTTCGGAACCCGTGAGTCGAGTAGCTGACTGAATGCATAGCTGCGGGGGCCGTTCGCGCCAATCTGCTCCGTGAGCGTGCGCAAGCGCAGCACTTCTGCGGAGGCTTCAGCGGCAGTCAGAATGCCGGTGAATTCGGGCCAACTGGTTGCGGCATGGAGTTGGGCCTTCAGTGGCTCGACGAGTTCAGCCCCATCAATCAGGTGTCGCCGCGCGGCCACCTCATCGAGGTCGATGGAGAAGGTGCGATTATTCGCATACCCCTTGCTGATCGTCAGTTCGTGGGATCGCAACACGCCTGCACCGAACACGGCCTCGACGGCTTTGACTTCGGCGTCCTCCAAGCCAAATGTCGCCGCGACCACCACAGCGGGCTTTCGTTTCCCGGTCTCCACGTCGTGCTGGTAGTCCCCAACCTCTCGGCGCGGGTAGTCGAGGTCTACGTCGAATTTCGCCTTCTCAGGTTCAATCGGATTGATGCGGCTGAGGGCGTGGAGCAGCGAGGTTTTGCCCGCCTCGTTCTTCCCGACAAGGCAAGTGACTTCGCCGACCTCGATTGGGCCTGAATCCCAAACGCTGCGATATTCGTGCACCCGATAGGTCTGAAGCTTCATTTCGCGCCCGCCGAATCCCATAAAGGGGAGGAGCTTAGCAAAGCTCGCTATGGTTGGGATATGTTTTTGTTTTGTTCTCGGGCTAGGTCCTGACCGGAATGTCACGCGCCGGAGGAGGATCGGTAGTGACGGGTTTTGAATTAGTGGATTGATCAAAGATGGGACTGACCTGACCGCTTCCGATCTCAGCTGACGTTCGTTTAGGATAGACGCGCTAGGTGCGCAGGAAGGTCGACCCAGTTGGCGCGTCCATGAGACGTGGCTTCAACGCTGGGATCGGGGAGCGGCGGATCGACAAACGCACCGGCCGCAACACCAGTCTGGCCGGGCATAAACGCCGACTTCCAGAAGAGCGTCGTTCCGCATCGGATGCAAAACGATCTCTCCTGTTCATTCCTGATCCGATGTTGAGAGAACTCACCCTGTTTCGCGATAACCTGCGTGTCTGGAAAGTAAGCTTGCCATCCGAATGCCGAACCGGTGCGGCGCTTGCAATTATCGCAGTGGCAGACACCATTGAGTGTTGGGTCGCCCATGACCTCAATTGAACTTGAACCGCAGCAACAGACCGCCTTGCGCACCATCGAGTAATCCCTCAGTCCGAAGGCCGCGACACTCCAGCAGATCACGTCCGCCGTCCACCCATCTGCGACAAAACCGATGTCTGGTTGCGTAGGCGGCTAGGAGCCGCAAAAGATTTCTGTCCCGTTCGATCGAGCCGGGCACCCATCACTGACTAACTTCCAGATTCAAAACCCGTCACCACCGGAGGATCAGTCAGAATGACTCGTGCGACGGCATGCGGTAGATTTCCCCTCATGTCCGTCCGCTACGACATGCGGCGCGACGATGAGGGCTGGACGGTCTTCGATGTCTGGACCGGCTGGCCCGCACTCGTCAAAGGCGCCGAACAGACCGGCCTCGACATCGAGTTGGCCGACGATCTCGTTGACCTGCTCAACACCCTGAATGAGCGTCGGCAGGCGTTGCCCTAACTCGCCTGATTGGGCGCAGTTCGCACTTTGCATGACCACCGGCACGACCATCCGTCGCGGTGCGCGAGGCATTGCCCCCATTGGTGTTCTGTTGCTATCGCCGATGGACAAGGCTGAGCCATCCGGCATCCGACATGTGGAGATGAACCAAGTTGCCAGTTCAAGACCATTCGCCCAACAAGCTCGACGTTGCACTGGGATTGAGAATCCGCCAACGCCGGAACGCGTTAGGCGTGTCTCAAACCGTTTTGGCCGATGCGGTGGGGCTGACGTTCCAACAGATTCAGAAATACGAACGGGGTTTCAATCGAGTCAGCTTCTCCCGACTTGTCGATATCGCCCACGCGCTGGATTGTCGGGTGATCGATCTGATTGGCGACTTGGATGATGGGGCTATCGCGAGCCCACTGTTCGGACAGGACACCGGACATTTGCGAGAGGCTGGGGCGCCAGAACTGCTGAAAGCCTTTGCGTCGGTGACACCGGCGCTCCGGCGCGTCATCCTCAAACTGGTGGTCGAGATCGCCAAAGATCAGCAAACGGGCGGCATTGATGGCCGTGATCGTTCTGAATAGCGTGAGCGACTCCACCAAGGTCGCCGATGTTGAACAGATCGGTCTCGACATCGAGGAACCGACGATCTCGTTGACCTGCTCAACCTGATGAGCGAACGGCGGCGGGCGCTGCCGTAGACGTGGGCACGCAATCGCGCATTCACCGAACCGAGAGTGTTGGTTAGTGGTGGGCGAACATCAGCGCAGTGGCGCCGAGGCCGACAATCACCATGGCGACCGCGAGCACGGGCAACCACGGCATTCGTGACCGTCGCAGGCGGCTGGCGCGGCTCGGGCGGGATGTTTCAACGATCATCGTCGCTCACCCTCGCATGGCGCACGACCTCGGTCACGGGTAACGGCCTTGCTCTGACAGATTGTCGCGTGCGCCGGACACGGCCGAAATTGGAGCGCGGCAATGTCGGCGACCACGAAATGACCTTGGTTCGGTCTTGCGCCCGCCTGCTTAGGTTCCCAGATTGATGGTGTCGAATGGCTGGAAGTGCTCAGGTTTCAATTCCTGAATCCCCCCTCAGCCCATTGGGATCAGAGCCCCAGCCGTTTGGCAAATGAGACAAGTTGGCCCGTGCGGTTGCCCCCCTCCCGCGCGGGCCATTCTTTTGCCCGCTCGTTCCGCGCCGGAACCGGCAATGGCCAAGCCCCAGAAGGTTTCAGGCGCCGAAGTCGATCAGCCTACAATCATACGGATCGAGGATCGTGGCGAACGGTCCAGTTCGCTCCCCGCCCGACCGGAAGAAAGGCACAGCGGCGGCGGCGCACTTAGCTCGCACGCCCGCCTCGACATCATCGCCAACCATATCGTTCCGGAGACCATAGGAGCCTCCGTAGACCCACGAGCCGTCGCTGAGGGCGATGAACTCGATGATCGCCACGCCGTCCTTGTAGATGGCGTGCGCCGTTCGCCCGCGCAGGGCGCTGACGATCCGCTTATTCGTCCCGAGGCAGTTTCGGAAGCGGCGAGAGGTGACGATCATTTCTTGGATCGTTCGGATCGGGGTCACGTCGGCATCCGCAGGCAGCGGCTGGCCGAGTTCACGATCTGCCCGACGGACAAATCGGGCGACCAATTCAGGCAGGGTCGTCTGCGAGCCCATGTGGGCCAGCGCGCCGACGATGCGCTCATCTGTGGCGGCGGAATTGACCGTCTGGGCGAACGCCACGGCTTCGACGAATGCCCGAGCATCGCTGACGGATTCCAAGCGCGAGAGCACCTGCGGGTGGATCAGCCAAGGCGGCAGCTTGTCGATGATCAACAGCGTCTTGTCGTGAATGGCGCCGACGTGGCGCAGGCCGTCGGCGACGTGGCGCTGCTCCGGGCGCATGAAAACGTCGATCAGGCGCAGATACGCCAACGAGAGTTTGAGAGGCGATAGGCCAACGCGTTCCAGCGCGCCGAGGAGACCATCGGGGACATGATCACCGGTAGCCAGCGCGATCACCTCGCGGGCGCGGCCGTCCCGGAGCACTTCCGCCTTGGCGACAGCGGCGGCGTGATCGTCGTCTTCAGCGGTGATCTGCCGGTGCCGTTCGGCGACGACCTCGGTGGCGATAGTCGCGAAGACCGCCTGACGGCGCATCGGCCCGGAGCACAACAGACGGCGGATCACGCCGGGTGCATTCGTATCGTGCTCAATGAGGCGCCCAGTGGCAAACCCCAAAAGACCATCGCGTTGCGTCAGCGTCAGGCTCGGACCTCATGTGCAGCCACAGTTGAGATACTGGGATGCCACGGAAGTCGAATCCGTCAACCAAATGAGCATGCGCGGTTCCATGGAGCGTGCGGCGAACATCATGTGATTAGAGCTAAGCTGGCCGCGAATCTGCTGCGGCGCTGCTCGGCGCATTGAGGGTGAAGGAAAAGCATGGCCGGAAAACCATTCCTGTCGCCGGGCGAGGTGTTAGCCGCAGATCAGAAGCTCGCAGCAGAGGGCGTTTCCGTGGTCGAGCGGCCAAACAAGGCCATGTTGGAGTGGCTACGGACGCCGCCATTCTACAATGGGCCGATTGACCTTCCGTCGATAGGCCGCTGGTTTGATGATGCTTGGAAGGGACTTCACCCCAGCGTCCAATTCACTGATCGGCCATTCATGTTTTTGGCGGTCTCGGCGCTGGGGGTGAGCTACCGCTGCGATCCGCCAATCGTATTTGGAAGTCTCAGCATCAATCCAATGAGCCTCATTCGGATGACGAATGAGGAGAGCCACCGCATCTTTCACCAAGCGCCATTGGACTGGTGGGAGCTTCATAATCAGGCGGTGGATTGCATGGACCTCTGGCTAAACCGGATGGAATTTCAGGGCGGTGCGACAGCGTTCAAGCGACTGAGCGTGGCAGTCGGCCAACTTGAAGCGTCGGCCCGGCAACTGGTGGCAAGTTCCCTCGACCCTTCCTTGGCGCAGGGCGTCGCCATGATTGCAGAGATGAGCCTGAAGGCCGTCCTATCAAAGTTAGGGTTGACGGACGACGAACTGGTTTCGCTCAGCCACCACCTTGGCAAAGCCGTGAAGCGTCTCGCTGAGTTGTCGCCACACCCGGCCAATGACGAACTCGTGCATGTGGTGGCCAGCTTGCCGAAATATGCCACCGTCCGCTACGACCCGCCCGACTGGAAGATCGCTGACGCTCAGGACCATTTCCGGCGTGCGCTGTTCGTCGCGAGCGAAGCCATGCGCCGCGTTGGCCGTTACCAAACAGCGGACCAAGTTCGACAAGACTCGACTGTTCCCAAGCGAAGGTGGTGATCGCGGCTTCCCGCCGCCAACCGGTGCGCTCTGACTAAATACCGGGTCATGAACGTCGATCAGATTTACGACCACCTCGCCCGGCGCGGCCTTTCCGATTCCTACCGGGGGATGTGTCGGGAATATCTCGGAACCGCCGAGAATTATGCCTGCTGCCTTGGACCCGAGGGTGTCCCGTCGCCGCGCGTCCTCATTTTTCTGTTCAGGCGGCTGTGGGCCGAACGCCACCTGCTGTTGGCAATCGAAGTCGCCTTTTCGATCCTGTGGGGCGTGGCCGTCTAATGACCCGGTGGACTGACGCGATCTACGATTTTCCCGATGACGGGGACGCCAGCTTGACGGCGCTGCTGTCTGTGCTGGCCGAGCGTCACCGACTGCGTTTGACCGGCGTGCCGTTCGGCGGCTTCCGGCTGCGGCTTTCATCTCACGGCACCCAAGTCATGCTGCTACTGGCGGTCAGCGGCCTCGGTCACCCGGTGAGCCACTGCGTCCTGAACGATGGCGAGCTATTCGTTCCCCATGCTCATCGAGCAGCAACGGCAGCAGCCCTCATCGATCATTGTTCGGGACCGGCGATGTGGTCGGAACTGCAATGCGTCAGCGGCCATCCTGACGCGATCCGCGCCTTCGACCGGTTTTGGATTCGGGACGTTTTGCCGAGGCTTTGACGGCGCTTGGAAGAGGCTTCCCGCTGCTACACCTCTCTGCTACACAATCCCCGTTAATCAATCTCAGGTGCGATTACGCGACTGATTTCATTTGGGTTTTTATGGGGACCACAAGTCCTAGTCCCCCAGCCAGCCTTCGCACGCGAAGCCAGCAAAGGATGTCCGCCATAGCTTTAGCGACGGCGGACTGATGACACGGCAAGCCTGTTACTCCGCATACCCCTATAATCTCTCGGCTGTTTCCGCCTCCCGCACCGACTCATAACGGCGCCAAGGCGCGGCGCCTTCGGCTCGCGCGACAAACGGGAGACGGCCATGGGCGCGTCATCATCACTCACCGGCAGACGCGTGGTCGTCATCGGCGGCTCGACCGGGGTTGGCTTCGCGGTGACCGAAGCCGCCAAGGCCGAAGGCGCGAGCGTTGTGATCGGCTCCAGCCAGGCGGACAAGGTCGAGGCGGCTGTCAAAAAGCTAGGCGTTGGCGCTTCGGGGCTTGTCGTCGACGCAGGCGACGAGGCCAATGTCGCGGCCTTCTTCGAGAAGATCGGCCCGTTCGATCATCTGGTCTTCACGGCGGGGGACTGGGGCGGAAGCTTCTTCGCGCCGGTGCGCGACGTGAGCATCGCCGAGATGCAGGCGGGCCTGACGGTGCGGTTCTGGGGCGCGCTGGCGGCCGTCAAGCACGGCTGCCGGACCATCGCCCCGAACGGCTCCATCACCCTGACCGGCGGCATGCTGGCGCACCGGCCCCTGAAGGGGGCGCCGATGGTGACGGCGGTTGCCGGGGCGATCGAGCATCTGACCGTGGGTTTGTCGCTGGATCTGGCGCCGGTCCGCGTCAACGCGGTCTGCCTGGGCATGATCGGCACCGACCGGACGATGACCATGCCCGAGGCCATGCTGAGGGCCTATACTGACCGACTGCCCATACCCC
>Ga0302310_10000302_pt1 | contig 47980 bp, 48 predicted proteins | sample III_Palsa_N1_2_FD_200451 | JGI IMG/M metagenome (GOLD analysis project Ga0302310, IMG submission 200451) | Peat permafrost microbial communities from Stordalen Mire near Abisko, Sweden - III_Palsa_N1_2 | ecosystem: Environmental > Terrestrial > Soil > Palsa > Peat permafrost | place: Sweden...
GGGGTGCCGGAGGACAAAGTGAAAGTCCAGGTGGAAAAGGGTTTCGTGACCTTATCCGGCGAAGTCGAATGGGGCTATCAAAGCAAGCTCGCGGATCGTCTAGCAAGCCATGCACGCGGCGTGGTGAGGGTACTGAATCAAATCAAAGTGCGAGCCACCGTAGGCGCCGTCGATATCGGTAAAGAAATCGATCAGGCATTGGCGCGTCATGTCGAACGGGAAGCCAAGCGTATCAAGGTCACTGTCGTTGGTGGCACCGTGACCCTATCGGGTACGGTAGATTCGCTCGTTGAGAAAAGTGTGGTGCGCGGCGCTGCGTGGTCGGCGCCCGGCGTCTATGCGGTGATCGACGACCTGACGGTCGAGTAAGGGAAGCGCGGCGTTCGGTCAAGCTGAATCTTGCTTGCGAAGGCGCTGGCCGCAGAGGTCAAGGTTCCGTTCTTTCCGATCAGTAGATCTGCTTTCGTGGAAAGGGTCCTTGGGGCGGCGCGCAGACTCTGTGCGCGATCTGTTCCGGCAGGCACGACGCAACACTTTGTATCTCGTCTTTATCGACGAGATACGCGCGCTGGCTAGCATTGCCGTCGCGCGGGCTCGTCTCGACCGGATTCTCAACGGAGGTATTCCAATGTCTGACCTAAATTCCATAGGTGTCGCCGCGTTGCGACAGATGCGGGCGCGCGCCGTTGCAGATCCGCGCGCCGACGTCACGCACCCACTGTTGCCCGACCAGTCGCTGTCCGATACTTTCGCTGCGCTCGCTGGACCGATAATCGATGATGCCAAGTTTTACGCCCGCGCTATTGATGCACATGAAAGCCCAACGCCCGAAGCACTGCATCATTTGCGGGTATCGCTGCGGCGCTTACGTGCTCTATGGTGGGCTTATCAACCGTTGCTCGATAAACGTCAATGCCGGATTGAGCGTGATAAATTCAAGCAATTGGCGGACGCGGCCGGCGAAACGAGAAATTGGGATGTTTTGCGCGAACTTGTTCCAATCAGCACGGCGAGGCGTTCGCACCGTTTATCGCTAACCCATGCGGTCGACGGACAACGTGCTATTGCCGCGCAGGCAAGCCGCGAAGCGATCGCCAGGGCCGACATCGAAGGATTGCTGAACCGTACTCTGAGCAGCACCCAAGCGCGGCTAAGCGCGCAGGAACACCTGCCCGCTATGGCGCAGTATGCGCAAAAGCGGGTATCGCTCGCCGCGAGCAACTTAAGCAAGGCAGGGCGGCGCGCAAGCCGGGGCGCGAAGACCGATTACCCATCGCTACACAAGGTTCGTATATCCGCGAAGAAACTTCGATACCTAACCGAGCTTTTTTCGCCGATTCTCAGTGAGCCTCATCAAATCTCGCTCAAGCGCCTAAGCGGTCTTCAGGAAGTGCTTGGTAAGCTCAACGACATCGTCGTGAGCGAGGTACTCGTGGCGCGACATTCGGTGGGATTAGGCTCAGGAAAACGGGTTCTCAAGATCATGCAGGGATTGAAGAAAAAGAAGAAACTAAAAATGCGAAAGGCGAGGGTAGCTCTTCGTGAGACGCTGAAGGCATTGCGTCGACTCGCTACCGGTATTGAATCGCGATAGAGCGTTCAATGCGACATGAGCAATGGAACCGCCATCGATTGGAGTATGGTGCGGGTCGTGCTTCCGACCACCAGTTCCTGCCAGCGAGAATGAGCATATGCGCCCATCACGACAAGATCGGCTCCCATATCCAGCGCGTGCGACAGCAGAGTATCGCCGACGGAAACGTCTTCATCGGCTTCTATCTCGACGGCTCTGACTTCGATTCCGTGCCGCGCGATGACTACGGCAATATCGGGCCTAAGATGACCGTTGCCGGCCGATTGATCCTTCATCGGCTTTATCGTGACGACAGTGGTGTTTTTCGCTTTACGCATGAAAGGCAGTGCATCGTGCACCGCGCGTGCAGCTTCGCGGCTACTGTCCCACGCGACCATCACGTGCGTGGCGACGGACGGGGTCAAGTCGACATGGGGCATAAGCAAAACCGGGCACCCTGCCGACATGATCAGGTTTTCCTGAAAATTATTTGCAATATAAGAGTCCGGATCTTCAACATCCTCTTGACCCGCAATGATCAAGTCAGCGTAGCGGCCCATGCGTGGAACGGCAAGATTTGCGGATTCGTCGGCGACGAGCCAACTGCCCGATACCTCGCAGCGCTGCAGCTCCGTGCGGAAGAGCTGCTCTAGCGACGCGCGACGTTGAATCCGCCGATTTTTCCGATCGGAATGATATTGTCCGGCAGCAACCGTCTGTGCAGACGATTTCGGGTCAGGGCTGTCGATCGAGAATACGCCGGTGAGATGCGCGCCGAATTGTCCTGCCATGCTCACGGCAACTGCGAGGCGCCGATGGGTGCGTTCGCCGGTATCGAGGTGAACGATAATGCTTTTGTAGCTCATCGCTGCAGCTCCGAGAGGAAAGTGACAAGGGCACGAATACGTAATCCAGAGTCTACGAGACTGCGTCGTGCACAAGCTGATATGGATCAAACGAGCCTGCTGGTTTTGCGCCCCATGGTACGTCGCATCCCGTTGATTGACTAATGACAATGAATCCATTCGAGATACTGATCAAAATTATTGGCGGGGGGGACAATGAGAAAATGACAGGAAAATAACGGGTAGCGCTCGATAGCGCTCGACAACAGCGGATCGCCCCACTAATGCAACTCACCGTCGCCCAGGTCTAAGGGATATAAAACCATGACAGATGCGCCCAGCCAAAATCCGCCAGCGGTCTGTCCGCTTTTGCTGGCCAAGGCTATGGCGGCTCTACCGTGCGCGGCGTTCGTCACCGACAAAAAAGGCGTCATTGTGTGAGCGAACGCCGGTTTGAGCACATTGACCCTCTATACCATCGACGAACTGGTGGGGCGCCCAGCCGCCATATTCCGGTCCGCCGAACAGGATTCGGCCTTCTATGAAAAATTGTGGCTGACGATACTGTCCGGCGACGACTGGCGTGGGCGGGTAGCGAACTGCCGCAAAGACGGCGTTCTTTACTATGCTGACGAAATCATCGCGCCGATATTTGACGAGTCCGGCGACATCACGAATTTTGCCGTCTGGCAGATCGACATGACTGCGCCGCAGCGGTCACAGTTCGAACAACAGTGGCTGGTCTATCACGACTCGCTAACCCGCTTGCCCAACCGGCCCTGCTTTATTGAGCAGTTAAGCCAGGCTGTATTGAATGGCGCGAAACAGGACGGGCATTCATGTTGATGTTCGTGGACCTGGATCGTTTCAAGTCGGTAAACGATCGTTATGGCCACCACGTTGGAGATCTGCTGCTGATCGCGGTGGCCAGCCGGATGCGCGCAGCGATGCGGAGTACCGATCTTGTCGCGCGGCTGGGACGCGATGAATTTACCGTGATAGCCAGGCACCTGGTGAATCCAGATCAAGGCTTGGAAGTCGGCGAGAAGTTGATAGCGTCGCTAAGTCGACCATTTCATTTAGCCAACCATACGATACTAATCGGTGCCAGCATCGGAGTTGTCGCGTGTCCTGCGGACGGTATGGATGCTGCGGTGCTACTTCAGCACGCCGATGCCGCTATGTACAGCGCAAAGTCCGCGGGTGGAATCGCGTGTGTATGTCAAGCGACTTGACCTTGCAGCAATAATCGAAGGGGTAGGGGACGGCTTGATCATTGACCGAACCATCGGATCCGACTGGTCCGGTGCTACGACGAATCCGCCAAGCACCAGCGTGTTGATTTCCATTAGTGGCCGTGACCTGGATCAAATGTTGATCCCATAGCCAGGTTCATGATTGATTATCCGTAGCGAGGGCACGGATTTTTATCGTCAACCAGGAGCTGCGATGTTTCCAGAATACCGTGAACTGATTTCCAAGTTGAAAAGCCAAGACGGACACTTTGCCAGACTGTTCGATAAGCACAACGACATCGATCAAAAAATCAAGAATATCGAGACAGGCATTGAGTCTGCCGCCGAAGAGGAAATCGAGAACCTAAAAAAGGAAAAGCTTAGGCTCAAGGATGAGCTTTACGCGATTCTTAAGAAGTTCTCTGGCTAACTCGCCGTCCCATGGAGTCGACGACACGAATTTGACGCAGAGGATTCGATGTGTCGGTCGGGAGCGACCGAGACGCGAGTCTTAGAAACGAGGAAATGACATGAAGCACTTGATTGTCGTAGCACACCCGGCCGAAGACAGCTTTACGATGGGGTTGACTCGCACCTACGCCACTGAATTGGAACAGCTCGGGCATAGTCAGCAAACCCTCGATCTCTATCGGATGGAGTTCAACCCGATTCTGAGCGAAGCAGAACTGATACCAGCCAGCGCCGCTCATCCGGCCAGTGCCGACGTCGCACGAGCACAGGACGAGATTCGTGCGGCGGATGCGCTTACGGTTATCTATCCGCTCTGGTGGATGTCGATGCCTGCGATGATGAAAGGGTATATCGACCGCGTATTCGCGCGCGGGTTTGCTTACGAATCCGATCGCGGCGTCGTGCACGGCTTGCTGTCGGGCAAGCAGGCGGTTCTGATTACCGTCTCAGGAGCACCGATGTCGCAGTTGATTAAGAGCGGTCGGTGGGGCGCCGCGCAAGTGCTGCAGGATAGCCATATCATTGGCTCGGCCGGGTTCGATCTGCTCGAGCATTTGCATTTCGACGAGGTCGCGCCGCACTTACCAGAGGTCACGGGAGAGGAGCATATGGCTCGGGTCCGAGCTTGCGCGCGTGGGCATTTTGGCGCCGCCTCGCCCGACGGCGTAGGCTAGGTTGGCATCAAACGTGCCCGATCAGCAGCAATAGTAAAGATTTCTCAGCATCATTCACGGGTGCCCCCGAAGAAGCGCGGTCACGACCATGGGCAAAGCAGTATGCGTTTTAACCGGCTCCGCTCCCGGTTCGAGCCGCCGCATCCCGTCGTTCGAACGCTGTCTGGCACATCACGCAGCGTGTCGCGTACGGCGCCGCAGCCAGCCGATCGAAGCTGAGCAACGTACCGCATTCGACGCATTCGCCGTAGCGATCTTGACTGATGCGCGCCAATGCCTGCTCGATTTGCTGCAACTCCTGCCGGTCATGCAGCGCAAGTGTGCTGCGTACGTCGTCGTAAGCCTCGCGCACCGAAGTCTCGTCGCGATGCGTTTCCGGTCCGCGTGTTTGCGGCAATAGCGTGCCCGAGAGGTCGCCATATACGCCGCGCAGCGTCGCGAGTAATTCACCGTGGCGTTTGTCGAGCGTGCGTTCTAGTTGTGCGAGTTGTGCTGCTGTCAGGGTGGTCATACGAATTTCCCCAGTGGGTTGATAGGGGTCCAATAAAACGATCATCCGCTTGGTCGGCCCATTACGATTTGATGCACATCAATCACACCTGCTCTTGCGACGACGGCAGACCCACGGTCTGCGCCAGGATGGGTACCTCGTCTTCATTCAGACCGAGTGTTTCGGCGAGATTGCGATGATTTAGCCAGCCGCGTACAACGGTGGCCAGCCCGGCGGAGGCGCAATACAGATACACATTTTGTGCGATCGCACCGGCAGAGGTTGCTGAAAACAGGGTCCGTTGCTCCTTGGGCATTTCGAGCAGCCGGTTGTAGTTGACCACATACACCAAATCGAGCGGCGCAAGCGCCACAAAATCCTGGTAGCCGGTAGCGTTGCGCGCATCGACCGGGCGTTTGAGAACCAGCAGATGCTGGCCAGCGTCGTAACGATATACCCCGTGTGGCAGCGCCGCGTATAGGTCGATCTCGTTGACCTTGTGGGCCGACGGCGCGGTGCGGCCATCGCCGGTGCGTCGATTGACGCCGGCGGCGGCCCATAGCAATTCGCTGAGCTGGCGGTTGGAGAGTGGGGTAGCGGCGAATTCGCGCGTACTGCGCCGCCGAGCCAATGCGATCATCAACGGTACGCCGGAGTCGAGATCGGGCTCGCACAACTCGATTGTCAATGGTGCGCCGCCAATCACCGGCGGCGGCAAAAGATCGGCTATCGGCTCGTACTGCAGCATTTCGATTTCAGACATGACCTGCTCCTCATTCTCTCTCGCAAAGGCGAGGCGGTAATTCAGAATACGGTTTAGCCGCCGGCGGCAAGTTGATCCTTATCAAATCGATTGCAATGGGCGACCCTGGACGTCAGGCAATCGCGCTTGTGTTGCCGGCGCGCCGGCTTTTTCCTTGACTTCGTCGAGCGTCACGGCGCGTGCAGGCTCGACCAGCTTGAGCTGGATGCTGCGCAATGCATCGGCATGGGCCGGGCGACGCTGTACAAGAAGATTGCCGCTCTGGGCATCGAAATCTGAAGCAAAGCTCGCGGTCCCGCGCGTTCGACAGGAACCCGCATATACAGGTGCGTTCAGCAAATCCGTGGCATCGGTTCGCCGCTCAACCAGTCCACAACGCGCTTTCCACCAACTCGGGTGTCCATCTGGATAAATCGGTTCGAGTCTTCTGTGACGCGGCCGATGCACGCAGCCGCTTGGCCCAGCGGGTGAGCGCGCATCGCCGCCAGCACAGCGGGTGCCGCCGCGGGAGCGACGACGGCCACCAGTTTGCCCTCATTGGCGATGTATAGCGGATCCAGACCCAGCAGTTCGCATGCAGCATCGACCTGCGGCAATATCGGGATGGCGGATTCCTGCAACATCATGCCTACGTTGGACTGTCTGGCGATCTCGTTGAGTGTGGTTGCCAGCCCGCCGCGCGTGGGGTCACGCAGCACGTGTATTGTTCCAGCAGGGACTGCAGCCAACATCGCGGCGACCAGCGTATGCAGAGCTGCCGTATCGGATCGGATCGTGGTCTCGAACTCCAGCGACGCACGTAGCGACAGCACGGCGACGCCGTGCTCGCCGATCGTTCCCGACAGCAACACGGCATCGCCCGACTGAGCATAAGCACCGCCAATAACCCGCCCCTCGGGCACCGCACCGACCCCGGTTGTGCTGATGAACACGCCGTCGCCCTTGCCTTGCTCGACGACCTTGGTATCCCCCGTGACAATCGGCACGCCCGCATCGAGCGCGGCGGCGGCCATCGACGCCGCGATGCGTTTCAGGTCAGACAACAACAAGCCCTCTTCGAGGATGAAGCTCGCACTCAAATAGAGCGGTATCGCGCCCAGCATCGCTACGTCGTTAATCGTACCGTGCACGGCAAGGCAGCCAATGTCGCCGCCCGGAAAGAACAACGGCGAGATGACATGCGCATCGGTGGCCATGACCAGGTGCTGGCCGACCGGCACCGGCAGCAGTGCCCCATCATTGCCCTGGCGTAGGTATTCATTATCGAAAGCCGGCGCGAATAGCTCCTCGACCAATTGCATCGACAAACGGCCCCCGGCACCATGATTCATGTCAATGCGACCATGCTTCAAATCCAGGGGGCGCGCATAATGTCTTTTCGATGTGTCCATGAATAGAAAGTCCCGTCAACAACAGTGCCTTACGTCGCGCATTGCACCTTTATTCGACCACCACCGCAACGTCGCGGAATCGGCCATAGGAGTAGTGCGCCGCGCACGAGCCTTCACTCGATACCATGCAAGATCCCATAGGATTATCTGGTGTGCAGATAGTGCCAAAGAGCTTGCAGTCCGTGGGTTTCTTGACCCCGCGCAGGATGGCTCCGCACTCGCACTGTTTGTGGTCGGGCACCGCGCGATAGTTCAGGTCGAAGCGGCGCTCGGCATCGAAGCGCGCATACTCCTGGCGAATCTGCAGTGCGCTCACCGGCACCTCACCCAGACCGCGCCATTCGAATGAAGCGCGGACCTCAAAGACGCTCGCCATTACGGCTTGCGCACGCGTGTTGCCTGCGCGGTTCACCGCGCGCCTAAATTCATTCTCAACTTCTGCGCGACCGTCATTGACCTGACGCACGAGCATCAGGATGGCCTGCATCACATCCAACGGCTCGAACCCGGCGATGACCACCGGCTTGCGATGGACTATCGCGAATGCCTCATAGGGACCGGATCCGATCACAATACTCACATGGGCTGGCCCGACAAAGCCGTCGATATCCACGGTGCCATACTCGCGCACTTCCGGGGATTCGAGAATATGCGCGATGGCCGCCGGCGTCAGCACATGGCAACACAAAACGCTAAAGTTCTGCAACCCTTCGCGTGCCGCTTGCTGGATCGCCAGCGCAGTGGGCGGCGTTGTGGTTTCGAAGCCGATCGCCAGGAATACCACGTCGCGCTGTGGGTTGTCGACGGCGAGCTTCAAGGCATCGAGCGGCGAATAGACAATGCGGATGTCGGCACCGCGAGCTTTTGCGCGTATCAGCGACATCCCATCGGAGGCCGGGACCCGCATGACGTCGCCGTAAGTGCACAAGATCACACCGCCATCTAACGCGAGCCGCAAGCTCATGTCCACGCGACCGATCGGCAGCACGCATACGGGGCAGCCGGGTCCGTGAATCATGCGCACGTTTGACGGCAGCAGATCGGTAACACCGTAGCGTGCGATGGCATGCGTGTGCCCGCCGCAGAACTCCATGAAGTTGTAGTGTCGCGCCGATTCGGCTTCGCCCCTGATATTCGCGGCAATGTTGCGCGCGAGCGTACCGTCGCGGAATTCGTCGATGTATTTCATGTGAGGAGTTCCGCAAATAATTTGAGCGTGGCTTCGGCTTCTTCGGTGTCGAGCAGGCCGATGGCGTAGCCCACGTGAACGATGACGTAGTTGCCGATCTGAACCTCGGGCACGAGCGCGATCGAGATGCGTTTGAGCACGCCACCGAGGTCAACGGTGGCCATGTCGCTGCCCTGTAGTGCGACGACCCGGGCGGGCAAGGCAAGGCACATGGTCAGGCCTCCACAAGAGATTGAGGCGCCCGGTCGGCGAGCAGCGTGCACGCTGCCACCCACGCCTGCCCCAGGGCCACGCCGGCATCGCCGCAATCCACGCTTTGCGGTCGCAATACTACGAGATCGGCGTCCTGCAGCGTGGCGCTCAGGCGTTCGCTCAGCACTTGGTTGAAGAAGCAGCCACCGCCGAGTACAACCGTTTGCGTGTCATGGGCGCGTGCCGCCTCGATAGCGCTGTGCGCCAGACCATTGGCCAGGCCCAAATGAAAGAGGGCGGCCCCCCGAGCGCTCGCCTCGGCGCCCTGATCGGCAATCGAGAACAGCTCGCAGACCAGTGGCGCCAGGTCGAGCGAGCGCCAGGGCACGTCGAATTCGGGGTGAGCCTGCAGCCATCCGCGCGCCTGCTGCTCCATGGCTATCGCCGCTTCAGCCTCTGCGCTTTGGCGCACGGAAAGCCCCAGCGCACCGGCTGCCGCGTCAAACCAGCGGCCCGCGCTGGTGGTGCTGGGGCTGTTGATCTTGCGCTCCAACAGGTTGCGAACGACGCGAGCGGCGTGCTCGCCAACCGCGGGGCTGAATTTCGCTTCGATTTCATCGGTGCGGCCCAGACGGTGCAATACGGCTGCGGCCATACGCCATGGCTCGCGCGCAGCGGTGTCGGCGCCGGGCAACAACAGGGGCGCCAGATGATCCAGTCGACGCCAGCGGTGTGCCACGGTGCATGCATCGACCCACAGCACCTCGCCACCCCATGCGCTACCGTCCTCGCCTAAACCCACACCATCCAGCGCGAGGCCGATGATGGGCCCTTCGACCGCCTGCTCGGCCTGGACCACTGCGATGTGCGCGTGATGGTGCTGGACCGCGATCGCCGGAATGCCCAGACGGAACGCCAGCGCTTGCGCCACGTGGGTACTGTAAAAGTCTGGGTGCAGGTCGTGTGCTACCGCCTGCAGCGGGCCCGATGCTTCACGCATTAATTGCTCGACGGATTCATCCAGCGCTTCGCGGTTTGCGGCGCCGACCAGGTCGCCGTGCGAAGCGGACCACAGTACCCGCTGGCCATCGATCAGGCAGGCCGTGTTCTTAAGATAGGCGCCGCAAGCCAGCACCCGCGCTGGAGCCGCTTCCGGCATGGTGGTCGAGCGGCTCACGGTGTCGAGCCCGCTGCACCAGGGAGAAGCTCCGCCCCGGTGGTTTGCTTGAACCGCCGGGGCGCGCGCGGAGCCGGTCGACGGTGCTCTTCGGCGCGCAGCGCCACGAGCCATGCCAGCCAGTCGCTCATGCCGTCGCCGCGCGTCGCCGAGACGAGGAGGACTTCGATGCGGGGGTTGACCCGCTGGGCATATTCGATGGAGCGCGCCACGTCGAAGCTAACGTAAGGCAGCAGGTCGATCTTGTTGATGAGCATGAGTGTTGCGGCGGCGAACATGTCCGGGTACTTGAGCGGCTTGTCGTCGCCTTCCGTTACTGACAGCACCACGATCTTCGCGGCTTCGCCCAGATCCCACATTGACGGGCATACGAGGTTGCCGACGTTTTCGATAAACAACAGTGCTCGAGCAGCGTGGCCGTGATGTGCGGCGGCATGCAGATCGAGGCGCGCGAAGGCATCGCCGACCATTTGCGCATCCAGATGGCAACCGCGGCCCGTATTGACCTGGATTGCGGGCACGCCGGTGGCGCGGATGCGGTCCGCGTCGACGCTGGTCTGCTGGTCGCCCTCGATGACCGCCACGCTCAGATCAGGCCGCAGCGCTTTGAGGGCCGCGATGCTCGCGCAAAGCAACGTTGTTTTGCCCGAGCCGGGGCTGGAAACGAGGTTAAGCGCGCTCACGCCGTGGGCGGAAAAGTGAGCCCGATTGCGAACGGCCAGGCGCTGGTTCTCGCCCAGTACATTAGCTTCCATGTGGATAACGCGCGCCTGACTGAGCCCGGGCACCGATAACCGCGCTGCCCCCGCACCGTAGTGCAGATCGCCGTTGGGCGATTCAAGCGCGGCATCCGTGGCGACGGGATCTATTGTCTGGGCGGGGTCATGTCCAGAGTTTAACTCGGCGTTACAGCCGCAGACGACACACATGATTCTCTCCTTGAGCGCTCATTCGTTGAATACCAGGAGGTCCACCACGCGCAGCCCGGTGCCTCCGGTGGTTTGCAATGTGTAGTTGCCGCATATCGAGCAGGGCTCAATGTAGCTGGCAATTTCTACGTTGGCACAGCAGTGCAGGCACCGGGCCAAACCCGGGACCTCGTCTATCGTGATCTCGCCACCTTCCAGGCAGGTGCCCGGGATCATGGCCGCCAGTGCGAAGCGTAGCGCCTGCGGTTCGACGCCAGCGAGAGCGCCGACTTCCAGGCGCAGCTTCGCGACCCGCAGGAAGTGCTCGCGCGCGGCGGCGGCTTCCACCATGCACAGAATGCCACCCGCCAGGCTGAGCTCATGCATGAAGGTGCTCCAACACACTCGGCTTTGGCACAGTGTTGCCGTCCAGCCAGCGCTGTCCCCAGACCAAGGCTTGTGAAAGATGCTGGAGCGCCAGTAATCCGGGCGGCTCCCCCAGCTCGAACTGCGTACCGCGAATCGCCAGCAGCGTGCACGGCGGCGGCTCGGTGCGGGCTAGATCGCGATAAACCTGCATGACTGAACCAGGCGAGATAGCGTGGGTTGTGAAGCTGGCGTCGCGTGTCGCACGCAAGGTCGTCACTTCGAACGGGGCCGCACAGTTCAGGCTGGCATCGACGAACAGCACCCGCTGGCGACAAACCAGATCGAGTGCGTGCTCGATCTGTAGCTGGTAGTCCTCCAGAAAATCCACGCCGCTGCCGACCGACGACCCAGCGAGCGCGCCCAGTTGCTGCACAAACAAGGGGCCGAGCGCGTCGTCGCCGCGGCTCAGGTTGCCCCAACCGAACACCAACAATGGGGCGGTCATGACAGTGCCTCCGCGCCTATACGTGGTCCTGCCGATAAGGCCGGCGTGCGGATAAATTCGCCGTCGTGCGACTTGATCATATGGTCGATCAATTGGCCGTCCGACCCGAGCAGCACGACATCCAGCGGCATCTGTCCGAGCGCATGGGTAGCACAAGACAAGCAGGGGTCGAAGGCGCGAATGGCCACTTCAACCCGATTAAGCAGCCCTTCGTTCAACACCCGACCATCCAGGTACTGGCGCGCCACCGAGCGCACGGCCTCGTTCATGGCTTGATTGTTGTGTGTCGTGGAGACGATCAGATTGCACATCGTGACCAGGTCATCAGCGCCCACGCGATAGTCGTGAATCAGGGTGCCGCGCGGCGCTTCGATGATCCCCACGCCGGCGCCACGCCGCTCGCCACTGGTCATCAGATTGCCTTGCAGGATGTCCGGATCCTCGAGCAGATCCTTGATCACCTCCGCCGTATGCAGTACTTCGATCATGCGTGCCCAGTGGTAGGCCAGCGTGGCGTGAACCGGCGCGCCTTTACCCCAGTCGATAAATTCCTTGCGCTGCGTCTCGGCCATCCGGCTGGGGATGAAGTCGCAGTTCTGCACGCGCGCCAGCGGTCCGACGCGATACCACCCGACATCGCGGCCCAGGCTGCGCAGGTGAGGAAATTTCATGTACGTCCACGGCCGCACCTCTTCCTCGATCAATTCCATATAGCTCTGGTCATCGGCGCCATCGAGGAAAATCTGACCGTCGGCATTGCGCGCGCGCAGCACGCCATCGTAGAGGTCCAGCGCACCGTCTGCCCGCACCAGCGACAGCATGTTGGAACGGAAGCTCCCGAAGCTGTCGTACAAGATGGGGTTTTGCGCGTGCAACTGCTTGACGATGTCAACGGCTTCACCGGCCCATCCGATCATTTGATTCACGTCCCGGTGGAGCATGTCGCGATCGTCCCGGCTAACATGTTTGTTCATGCCGCCCGGTACGGCACCGGTGCCGTGGATGCGTTTACCCGAGGTGACCCGGATCAGCTCTTGCCCGAATTTTCGCAAGAGGATGCCTTTTTTGGCGATGTCGGGGTGCGCCCGCGCTACGCCCACGATATTGCGCAGGTTGACCTCCGAGTCGAAGCCGAACAGCAGATCGGGGGATGCCAGGTAGAAAAAATGCAGCGCATGCGATTGCAGGACTTGGCCGTAGTGCATCAGCCGGCGGATCTTTTCTGCACTGCGCGTGATGGGCTGCGCGCCAATGACCCGGTCCATCGCCTTGCACGACGCGAGTTGATGCGAGACGGGGCAGATACCGCACAAACGCTGCACCATCACCGGAACTTCCCAGTAGGGGCGGCCTTCGATGAACTTCTCGAAGCCGCGGAACTCGACGATATGGAGGCGCACCTGCTGCACGCGATTGTGCTCGTCCAGCAGTATCGTCACCTTGCCATGGCCTTCGACGCGCGAAACCGGATCGATCGCCACGCGGCGCAGGCCCTTCGGGTTTGCAGCAGTTTCAAGATCGAAGCTCATGGCATTGGGGTCTCCGGCGTTCAGTCGTAATGCATCAGTGCATGGCCCAGATACGGCGTGCGCCCGGCCATCAAATCGTTCAGAAAACTCCAGAATGCGTCAGCCGACGGTGGGCAGCCGGGCAGGAAATAGTCGACATGCACGACCGCGTGGATCGGGCGCACCTGTCGCAACAAGAGCGGCAGCTCGGGGTCGTCGGGAATCACGCTGTCGTCGCTCAGGCCCGGACGATCGCCGCGGTAAACTTCGTTAAGCAGCAGCCCGACGTCGAAGCGGTTGCGCTCGGCCGGCAGCCCGCCGTTGATCGCACAGGCACCCATCGCGACCAGCGTCTTGCAGTGAGCGCGAAACGCGCGTAGCACCATGACGTTTTCGGAATTGCACACACCGCCTTCGATCAGCCCGATGTCGCACCTGCCGACTTCTTTGATATCGGTCAGCGGCGAGCGGTCGAACTCGATGTGCTGAACCAACTCCAGCAGGCGCTCGTCAATATCGAGAAATGAGGTGTGGCAGCCGAAGCAACCCGCCAGCGATACCGTCGCGACCTTCAACTTGCGGGCATTGTGGGTCGCATCGACGTTTGGGATCGCGCTCATGAGGCCTCCTGCGTTTCGGGGTCGGCAGCCGTGTGTGGGTCGTACCGGCGCTCGCCGATCGGGATCACAAAGCCACGCCGCTTCGGCAGGATTGCGCCCACCGGACAAATACTGGTGGCACGGTCCGCGAGCGCCATGTCGGTATCGCCCAGCTTTCCATTCATGCTGTTCACCACCAGGTGGGTGCCGATGCCATGCCCAGCGATGGCGAAAACGTTCTTGCCGTCGATATCATGGCTCGCTCGCACGCACAATTCGCACATGATGCAGCGGTTGAAGTCGATAAGGATGTCAGCGTGGCTCGCGTCGATTGGGCGGTGAGGGTAGAACTCCTCGAACAGCACATCTTCCATGCCCATCTCGTAGGCCGTCGCCTGCAGCAGACAGTTACCGCTCTTCTCGCAGGCGGGGCAAAAGTGATTGCCCTCGACGAAGAGCATTTGCAACAGCATCTTGCGCGCGGCGTTCAGCTCGTCCGTGTTGCTTTCGACCACTTCGCCTGCGGCCGCGTGCAGGGTGCAGGCCGAGCCGGCGCGCCCCTTGACTTTCACGGTACAGACACGGCAGGAGCCCTGCGGGTGAAAGTCCGGATGCCAGCACAAATGCGGGATATACCGTCCGGCTCGCCGCGCCGCTTGCAGAATCGTTTCACCCGGCGCAAAAGGGACGTCCTTACCGTCGAGCGAGAAGGTAGCGGCAGCGCCATCGCCGGCGGTGGCTGGCGTACTCATGTCGTACTCTCCAGATGGGCTGCTGCGTCATCCCTTCCCGACGCGTGCCGTGCGTCCGCAAGCTCGGCATCGAGATCGAAGGCGGGCTCGAACTGCAGTGACTTTAGACGTCGCTCGTAAGAGGGACGGAACTTGACGATGGTATCGTGCAAAGCGTTGCAGGCCGAGCCACCCAAGCCGCAATGCGTGGTGCCGTGCATCAATTTGTCGATGTCCGAGAGCAAATCGACGTCATGGCGCGAGCCCCGGCCTGTGGCGAGTTTATCCATGCTCTTGACGACCAGCGCCGTGCCGACACGACATGGGGTGCAGAACCCGCAACTTTCTTCAGCGAAGAATCCAGCGTAGTTTCGTGCCACTTCGAACATGTCGCGCGAACGGTTGAATACCATGAACGCGCCTGCCGAGGGCACATCTTCGAACGCGATACACCGCCCGAATTCCAATGCCGACAGGCACTTTCCTGAGGGTCCGCCGACCTGCACGGCCTGCGTGTCGCGTGCGCCGCAATCTTCGAGAATACGGTCAATGCTCGTGCCCATCGGATATTCGTAGATACCCGGTCGATCGCAGTCACCTGACACTGAATGCACGCTCGTGCCGGTGGAATTGGGCGTGCCGATCGCGGCCCACCAGGCGCCGCCGCGCAGCGCAACGTGTGTCGCGGCGCACAAGGTCTCGACGTTGTCGACAGCGGTCGGTTGCCCTAGATAACCGTGCTCGGCGGGAAAGGGCGGGCGGATACGCGGCGTGCCCCTCTTGCCTTCCAGCGACTCGATCAGCGACGATTCCTCGCCGCATACGTAGGCTCCAGCACCCACGTGGATATCAATATCGAAATCAAAGCCCGTATGGCCCTGAATGCCGGCCCCCAGCAGGTTGCTGTCGCGGCGCCGCTGCAGCACGTTTTGTAGTGACGGCAGCATGTAGCGATACTCGCCACGCAAATACATCATGCCGTGCCGCGCTCCGATCGCGAGTGCACCGATGGTCATGCCTTCGAACACCATGTCGGGGTCGCGAGTCAGTAGCACGCGGTCTTTAAAGGTACCCGGTTCACCTTCATCGGCATTACATACGATGTAATGGTCATGGCCTTGCGCATCTCGGCAAAGTGCCCATTTCTTGCCGGTCGCAAAACCAGCGCCGCCTCGCCCACGCAGGTTGGAGACGTCCATTTCACTCACCAAGGCCGCCGCGCCGCGCGTGAGCGCAGCGGCAATGGCTGCGCCGGGTTGAAAGGGTGTGCCGAGAAGGACATCGGCTCGCCTGATATGGTCTTCGACGCAAGACCACGGCGTGGGCCATTCCGCCGGCGGCACGCCGGCTTCGATCAGGTCGGCGATTTCGGCGATGCGCCCGGCGTCAACGCGGGTGACAACCTGATGGTGGTTGATCAACAGGGACGGCCCCTGATCGCATAGGCCGGTGCAAGAGCAGAAATCTACGCTGACGCGACCGTCGACGCGCATCCGGCCTCGCTCGACGCGTAAGCGTCGGCAAAGGTCAGCGAGCAACGCGGCATTACCCAGCATGCGGTCGGTGATGTTGTCGCTGAAGAGCACGCGGTATTCGCCCACCGGGCTGGTATGAAAAAACCGGTAGAACGTTGCGACACCCTCCACATGGGCGAGAGTCAGCCCCAACGCGTCGGCCAGGTAATCCAGCAATTCGCGCGGCAGCCAAGTGTGTTGCGCCTGTGCTTCACGCAGGATCTGCACCAGCGCATGCGGATCACGGCGGTAGCGCAACAGCAAAGCGTCGATGGCCGCGCGTTGAAAACCCGCGGGTGTCGCTAGAAGACCTTGCACAGAAGCCACCATGGCGCACTCCTTTGTCTGAATCTCGAATGGGTCGCAGCGATTTAGTGGTTCAGCTCCTCGCGAATTCGAGCACCACGCGCGAAGGCACATCGCCATGCGTGAGGCGCGCAAACACGTTATTGATCGCCGCTAGCGGTTGCAGCTCGATATCGGCCTTCACCTTGCCCGCTGCGGCGAAAGCAAGCGCTTCAGCCATGTCGCGTCGATTCCCTACGAAGGAGCCACGAATTGTGATGCAGTTCGCCACCACATCGAACAGCGGGGTAGGGAATTCGCCCGGCGGTAGCCCTACCAGCACGCAGATGCCGCACTTGCGCGTCATACCAACGCCCTGTTTGAAGGCGCCAAGCGATGGTGCCGTGATCAGCACACCGTGTGCACCGCCACCCGTGGCTTTTTTCACGGCGGCGACTGCGTCGCCGTCTTTTGCATTGACCGTGGCGTCGGCACCCAGCCTCTTGGCATGAGCCAGCTTGCCATCGTCAATATCGACCGCGCACACGAACAAGCCCATGGCTTTGGCATACTGAATGCCCAGGTGTCCGAGGCCGCCGACACCGGAGATAACCACCCATTCGCCCGGACGCGCCTGTGTTTCCTTGATGCCCTTGTACGATGTGATACCGGCACAGATAAGGGGCGCCGCTTCTTTCGCAGCCAGATGCGCCGGAATGTGCGCAACATAATTCGGATCGGCGACGATGTATTCGGCAAACCCGCCGTTCTTTGTATAGCCGCCGAACTGCGCGTCCGCACATACGGGTTCGCGTGCCGCAAGGCAATACTCGCAATGCCCGCAAGCCGAGTAGAGCCACGGTACGCCGACCCGGTCGCCTTCCTTCACTGCGGTCACGCCTGCACCGAGCGCCGTGACGATGCCGATGCCTTCATGGCCCGGCGTGAACGGCAGGGTCGGCTTTAGCGGCCAGTCGCCGTTCGCGGCGTGCAGATCGGTGTGACACACGCCACAGGCTTCGGTCTTGACCAGGATCTGGCCAGCACCGGGTGTGGGGATATCGAGTTCCTTAAGCACCAACGGCTTACCGAATTGCTCGACGACCGCCGCTTGCATTTTGTTTGTCATGACGTTTTCCTTAATTGGAATGGGTTCAATGCGCTAGGCCACGGCGGGCAAGCCCAGCCCTCTAACTGCCTCGATCATCTTGATGAGCACGCCCTGAGCGTCGCCATAGACCATGCTGCAATTGTCGGCATAGAAGAGGCCGTTGACGATGCCGGCATAGCCTTTACCCTCGCCACGCTTGATCACCATTACCTTCTTGGCCTTATCGGCGTTGAGAATGGGCATGCCAAAAATGGCTGAGGACTTATCGGTTCGCGCCGCTGGGTTCACGACATCGTTGGCGCCGATGACAAGCGCCACGTCAGTGCTGGCAAACTGGTCGTTGATGTCTTCGAGCTGGAAGATCATGTCGTAAGGCACGCCGGCCTCGGCAAGTAGCACATCCATCTGGCCCGGCATGCGGCCAGCAACCGGGTGAATCGCAAACTTCACCGATACGCCGCCAGCCTGCAGCAGCTTGACGAACTCAAAAAGTTTGCCTTGGCCCTGCGATACCGCCAGACCGAAGCCCGGCACGATGATGACCGAGGCGGCATAGCGCATTTCGATGCCGGCGTCGCCGGGTTGTTCGGGCTTCAGTTCGCCTTGGATCTTGCCCTGCTTGTGCTTGGCCCCGTCACCGAAGTTGGTGAAGACCACATTGCTGACCGAGCGGTTCATCGCCCTGGCCATCAGTAGCGTGAGCAACATACCGGCGGCGCCCACGACCATGCCGGCGATCATCAGCGCCGGGTTCTGCAGCACGTAACCTTCAATGCCGACCGCGAGTCCGGTAAAGGCATTGAAGATCGATATCACAACCGGCATGTCAGCCCCGCCGATCGGCAGGGTCATCAGGATACCCAGCGCCAGCGCGCACCCAAAGAAGAGGTAGATGGCGGTTGGCATGGGTAGTATGAGCGCTGCCTTGTCCACGCTTGCGACTACGATGTAGGCGCCGACCGCCAGCGTCGCAAGCATCACGAGACCATTGAAGGCTTGCTGCCCCTTTACCCGCACAGGTTTGTTGATGACCCCGTCGAGTTTGGCCCAGGCGATCACCGACCCCGACATGGAAACCGCACCGATCAGTGCGCCGAGCAAAGTCATGATGAGCTCGGCATCCCCTTGAGCCTTGCCACCGAACAGCTCCACTGCGGCGATGGCGCCGGCCGCGCCACCGCCCATCCCGTTGTAGATCGCCACCATCTGTGGCATGGCCGTCATCGCTACTTTTCGGCCGCCCCACCAGGCTATGCCGCCGCCGAGCACAAGGGCGACGACGACCAGCCCGAGGTTGACCGGCAGGTTTGCACGGGCAGCGGGAACGACTCCGAAGGCATACAGGAAGCTCGCCAGCACGGCCACTGCCATGCCGATGCCGGCGACAAAGATGCCCGAGGGCGCTGTCACAGGCGACGACATACGGTGAAGGCCATACAGGAAAAGGAAGGCAGCAGCGAGATCGGCTGTGCCTATGGCAAGTTGCGAAATGAGCGTCAGCATGGCAACTCCTCAACGCTTGCGCGCGTGTATGGACTTCACGTGGCCGGTCTTGCCGTGGGCGGCATGCGCCGCCGGGTGAGCGCTGGGCTTGAACATCGCGAGCATGCGGTCAGTGACGGCATAACCGCCCGCGGCATTGCCCGCACCGAGCAGTACGGCGAAGAAGCCGATCACCTGCTCCTGCATGGTGCTCGCGTTCAGCAGCGCGTAGACGCCACCCACCACGACGATGCCATGCACGAAGTTCGAGCCCGACATCAGTGGCGTGTGCAGGATGGCGGGAACGCGACCGATGATCACCCAACCGGCAAAAGCGGCGAGCATGAAGATATAAAGTGCGACGAAAACGGAAATGCTGATGGGGAATTCCATTTCTGTATCCTCTGTCGGCTTTGAGCCTAGGTCGGTGTGAGTGCTGTTTTAGCCGCCGCGGTTTTGGCGGACGCAGCCGCCTTCGCCACCTTGTCGCTTGTCGCAGCTTTGTTCTCGCCGGCATGCGTGAGTACTGTTCCCGCAAGAATTGCGTCGCTCCAGTCGATCTCGATGACGTTATCTTTCATCATCAGCGCGAGCAGGTTGTACTGGTTTCTCGCATACAGCTCGCTGGCGTCCTCGCCGAGCAGCGAGGGCACGTTCAGCGGCGCCACAATCGTCACCTGACCGATCCGTGCGGTCTCGCCCGGCTGTGTGTCAGCACAATTACCGCCGCCTTCTGCGGACAGATCGACGATCACGGAGCCGGCCTTCATGCCTACCAGTTGCGCATGGCTGATGAGCTTGGGCGAAGCCTTGCCGGGAATGGCAGCGGTCGTGATAATCAGGTCTGCTTTTTGAATATGCTTCGTAAGCACTGCCGCGACCTTGCTTTTTTCATCGTCACTCAACTCGCGTGCATAGCCGCCTTTGCCCCGCGCGTCAACCCCGGTATCGACGAAGGTGGCGCCCAGTGAGAGTGCCTGCTCCTGGGTCTCGGGGCGCACGTCATAGCCCTCGACAATAGCGCCTAGCCTGTGCGCCGTGGCGATCGCCTCCAACCCGGCCACACCCAGACCCATCACCAATACGTGGGCCGGGCCGATCGATCCTGCCGCACTGGTGATCTTCGGCACTACGCGAGCCAGTGTCGTAGAACCGAGTTGCACCGCGTAGTATCCCGCCAACGCGGACTGGCTTGACAGGGCGTCCATGGCCTGTGCCCGCGTGATGCGCGGCACGCGCTCCATCGCAAAACAGGTAATCTTCTTTTCCAACAGGCGCTTCACTAGCGCGGGCTCGTTGTGCGCATAGACGAAGCAAACCAGGATCGCTCCCTCCTTCATCGCACTCACCACCTCAAGCGCAGGTGGCTGAACGGCCAGCACCACATCAGCATCCTTAACCAGTGCGGTGCGATCAGCGATGAAGACCACGTTCTCGAACGCGGCGTCTTCCAAGTGGATAGCCGCTCCGGCGCCCGACTGCATGTGCAGTTTGGCGCCCAGCTTGACCAACTTCGGCACGACGGAAGGCACGAGCGCCACACGGCGCTCGTGGGCCCGGGTCTCCGTCAGAACGGCAACGTTGATGTACATGGACGCAGTTCCGGTAACGGTCAGGCGGGCGCCTTGAGGTTGGCGGTCCGAACCAATTTCTTGTTGACGAACTCTTGAATGCCCATATTGCCGAGTTCGCGCCCGTAGCCGGAATCCTTGATGCCACCAAACGGCAGTTCCGCATCAGACCAATCGATGTTGTTGATGAACATCATTCCAGTGTCGACCTTGCTGGCTACGCGCTTGCCGCGTGCAAGGTCCTCTGTGAAGACCGAACCGCCCAGACCGAAATCGGAGTCGTTGGCAAGTGCAATGGCTGCAGCCTCATCCTTGACCCGGAAGAACGAGACGACCGGACCAAAGAACTCGTCGCGAAACGCAGGGTTGTCAGGTTTGATGTCCGTCAGGATCGTGGTTTCCATAAACGAGCCGGGCCGGTCGATGCGCTTGCCGCCCATCACCAGTTTGGCGCCGTTGGACACTGCGCTGTCGACTTGCTTGAGCAGTTGCACCAGCGCCGCTTCGGTGGACAAGGGGCCGTGCGTGGTCTTCTCATCCATCGGGTCGCCCGGTTTCAACGCCGACAGTGCTGCTTTGAATTTCTCGAGAAACTTGTCCGCGATCGATTCGACGACGATGAAGCGCTTGGCTGCGCAACAGGTTTGGCCACCGTTGTACATCCTTCCCCACACAGCCCAGGGAATGGTCTTTTCAAGGTCAGCGTCTTCGAGCACGATGAATGCATCGCTGCCGCCCAGTTCCATCGAGGTTTTCTTGAGGTTCTTCCCCGCCCTGGCCGCGATATTTCTGCCGGCGGCAACACTGCCCGTCAACGCAACACCCTTGATACGCGGATCATCGATCACATGCTCAGCTTGATCGTGCGAGATCAGAAGGTTGGTGTAAGCGCCTTTGGGTGCACCGGCATCGACCCAGAGTTTTTCGAAGGCGATCGCGCACTGCGGCACACAGCCCGCATGCTTGACCACCAGTACGTTGCCCGCCATCAATTGCGGGCCGGCGACGCGCGCTAACTGATAGAAAGGGAAGTTCCAGGGCTCCACACAGAAGAGCACGCCGAACGGGCTGCTCTCCATGTGGGCTTCGCCGACTTTCGGGTGCAGCTTGGTGGGAGCCAGGAAGGCTTCAGCGTTTTTGGCATAGTAAGCCAGGATGTCAGCGCTGAATTTCACTTCGCCGCGCGCCTCGTCGATGCGCTTACCCATTTCCAGGGTCGCCAGCTTCGCAAAATCGTCCACATGTGCGTGCATCAATGCCGCGGCTTTCGCCACGATCACGGCACGCTGCGCATAGGTGGTGTGTTTCCATGTCTGGAAGCAAGACTCGGAGGTCGCCAGAGATTTTTCGAGCTGTGGGTTAGTCAGCTGGTCGAACCGGTTCAACATTTTTCCGTCGTTGGGGTTAACGCTTTGATAAGTCATGGTCGTATTACCTTGCGATAGGGTGTGTTTGAGTGACAGGGGATGACGGCCCGCGTTCGGGCTGCGAGTTGATGGATTAAGCATAGGCCTCGACTAGCCGTGAACGGTAGCCTCGGAAACTACTCAGTGTCGAAGCCGTACTTTCTTAGGGCCGGACTGACTTTGCGACATGAACCGTAGCGGTGCGATATGCAGGCGGTTTGGCTGAAAAGCGCGGCAATCTAAGTAGTTTCCGAACCTGCCACCTTTGATCGCCAAGTCCTATGATGGTCATTGGAGCGGTGTCTTGGATCGGTTGCGGAATTCACATTTAGCGCGCTTTGGTGTCAGCCCCACGCTTTGCGAAGATACCGGTAGGAAGATTGGAGCTGAACGTCATCGAGAAACTTCACACGGAGCATATTAGGCTTGAGTGCCTAGTGCGTCTGTTGAACGGTCAATCGTGCCTTCGCACGGACGCGACAGCACCGAACATTGCCTTGCTGGTGGACGCACTGTGTTATTTGACGCGTTTTCCCGACGTGACGCACCACGTGATAGAGGATCGCATCGTCGAGAAGCTTCTGGCGAAGCAAGCGTTATCGATCGAATTCGGTCACGAGATCGAAGTGCAGCATGCCGCGTTGATCCGCGATGGACGCGATTTGTTGCGGGATCTTGAATCCGCGACACGCGGAGGAAACATGTCACAAGAGCTTGTCGATGTCCGGGTTCGGCTATACGCCGAGCGGCTGCGCCATAACATGGCCGTCGAGGAGTTGACGCTGTTCCCTGCGGCGGAGAAATATCTTAGTGGTGCAGATTGGAGCGCGATCGAACGCCATGGTGAGCTCGGGCGGCCGGACCCGCTCTTCGATGCTGAGGTCGACGAGCGGTTCGCTGAGCTTTATCGAGTGATCACCGCGGAGGCGAAAGCCGCATCGGTAGAAGGGATCTCTTTAAGCGACGTGCCTTACACGGTCCTCCCGATCATCGCGCCTTTGCATGCAGCACGCTTATCTGAGGATCCTGTCATGCCAAAGAAGGTGCTCGGTGCCGAGCAGATCCGGCAGGAAGTGCATAAGCGCATACTTCGCGACTACCCGGCATTCGGGAATCAGGTGGGGGTGTCGCTTCCGTTGCCAAAGGCTCATTTGGCTGACGATATGGCGCGTAACTGGGACATGGAAAAACAGGGGCATGCTGGGTATGGCTCCTATATTCGTCGCGTGGTTGATGAGGCAAGAAAAGAGTTTTTTCTATCCGACGCAGCCGATCACAACGAGGTTCTGGGCGACTCACTCGCACACGATTGAGTGACGATTTTCTGTTCGAGCTTGTGCGCTCGACTCAAGGTTCTAAAGTCATGGTGAGGAAAAAGGCATCGATCCGCGTCGCGGGGCGAGCTGAGTCGAGGAGAAGAACTTATGTTAGTCAGCATGAAAGACCTGAAGGACTACGCGATCGGTGCGACTGATGGCAGCATCGGTCATGTCAAAGATTTTCTCTTCGACGACGAGGCTTGGGTTATCCGCTATTTCGTGGTTGAAACAGGTACGTGGCTTTCGAGTCGGCAGGTTTTGATCTCTCCCATAGCCGTCGACCAGCCAAATTGGGAAAAAAAGATTCTTTCCGCCTCGATCACAAGAGAGCAGGTCAAGAATAGCCCAGACATCGACACGCACAAGCCCGTTTCCCGACAGCATGAAATAAGCTATGTCCGCTATTACGGATATTCCGACTATTGGGATGGAGCCGGCCTTTGGGGCGGTGGCATGTATCCCTACGGGTTGGTGCCTGGCTATGCCGGCAACGGCGCAGGGTGCTCAGGGTTCGGCGATGCCGACAAAGCCCACCGCAGAGTTGAGCGAGCGCGGCATCGGGACGATGATCCGCACCTACGCAGTTGCGAAGCTGTGACCGGATACTACATCCATGCGATGGACGGAGAAATCGGACATGTTTCTGACCTGCTTGTGGACGAACAGACCTGGTCGATTCGGTATCTTGTCGTGGACACAAGCAATTGGTGGGTCGGTCACAAGGTACTGATCTCGCCGCAGTGGGTCGAAGAAGTGCGCTGGATAGATCAATCCGTCACGATCGATATGAAGCAGCAGTCTGTGAAGGATGCTCCGCCGTATAAATCCACCGAGCGACTGAATCGTGAGCTGGAAATAAAGCTGTACCGCCACTACGGCCGCCGCGGCTATTGGTAGGCTACTTGATGATAGCGCCTGCTTCAGCAATTCTGCAGGCATAGCCTCGCGTGCCGCGCAGCGGTGACGAGATGGGATGAGCGGAAATGAAACGCTATGCTACAACAGCAGGTTTACCGACAGACTTCGACGCTTTTCTTCGTGCGCCTATCGGTGAGGGACAAAATGGAATATTGCTCAGCGTGCTTTCGGCATTTGCGCGCTTGGGTATCGATCCTTGGCAAGAGGCGGCAAGGCTGAGCGAATTACCGCGGCCAACGGCGGTAGAGCGATTAGCCGCGTTGATCACCGCTTTGCCTGACGAACCCTCGATTCAGCGAGATTCGAGCATCCATGCCGTTCGCTTGGTGGCACTACTCGAGCGCAGCGCGCCTGTCACCATCGCGGCAGAAAAGATTGCGCCTGATACAGATTTTACGACCGTGTCGATGACGGCTGCAGCCATTTTCCTGTTTCTTATGTTCGCGATTTCGATGGTGGCTTCCCAAAACGTTGATAGCACAGCACAACCTGCTACTACTCAAAATGCTCAGGCCGTGCCAACCACGAAGGCCGTGGCACCATCGATTCCGGCGAGTGCCAGTCGCTAAATGCATGCCGTCGAGCGTGGCGGAGCGATCCAGGAGAAATGCCCGTGTCGCCTAAAGCCGCCAGTACAGCCGTGTCTCTCGACACAGCGGCAAGCGTGTCGAAAACGTCACCCTCCACGGGTTTGACGAGCGCTGAGGCAGATCGCAGTCAAGGCGTTCCAGCAGGGCGGTTACATGGTTGGCATGTGTGGAGACGGCGCCAACGACGCGCCCGCTCTGCGTCAGGCACAAATTGGCATTGCCGTTTCGACGGCCACCGACGTTGCTAAGTCGGCCGCAGGTATGGCGCTGACTGAGGCCGGGCTAGCCGGCATCGTGTCGGCGGTGAAGGAGGGTCGCTTGACGTTTCAGCGCATCCTGACGGACACGCTGCATTCAATTCTGAAAAAGATCGTAACGGCACTTCTGCTGGTGCTTGGACCGGTTATGACCGGGCACGCGATCCTGACGCCACTGCTGATGGTGATCCTGATGATCGCGCTTGACACGTTAAAAATTCCGGTCTTCGCTCGACTAGGGATTGCTTAGAACGAGACGCGGTCTTTGTCGAGTCCTGACGCGTTCCCACATGAGTAGTTTCCGAGTCTATCGCTCTAGCGTGGTTCTCGGCTATTGTTTCTCATGCCAGGAAGCGATCCTTCCTGTGACGCTTGTGTCATCGGCAGTCGGCCCGAGATCGTCTTAACGTGGGAGAGTGCAGTGGATCACGGTCATCGCGCTAAGGAGTCTCGCTGGAATCTCCAAGATCTTGATTTCGGCGGCATCGATATTGCGCGCATACACGAGCGTGACGAGTTGTTCATGCTGGTATGTAGTGCCTCGTTTATCGAAAGTGGATCAGCCGTTTACGCGCGCAATCTGGTGAGCTACTTCGCGGGAGATGCGGAAATCTGTGACTGGCTGCAAGAGCACTGGGAACCGGAAGAGCTGCAGCACGGCGTCGCGTTGAAGGCCTACGTTCAAACTGTGTGGCCGGAATTCAACTGGTCCGCTGCGTACGCCGATCTTCAATCTCAATATTCAAAGCTATGTATTGCAGATAATCTTGAACCGACACGGGGTCAGGAAATGGCTGCTCGTTGTGTAGTTGAGATGGGCACTACCACTTATTATCATGCACTCAATGCCGTGTGTGATGAACCGATACTGCGAGGTATCACGCGGCACATCCGCAATGACGAGCTACGGCACTACAAGCACTTCTATCGCTACTTTCTCAGATACCAGTTGCAAGAACCGGTCACCCGAGCGCAGGTTATCGCAGCGCTTTGGCGCCGCGTAACCGAACTGCGCAAGAGCGATACCGAAATAGCGTTGCGATACGCTGCGCTTTGGGGTTTTCGTGGACGAGAGCAGCCTCCTTCGTTTGACGATATCCGAAACCGGGTGTTCGGATTAATGCGCGGGCAATATCCCATTGAACTGGCCGTCAAGATGACGCTGAAGCCTCTGCAATTGAATGCCCGTTTGGAACATTGGGCCGAGCGACCGCTGGGGGGGATAGCGAGACGGGTACTACGGGGCTGACGTAGTGCAGCGATTGGCATAGAACTAAATGCAGCTGGGTGTGCCGATAAGCGATTTCGGGCCATCGTAATGGGTCAACTACACACTAGCACCGATAATCGCCGAGGTGAGCCAGTCATGATGCACGATTTTTTATCCAACAATCGTATCGAACTGATCGAACGATGCAGGGCCAAGGTTGCCGAAAGACCCACGCGCGCGGCTACGGTCCTACAACTTCAGACCGGGGTCCCGTTGTTCCTGGACCAGCTTATCCGGACGTTGCGAATCGAGCAGACCGCGCAGCCCATGGCCAGCCGTAAGATTTCGGGTCCGTCGGGCGGCGCACCTGCCTTGTCGGAGATTGGCGTAACCGCCGCTCGACATGGCAAGGAATTGTTGGTCCTGGGATTTACCGTGGATCAAGTCGTCCATGACTACGGCGACCTTTGCCAGGCGATTACGGACCTCGCGTACGAGCGCGATGCCCCGTTCAAAATCGACGAATTTCGCACGCTCAATCGCTGCCTGGACAACGCGATCGCTGAAGCGGTCACGGAATTCAGCTATCAGCGCGATTTCGCTGTGGCCGACAAGCAAGCTGTGGAAATGAATGAACGCCTGGGATTTTTGGCGCACGAATTACGCAACTTCCTGGGAACCGCCACGCTTGCTTTCACTGCCGCCAAGGTTGGGAATTTGAGCTTGGCAGGAGCCACGGGCTCGGTGCTGGAACGCAGCTTGGTCGGATTGCGCAATCTAATCGATCGCTCATTGGCGGAGGTCAGGATCACGGCTGGACCGACCGTACAACGCCGCGTATTTTCAGCGGCGCAATTTGTCACCGAAGTCCGGCACTCCGCCGCACTCGAGGCTGAGATACATGGGTGCATTTTCACGGTGTCGGTGGTCGACCCGCTGCTGGCGATCGAGGGGGATTGGGATCTGCTGTTCTCCGCTGTAGGGAATTTACTGCAAAACGCTTTCAAGTTCACGCATCCGCATACGGAAGTGACCTTGGACGTGTATGCCACGGGCGATCGGATCCTGCTGGACGTCAAGGATAACTGCGGCGGCTTGTCGCCAGGCACGGCAGAAAACATGTTCCTGCCGTTTGTACAGACAGGCGCCGATAGAAGTGGCCTTGGGCTTGGGCTATCCATTGCTCGGCGCAGCGTCGAGGCGAACGACGGCGAGCTGAGCGTGCGCGACGTCCCCGGCGTAGGTTGCATCTTTACGATTAGTCTTGCGCGACATGCAATGTCCGGGCGGTAGGCGGCTCGGATAGAGGGGCGAGCCACCGTGGCACCAATGGTTTATCAACAACAAGCGGAGTCGAAATGCGTGCAATGGTATTCGATGGTACATCACCAGTATTGCATGACTCGCGAGTGCCCGACCCGGTGGCGGCCCCTGGCCAGTTGCTGATTGACATTCACGCCTGCGGCGTTTGCCGGACAGATCTGCATGTTATCGATCATGAGCTAACCGAACCGAAAGTGCCTGTGATTCCCGGGCATGAAATTGTCGGTACGGTGGCCGCGATAGGCGCGGGGGTCATCGGCTTCCAACCCGGTGATCGCGTCGGTGTCCCGTGGGTTGGACATACCTGCGGTCATTGCCAATATTGTCTTGGCAAGCGTGAGAACCTGTGCGATCACCCCGGTTTCACCGGCTATACGATCGACGGCGGGTATGCGCAGCGTACTGTCGCCGATAGCCGCTACTGCTTGCATTTGCCTAGCCAATATTCGGACGCGCAGGCGGCCCCGCTGCTATGTGCGGGCATTATCGGCCATCGCACACTGACAATGGCTGGCGACGACAAGCGTATCGGGATCTATGGCTTTGGCGCAGCTGGCCACATCGTCGCTCAGGTAGCGCGACACCAGGGGCGCACGGTTTATGCCTACACACGCAGCGGAGATGTCGAAGCGCAGGAATTGGCGCTGCGCTCGGGCGCTCATTGGGCCGGTGGCAGCGATGAATCCGCACCGGAAGAACTCGATGCGGCGCTGCTGTTCGCCCCAGTCGGCGCGCTTGTGCCGGTTGCCCTGAAAGCGCTCGCCAAGGGCGGGATCGTGGTGTGCGGCGGAATCCATATGAGCGATATTCCGGCGTTTCCGTATGACATTCTCTGGGAGGAGCGCCGTATCTGCTCGGTAGCCAACCTGACACGGGAGGACGGTCAAGCGTTTATGCGCATCGCGGGCGAGATTCCCCTCAAAATCGAGGTGACGCAATACCCGTTCGGTGAGGCTAACCAGGCCCTCTCCGATTTGCGCGACGGCCGTCTGACTGGAGCTGCGGTGCTAATCATGTCACCCGATTCTGCCGTTTCCAAATAGGCCGACTCGATCTATTTGGCAGCTTGGGCGGCATAGGCTGGGCAATGTATGCGCTTTGAGTATTTTCCGAGGCTACCGATGCCACTAGTCGAGGCCTATGATCACAACCTATCAACGCACAAAATTGCGCTACGACCACTTGGATGTGTTGCAGAGTTTGCGTTTGGCGAATGTAGTATTAAATGGGTGCAGGATTTTATCGGAGGTTGTGATGAAGCAGAGCTACGTGTTGGCCGCGGTGCGTGCATGCATGCCGCTTTTAATCTGGATGTGTGGCCGAAAGGTTCGGACAATTACACTCAAAAAACATTATGTCGCGGCCCGTTGGCTCATGTCGCCTGCTCTCGTGCCAGCCTACGCGCATTCGCGCAGACCTTACCACAAGCGGTAAGGCGGCTTGCGCCGGGTCAGATTTTCACAGGATTTTCGGTGGGAACGGCATGGGTCCGTCCGTATGCCTAAATGCTTGTTGGCGAGTAGCTAGAAGCTAATGGCATAACTAACCGAGATAGACATCATGGCCTTTTCCAGACGTTTTCTGCAACCGGCCGACCAGCGACTCGCCGGCCTTCCACTGCCTTGCTCAGTCTACCTGCCTGGCGGCCAGCGCATCGGTGCGGCGCAGCCGCGGCTGGCGCTGGTGGTGCACGACATGTGCGCGCTCATGCATCTGGCACAAGGGGCGATCGGGCGGTTGGCGGAAGATTAGCTAGAGAATTGTTTCAAAGCCGCCCTTTCAAATCGTTCGCTCGTCGAACCCCTCAGGGCCCGAAGGCGTGCAAAAAGGAGCGTGCTCTTAAGAATCCGGGCACGCCAGGGGCGAGTAGAGGCCGGCTTGAATTGCGCATTCCTGGACGAGTGCGAGAACCACATCAATGGTCGGCGTCGCGGTACCGGTCAGGCGCCCGAGTTCCTGCACGGCCGTGACTAAGGCATCGATTTCCATCGAGCGATGTCTTTCCAGGTCTTGCAGCATCGACATCTTGTGTCCGACGACCGACCCAGCGGCGGCCAGGCGGCGCTCTATCATCTCCTCCGGAATAGTAATGCCCAACGCTTCAGCGACAGCCTTGCTTTCATGCATCATTGCCTTGCAAAGCGCCCGCAGCCGGGGCTCGGAAGTGATCCTGTCGAGTGTGGCATGGGTCAGGGCGCTGATGGGATTGAAACAGACATTCCCCCACAATTTCAGCCATACATTCCAGCGGATTTGATCCCGGATCGGGGCCTCTAGTCCCGCCTCGATGAGCGCTTTGCTCAGAGCGACAACGCGATCGGACCGGCTGCCGTCCGGCTCGCCGATGATGAAACGTTTGAATTCGTGATGCTGGATCACGCCCGGCGCGATCACCTCGCAGGCCGGGTTGACGACACATCCGATCGCGCGCTCGGGACCGATGGCTTTCCACTGACGCCCACCCGCGTCCACCGAATAGAGATGGCGACCCTCGAACCGGCTGCCCTCTTTATAGAAGTACCACCAGGGCATGCCGTTCATCGCCGTGACCACAGCGGTAGTCGGGCCTAACAGCGGTGCAAACATGTCGGCGCATTCATGGGACTGGTGCGCCTTGAGCGTACAGATCACAAAGTGCTGTGGGCCGAAAGCCGCCGGGTCATCGCTTGCATTAATACGCGCGAGTTTCTCGCGCCCCCCGATCAACAGCTTGAGTCCATTCTGACGAATCGCCGCGAGCTGGGCACCTCTAGCGACAGCACTGACTTCATGCCCCGCAAGCGCCAATTCGACTGCCAAATAGCCGCCAATTGCACCCGCACCAAATATGCAAATTTTCATGGTTTATACTTCCCATAAGGGCGCTGCCAGGTTACTGGACCGGTCACGCAAGATGGCGGGATGAAGACATCAAACTCGCTTTATCATGGCCGTCGCTATCCAGCAGTGGTCGTCCCTTGGACTCCTTCTCAACATGCACGTCACTAGCATTCCCGACATCATTTCGATAGTTTGCTTTTCGGGTTGAGATTCTTGATGTGACCGCTTTCGGTCCCAGCCGTTGGATCGATGACACAGTTAATGAGCGAAGGCACGCGGGCTTCGAGTGACTCGCTCACCGCTTTCGTGAGGCTTGCTGTGTCGGTCACGTGATATCCGCATCCGCCAAAGGCTTCTATCAATTTGTCATAGCGTGCATTCTTGACGAAACCCATCGGCGAGGGCAACACACCGGGCGGGTCACCGTGGTAGATGCCGCCATTGTTGAACACCACGATCAAGATCGGCAGTTGAAAGCGGCAGATAGTCTCGATTTCCATGCCGCTGAAGCCGAATGCGGAATCGCCCTCGATCGCTATGACGGGTTGGCCACTCACCACCGCAGCACCGATCGCATATCCCATGCCGATGCCCATGACCCCCCAGGTTCCGCTGTCGAGACGCTTTCGTGGCTGGTACATATCGATGATGTTGCGTCCGAAATCGAGCGTATTCGCGCCTTCGTTGACTACATAGAGATCCGGCCGATCGGCAATCGCATCGCGGATGGCGCGCAATGCGCTGGAAAAATTCATCGGGCTCGGTTCGGCACTGAGGCGTACTGCCATGCTCGCGATATTTTTCGCTTTGTGTTTGGCAAGTTCATCGAGCCACGCTGCACAAGGTTTGATCATTTCCGGTTTAAGTGCCGCCACCATGGCGGACATCGCCGATTTGATGTCACCAACTACAGGAGCGGCGATCGGCCGATTGCTATCGATTTCAGTCGGGCAGATATCGACCTGAACATACTGTGTTTTCCCCGACCACTGCGGCGCCTTTCCGTGCTCAAGAAGCCAATTCAGCCGCGCGCCAATCAGCATGACGACATCGGCACGGTTGAGCGCAAGGGAGCGTGCAGCCGCGACACATTGCGGATGGTTGTCAGGTAAAAGACCTTTCGCCATCGACATCGGCAGAAACGGAATACCGGTCTTTTCGACGAAAGCACGGATTTCCGTGTCTGCTTGTGCGTAGGCCGCGCCCTTGCCAAGAATGATCAGCGGGTTCTTCGCCTGGGCGAGCAGTTCGAGCGCGCGAGCAATCGATTCCTGCGCGGGAATTTGACGCGGAGCGGGATCGACCGCCTTCACCAGCGAGTTCTCCGCGAGATCCGCGTCGAGAACTTCGCTCAGCGCCAGTGCGGTCAAGTCGAGATAGACTCCGCCAGGCCGCCCGGAAACGGCGGCGTGAATCGCACGCGCAACGCCGATGCCGATATCCTGCGGTTTGTTCACACGATATGCCGCCTTCGCGAAAGGCTTGGCCGCATTCAACTGATCGAGTTCCTCATAATCGCCCTGGTTCAGATCGACGATTGAACGGTCGCTTGATCCGCTAATCAGGATCATCGGAAAGCAGTTAGTCGTCGCGTTCGCGAGCGCTACCAAGCCGTTCAAGAAGCCGGGTGCCGAAACCGTAAGGCAAATCCCAGGCTTCTGAGTGAGATAGCCGGAGATCGCGGCCGCATTGCCGGCGCTCTGTTCGTGGCGAAACCCGATATATCGAAGACCTTCCGCCTGCGCCAAGCGCGCCAGATCGGTGATCGGGATGCCTGCAACCCCATATATCGTGTCTATTCCATTGAGCTTCAAAGCATTCACGACAAGGTGAAAGCCGTCTGTCATGGTTTCAGTCTTGGCTAGTGCGTCCATGTCTATTGTCCTCGTGCGACATCGATCAATTGTTCGGATTCGTTCGTGCTTGAGCGGCACGAGATCAAATGACACCTTTTTCGCGCAACTCGCCAATCTGATCAGCGGAATAGCCAAGGCGCGTCAAAACCTCCTGGTTATGCTCCCCTAACAAAGGCGCGCCGGTAATCTTAGGGGTAAAGGCCGAGAATTTCATCGGGCAGCCAACGGTCAGGTATTTGCCACGTAGCTTTTCCTCCACCTCTACGATTGAGCCGTTTTCGCGCAGCGACGGATCGATCGAGATTTCTTTCATCGACAGAACCGGGCCGACTGGCACATCGGCTTTGCGCAGCACTTCCACAGCCTGATACTTGTCCTTATCCGATAGCCATTTTTCAATCTCGTTGAAGACATCGAAGATATGGGTTCCCCGTGCTTCGGGCGTCGCATATTTCGGGTCGGTCTTCCATTCTGGCTTTTCGAGGGCGTCGCACAGCTTTTGCCATCCCCACGCCTGCAGGATGATGTAGATGTAGTCGTTTGGATCGGTTTTCCAGTTCTTACACTTCAGCACCCAACCCGCACTCCCCCCGCCGCTAGAATTTCCACTACGGGGAACCGTGTCACCAAATTTTCCGTTCGGATATTGGGGGTATTCCTTCAGAACGCCGGTATTGTCCAAGCGCTCCTGATCACGCAGTTTCACGCGGCAGAGGTTTAGCACCGCGTCCTGCATAGATTGGAAGACCTTCTGCCCTTCGCCGGTCTTTTCCCGGTGGATCAGCGCGGTCAGAATACCGATCAGAAGATGCATACCACTGTTGCTATCGCCAAGAGCTGCGGCGCTGATCGTCGGCGGGCCGTCGGGGAAGCCTGTTGTCGAGGCAGAGCCGCCGGCACATTGCGCGATATCCTCGTAGACCTTAATGTCTGCATAGGGCGAGTTTTCGGGGAACCCCTTAACCGTGCCGTAAATAATGCGTGGATTCAATTCGTGAATGTGCTCCCAGCCAAAGCCCATTCGCTCAACGGCGCCGGGCGCAAAATTCTCTACAAAGATGTCGGACTCCTTGATGAGCTGCTCAAGGATCTTCTTACCTTCCGGCGTTTTGGTGTTCAGTTCCAACGACTTTTTGTTGCTATTGAGCATGGTGAAATAGAGACCGTCCAGATTGGGAAAGTCGCGCAACTGGCCCCGCGTGACGTCACCCTTTCCGGGCAGCTCCACCTTCAACACATCTGCACCGAACCAGGCCAGCATCTGTGTGCAAGACGGTCCAGCCTGTACACCGGTAAAGTCAACTACCTTGATACCTTCAAGAGGTAAGCTCATGATCTCGATTCCTTATTATTCGTGGTCAATTGTGTGGTGACAGGGTGTGAACGGCGTCATACCGGTTTCGTTTCTGGCGCCATCGGCCCGGTCGACGGAGCGGGAATTTTGTCTTCAACGTGGTGTCGATTGGCGGCGGGCCGTAGAACGAAGAGGACAAGGAAGAAAGCGATGACATCGATGGCTGTTGCTAATAGAAGCACATCATTCCAGTTTCCTCTTTCCTTCGCCACGAGCGCCCCCAATGGCACGAGGAATGCCGCCGCGCCTTTTGCGGTATAAAGCATCGCCGTATTCGTGGTGGCATACTTTGACCCGAACAGATCCGTGCACATTGACGGGAACAGACTGAAGATGTTTCCCCAGCAAAAGAACACCATGCCCGTAAAGAGAACAAATCCCCAAGGCAAGTTTCCAACGACGTAGAGAAGGTAGTAGCTCGCAGCACCCAGAGCGAATGAGATCGCCATGGTTTGCCACAAACCAATGTGATCGGAGATCCAGCCGAACAGTGGGCGGGCAACCCCATTCATGACATTGGAGAAAACCAGTGCCACGGAGAGCGTCGACGCGCTGAGAAATATAACCGTACTGGATACATGGTACGACCCGGCAATTGGCGCGAGAGATGCAGTTACAACCAAACCACCGGAGCACATCAGTAGGTCCAGTACATAGAGGACCCAAAACACCCTGCTGCGCAGAACCTCGGAAGCGGTATAGCTCCGGCTGGTTTGTTGTACTTTTCGGTTCACGGACTTGGGCGCTTCGCCCGGATCGGGGTTGCGAATAAATTGCGATACAACTACCACGACGCCCCCTTGGATCAATCCGAACCAAAAAAAGGCGGATGCGTATCCCGACGCTTCTATCACCATGCGAATGGGGATAATTGTTAGGGCAGCGCCGGCGCCAAAACCGCCGGCCACACAGCCCACTGCTAGACCGCGTCTATCGGAAAACCATTTCACCGCTGTGCCAACCGCAGTGCAGTAAATCGCACCCGATCCGAGTCCCGATAGAGCGCCCCCGATGTATAGAGCAGTCAGCGACGGGGCGTACGAGTCGATGATCCAACCGATCGCAATCAGGAGGCCGCCTACGCCCATCACGCTACGCGGCCCGACACGGGGGCCGAGTCTGTCCGCAATCCATCCGTTGATGGGTGTACCCCATGTCTCCAGTGCTACAAATATCGTAAATGCGATCTGTATATCGGCAATTGCCCAGCCATGGGCCTTCTCCAGTGGCAGTACAAACACCGACCAGCCATATTGAAAATTGGCGATCATGATCATGCATAGCACTCCTAGGCTCAGGTAGCGCCAGCGGGCATTACTTTGGGGCGTTATGACTTCGGGGCGCATGTGCTTACTCCAGTTGTCCTCGATCAAGATGCCGATTAATCGATAAGAAGTACTCTAGGCACACGCAATCCCGATCGCTAGATCGGAAACTACTCAGGCGTTGATGTTTATTGCAAGGGAGGCTGGCGAGATGCGCATTCGGTGTGAGCTACGAAACCGGTAAATCGCTCGCACCTGGGTGACCCGGATGCGCGAAAGCATAGCGCAATTGACGCCGCGCCTTTCCGCCAGCCGCGCGGTGTGCGAATACACTGACCGGTACTACCTCCCGGCGGCCTCAGCCTACATCGAGAGGGCCGTTAATCAAGGCGCGATCGGTGTGGACATCGTTAATTGGCTGCGTGCTCTGGAGCAAGAATGGCGCGCACTGCGCTTTGGCGAAGTGACGCTCGAAACCGATGGCGAGCAGCGTGTGTTTGAGGTTCAAATATATTTCAATGAGCTCGATCCGCAGGCGGTGCGCGTCGAGCTTTACGCCAATGGCGTCAACGGTAGCTCACCGCAGCGAGTGGAGATGGTGCGCGTACTGTCACCGATAGCCGCTACTGCCTGCATTGAATGAGTAGTTTCCGAACCTGCACAGCCAACATGGCAACGACTATTATCAAGGTCAATGGTGGTGCGATACGCTCCAAGCCAGGTCCATCGAACGGACACCGACAGACGAAGCCATATGAAACGTTTCCGTTTGTTTTATACGCTCGCTTTACCGGAAATCTCCGAGGTCTGGCGTCGCGGCAGTGTCATCGGTTCCAAAGTTTGAAATGCCCGGACCGGGGGCGGACCGTTGGATGGGAGCGCGTCGCAGGTTAAAGACGGAGAAGGAGTATTGAAGATGTTGAGAGCCATTGCGAGTCTCTACGGGTGCACGGTCGCGGCGCGCGATGGTGACATCGGAACCGTCGATCAGATATATTTTGATGACGAGGCGTGGGGCATACGCTACCTCGTCGTCGACACGGGAAGCTGGATCGATAGAAGACAGGTATTGATTTCGCCGTATTCCGTGAGCGGTGTAGACCCAGATTCAGGCGCCGTGCATACCGACCTGACACGACGACAGGTCAGGGACAGCCCAAATATCAACACGGATAAGCCGGTATCGCGCCAGCATGAAACGCAGTACGTCGATTACTATAACCATCCGAGGTACTGGGAGGGCGGGTACCTGTGGGGGGACGGCGCCTACCCGATGTTCGCGTCGATGGCGGCGACGCAATGCGTCGTATCGGAAGAAGCGCGCCGGGACGCAGATACCCCACCGGCCGACGTTCATCTGCGCAGTACGAAAGCAGTAAAGGGCTATCACGTCGAGGCAGCCGACGGCACGATTGGCCATGTCTGCGGCTTCATCTTCGACGATGGTGCGTGGGCGATTCGCTATCTGGTGGTCGATACGCGAAACGGGTGGCCCGGAGGCCGCGAGGTGCTGCTCGCGACGCAATGGATAGACCTGGCCGAATGGAATGGTCCCACCGTCAGTACCACGCTTACGCGTGACGCGATCAAAAATGCTCCCGAGTACCACGGCGCCCTGCCGCTCAGCCGACACTATGAAGAGACCCTCTATAAGTACTATGGCAAAGGCGGCTATTGGTCAGCGGACCGCGCCGGTATGGAAGTTTTTCAGAAAATCGGTACGCGCGAATTCTCCGCGATCCTTAAGCCTGACGCGAGCGTCATCATCAAGGAGGGAACCCGAGAATTCACCGCCATTACGCTGACTTCGGGGATACCGGCACTGGCGGAGCATCGCGACGGTCCCGCCATTCTGCAGTCCACGATCGCTGAATTATTGCATGCGCTCATACAGGAATACGCCCGCGTAATTTGAGAGCCTTGTGAATCCGTAGGCAATGAGGCAGCGCTGAGTGCTGTCCGGTTGATCCAAATCAAGTGAGCCGTTTCGCGCCCGTCTACTCTTACTTAGTGCGGTAATGGCTCATAGAAATACCGATAGCGCATGCCGTCGAGTCGAGTTCTGTTTGGGGTTGACCGATGCGGGACGGGTATCGCCGTGGAGGCTCGAAATACCATGCAACATAATGCCGTGCAAGATGGCTCCGGAATCCGTCTACCGTTCGTTATCGCGTGGGCCTTCTGCTTGCTCTTCTACTTCCTCCAATATGCATTTCGTTCTGCACCAAGCGTGATGGTGCCCGAGTTGACCTCAGCATTCGGACTATCAGCGTTAGGGGTGAGTTCGCTGCTCGGATTGTATTACTACACTTACTCGACCTTCGCGATCGTAGCCGGCGCGTGCCTGGATCGGTACGGTGCCAAGTATGTGGTGCCGGCAGGGATCTTGCTGCTGGCGGTCGGGGCGGTGCTGTTCGGTGTCGGTATTTCCTTTGCTGCGCAAACCGGGCGTCTATTGCAAGGCGCCGGGGCCGCATTTGCATTTACGGGTGCCGTATACCTGGCGACCCATGGTTTCCCAGGGCGTTATCTGGCCACAGCCGTCGGGTTCACGCAGTGTTTCGGCATGCTTGGCGGCTCGGCCGGACAGTTCGCCGTGGCACCGCTGATTCACGGTATGTTTTCCTGGCAACAATTCTGGCTCTATGGCGGTGCGGTAACGGCTGCGGTCGCAGTCATCGTGTTGTTTGTGACCCCGCGCGGACACGATGTGCGTACCTCTACCCAAGACTCGATCTGGTCCATGTTCAAGCCGTATAAGTCGGTGCTCAGCAACCCACAATCGTATCTATGCGGTTTTGTCGCCGGGCTGCTGTTTCTGCCAACCACCGTCGGCGACATGATCTGGGGCGTGACCTTCTTGCGCGACGGCTGGCACATCGGTTACGCGGAAGCCGTCAATCGCGCCGCTATGGTGCCGCTAGGCTGGGTTATCGGATGTCCGCTGCTCGGTTATGTCGCTGACTATTTCGGGCGGCGCAAGCCGGTATTGATAGGCGGCGCCTTATTCATGCTCGTAGTGGCGCTCGCGATTCTCTATCTGCCGCACGGCATAGTGCCGCCGTATCTCGAAGGATTGCTGCTTGGACTCGGTTCCGGAGCCGCGATGATTCCCTACACGATCATCAAAGAGGTCAATGCCGACGAAGTGAAAGGTAGTGCGACCGGTGCAATCAACTTCCTCGTATTTACCTTTAGTGCGGTGATGGCTCCGATCTATGGCTGGGTATTGGTACAACTTTCCAACGGTGGCGCATTGAGCTTGCCGGTGTTCCAAAAGGCCGGCGTCATTGGCATTGCCGGCATCGTACTCGCGATCGTGCTGGCTTGCTTCATCCGAGAGACTGGCAAGCGTAAAGCGGACCAGGCGCCCCGGGTTAGCGTAGCTCAAGTACCAGGAGTTGTTTTATGAATCATTTTATGCGCGACATGACATCCGCAGTCGATCTCACCGAGGAGAAGGGCACTGGCGCCGTGCGCCGCCAGCGTCCGCTCTATGTCGACCTGTTGCCGCCGTGTAATAGCGCTTGTCCAGCCGGCGAGAACATCCAGGCGTGGCTTGGGTTGGCGCAAGCCGGAAAATTTCGCGCGGCGTGGGAAGCGTTGATCGTCGACAACCCGATGCCGGCCGTGCACGGGCGGGTTTGCTATCACCCTTGCGAAACCGGCTGTAATCGCAAGGATCTCGACAGCGCCGTCAGTATTCATGCGGTGGAGCGATTCCTGGGCGACCTGGCGACGCAGCAAGTTTGGGCGACGCCCAAGAGCCAATCGCCAACGGGCAAGCGCGTACTGGTGATCGGCGCGGGACCGAGCGGCCTAGCCGCAGCCTATCATTTGGCGCGACTCGGACATCAGGTAGAAATTCATGAGGCCGGCCCCTTGCCGGGCGGCATGCTGCATTTCGGCATCCCAGCTTATCGGCTGCCGCGCGGCGATCTGATGAAGGAGATTGGGCGCATCGAGCAAATGGGCGTCAAGTTCGTACTGAACCACCGGGTCGACGACGTCCTTGCAGAGCAGCAGGCCGGCGCATTCGATGCGGTGTTTATCGCGATCGGCGCACACCTCTCCAAGCATGTCGATATTCCTGCGCGCGACGCCATCAAGGTGCTCGACGCCGTGTCGATGCTGCGCGATGTGGAAACCGGCGAGGCGCCACGCCTGGGTCGGCGCGTGGTGATCTACGGTGGCGGCAATACTGCCATGGATGCGGCTCGTACCGCTCGCCGTCTCGGTGTCGAAGAGGCCATGATCGTCTACCGTCGCGATCGAGCGCATATGCCGGCACACGACTTCGAGGCCGATGAAGCGCTCGCGGAGGGCGTGAAAATCAAATGGCTGACCTCCATCAAAGCGATTGACGGCGCCGATCTTACCGTGGAAGTCATGCGCGTGGACGAAGCCGGCCATGCCCAACCGACCGGACAGTTCGAAACGCTCGAAGCCGATACGGTCGTGCTGGCCCTGGGCCAGGATGCCGACAGCGGCTTCCTGCGAAAAATCCCCGAGATCGTGCATCAGCCCGATGGCACCGTCGTGGTCGGCAAAAATATGATGACAGGTCATGCTGGCATCTTTGCCGGCGGCGACATGGTGCCCGCCGAGCGCTCTGTCACGGTGGCGACCGGCCACGGCAAGAAAGCGGCCCGTTATATCGACGCGTGGCTTAGCGGCACTGAGTACGTGCCGCCGCCCAAGCATGCCGTGATCGAATTTTCCGGCCTCAACTTGCCGATCTATACGGATGCCGCGCGCTCGGCCCAGAAGGAGCTGTCTGCGCACGCGCGCGTTACCGGTTTCGATGAGGTCGTAAGTGGCCTGAGCGAGGCCGAAGCCTTGCGTGAGGCCCAGCGCTGCCTATCCTGCGGCAACTGTTTCGAATGCGACAACTGTTTTGCAGCTTGCCCTGAAGATGCGATACGCAAACTCGGCCCCGGGCTGCGTTACGAAATCAAGGATGCCTTGTGCACCGGTTGCGCGGTCTGCGTCGACCAATGTCCTTGTCACGCCATGGAAATGGTCGCCGATGCTGAGCAGGACCCCGCGATTCAACTATCGGAATGAGAGGCTGCGATGGGTATCGAAACTATAGCTCGAACTACAACTCCAACGGCGCCGCCAACGCCGGCGGCAACGCGAACCACAATGGATGGCAACACGGCGGTCGCGCATGTCGCGTACCGTGTCAACGAAGTGTGCGCGATCTATCCGATCACGCCTTCGTCGACGATGGCGGAATTGGCGGACCAATGGGCTGCCGAAGGGGTTCGCAATATCTGGGGTAACGTGCCCGCCGTGCAGGAGATGCAAAGCGAGGGCGGGGCAGCCGGTGCGGTACACGGCGCATTGCAGTCCGGCGCGATGACGACCACCTTCACCTCGTCGCAGGGTCTGCTGCTGATGTTGCCTAATATGCTGAAGATCGCGGGTGAGTTGACCTCCACCGTGTTTCACGTCGCCGCGCGCTCGCTAGCCACCTCGGCCCTGTCGATCTTTGGCGACCACTCCGATGTGATGACGGTACGCACGACCGGATTTGCGCTGATCTGCTCGGCCAATGTGCAGGAAGCCCACGACACGGCACTGATCGCCGAAGCCGCTACGCTCGAGGCCCGCGTGCCATTCCTGCATTTCTTCGACGGCTTTCGTACCTCGCATGAACTCAATACCCTGACGCTGCTGAGTGATGCGGATATCAGTGCGATGATCTCTAACGATCTGGTACGTGCTCATCGCGCCCGTGCACTGAATCCCGAACATCCCTTCATTCGCGGCACGGCACAAAACCCTGACACGTTTTTTCAGGCGCGTGAGGCTGTCTCACCTTTCTACGCGAAGGTGCCAACGATCCTCGATCAGGCAATGACACGTTTTGCGGCACTGACCGGGAGGCGCTACCAGCTATTCGAGTATGAGGGCGCGCCCGATGCCGAACGCGTGCTGATTTTGATGGGGTCCGGTGCTGAGACCGCCCGCGAGACCGCGAAGCGGCTGGTCGCCGTGGGTCAGAAAGTCGGTGTGCTGCAGGTCAGACTGTATCGGCCATTTTCAGTAGAGCACTTTCTTGATGCGCTACCCTCATCGGCGGTTTCGCTGGCCGTGCTTGAACAAACCAAAGAAGTCGGCGCCCCTGGCGAGCCGCTGTACCTCGATGTAATCGCCACGCTCGCCCAAGGTTACGCGAGCGGTCGGCGCGTATCTATGCCGCGCGTGATTGGTGGCCGCTACGGCTTGTCGTCGAAAGATTTCACCCCGGCGATGGTCAAGGCCGCGTTCGATGAACTGACCAAGCGCGACAACGAAAACCAGTTCGCCGGCCGCAATAGCTTTACGCTCGGTATCGACGACGATGTTTCCCATAGCAGTCTGGCGGTCGATCCCGACTTCTCAATCGAGGACAAGAATACGACCCGCGCGGTATTTTACGGTCTGGGCGCCGACGGCACCGTTGGTGCCAACAAGAATAGTGTAAAGATCATCGCCGAAGATGCCGGGCGATACGCTCAGGGCTACTTTGTCTACGATTCGCATAAGTCGGGTGCCCAAACGATTTCGCATCTGCGTTTCGGTCCCGACCCGATCAAGGCGCCTTATCTTATCGCTGCCGCCGGCTTCGTTGCCTGCCACCAGTTCAGTTTTCTCGAACGGCAGAACGTGCTTCGGGTAGCGGCGCGAGGCGGCATTTTCCTGCTCAATAGCCCTTATGGGAAGGCTGAGACCTGGGACAAGCTGCCGCGCTCCGTGCAGCAGCAGATCATCGACAAGCAGTTACGCGTGTTCGTCATCGATGCGTCCAAGGTGGCGCGCGAAGTTGGGCTGGGGGTACGTACCAATACAGTTTTACAAACATGCTTTTTCGCGATTTCCGGAGTCTTGCCGCGCGATACCGCGATCCGGCATATCAAAGAGTCGATCCGAAAAACATACAGCCGTAAGGGCGACACCGTGGTCGCACAGAACTTCGCGGCGGTAGACGGCACGCTGCAACGACTGTTCGAGATCACGGTGCCAGCGGCATCGGGCAATCCGCACGATCGACCGCCGGTGGTTTCGCCAAGCGCACCCGACTTCGTGCAACGGGTCACCGCACGCATGCTGGTCGGACGCGGCGACGATATCCCTGTCAGCCTGATTCCAGCGGACGGCACCTTTCCGTCAGGAACCAGCGCCTACGAGAAACGCAATATCGCCGATGCGGTCCCAGTTTGGGAGCCCGATCTATGCATTCAATGCGGGCAATGCAGCTTTGTGTGTCCGCATAGCGTGATTCGTGCTCGCTATTATCCCGAAACGGCACTGGCCGGCGCTCCGTCATCGTTCAAGTCCGCACCGGTCAACGCACGCGGCTATCCCGAAGCGCGCTTTACCTTGCAGTTCTGCGTAGAAGATTGCACCGGCTGTGGCCTATGTGTCGAGGCATGCCCTGCAATCAGTCCGCGCGAACCGGGCCTCAAGGCGATTAACCTGGCGGACAAGGCAGCGCTGCTCGACGCGGAGCGCGCCAGTCTCGCCTTTTTCCAGAAGCTGCCGGTCAACGACCGGGCACGCGTCGATTTTGCCAATGTACGGGGTATTCAATTCCTCGAGCCGCTGTTCGAATTTCCCGGTGCTTGCGCCGGTTGCGGCGAAACACCGTACCTCAAGTTGCTCTCGCAGTTGTTCGGCGACCGCGCGCAAATCGCCAATGCGACCGGCTGCTCGTCGATCTATGGCGGTAGTTTGCCAGTGACGCCGTGGACTAAGGACAAAGAAGGTCGAGGTCCGGCGTGGTCCAATTCGCTATTCGAGGACAACGCGGAATTCGGTTTGGGGTTCAGGCTGGCCGCGGATAAGCATCTGGCCTTGGCGCGCGCCCTCTTGGCTACACTCGCACCTGAGGTGGGCTCTGAGCGCGTGACGCAGATCCTCGACGCGCCGCAGATACAGGAATTCGATTTGCGCGCCCAGCGGATCCGGGTCGCGGAACTCAAGACCGCCTTGCTCAAGCTTGACAGCGAGGCGGCGCGCGATCTTTTGTCTGTGGTGGACCACCTGGTGCGGCGCAGTATCTGGATCGTCGGCGGCGATGGCTGGGCTTACGACATCGGATACGGCGGACTCGATCATGTGTTGGCAAGTGGGCGCAACGTCAATGTACTGGTACTCGATACAGAGCTATATTCGAACACCGGGGGGCAGGCTTCAAAAGCGACGCCACTGGGCGCGGTCGCGAAGTTTGCGGCGGCCGGCAAGCGGGTGCCGCGCAAGGATTTGGCGCTGCAGGCGATCGCCTATGGCAACGTCTACGTGGCTCAGGTTGCGATGGGCGCAAATCCGCAGCAGACGCTGGATGCTTTCCGGGAAGCGGAGGCTTATGACGGGCCATCGCTGATCCTGGCCTATAGCCAATGCATCGCACACGGCATCGATATGCGCTTTGGCATGCAGCAACAAGATCTCGCTGTGGCGTGCGGCTACTGGCCATTGCTGCGCTTCAATCCTGCCATGCGCACTGTCGGCTCGAACCCGTTCCAACTCGATTCACCGCGCCCCACCATACCGTTCAAGGATTACGCCTACAACGAAATCCGCTATTCCTCTCTGACCAAGACACTGCCCAATGACGCAGCGGCATTACTGGTCAGCGCACAAGCCGCCGTTATCGATAAATACCAGCAATACGAGGACTTTGCCTCGCGCGACGGTACCCGCTTTCTGGTCCCCGCTGAGATAGACGAGAAACTACCGTATTAGAGCCCGGGAGCGCTAAATGAATTTGACTACACGTTATATGGGACTGACGCTCAAGAATCCCCTGGTGGCCTCGGCCTCGCCCCTGACCGGCAATCTCGACGGCATCAAGCGGTTGGCCGACGCTGGAGCCGCAGCCGTCATCCTGCCTTCGCTGTTTCAGGAGGAGATCGAGGCGGACGCCAACCGATACGAGCGCCTGACCAGCGCCAACGAAAATAGTTGGCCGGAAGCGAGCAGTAACTTCCCTGAGCTTGCAGACTATAAACATGGACCGCAAAGCTACCTTGAGTTAATCCGCCGGGCAAGCAAGGAAGTGGATATTCCCGTGCTGGCCAGCTTGAACGGGATTACCGATTCCGGGTGGATCTCCTATGCGAAGCAAATCGAAGAGGCTGGGGCAAAAGGTCTCGAACTCAACATCTATTTCATAGCTGCCAATCTCGCGATGACGGGCGTTGAAGTGGAACAACGCTATCTCGACATCATGCGCGCGGTTAGGGCGGCGGTATCTATCCCTGTGGCGATCAAACTGAGCCCCTATTTCAGTTCAGTCGGCAATATGGCACTGGCGCTGCAAAACGCAGGCGCCGACGCGTTGGTGTTATTCAACCGTTTTTATCAACCCGATCTCGATCTGGCTCGGTTGGAAATACTGACCGACCTAAGGCTCAGCGAATCCCAGGAAATCCGGCTGCCCTTGCTCTGGCTTGCGGTGTTGTCGGGCAGGGTCAAGGCATCTCTGGCCGCCAGTACCGGTGTATCGAGTGCCAACGAGATTGTGAAATACCTGTTGGTCGGCGCCGATGTGGTGATGACCACGTCCTCGCTGCTGCGGCACGGCCCCGGTCACATTACCACCTTGCTCGAAGGTCTTGAAACCTGGCTTAACGCACGCGATTTCAAATCGTTAGAGCAGGTCAGAGGCATCATGAGTCAACGCAATTTGCGTGATCCTGGTGCGTTCGAGAGGGCCAATTACATCAAGATCCTGCAGGGGTTTCGTCAAAATTGACTAGATCTTAAGAGCTTAAAAACATTTTTAAGTTCCATTACGTTCGCAATCCTACTTTAATCGTTTTTTTCTCAGTTACATCGTGACACTCGTCTGTGAGGCGGAGCGCTTTGGTCTAGGTAGTTTCCGATCCTGTCGCTTGCGAGCGCTGAGTTCTATGATGCTTGTAAGCGGGAAGTGTGTTGGTCGGACCTTCGATTCCGCACTTGCTATCAAGGGATGGTTTGGCAGGCGTCGCCAGCGAGAAGATACGACCAAGGCCGGAAACGCAGCGGGAAGGCATGAGATGAAAGAAAGCCACGGCAGGATGCATCAATTAGCTAATGGCCTCGCGCTTCGAAGCCACGCCTCGAACGAAGAGTATCGAAATGCACGCCTTCGCCGCTTGAGGCAATACTCGGTGGCATCGATCAGCTTCGTGGTCGGATGGTCCTTCGTGATCTGTTGGTGGGAATTGGCTGCCGCCAACGGCCTAACGCAGGTTGCCGCTTTGATTTTTTCGAAGTTGATTCTTTTCGGTTTGGCAACCTTCACGTTGAGGGGATCATCGATCGCAACCTGTGTCTTTCTTGGTGTGTGTCTTATAAGCGTGTTTGCAATCCTATCGGAAATCGGACAGGAGTATGCGTACTCCCCGGGCTTCGCGATTCTTTCGGCGATCGAGTGTTCCGCAAAGATGGCCGTGCTTATTTCGGTGGGTCGTGTCGCCCATTTTCGGGCAATGATGCGAACAAGCGGCGCGGGCGAGAGCCGGTGTCGAAATGTGCGCAATGGGCGGTAGCATCTCGCGCTTCAATAAATGGAGAAAAAAATGCAACATGACATAGTAATTGCGACTTTCGACGATCATAAAAAAGCAGACGCCGCGGTAAGCAATCTGATCAACGATGGCTTCGATATGAGCAACTTCAGCGTGGTGGGCAAGGGATATCACTCAGAAGAGAAAATCGTTGGCTTCTACAACATTGGCGATCGGATGAAGCTGTGGGGAAAATATGGAGCCTTCTGGGGTGGTCTCTGGGGCATTCTATTCGGAGGGGTATTTCTGACTCTTCCAGTGATTGGTCCGTTAGTGGTGCTCGGTCCTCTCGCCCTCGCGGTGGTCTCTGTGGTCGAAGCTGCACTCGAAGGGGCCGTGGTGATCGGCGGGCTTACTGCCCTCGGCGCAGCGTTTTTCAACTTTGGAGTACCAAAAGACAGTGTCATACGCTACGAAGCAGCCTTGAAAGCTGACGGATTTATCGTTATGGCGCATGGCCCAGCCGCCGAAATAGCCAGAGCTAAAGCCGTGCTTCAGCTTGCCGAGCCTATGGAGATGGATGTGCATCGAGGCGTAACCGCACTCGCACCAATAGAGCAGCTTACGCCTGCCAATATCTGACACGCAGATAGGTTCAAATGAGATCAATAGTCCTTGCTTGCCCTGATAGGGCCGCGGGCGTGGGTTTTGTGGTCGATGATGCGATTGTCATGGTCGAGGTGATTAGGCGGCGCATCGTGACGTTCGACAAGAAATGCATTTCCCGCATCCGATTCGGCCACGCAGCAACCCATCGCATGATGTTTCGCTGCTTCGTTTGCATGATCGATCGCGCAAAGCGTGAGGGCATGCGCAGCCTGTGCTTCATGTGCGGCGAGACTCACATCGCCTTCCTCATAGTGTCTGGAAGCCTGACGCAAGTATCGAGCCGCATGCTGATGCAGCTCCGCAGCCGCAAGGTGATGTTCAGCGACATGCAGACTGCTTTGCACCACTCCCGCCGGGCTAAGCGATATCAGATCAGAACGCAGGACGGGCTCTTTGACGATCGAGGACTTGAGGTTGCCCTGCTCAAGGTAACGATCGCTCAGTTCTTGCGCACGCGTGAGAGCAAGTAATGCGTGTCCGTGCGCCACCAGGGCCTGGTGTGCCGCGTGGGAATAGTCTTTCCCTTCGTTATAGTGCTTGGCTGCATCATTGTGCAACCGCGCAGCATGCTCGTGATGCGACTGCCCCGAAGTGTCGTTCGCTTTCTTGCCGTGCTTGGTTTTCATTTTCGATTCCGTCCCGTGTCGTTAGTCCACGTTTCAACACCGCGCTGCGTCGGACTCAAGCGCGATAGCCTAGAACAATACTCAGCGCACCTGGGGGACGTTGGCGTCCGTCTTGATGGTGATCTGATTCGACACGCCGACTACCCCGAGTAGCCAACGCACGTCATGAGCGGCAGCCGTACGCTGAAAGTCCCAGTCGACTTGCCCGCTCAGCGTTATCCAGCCACTTTCTACCTGAACCTTGACGGCATTACGGGGAACGGCGACGTTCCAATCGAGCCGATTTATTACCGCGGCCGCAATCTGTCCGTCACTGCGCTTTGCATCGAAGGCGAGTCGAACTTCGATTTCTTCGGCTACTGCCTCGACTCCCTTAACCCGACGAGCGGCAGCTTCAGCCGCATGCTTTTCCGCGAAGCTCTCTACATGACCGCTAAGCGTAACAATGCCCGCATTCGCTGTAACGCCAATGTGAGCGGCCGTCACGCTAGGCTCCCAGGCAAGCTCCTCTAGAACGGCCTTTTGCAACTTCGTGTCGCTATAAATCACTGTCATGATATCTCCTGAAACCTGTGTCAATGACGCCAACTCGACTCATGGAGTTGGCGTGTACCGGCTTCTTCAGACGACGACGATGTCGTTCTCGACAGCCGTCGTGCCAGGCGCGGCCCAGGCGGTGGAGCCTGCCTCGTTGCGCTCGTACCAGGATTCAACCGTCCCGGTCAGCTTTACTTTCCCGCCGTGCGCGGTCACGTTGATTGTCGCCGGGTCGAACCACGAGCGGTCCAAGGCGAGCATGATGTCGCCCCTGATCTTTGACGTGTTCGGCCTTGGCTTGATGGTGATCTCGTTCAAGACGCCAACGACACCCCAAATTCCGCGAACATCGTTCGCCGCAGCCTCTTGCTGGTAATGCCAATCGACTTCGCCGGTGAGGGTGATCCAGCCTTTTTCCACACTGGCCTTAACCGCATCGGTTGGCACAACCGAGTCCCATTTCATACGATTGATTGCCGCGGAAGCAATTTCTTCGTCGTCGTGCTTTACGCTGGAAGGCAGCCGAACCTCAAGTTCTTCGGCAACCGCCTTGACGTCCTTGACTCGGCGCGTGGCCTTCTCCGCCGCATACCGTTCGGAATAGCTCTCGACGTGGCCCATGAGGGTTACGACGCCGGCTTTCGCAGTAACGCCGATGTGAGCGGCATTGACACTCGGCTCCCACTCCAGTTCGTCGAGCACGGCTTGTTTCAGTTGCTTATCGTCAGACATGGTGATTCTCCTGGTTTGATATGGAACG
>Ga0302310_10000303_pt1 | contig 47836 bp, 35 predicted proteins | sample III_Palsa_N1_2_FD_200451 | JGI IMG/M metagenome (GOLD analysis project Ga0302310, IMG submission 200451) | Peat permafrost microbial communities from Stordalen Mire near Abisko, Sweden - III_Palsa_N1_2 | ecosystem: Environmental > Terrestrial > Soil > Palsa > Peat permafrost | place: Sweden...
AGGCCTTGGTCATGTGTTCCGCTTCGAACACCAGTTTGCCCGAGGCACCCGCCTCCTGCACTCGCACGTCGACCTGGCCGATGCGCTCGCGCCGGTCGCGGTGTTGAATGCGCAACTGCTCGAGCGCGCGCACCCTGCCCTCGTTGCGCGTGCGGCGCGCTTCCACGCCCCTGCGAATCCACACCTCTTCCTGCGCCAGTTTCTTGTCGAACAGCGCCGCGTGCTTCGCCTCGGTTTCCAATGCCGCCTGTTTCAACACTACATAGTTATCGTAGCTTCCCGGCCAGACACGGAGTTGTCCGCGGTCCAATTCGACAATGCGGGTGGCCAGACGGCGCACGAAGGCGCGGTCATGGCTGATGAAGAGCAGTGCACCCTCGAAGTCCATCATCATGTCCTCGAGCCACGTGATGGCATCGATGTCCAGATGGTTGGTCGGCTCGTCCAGCAACAGCAGGTCAGGATCCGATACCAACGCGCGGCCCAGCATCACCCGGCGGCGCCACCCGCCCGACAGCGCGCTCATCGGCGCGTCCCGGTCGAGTTCCAGGCGCGCAATGACTTGGTCGACCTGCATTTCGGCCTGCCAGCCGCTGTCGATGTGGTCCTGGGCCGCACCGCCCATCACCACATCGAACACGGTTTGTTCACTGGACTCGGATACTTCCTGGGCGAGACCCGCCACTTTGGCTCCGGGCCGCACCCACACCTCGCCGCTGTCGGGCACGATGCCGCGGGTGATCAATTGCATCAGGGAGGATTTGCCCTCGCCGTTGCGGCCGAGCAAACAGACACGCTCACCTCGGCGAACTTGAAGGGAGGCATTATCCAATAGGGGCTTGAGGCCGAAGCTCAAGGAGACTTTATCGAGGCGTACGGTAGGCATAGAGCCGCCTATAATACCGCCTCATCGCTCAACGCAGGGCCAAATCCCAGCGAGGGGTCAAATCCCTAGCCAGATCGACAAGTAGACGCCCCGCTGGGTGGGTTTGCCCGCAATGCTGCCCAAATCCGTATAGGCTGCCGTCAAACTCAGGTTCTTGACGGGCGCCCAGGCGAGAAACGCATCATTGGCGCTGTTTTCACGAAATGCGGTCAAATTGCTGGGTTTGTCACGATACTCGGCTCCCAGCAACACATGCTCGGTGACCCAGACCGCGGCCGAGGCTTCCGGTTCATAGTGAAATCCGCTGCCGTCGCCGCCGAAGCCCAATAAGCCGAATTGGTTGGCTCGAGTACGCCGCAGCGTGAAATCCAGAATCACGTTACGGCCCGCGATGGCATCGAAATACATTTTTGTGGCGGCGAGGTAGAGATCCACATCCTCGCCTCGGGCCGCGCCCACAGCCTTAGGAATAACGTCGAAATCCAGCGTCCGCTTCCATTCCGCGCCCAGCGACACCTGCGGCAGCCACTGGTCGGGCGCAAACACCGCGTCGCCCACCAGTTTGACCTTGAGGCCCACGATGTCCTGCCCCAGCGTGAGCCCGGGCACCACGGATCCGGCATCGAAACGCTGGCGCGCCACCGACGCCTCGACACGATCGCCGTACTCGACGCTGGCACCGCCGGTACGCAGCGAAAAGTCCTGAGTCGACACATACGTGGCGAACGCCGTGGCGCCCATTTGGTCCTCGGTACCCAGGCCGCCTATCAGCGCCCACGGCACCATACCGCCGCCGGCGGTTCCTTCGATATCGGTAACTGCACCGGTCCATTCCAGTCGATCTCCCGCGATCGCGAAACGGCTGCCGCACAGCAACATAGCCACTGGAAAAACAATGCTCGCTACAGTTTTCAATACACACCGCCGACCTAACGAGAGGCGCCTCTCACTCCATGATTGCCTCACTTGAATGACTAGGTTAGGGCCTGACGAAGCCGAATATTGTGTTCAAGCGCACAGCCTGTGCGGGCCACGGCGTTTAACCTAAGCCTTTATCGGACCTCATAATGACATCGGTCACATTACGAGCTTGGCTGCTCTGCATCGTTTGCATGAGCGCCGCCGCCGGTGCCACGGCCGCGGAGAACAGTCTCTACGTCCGTCTGGGGGGCGAAGCGGGCGTCGCGGCGATTTCCAATATGCTCATCGATCGCGTGGCCGCCGACCCGGTGATGGGGCCCAGCTTCAAGGACTCCAAGCTGTCTCGCATCAAGACCCTGCTGGCCGAGCAGATCTGTGATTTGAGCGGCGGCCCGTGTCACTACTCCGGCGACCCTATGAAAGAGGTGCATGCCGGACACCACATCACGGAAGCGATGTTCTACCGTATGGTCGACACACTGCGCGGCATCCTGAAAGAGCGGCATGTTGACCTACGGTCGACGAATCAACTGCTGCGTCTCCTGGCACCCATGAAGCGCGATGTGGTCGAACATGGCTCGGCGCCGGCCGCGGCGCCCGCCGCCCCGCCGGCATCCGGTGCTCCATGAAGTACCGCGAATGGCGCCGCCCGCTGCAAATGGCGCTCCTGGGACTCGTCTGCGCCAACGCCGCGACTGCCATTTCCGTGAAAGTCTCTGTCACGGGCAAATCGGGTGCCCCGTCCGCGGACACCATCGTCGTCTTCGATCCTCTCGACGGCACTCCGGCGCCCACTCACGACACCGCCGTCATCGACCAGATCAACAAGACATTCGTGCCGCGCGTGAACGTCATGCGAACCGGCACCGCGGTCGCGTTCCCGAACAGCGACCGCATTCGTCATCAAGTGTATTCGTTCTCGACCCCGCATCCCTTCACCTTGAAGTTGTACGCGGGCTCACCACGCACGGACGTGGTTTTCGAAAAGCCGGGCATGATCGTCCTTGGCTGCAACATCCACGACAGCATGGTGGCTTTCGTTGCGGTGGTCGATTCACCCTACTTCAAGAAGACGCTTGAATCCGGCATCGCCGAGATGGACCTGCCGCCCGGTCGCTACCGATTGCGCGTCTGGAATCCCAACATGATCATGGCTATTCCACCGCAGGAGATCACCGTGGCCGGCGCGCCGGTCGCGGTACCGTTGCGGGTCGACGTGGACCCGACGCACGGCACGGACGTCGCGTGGCCTGAGTAGAATTTCATGTCGCTGCGAACACGAATTGCGCTCACTTTCCTCATCCTGCTGACCGCGGTTCTCGTGGCCGCATTGACCGCGGTCTCCATTGCGAATCGCGCGAATGCGCAACGCGACGTACAACGGCAGCTCGAATTCGGTGCGCAAACCTTCTCCGGTCTGCTCAAGACCAATCGTAGTTTGCTGACGCAAGCCGCGCAGGCGGTCGCCGATGACTACGGCTTCCGCGCGGCCGTCGCCGAACACGATACCGAAACACTGGTTTCCGCCCTGCAAAACAGCGGCACTCGCGTGGGCGCGGCCATGGTGGTGCTGACCTCTTTGGATGGCGTCGTCATTGCCGCCTCCGGCTCCGATCGTGCCGTCGGCAGCCAATTCCCCATCGCGGCGTTAAAGCGCAACGCCGGGCCTGATGCCACGGCCACGGTGATGGTCGACAACGGCAAGATTTACCAAGTCGTGGCCGTTCCCGTGAAGAGCCCGCTGCCGGTGGCCTGGATCGCCATGGGCTTCGAACTCGACGCTGCGGCGGCCAAAGGTTTGGCCGCCGCCACCGGCCTCGGTGTGACCCTGGCGGTGCGCGCGCATGGGCCCGCCTCGTCCGCCGTGACCAACGACGGCGACATGGTTACGCGGCCGATCAAGTTGCCGAGCTTGGACAACACCGAAGTTTTCGCCACCCTGTCGCGCTCCATGGCCGATGCGCGCGCTCCCTTCGACGGCCTGACCAAGACGCTGTTCGAAATCGCCGGCGTGAGTCTTTTCGGGTTCGGTTGGGCGGCGTTCTGGATCGCGCGCAACATCACACGCCCCTTGCACGACCTTACCAAGTCCGTGGACCTGATTCGCGGCGGCCGCTACGACGTGGAACTCTCCGTGCATCGCCGTGACGAACTCGGCGTCTTGGCGGAGGGACTGGAGCACATGCAAACCGCCGTGATGTGCCGCGACAACTCCATCCGCCAGCTGGCCTACGAAGATACCTTGACCGGGCTCATGAACCGGACCTCCTTTGGCAGCAGCCTGAGTGAGTCTTTGGCACGTGCGGCCGGCGCCCCCATGGCCGTGGCCATCATTAATCTCAATCGATTTCGGCGCATCAACGAACACCTGGGCTACTCGGTGGGCGATGCCATACTCAAACAAACGGCGACACGCCTGACAACGGTGCCCAGCATCGAGTCCGCGGTCGCCCGCCTCGCGGCGGATCAGTTCGCTGCCTTCACCCGCTTGAGTGACCCCAAGGATTTGCAGGCCTGGGGAACTTCACTGCTGCTGGCTCTATCCGAGCCCGTATTCGTCGAAGCACAACCCATCGACATCAGCGCCACGATCGGCCTCGCGGTCACGTCCGCGCCATTGGAGTCCGGCGCCCAAGCCTCGGTCGACGGTGCGGCCGACGACCTCGTGCGCTGCGCCGATCTGGCGCTGGAACAGGCGCGGCGTGAGAAGCGGGCCATGTCGGTTTACGAAGCATCGCTGAACCCCTCGGCTCGCGACCAGCTGTCGCTGCTCGGCGAACTGCGGCGCGCGGTCGAGAAGGATGAGCTGCGCCTGTTCTTCCAGCCAAAAATCGAGATGTCCACCAATCGAGTCGCGGGCGTCGAAGTGCTGCTTCGATGGCAACATCCGACTCGCGGCATGTTGAGTCCGGCGGCCTTCATTCCCTTCGCGGAACAAACCGGCTTCATACGACGCATTACTCGCTGGACGCTGAGCCGCGCCATCGCACAGGCGGCATCCTGGCATCATGCCGGCAAAGCGCTGCCCATCGCCGTCAACATCGGCGCCGACGATGTCTCGGACTCGCGGCTCGACGCACGCGTCGCCGGCCTCGTGACCCGCAATCAACTGCCGCCCTCGCTGCTGACACTGGAATTGACGGAAAGCGGCTTCATCGAGGATCCGGACAGAGCCTTGAGCATGTTGAATGCGCTCGGCGCACTGGGTGTAAACCTTTCCATCGACGACTTCGGCACCGGCTATTCATCGCTCAGCCACTTGGCGCGCATGCCGGCCCATGAGCTCAAGATCGATCGCAGCTTTGTGCAAGGTTTGGAAACCGACGCCGAATACGCGGCGGTGGTGCGATCAGCCATCGACATGGGGCATAGCCTCGGCATGAAGGTGGTCGCCGAAGGCATTGAAACCGAGTTGGCTGCCGATCGCCTGCGGGCCTTCGGCTGCGATATCGCGCAAGGCTATCTGTATGCCAAACCCATGCCTCTTGAACAACTCGAGCGCTGGCTCGAAGGACGCGGGCGGGTTCCGGTCGTTGCTCTGCCCGCCAATTTCAATGCGGATGAAGTGACCGACACCGTCACCCTTGCCACCTACTGACCTCGCAAGTATTGCCGCGGCTGTCCCGGAAACGGGATAGTCCGCATGCTGCGATGCGATAACCCAAGCAATTTGCGCAATTAGTGGCTGTTTAGTGCAAAGCAATAGGTACAATGCCTTGGGGATTGGCGTATATGTCGCGACGGCAGCGGCCGAAGGATAGGACGTGACCAGGGAGAATTCGATGCCCAAAGGAATTGGGTATCGATGCGCAAGAAGGGATGGATCTCATGCTGATTGGATTTAAATTTAAGAATTTTCGGTCGTTTCTATCCGAACAGAATTTCGGATTCTCTACATCGTCAGACCGCATGCACGAAGCAACCCATCTCATGCCGACCGGCATGAAGGCCGTGCCGCGGCTCTGCAAGGCCGCCATCGTGTTCGGACCCAACGCCAGCGGCAAGAGCAACCTGCTCGCCGCCTTCGCGACCTTTCGCGATCTGGTGGTACATTCCACCAGTTACTCCGATACCCAATACGCCGACCGCCATACGCCGTTCCGTTTCGGGCCCAGCATGTCGCAGCCCACCGAGTTCGAAATCGACGTGCTGCTCGATCAGGTGCGCTACCGCTACTCCATGTCGTATGACGCCGAACGGATTCACTCCGAGCGCCTGCTGGTGTACCGCACCGGCAAGTCCCAGCGCTGGTTCGACCGGCGCTTCGATGCCGCCACGCAGAGCGAGGAATGGGCCCCTTTCTCCCCAAGCTTCAACGGGCCTCGCGAGATGTGGCGCAAAGCCACTCGGCCCAGGGCATTGTTTCTCACCGCCGCCGCGCAGCTCAATTCCGAACAACTCGCGCCCCTCGCGCATTGGGTCGAGCATTGCCTCGAAATCTTATTTCCCGCCGACATGGTCGATCTCAATCGCGTCGCGTCGCGAATTCAAGATGGCAACTTCAAAGCCCGCGTGCTGAAGTTGCTGCACGCCGTCGACATTCCCATCGACGACTTGCGGGTGGGTGAACAAGAGCCGTCTCAGAAGTGCCTGGAGTTCATGTACGCCCGCAAGGGCTGGCTGCCTATTTGGCTCAACTCGATATTCGAGGCGGCCGGCACACACCGCCTCCTGGGGCTGTTTGGTCCGCTGCTCGAAGCGATCGAGCACGGCAAGCTGCTGCTCATCGACGAGTTCGATACCAGTCTGCATCCTCTGGTCGCGCGGTTCCTCGTTCAATTGGTCAATGACCCCGCGGTGTCGAATCGCGGAGCCCAGCTGCTGCTCACCAGTCACAACACCACGCTCATGGATCTGTCGTTTCTACGCCGTGATGAAATCTGGCTGGCGCAACTGAATCCCGATCACACCAGCCTCTTGGCACCCCTGCTGCAGTCCAGCCCGCGCAAGCACGAGATGGTAGCCAAGAACTATTTGCGCGGCCGCTACGGGGCGGTGCCGCTCATCCGCTCCGCAGCAAGCTAGCGCGCCCCGCGCTAGGCGCGCCCGGCTACGCGCCCCGCTAGAACGCGAGACCCATGCCGAAGTCGAGGCGATCGAACGTGCGGTTATCCTCGAACCACTGGTAGTCGACTTTGAAGACCACATGCGGCGTCGTGTAAAAGTTCGCACCCACCGTCGTGACGCGATCGTAGTTTCGCGGCCAGTAGCCATAATCCCCCGGCGTGGCGGACAGCGGCAATAGGCCCGCCGGGACCACCGGACCATCGGTGCCGGAATAGCGCTCACCCATGGTGTAGTACTCCCAGCGAACGAAAGGCGCCAAGCGGTATTCGCCATGCTCCCAGGCGCCGTACGCGGCCTGTGCGTAATAACCGTAGAATTCCGACGGCAAGGGATTGGGCGAGCCGGGGTTCGACGCGTTGGCGACCGCCAAATTGCTGATCGACCCATGTGCATACAACGCCGTCAGATCCAATTTGCCCGGCGTCCAGCGCGCATGCGCCTCCCACAAAGTCACACGCTCATTGCCGAGTATGGGCGCATTGGGCGGCGCAGCCACCTTCGCAGCGTCGCCGGTGCTGATCGCGGCCCCGAGAGTCAAGCCGGGAATGCCATAGTAGCCCAGCGCAAGGTATTCGCTGAGATGCTGGGCATTGGCTAACCCTAGTTCCTGATGCGTTGACTGCAGCGGGGCGGAATCGCTGTCCTCGAGGTCGAGCGCCGTCGCGTACTGCGGGAACTCCGGTGCAAAATTCCACTTCGACAAATCGAAGCCGGTGGTGAGGCCTGCATTCCAGGAGAGGCCGATCGGCGTCTCGCCGTGCACATTGAAGCCTCCCTCACGCCAGGTGCTGGGAATGATGAGCGTCTCGACGAAATTGCGCTGCACGCCGTAGAAATTGACCGGCTCGTGATGCTCGTTGATCAAGCCGAAGGGCATGAGAAACAAGCCGGCCCGCAACGTCGCGTAGTCGTTGAGCTGGCGGTCAACGTAGAATTGCTCGACTTCGAACTCGCCCACGTCCGAAGCCGACGACACGGCATGCTCCACTTCGAACTCCGAGTTGAATTCCGTCTTCTCGTCGAACGTATAGCCGATGCCGAATACGGCGCGCGCCAGATCGGCCTCGGTTTTGTTGCCCTCCCGGGTGGGATGCGTGTAGTACAGCTCACCATATCCCCAAAGTTTCACGTTGGAAAACGGCGAGACCGCGGTGGGCGGCAGCACGGATCCTGGGGTCACGTCCGCAGCCACGGGAGGTGACAGGTTGCCGGATGGCGTCAGACCGCCCGGCGGTGCAAGGCCAGAGGCCGCCGTACCGGGCGCATTGGCGCTGCCTGGGGTTGCCGTCGAAGGCTGCGTAGTCCCGGACTGCGCGGATTCGGCGCGATGTTCGTCGTACTGCAAACGCCGCGTCAGGGTTTGGTTCTGCTCGGCCAGCTGCTTCATCTGCGCCTGGATGTTGAGCAGCTGCTGCTGTAGCGCATCGATCTGCTGCTGTTGCGCAGAAATCTGGGCCGACTCATCCGCGGCCGATGCGGAACCCGCCGCCAGGGCGCCCGAGATCAGCAATACCACGGCTCGCCAGGTCAGGGAGGCCGGTGTTTTTCTTGTGGTCAAATTACGAGTCATTGCATTTCCTCATTTTGAAGCGGCTGTGCTTGCAGCAGCACTGGGCTGGCATTGCGCAGGAACGGTGTAGGCCGTGGGATTCGTTGGGTCATAGCCGTCGGTCAGGGTGCATAGGAACGCGACGATGTCGTCGATTTCTGCCGCGGTCAGCGTCGGCGCCTGGCCGCCCCCGAAGGTGGGAGGCGTGTAGGGCACTTCCGCGATATTGACGTTGGCGTCGTACTCCACCGGCAGATCGTTGTACTCGTACAGATCGGGTGTGCCGTCCGCGGCCGTGTAGAACGTACCCACCGCCTGGTACGGATTGCCGCCCGGGCCCGCCGCCACCGGGTTCGGGTTATTGCCGGTGTTGTTGTTGATGTCGCGGGTGACATACCACTCGACCACTTGATGCAAATCCGTGAAGACGCCGTTGTGGAAATACGGCGAGGTGATCGCGATGTTCCTCAATGTGGGCACCTTGAACACGCCGCACAGCGAGGGCGTGTCCGCCAGATCGACGCGCGCCTTCACATCGCCGGTGGCCGCCTTGAAGGGACCGCACAGGCCCATGTCGTAGTAGGCGTATTCAGCATCGGAAGGGACATCCACCGGCACCAGCACCGTCGAGAACGGCGCGCCGTCGATCGGGCTCACGGAGCCCGCGGTATTCGCCGGAATCTTCCAATTACGCGGCACGCCGATATTGTCGAAGCTGAAGTCGGTGAACAGCGCATGCTCGCTGAAACTCTGCGCCTGACTGGGATGGCAGGCCGTGCAGTTGCCCTTGCCCGGATTGTTGAATAACGCCAGCCCATTCGCCTCGGAGGCGGTCAGCGTCGCCTGGCCTCCCAGCGAGTAATCGTACTTGCTGCTGAAAGGATGAAACGACGGATCCTCGGTCTCGTAGGCGGCGAGCGCCGCGCCCATATCCGCCAGCGCGGTAGTCGGATCGCTGAGCGGCGTGGTGCCGTACGCCGCCACGAAGGCCGCCAACGTCGTCGGCGAGGTCTGCAGTTTCGCCACAACCGCCGCCGCGTCGGCATTCGCCATTTCGAAGTCCGTGACGAAGGGCTGCTGCGCCTGGGCCGCGAGTGTGGACGCTCGGCCGTCGCGGAAGAAACCGCCGACGGGTCCGCCGGAGAGCGAGAAGGGAGGCGTGAAAGAGGCGTAGACCAACGAGGGCGCGTTCCTAAAGCCCACTTGATCCATGTTCGCCCCACCGATGGGCACCGGCAATCCGTTGTCCGTCGCGGGATCGCCTGAGTACGCCCGCGATGGCACATGGCACGTGCCGCACGCTTGTTTCCCCGACGCGGACAGGCTCTTATCGAAAAATATCGCCTTGCCCGCCACGGCCGCGGCAGACTGCGTTGTCTGCGTGGTGGAGGTCGCCGAGACGTCTGAACTCCCCCCGCAGCCCACGAGATTTGCCGCCAACAGGCACAGACCCGGCAACGCTACCGACGCGTAAATCTTTGATCGACTCATCCCGTGTCTCAGACCCTAAGGCTCTTCGGCCCGCTTGTTAATAGGAACACGAATGCTATCGAGAATGATTCGTATTAGCAAATAAACACGAAATTAGCGGCTACAGCGAAGGCCCGACTGACGAATCCTCGCGAATTTGCAATGATGGCGCTTTACGCCTGATCGCCTGGAGCCACGTGGACGCAAAATTACGTCGAGTTGTTATGTCGGGAGTCGCCGTTCTGACTCTCTGTGCGGCTATGCCGCTCGCCGGGTCGGCCGGCACCAAAAAGAATCTTGCCACCGCGGAGACGTCATCGAACGACCTGGCGCCCGACGCGGGTCGCGACGCGCTGCGGCAGATCGTTCAGAATCAATGCGTGCTGAATTGGACCCAGAAACAGGATCCAGCGCCCTGCGAACGGGTATTTCTCGCCGACGCCAAGACCAACTCCTCCGGGTACGCCATTCTCGCTGATCGCAAAGGTGGCGCGCACTACTTGCTCATTCCCACCCAGACCATGGCGGGTGTCGATGCCAGCGAGCTGCTCGATCCCGATGCACCGAATTACTTCGCGGAGGCCTGGCATGCCCGGGGACTCATCACGAAGTTCGTGGGACATCCGGTGCCGAGAACCGCCATTGGGCTTGCGGTAAACACCGCTCACTCCCGTACCCAGGATCAATATCACATTCACATCGAGTGCCTGCGGCAGGATGTATACGATTCTTTGCACGCCGTCACCCAACAGATTACCGAATCCTGGTCCTCGGTCACCGTCGCGGGATCGACGTATTCGGCCATGAAAATCCAGGGCGACGGATTGGACGGCTCGAATCCCAACGAGCTGCTTGCCAAGTTGAATCCCGACGTGCGACATCACATGGGTGATTACACCTTGGTGGTGGCCGGTGCGCAGTTCAGCAGCGGCCCCGGCTTCGTTCTCCTGGCGGGCACCGGGCCGACCGGCGAATTATTGCTGGACTCCAGCTGCGCGGTGGCCGGGGGCGGTGGATGACTGAACCCGAGTGGCTGGTGATCGGGCGCGAAATGCGCGCCATCGCCCAAATCGGGTTGACGTTCTGCAAGGATCCCTTCGATAGGCAGCGCTTCGAACGCATTCGCGAACTCGGAGCCTCCCTCATCGCTCGCGGCGGCGAGGAGGACCTGGAAAAGGTCCTCGGACTGTTTCAACAGGACGCGGGCTACGCCACACCCAAGGTGGATGTGCGCGGCGCGGCGTTCCGCGATGGCAAGGTGCTGATGGTCCGCGAAATCAGCGATGGCTGCTGGACGTTGCCAGGCGGCTGGGCTGACGTGAACCAAACTCCCGCCGAATGCGTGGTGCGGGAAATCGCCGAGGAATCAGGCTTCGAGGCCCGTGCTCTGAAGCTCGCGGCAGTGCACGACTACCGCAAGCGCCACCCGCCGAGCCACATCGACTCGATATACAAACTGTTCTTTATCTGCGAATTGATCGGAGGCAGCGCGCGGCCCAGCGAGGAGACCAGCGAAGTCGGCTTCTTCCCGCGCGATGCCCTGCCGCCCTTGTCCCGGGGACGCACGACGGAGGCGCAAATCGCACTCATGTTCGCTCACATGGAATCCCCGCAGCTACCCACGCAATTCGACTGATTCCGCGGCGTCCCCCGCCGGGAGATCCAAAGTCACACACAGTCCACCGCCGTCGCGATTGGCCAGGTGAATGCGACCGCCATGCGCCTCGGCTATTTCGCGCGCGAGCGCCAGCCCCAGGCCGGTCCCGCTACGCTTGGTCGAATAGAAAGGCAGCAATGCCTGCGCCAGTACGGCGTGGCTCATGCCCGCCCCCCGATCCCGTACCTCGATGCGCAGCGTGTCGCTGCCGCGTACGACCTCGAGCTCGACCGTTTCCGCCGCCCCACCGGACTCGTGGGCATTCTTGAGCAGATTGATGAGCGCCTGCTCGAGTTGCACGCGGTCGAACCAGCACGCTGCGCCGGGTTGCGAACCAACGCTTTTGAAAGCAGCCTGCCGTGCCAGATCGGCCGCGAATTCCGGCCAATCCACCCACTCGGCACGAGGCGCCGGCAATTTCGCGAACGCCGCGTAGCTCCCGACGAAGTGGTGCAAATGCTCCGCGCGCTCGCCGATGGCGCGAAACACCGCCGGCAGCGCAGCATAGTCCTCGCGTCGCGCAATTTCCGCACCCGTGTGCGCCAAGGATGACAGCGGCCCCAAGGAGTTATTGAGCTCATGGCTCAATACACGAATCAGTTTCTTCCAGGTCGACACTTCCTGCCGCGATAGCTCGCGCGTCAGACGTTTTAGCAGATAGAGTTTGTAGGGCCGGCCCTGTAGCACGAAGGCCCGATGCGAGAAATGGAAAGTTTCGTCCACCCCATCGATCTCCACCGCGAACAGGCTATCCCCGTGCTGCGCCGCTGCGCCCTGCAGTGCCGGCGGCGCGCGCTGTAGAATTTCGCTGAAGCGCAGGCCGTTCAAGCTGCGCCCCTCGCTCAAGATTTGGCGCGATGCCAGATTGGCGTACGCAATACGATCGTTGGCATCCACCAGAACCAGCGCCACCGGCGAATTCTGCATGACGGTATCCAGCAGCAATTCGCGTTGCACGAGATGTGCCCGCTGCGTACGCAGCGCCGCCGCCAGTTCGTTATGGGCAAGCATCAGCTCGCCAAGCTCATCGTTGCGCTCGACGACCAGCGACTGACTGAAGTTGCCTTCACGATAACTCGCCACCGTGCCGGACAGCGCTCGCAGCACCTGCTGGACCGGACGCAGCACCCGGCTGCCCAACCAGAATGTCGGCACCACTGCCAGTCCCAGGCACACCAGCCACGCGCTCGCGGCGCCACCGAATAGGCGTGACAGCCATATTCCCAAACCCGCGAACGACACTGCCACGCAGAAGAACAACAGACCGAGCCGGAACCTGAGACTACTCTTCATCGGCTAAGTCCGTTCACGCTGTCACGAGCGACGCCACGCCGTTCACGACCCGCCGGGGGGCCGCATATTGAATCTCTCCATGCGGCGATACAGCGCCTGACGCGATAGCCCCAGGCTCTGCGCGGCCCGACTGATGTTGCCGCCCATTTCACGCAAACTCGCCTCGATCGCTTCGCGGCTGAGCTCCACATCGGGCGCCGCTCTGTGCGCCGTCGGCAGATTCAAATCGGCGACGCCGACCACGCCCTCTCGCGCCATGAGTTTGGCGCGCTCGATGGAATTTCGCAGCTCACGCACGTTGCCCGGCCACTCATGGGCCGCCAACGCGGCCGCCGCCTCCTCGCTCAACTGCAAGTCCGCGCCGAGAAAATGCCGTGCCAGGGGCACTATATCCGCGCGCCGCTCGGTCAAGGGCGGCAGCGCGACTTCGATCACGTTGAGGCGGTAGTACAAATCCTCGCGAAAGCTTCCCGCACGAATCAGCGCCGGCAGATCCGCGTTGGTGGCGCTCAAAATGCGCACCTGCGAACTACGGGTACGGCTCGAGCCCAACATTTCGAATTCACCCGTTTCCAGCACGCGCAGCAGCTTGACCTGTCCGGCGAGCGGCAGATTGCCGATTTCATCCAAGAACAACGTGCCGCCATTGGCCTGATCGAAACGCCCCACTCGAGCGCGCACGGATCCCGTATAGGCCCCCGCTTCGGCGCCGAACAACTCCGCTTCGACTAGTTCGGAGGGAATTGCACCGCAATTGACCGCCACGAAGGGGCCTTTCTTGACTCCCGAATTCGCATGCACGATCTGCGCGATGCGCTCCTTGCCGGCGCCGTTCGGCCCCGTGATGAGCACCGGCACCTGCGCACGGGCGACCCGGCAGGCAAGTTCTATGGCTCGCTCCAAGGCATCCGAGGCGAATACCATGCCGCACAGGTCGTATTGCTCGGAGAGCCGCTCGTGGCGCTTCCGGCGCTCGTTCTGCACTCGTTCGCGCTCCCGGGTCGCCTCCGCCAGTTCCAGGAGATTCTCGACCGTGGCCAGCAGCTTGTCGTTGTCCCAGGGTTTGCTCAGATAGTCGGCGGCGCCGGCCTTGACGAGTTGCACCGCGGCCTCGAGATGGGTCCACGCCGTCAACAAAATCACCGGCAGATCGGCGCGCTTGGCGCGCAAGGCCCGAAATAATTCCACCCCTTCATCGCCCGAAGTCGTGTCGGCGCCGAAATTCATATCGGCAATGACCAGGTCGACGCGTTGTTGCGCAACCATGGCCAAGCCAGACTCCGGCGTCAACGCGGTCAATGTCCTGATGTCATGCAGGCCGAACAGCAGCTCCAGCGCCTGGGGTACCGCGGGATTGTCGTCGATGACGAGTACGGTTCGCATGGGCGAATGTTAGCCGGAACCTATCTCGGTCACACGCGCAATGGTCACCGCTAGGCTCCCCGTGTCGCCAGCGCGGGTGAAATCGATGCCGCGCGCCGCGCCGGCCAAAAGGCCGCCAGTTGCCCAATCACCAGCACCAGGACGGCGCCCACCACGGGATAAATCAAACCGATTCGCGCCATTTCGAAGCTGCTGACCATCCACAAATTGAGGGCCAGGGCCAACATGACGCCGAACCCGATACCTGCCGAGGCGATCAGCAAGTTCTCGGTCTGAAAGTAACGCAGGATAGCGGCCCGAGTGGCGCCCAACGCCCGTCGAATGCCGATTTGCCGCTGACGCTCCGACACCCAGTAGCTGGTCAGGCCGACGATGCCGAACACGGTAACCGCCACGAGGGCTGCGGAGACCACTCCAAGAATGATTGCCACGCCCAGATCGTCCCGGTAACTGTCCGCCCGCGCCGCGGTCATCGGCTGCACCAGTTTAATGATTCTCGTGGGCTCCAAGCGGATCAATGAGACTTGCGCCGCCTGCATCACGACGGCAAGTCTCGCCGGTTGGCATCGAATGACGTAGAACGCATCGGCCGACGCGAAATGCGCGGGTATCATGATCGTGTTGTCGACGAAAGTGCTCGTGGGTCCGGTCGCGCCGGTCCATGGCGACTGCAGCCGGTCCACGATGCCCACGATGGTGGACACGCTTTTGGGCTGCGCGTTATAAATGGATTTTCCCAGCGCGCCGCCTTTCGGAAACATCTGGTCGGCAAAGGCACGGCTCACGATGAGGACTGCCGGTGTCGGCAACTCTTCGTTTTCCAAGTTGGTCACCTCCTCCGGCAAAAAATTACGGCCGGCGATCAGGGTGAGCCCCAAGGTGTGGAGGGTATGTTCATCGGCAAAATAATTTGCGCCGATTGCAGTCGGGGAGTCTTGAGCGGGAGTCGCGCCGAAGCCCTCCGCGAAACCATCGTTGGCGAATGGGTAAGATCCGCTGGCATAGGCATCCACCACCCCGGGGAGCGCCCGCAGCGAGTCGAGATCCGCCCGCTGGCGCGAGATCAACTCCGCCGGCTCGGCGAGGGACACGCTTTCCAGAACGAAAATGTTTTGCTCGTCCGCCCCACTGGGACGTTGACTCAGTGCTACGCGCTGCTGAATCACGAACAGTGAATTGCACAGAACCGCATAGGTCACTGCAATCTGCACGGCAATCAGTATCGCCCCGACCCGATTACGGCGCATGGCGGAGACTATAGGTCCTATTCCCATGAGATTCCCCTATTGAGCCTTGAGATGCCAGGCCGGCTGTACCTGGGCGGCACGCCATGTCGGATACAGTCCCGCGATGACCGCGGCAACGATGGCCAATAGTACCGCCGCCGCAGTGTCCATCACATCCAAATGGGCCAATGCGGAGACGCGATCCGACAGCAGCCCGCGCAGCCCCCATAAACCGACCAGAGTCAAAATCAGTCCCAAGACGGCGCCTGCGACGCCCACGGCGGCGGCCTCCATCAAGCACTGCGCAACGATGATGCGCCGGCTGGCACCCAGCGCACGCCGCACGCCGATATCGCGCGCACGCCCCATGGTTTTTGCGAGCATCAACCCCATGGCATTGAGGAGACAGACCAGCAGAAAGCTGAAGGACACCACGACCAGCAGGCGCGCCTCATTGGTCACGACGTGCATATAGGCCAACCATTGTCGTACGTCGCGCAACCGTGTCATCGGCAGCCCGTGAAATCGACCGGCCCGACGCTGCTCGGCGGCATAGTTAGCCAGCAACCCACGATAACGGGCCGCATCAGCCGGACTGTCCAGCTCCACCCAGAATTGAAACCAGACGCACTCGGAGCGCAACAAGCCATCCCATCCGGATTGTAGGTTGCTGTTTCCCGTACAACTGATGCCGCCCGCCGTGTCCAAGTGCGCCTCGAGAGCTCGGGTCAACGGCAGAAACACGTCCTCGGTCTTGCCGAAACGATGTTTGTCTTCCAGATCGTAGAAGCGCGGTAGGGGCTGCCAGCGATCCAGGACGCCGACGACGCGATACGACTGATTGTTGAGACGAATGGTCTGGCCGACGCTGTTGGCTCCGGCAAACACCTTGTCGTTGAGTTCGCGGCTGATGACCACCACCTGCGAGTGCGCCGTGTCGTCGCTCACGGCCCAAGGGGCACCGTATTGAAAAGGCACTTCGAACATGGCAAAGAAGTCGCCGTATACCGCACGAGCATGGACCTGGAACGAGCGCATGCGTGAATTCGGCGGCGCCAACCCCAAGTCCGTGGCGTACATTGCCGTCTGGCGAAATGCGGCATGGGTATTCATGAGTCCCATCGCATCGGTGTAGGTCAACTGGTTCGGCAGATTATCCTGATCGGCGGGTCCCGCTCCCGGCTTTCCCCTTTCCCAGACATCGATCTGCGGCGCGAACAAACGGCTGGACTTATCGGGAATAGGATCGGCGCTCATGGCGCGGAACAGGGTCAGCGTGGTCATGGACGCCCCGATGCCGACGCCGATGGCCGCGATCATCAACGCGGTAAGCACCTTGTTGCGCCTGAGACTACGTATCGCCAGACTTAAGTAATAGGAAAACACGAATACTCCTTAAGTGTGCTCAAGCGGCCTTGGTCGCCAACGCGGGCGAGATGGACGCCGCCCGCAGTGCCGGCCACAACGCGGCGAGTTGACCCAGGCCCAACACGACCAGGCCGCCTATCAGCGGATAGGCGGTATTCAGACGTGCCATCTCGAAGGTATTCACCATCCACAGGTTCAAGGTGACGGCCAGCGTCCCGCCCAACAGCACGCCTACCGTCGCGATGATGAAATTCTCCGTCTGAAAATAGCGCACGATGGCCAGCCGTGTTGCGCCCAAGGCGCGCCGAATGCCGATTTGTCGCCGACGTTGCGTCACCCAATAACTGGTCAAGCCAACGATGCCGAAGGCGGTCACAACCAGCAACACTGCGCACACGACACTTAGAACCACCGCCAAGCCACGATCGTCGCGATAGGCCTCGGCACGCGCCTCCGTCATGGTCCGGGTCTGCACCAGTACGCGCGCCCGACTGGTTGCGAATAACTTATCGCGCGCGGCCTTCATGACCTCCGCCCGCATCCCCGGTTTTGCGCGCGCCACGTAATGCGAGTTCACTGCGGCGTACCGAAAAGGCACGATGATGGAGCTGCCGAAGAAGGTACTTCCCCATCCACCGGTGGCCACCCAGGGAACCTGAAGCCGATCGACCACCCCGACCACGGGGGTCGGAGTCTTCCGGAACTGTACATACATGCTTTGTCCCACGGCTGACCGGCCCGGAAACAGTTTCTCTGCCAGCTCGCGCGTGATGATGACGGCCGCCGGCATTTTCATATCGCCGTCCGCCTTGTTGACCACTTCGGCGGGTGTGAAATTGCGGCCGGCGATCAACTTAAGCCCCATGGTCGCGAGCCCCTGTTCGTCCGCGATATACACTGCGCAGCGAGCCGTCGCATTTGCTTGGTCTGGCCCCAGGCTGCAACCCTCCGTCTGACCGCCGTCGGACAGTGGATAGGAATTCGTGGCATAGGCTCCCACCACCCCGGGAAGCGACCGCAGCGCTGCCATGTCGGCCTGGTGTCGTGCCGTGAGATCCGTGGGATTGCCCACCCATTGATTGTCGATGACGAAGACGGTGTCCTCGTCCAAACCGCTGGGGCGCCGGCTCGACGCGAGACGCTGCTGCACGATGAACAAGCTATTGCACAGGATGGCCAGCGTGATGGCCATTTGCACCGCGATCACGGTGGCGCCCACTTTATTGCGCCGCATGGCCGAGAGAATGGGTCGAATTTCCATGTAACCTCCGATGACGCCCGATCTACTGGGCCTTGAGCTGCCACGCCGGCTGGACCTGCACCGCACGCCACGTTGGATACAGTCCGGCCACGACGGTCGCAGCCACCCCGAGAAGCACCGCCAGACCGACGTCGGTCGGACTGAGATGACTCAGGCGATTTACCTCGTCGGAAAATAGGGACCGCAGCCCCAGGAGACCCAGTATGGTCAAGCCTAGGCCGAGCAAACCTCCGGCTAGCCCGATCACACCCGCCTCGATGAGACACTGGGAAAACACCGCTCCGCGATTCGCCCCCAGGGCGCGTCTCACGCTCATGTCGCCGCTGCGCCCCATGATCTTGGCCAACATCAAACCCATGGCATTGAGCAGGCATACGGCGAGAAAACTGAAGGACACCAGCACGAGGATACGCACCTCGTTGGACACCGCATGCTCATGGATCAGCCATCCCGGCACGTCGTGCATACCGGTGCGCGGCAGCCAATCGAAGCGGCCGGAACGCTGCTGCTCTGTTGCGTAATTTTTCAGGAACGCACGGTAGCGGGTCACGTCCGCGGGCGTAGGCAACTCAGCCCAAAACTGAATCCAAACGCACTCGGAATTCAGCCGGCCTTCCCAGCCTGGGTCGACATTGCCCGAACAATTGGAATTCCCCCAAGTTTCCATCTGCGCCTCGATAGCCCGCGTAAACGGCAGAAACAAGTCGCCTGAAGTGCCGTACTTGTCCGTGGTCAAATCGTAGAATCGGGGAATGGGCTCCCATTTCTCGATCACACCGACCACGCGATAATCATGATTGTCGAGGCTCAAGGTTTTGCCCACGCTGTTCGCGCCGGCGAATAGCTTATCGTTGAGCGCGCGCGAAATTACCACGACCTCCGCATGATCCCGATCGTCGTCGGCACTCCATGCCCCGCCGTAGCGAAACGGCACGTCGAACATGGGGAATAAATCTCGGTATGTAGCCCGTGCCTGGACCTGAAACGGCTGCAGCTGCGGATTCGCCGGGGTGAGCGCCAAACCGGTGGAATACATGGCCGCCTGCCGCGTCGCTGCGTGGGCATTCATGAGATTCACGGCTTCCCGATAGCTGATCTGCTCCTGCAGACCTTCGCCGTCACCCGGCACCATTTGCGGTCCATTCATCGGCCAATTGCCGAATTGAATCGCAAAGAGTTGCGCGGATTTTTCGGGAATGGGGTCGCCCGACATGGCGCGAAACACGGTTACCGTGGTCATGGACGCGCCGATGCCGACTCCAATGGCGAGGATCATTAGAATGGTCAGCACCACATTTCGCCGGAGGCTATGCAGCGCCAATCGAAGGTAGTAAGCGAACATGTTCATCTCCCAGAAAATCGCACGCAGCCGCGCGGCTACAGTCCCGCGTGCGCGCCGACCACCAAACGCGGCGATGACGCCAGATTCACCACCTGACCGTCGACGATGTGCACCTCGCGCTGTGCACGGATCGCCAGCTCCGGATCGTGCGTTACCATGACGATGGTGGCCCCATCGCGATGCAGCTCTTCCAGAAGCTCCATGACGCCCCGTGCCATTTGTGTGTCGAGATTGCCCGTGGGCTCGTCCGCGAGCAGCAGTCTCGGCGATCCGGCCAACGCGCGCGCAATCGCCACACGCTGCTGTTGACCACCCGACAGTTCCGAGGGGTAATGGCGCGAGCGCGCCGCAAGGCCGACGCGCTCCAGCGATTCCTGGATACGGCGGCGTCGCTCGGCGCCGTTGAAGCCGCGATAGCGCAGCGGCACATCCACATTGTCCGCGACGTTCAAATCCGGGATGAGATTGAATGCCTGGAATATGAAGCCTATTTTTTCGTTGCGTAGGCGCGAGCGCTGATTGTCGTTGAGGCCGCGTACGTCGGCGCCATCCAGCCGGTATTCACCGCCGCTGAATTCCTCGAGCAGCCCGGCGATGGTTAGGAACGTCGTCTTGCCCGACCCCGAAGGGCCGGTGACCGCCACGAACTCACCCTCTCGCACATGAATCGAGAACTCCCTCAATGCATAGGTCTCCACGACTTCGGTGCGGTAGGCCTTCGACAGGTGAGTCATTTTCAGCATGAGACAATCTCCGTTTCGTGTCTGGCGTCAGTGCGTAAGGATGGCACGTTCGGCGTTATTGAATGAGTCCGTGCCGTTGATGACGATGCGATCGCCCTCGGCCAAACCATCGAGAATCTCGACCTTCGCGACGCTGGCGGCGCCCAGGCTCACCGGACGCCGTTCGACCACATTGTCATGCACGACATAGACAAACCCGCCGCCCTCTTGGTCCACGAAGCTGCCGCGATCGACCATCAGCACATTGTCGCGCCGATCGATGAATATTCTGACCGCGAGGCGCTGGCTCTGCCGCAGTCCCGCCGGCTTGTCGTCGCCGAACCGCAAGCGCGTGGTGACCTGCCCGTTGACGACTTCGGGAGACACTCCGCTCACCGTGCCCTGCCAGTGTTTGCCGTCGCCTTCCATGTCGGCCTTCATGCCGGGGCGAAGATCGCGGGCCATGCTCTCTGCGATTTTGATTTCCACTTCCAGTGCGGACAAATCGACCACCGTCACCAGCGGCGCATCCTTGGCGACGCTGGCTCGATCGGGTACCTGCACCTGGCCTATCTGCCCGTCAACCGGGGAGCGCACGCTCAAGGCCGCCACCTGACGCTCCAAGTCCGTCACCATGAACTGCTGCCGATCGAGCAGCGACTTTTTGCTATCGACGTCGAATTTATTCAGTTCGGGCTGAGACTCGTAGTTCACTTTTGCCTGGGCGAACGCGAATTTGGCTTTTTCCAACGAATCCTCTGCGCGAAGAGCCTGCAGCTCCGAGTAGGCGCCGAGTTCGTAGGCTTTGCGGCTCCGCTCGAGTTCGCGCTGCGCCGTCTTCTGATCGACTTCTGCTTGGCTGAAGGCATCCCGCAGTTGCAGAAGCTTATGGTCCGCATCCAATCGAGCACGCTGCCAGTCGATCTTCAAGCCCTGCAGCGTCGCATCTTCCTGTGACAGCTTCGCGGCCAAGTCGGGACTGTCGATGATCGCCAGCTCCTGCCCTCGAGTCACCGCGTCGCCCGCATGCACCTTGAGTGTGATGGTTCCCGCGACATTGGCATATAGCGTCGGACTGACGGCTGCGACCACCTGACCGTCCGCCGCCACGTCGCGGATGAAATTGCCCCGCTCCACGGTCGCGATGGACACTCGATCGCGGCTGACCGAGACGCCCGCGCCGGAAAACCGGAATAGATACAGCGCGAGCACGGCGACCATGGCCGCGCCCCCGGCAGCCAACAGGATCAACGTGCGATGACGCTGCCAGGCATGGGGACGCTCGATGACCCGGTCCTGGGCGGCCGTATCTCTCAGCATGACGGGTTCGTTGGGCAGCGGCATGGGTTATGAACCCTCTTGGATCAGCAACGCATCGATCGCCATGAGATCGCGCTCGGTCAAGCGGCCGGCTTGTTGTTTGAGCAACAACACACTGGTCAGGTAATCGTAGCGATCCTGGCTGTAGGCTCGAATGGCCGCGAAATAGTTGTTCTGTGCGTTCAACAAATCGAATTCCGTACCCGTACCGAACTCCACCGCGCGCCGGCTGGCTTCAACCGCGTCGCGCCCGGAGTCGACAGCGCGGCGCGCGGCCGCGATACGCTGCACGCCGCTTACGATATTGCGAAAGGCGGCGCGGGCTTGCTTCTCGGCGTCGCGCTGCGTCGCATCGAGAGTTGCCTGAGCCTCGCGATACAGGGCCCGCGACTGGCGCACGGCGGAAGCCACCGCGCCGCCTTGAATAAGGGGCCAAGAAAACGACACGCCCACCGTGTCCAGGGTTTGATTGCCGCCGAGAAAGTCGTTTTGCAATGTCTTGGAGGCGGAACTCGTGAGCTGCAGCGTCGGCAGGCCCCGGCCGCGCTGTGCCGACACGTCGCGCGAGGCCGCGTCGACTTTCAGCTGCGCGGCTCGCACCTCGAAGTTTTCCTGCCGAGCGGTCGCCACCCACTCGTCAGCCGAAGCGGGTTCGGGAGAGGACAACGGAATATCTTCGCTCAGGGGCGCAATGCGGTCGGGTCGCGGTCCGACAATTTCGGTGAGCGCCAGATTCGCATCATCCAGCGTATTGCGCGCATCGATGACGCTCTGTTCCGTGGCATCGTAAAAGGCTTGCGCTTGCGCCACATCGCTGCGCGGACCGACGCCGGTTTGCAGCCGCACTGTCGCCTGATTGAGCAGCGTCCCGAAGGCCTCTCGCTCGCTACGGTTGGTGGCCAGCTGATCGGCGGCCGAGAGAATTCCGAAGTACGCCTGCGCCACCCGCAGCAACAGGCTCTGCTCGGCGCCGCGATATGTGGCTTCAGCGGCGGCTGCTTGAAAATTTGCCTCTTTGAGCAGATTGAACTCTTGGTAGCTCCACAGTGTTTGCGACAAATTCACGCCCAATGCGCGAGCCGTCCCGTAGCAGCGTTGGCTCCCCGCGTCGGTGCTCATGGCGCAATCGGCCGCCTGTGTGCTGGTGACCTCAGAGGTCTCGTAGCCGGCGCGTTCGCGCGTGGCCGAAGCGGCGGCGGATACTTGCGGCAACAGTGCGGCAAGAGCCTGTGGGCGTACCTCGATGGCCGCGTCACGCTGGAAGTGCGCGACTTGCAGCGTCGTATCCCGGCTCTGCGCGAGTTCGTACAAATCCTTGAGATCGTTCCCATGGGCCGGCTCGCCCGATCCCATCAGAGCAATCCCCAGCAGCGACAATCGCAGCACAACATCCATGCAAAAACCAAAGCAAGCCGCGTGCCACCGAAATCGAGCGCTAACCTGTTAATTTATAAGAGATTCGATTGTCATCGCGAGTTCCCGGACTGTCCGCGGACAATCGCCGGACGATTCCGGACAGCCGTGCGGCCCGGCCCACCCTCAGTGACAAACGTCGTGTAAGCGGTCCGCGACCGTCGCCATTCCGGCGGTATCCACTTCGGCGTGGCTCGCGGACTCGTCGCTTTTCGCCAGGCGAATGCCCGTCATGCCGTTGGGCAGCAGCGCGACGATGTTGCCGCCCCATCCGACCATCCGGGGGTAGTAAATTTCGCAGCCGCCTTTCGAGCGGTAAGGAACCACCCAGAAGGCGTTGGTATAGGTGGTCTGGCCGAAAGTGAGCCGCTCGCCCGTGGGCAGGCCAATGAGATCTGGTTTCGGCAGCAGCAGGGCCACACGCGGCGCATAGAGAATTTGATTATCTCCCTGCTTTCCGCCGTTTTGGTACAGCCGCGCGATGCGCACCATGTCGGCGATGGTTGGGTAGTAGCCGTAAGCCATCAACGGCTGGCCAGGACCGCCGTCGTGCTCGACCGTGCGATTAATGGGCGCGTAGCGAATGCCGATCGGGGCAAAGACTTCTTTTTCCAACAAGGACCAAAGATCCGCCGTCGCACCCTCCTTGGATTTGAGGAAGTTATTCATGGCGACCCCCAGTAGGAACATGTCCTGATCTCGGTATCGGGCGACCTTGCCCGGCCCCCACGGATAGGCCCGACCCGCCTTGACCAGCGCCGCCAGCTTTTCCTGCACCGACCGCGCTTCATACCAGGTCGAGTAATCGTCCGTGAGATACCCGTCGCTGATGTCGTTGTGTTCGATCTCGGCGCTGCCGGCGCCCACTCCGGTGGCCATGTCGATGGCATCCTGAAAGCGCACGTTATCCCACTCGGCATGTCCGGTCAGCTCCGGCACGAAATCCTTGATTTTCAACTCGAACACCGTTGGGCCGTATTTCTCTGCCAGCCGCAATAGAGCAGTCTCATTCGCGAGCGCCTTGGTCGCCGACCACACACCGAAACGCGCCCGGTCGCACCAAGGCAACGGCCCCGCCGCGCTCACGCACTCCTTGAGGTAAAAGGTGCCCTGGTAGTCGAGTCCGGCCAACACGATGTCGCGTACCGGCATTCTGCCGTCGAATCCCAGGAGGGTCGCCGCGCCGACCTTGGCCTCGAGCTCGCGCCAATCGGCCACAGGTACAGCGTCTGCCAGAGAGGCCTCGTAATCGCGGGTCAGAGCCTCGATCTGCGCGGCGGAGTGAGTGTCTCTGGCCGCCAAGCTCGCTGGGACCAAAGCGGCCGCGAGAAAATAATCCTTCACGTAAAACGGCGCGGTCTGCTGAACGACTTGAAATCGTAGATTCGACACCTTACCGGCCTTATAGAGGAACGTCGCCAATCCATTGTGGGTTTCGCCCTCGATGGAGTTGACCAGCGCAAAGGGAAACGCGGCGCGCGACCACTCGCCATCGCCGGCCTCCGACCAGACTCGGCCCGGCTGGACGATCATGTCCCAGTAACTTCGCCCCGACCCAACGGAGCCGTAGCGAATGACCTCCTGCGTGAAGGGCACGAGATCGCCGTGATAGGTGAAGAACGAGATCGAAACGCCCGGAAACAAACCCGGGTCGCGACCAAGCACCGACCGCGAGGTCAGCGGTCGCGGCTTGATGGTCATCTCCGTTTCGGTCAACGACAGGGTACCGAGAAAGGGTCCATGCTCGGCCGCCGCGTCCGGAGGGGGTGTGAAGGCCGAGTTGGCGATCAAGCCGCCGGTCCAGTGGTCACGCAGCAGGTCGGCCGCGGAAATCGTTTGCAGGGGCGCGGCCCCGCCAAGGCTCGGAATCCAGGCGATAATGAGGCTTAATGTCAGGCGTAGAATTCGGATGTCGCGACCCTCCATGACTCGGGAGCAGCGGCTACTATATGAAACTTTTTCGGGATAGCGACCATGAAATTTCGCCTCAAGGCGTTCGGATTGCACCTTCTGTCGAGCTTCATTGTGCTCACTCTCATCCTCGGCGCCCTGTACCTGGGTTGGTACCACTGGCCGGGCTGGTACCTGGCCGACTGTGTCCAGGTGACGGGGGCGCTGATTGGAGTTGATCTTGTGATCGGGCCCCTGCTCACGCTGGTCATCGCGGCGCCAAAGAAGCCTCGTGCGGAGCTCGTACGCGACATCGGCGTCATCGCCGTGGTCCAGTTGTGCGCCCTCGCCTACGGCACCTACGCGCTTTGGAACGGACGGCCGCTCTACTACTCCTTTTCCGAGGACGTCCTGCAAATCGTTCAGGCCTACGATTTCGATGCCTCCGAGCTAGCCTGGGCTCGTAAGTCCGACCTACCCTTGGCGCCCCATTGGTACAGCCTACCGCGCTGGATCTGGGCGCCCCTGCCGGATGACCCCCAGGAGCGCGAAAAGATCATATCCGGCTCAGTAGCCGGCGGCAGCGACGTGATCGCCCTGCCGAGGTACTACCGAACCTGGGAATCCGGGTCGCCCACCCTGCGCGCCCAGCTCAAGCCGGTCGACGCCATCAAGTATTTCTCGCCCTACGACAAGAAAATCCTCAAGGCCCGCATGCAGGCTGACGGAATCCCCACCGACCAGGCGAATGCCATGGCGTTGACCGGGCGCGCCCTGCCGCTGCTGGTGGTGTTCGATCCTGGCTCGCTGGAGATTAGGGCGATTATCAAGACGCGGTAGAGAGCGATGCGTTTTAACCATACCCCACAGGACACGGTGAATGAAAACGATTCCCATGACGGTGCTCATAACAACAGCGAACGATCCCCCTGGGAACTTGCCGTTTTTAAAGATGACAGATCCGGTTATGCGGGCAATTGCTGCGAAAGCCGCCGTCTATTTTTGGGTCGCTCAGGGAATAGAGCAAATTGTATTAGCCGATGCCACGGGAAAGAATCTACTTACCGAGTATGAATGGGGTGAGATCGACAAGTCGGAGACGCGCATAGAGCAGATAAACTATAAACAGGACAGCGAGTCTGTTATAAAAAAAGGAAAAGGATACGGTGAAGGCAAATTGATCGAATTCGCCATCAACCACTCTGAACTCCTTTCACGGGTAGAACACTTCTTCAAATGCACGGGAAAAACGTACGTTCGAAACTTCCCGGAAATCGCCGAGGCTATCAAGAAGAACAATGTATCGGGCCTCTTTTGGAAACACGTCGGAACCGACGGCACGGCGATGAACCCTTGGGCAGACTGCCGGTTCTATTACACATCGAAAGACTTTACGAGAAAGCATCTAATACCGGCGTATCTCGCATCTGACGACAATGCCGCCTTCTGTGAAAAACAGGTTTACGAAGAACTCAACCGTACCATGGCGGTCAGTAGAAGCGAGCGGCCGTTCATTGCAGGCTATGCGGGCGGGACAGGCGAGCCATACTTCGATTCAAGCTTGGGTATTCTCGACAGAGACTTCCCGTGCTGGATTACAAAAAGGTGAGTTGCCCGCCCTCCCGTAGGGTGTGTCGAAATGGTGCGCCTGGAGAGATTGCTCGGCGCTACGCGCCTCGTCCTCCGCTTCGCTCCGGACCGCTGCCGGGAACGGCAGCGTCCAACCCGGCTACGCCGGGTTGTCGAACTCGACTTGTTGTCCGTCGGGAGTTCGAATTGGCGCTGTAAACGCTAGGTGCCCATAAAGGGTTCTCATACGGAAAATGGTGGTGCGCCTGGAGAGATTCGAACTCCCGACCTCCTGGTTCGTAGCCAGGCGCTCTATCCAACTGAGCTACAGGCGCACAAGACAAAATCAACCAATCCACGCCGGCTTTTGTGGCGGAGAGGGAGGGATTACTCGTCGCTTCGCTCCCCCTTCGGGGCCGCCCCTAAGGGGCGTTATCCCCTCGTTGCCCCCGCAACAAACTGATTCTCACCGACATCAATTTAACCAACTGGTGGCGGAGAGGGAGGGATTATTCGTCGCTCCGCTCCTCACCCCTTCGGGGCCGCCCCTGCGGGGCGTTATCCCCGCTTCGTCGCTCCCGCTATCGACTGATCAAAATCGAACAAAATTTCCGTAAATTCTGGCGGAGAGGGAGGGATTCGAACCCTCGATGGGCTTTTGACCCATACGCCCTTAGCAGGGGCGCGCCTTCGACCACTCGGCCACCTCTCCCATCGGGCAATGCCCAAAATCGAGCGCGGGATGATACCCGTCCGAGGTAGTCCAGGTAAAGCGCGGGGGCGGAAAATGGGCTAATTAGGCGTCGTCGACGACTCGGGCACCGGTGGCGCGGGGGGCCTGATCGCCATCCTCTTCCCGCTTGATGCGCTCGTAAATCTCTTCACGATGGACCGGGACGTCTTTGGGGGCGTTGACACCGATCCGTACCTGGTTTCCCTTTACGCCCAAAACGGTGACCGTAACTTCGTTTCCGATCATTACGGTTTCGCCAACTCGTCTCGTCAATATCAACATAAGTGAACTCCTAACTTCCTTGGCAAGCACGGCAGCAACTGACCGCCTTGAACTTCCGCATCACCACCGATGTGTTACGACAACAAAGGTGGCCATCCAATCGCCATGGAATTTTCGATCAAGGTGACAAGACTAGCAAGAATACTCGAAAGGCGGATCCGATTCTTACACATTGTCACAAGAATAAATAAATCGTTCAATTAGGTAGACCGCTGCTCCCGCACGAAAGTTTCAACTCCGGCCAACGCCGCTGCCAAATTCTCCGGCTGAGTGCCGCCGGCCTGAGCGAAATCCGCGCGGCCGCCGCCTTTTCCGCCCACTTGCGCCGCCACCACGCCCACGATTTCGCCGGCCTTGAACTGAGCGACGAGATCCGCCGAAACCCCGGCGACCAACACGATTTTACCTTCCTTTACAGTGGCCAGCACGATCACGGAAGAACCTAACTTATTCCTGAGTTGATCGACCGCATCTCGCAATGCCTTCGCATCAGAATTATCGACCTGTGCGGCAAGTACTTTAATTCCGCCCACGTCCTTCGCCTGCGCTGACAAATCGCCGCTCTGACCGCTCGCCAGCTTTGACTTAAGCTGCTGAACCTCCTTTTCCAGGCGGCGCGACCGCTCCATCAATTCTCGAACTTTCTGATCGACATCGTCGCGACTACCTCGCAATAACGATGCAACGTCGCGCAGCATTTGATCCGTGTGAACCACCCACTCGAAAGCGGCTTCGCCGGTTACGGCTTCGACTCGCCGAACCCCGGCGGCGACGCCCGATTCGCTCACGATCTTGAAAAATCCGATGTCTCCAGCCCTTTCGACGTGCGTACCCCCGCACAGTTCCATCGAAAAATCGCCTATGGACAAAACACGGACGTCGTTGTCGTATTTTTCACCAAACAGCGACATGGCGCCTGCCGCAACCGCCTCATCCAGTGCCATGACGCGGGTCTCGGCGGGCGCATTGCGGCGGACCGCCGCATTGACGAGCTCTTCAACGCGCCGCAGCTCATCCGCCGAGACGCCCTGGGTGTGAGAGAAGTCGAAACGCAGGCGGTCCGGAGCCACCAGCGAGCCTTTTTGTTGCACATGCTTCCCGAGCACCTGCCGGAGTGCGGCGTGCAGCAAGTGGGTGGCGGTGTGGTTCAGCGCGATGGATTTCCGCCGCTCGGCGTCGACACGGGCCTCGACTTCGTCCCCGACCTTCAGCTCGCCGGTCTCCAATACACCCACATGGGCGAAAGATGCACCGATCTTGCGGGTATCCTTCACTGCGAAGCGCGTGGCGCCGCTGAGTAGAAACCCCGAATCGCCCATTTGGCCGCCGCTCTCCGCGTAGAACGGCGTGTGATCGAGCACCACCTGGCCCTCCTGGCCGGAGTGAATCGAATTCACCAACGTGCCGTCGACGATCAGCGCGCTGACCCTTCCCTGACCGACTACGCCATCGTACCCCGAGAACTCTGTTTTTCCGGAGAGCTTCACCGACTCGCGCAGATCCGTGCCGAATTTACTCGCTGCGCGAGCCCGGCCGCGCTGCGCCTCCATGGCGGCATCGAAGCCATCCTGATCGATGGTCAGGCCGCGCTCGCGAGCCACATCCGCGGTCAGATCCAGCGGAAAGCCGTACGTATCGTACAAACGAAACACCGTTTCGCCGGGAATGACGGTGGATTTCAATTTGGCGGCCTCCGCATCGAGCAGCGCCATACCGGTGGTCAGGGTTTCCGCAAAGCGCGCCTCTTCCTGTGCCAGCACTTGAGTGGCCAGCGCCTCGCCGGTCACGAGTTCGGTGAAGTAGGAGCCCATTTCTCGCACCAGCGTCGGCACCAGCTTGTGGAAAAACGGCTGCGTCTGACCCAGTTTGTGGCCATGGCGTATGGCGCGTCGAATAATGCGCCGGAGCACGTAGCCGCGCCCTTCCTTATCGGGCACCACGCCGTCGATAATCAAAAACGTGCACGCGCGGATGTGGTCCGCGATCACCCGCAGGCTCGAGGATTCGAGATCCTCGGTACCGGTTACCTCGGCCGCCGCACGAATCAAAGTCTTGAACAGGTCGATGTCGTAATTGGTGTGCACGCCCTGCATGACGGCTGCCACCCGCTCCAGACCCATACCGGTATCCACCGAGGGCTTCGGCAGGGGCACGAGAGTACCGTCCGAGGATCGATCGTATTGCATGAATACGAGGTTCCAAATCTCGACGTACCGATCGCCATCTTCGTCGGGAGATCCCGGCGGCCCGCCGGCGATTTCCGCACCGTGATCGTAGAAAATTTCCGTACAAGGACCACACGGCCCGGTTTCGCCCATGGACCAGAAATTCGACTTCTCACCCATGCGCGTACAGCGGGTCGGATCGACGCCGATCTCTTCCGTCCAGATTCGCGCGGCCTCATCGTCTTCTTTGTAGACGGTGACCCATAGCCGGTCTTTCGGTATGCCTAGCGTGCCTGTGACGAAATTCCAGGCGAAGTGAATAGCCTCGCGCTTGAAGTAGTCGCCGAAGCTGAAATTGCCCAGCATCTCGAAGAAGGTGTGATGTCGGGCCGTATAGCCCACGTTTTCCAGGTCGTTATGCTTGCCGCCGGCGCGTAGACAGCGCTGGGATGTCGAGGCACGGGAGTAGTCGCGCGACTCCTTGCCCAGGAACACATCCTTGAATTGCACCATGCCGGCGTTGGTGAACAGCAGCGTGGGGTCGTTGCCCGGCACGAGGGAACTCGACGGCACCACGGAGTGCCCATTCTTCCTGAAAAACTCCAAGAAGCTTGCCCGGATCTCGGAACTGGTCATCGATTTCAATCTGGCATCACGTTTCATAAGTTTCTTAGCTTTCTACATCAATATCGGTATCTAGACCTAAGGCCATGCGGATCTGGGGGCCGGTATAACCACGGTAGGCCAGGAAACGCGCTTGGCGCTGCTTGTCAGGGTAATGCGTCGGCAGCTGGGCGCCAAACTTCTTTTGTCGGGCTTTGTGAAGGTGGGGCATCCAATCCCCGAACGCCGCCAGGCCTTCCTCGAGCAATTCGCGCTGCAGCGCCAGCTTTTGCAGGTCGAATCGCACGCGCTGCGGCCCATGGCCCCGGGCGGCGTGAAAACCGATAAAGGCCTCCACATACCGGCGATCGTCAACGAGCTTTTCGGCGATCAGCCGCTCAATGACCTCATCCACCAGGGCGGGGTCATAGCCCTTCTCCCGGAGCTTGCGGCGCAGCTCGCCGCTGGCATGATCGCGCCGAGCCAGCGCATCCAGCGCCGCCACGCGGGCGGCGCGTGAATCGAGCGGATCCACGTGCCTTACCCCCACCTAGGCGGTCAAGCCTCCTTGACGTCGCCGCCCCGATTCATGGTCGCCTTCTCGGGAATGAGCTTGGCGCGCAATTGGGTCTCGATGTCCTTCGAAATCTCCGGATGGGTCTGCAGGAACGTCCGGACGTTGTCCTTGCCCTGGCCGATTCGCTCGCCCTTGTAGCTGTACCAGGAACCGGACTTCTCGATCAAGTTGTGCAGCACCCCAAGCTCGATGAGCTCGCCTTCCTTCGAAATGCCGGTGCCGTACATGATTTCGAATTCGGCTTCGCGGAACGGCGGAGCCACCTTGTTCTTGACGACCTTGACCCGGGTCATCGAGCCCACCACTTCCTCACCGCTCTTGATCGCACCAATGCGGCGGATGTCCATGCGCACCGACGAATAGAACTTCAATGCGTTTCCGCCTGTCGTGGTTTCCGGATTGCCGAACATCACGCCGATCTTCATACGGATCTGGTTGATGAATATCACGATGGTGTTGGAGCGCTTGATGTTGCCGGTCAACTTGCGCAGTGCCTGCGACATGAGGCGGGCCTGCAAACCCATGTGCGAGTCGCCCATCTCACCTTCGATTTCCGCCTTCGGCGTCAGAGCGGCCACCGAGTCGACCACGACCACGTCGACTGCGCCGGAGCGCACCAGCATATCGGTGATTTCCAATGCCTGTTCGCCGGTGTCGGGTTGCGATACCAACAGGTCGTTGACCTTGACGCCCAGCTTTTCCGCGTACACGGGGTCGAGCGCATGTTCGGCGTCGACGAACGCGGCGGTGCCGCCGTTCGACTGTGCCGAGGCAATGATGCCCAACGTCAGCGTCGTCTTGCCCGAGGATTCAGGACCGTAGATTTCGATGACGCGGCCGCGCGGAATGCCTCCGACGCCGAGCGCGATATCCAGGCCCAAAGAGCCCGTCGGGATAGTCTCTACTTCGTAATTGGCGCCCGCATCGCCCAAGCGCATGACGGAGCCTTTACCGAATTGTTTCTCGATCTGGCTCAACGCGGCGGCGAGAGCTTTCTTGCGATTATCTTCCATGGCGAGTCCTTGAAAAAGTACGGCGTTATTATTTCATATCCAGCGCCGCGCGCTCACCTCATATGCATCGAAACCATAGAGTTTTCTATTGTTTTTCCGAGTCATACAGTAGTGGCCAGGTGTCGACTACTGTATACGCCGGCTGTGGGGCGCCGAGTTCCGAACGCATGAGGCAAAGCTCGCGGGCAACCCAATTGACCGGCGACATTGCTTGCAACACAGGCGCTTGCGAAACCTTCCTCGCGAGAGTGACATGAGGGCGTAGGCGCTTAGGATCAAGGACCCACTGATGGACTGCCAGTTGGCGATGTAATTGCTGCCACAACGCTTGCAAACCGTCCGGAATGGTGCGCGCGGCGGCTACCACGACCTCCGGCTTCGGCCAGTACTCGAAAGCATCGAACTTGAGCGCCAGCGTGGGCGCGGCTTGGGCGGCGCCTATCCGCTGCAAAGTCGCCAGCTGAGCGACTGCGACTTCGCCGATGAACGCCAGTGTCACGTGATAATTGTTGCGGGGCACTAGCTTCGCGTCGAGCTCCAACGACAGCGACTGTGCTGCGTCTGCGAGGGAATCCCGTTCCATGGGATCGGGCCTCACGGCAAAGAACAAGCGCAGTTTGGAGCCGGCGTCGCTCATGCGGCCCTCAGCGGGACAAAAGGCCGAGGAGCGCCGCCCTAACCGTCTTGCGACGGACGGTCTCGCGGTCGCCCCGAAAATGCTTGAGCTCAGCGGTGACATGGATGGTACGCGGCCGTTTCACGGCCCATGCCAACCACACCGTGCCAACCGGCTTGCCTGGCACCGCCCCGCCGGGGCCCGCGATGCCCGTGACCGCAACCGCAATCTGCGCGCCCGATCGCTTGAGCGCGCCCAAGGCCATGGCCCGGGCCGTCGGCTGGCTCACGGCACCGCTTTTCTCGAGCACGGCGCGCGGCACGCCGAGGCGGCGCATCTTGGCGTCATTGCTGTAGGTCACGAAGCCCTCGGCGAACCAGCCCGAACTGCCCGCGATGTCCGTCATTGCCTTGGCAATCCACCCGCCGGTGCACGATTCCGCCGTGACGGCGTAGCGTCCGGAGCGCAGCAGATGTCGTCCCGCTCGGATCGCCAGGCGCTCGAGAATTTTCTCGGCATCCTTCACTGACGGTCTTCCCCGGCGATCATGCCTTGCCCGCAGCCTTTCCGCTCCAACCCGGCATGTATCGCGCATCCATCGACTGCGCCAGACGCACCCCGTCGCGCACTGCTCGCTTCGGATCCTTCTTGATCAAACCAGCGGGGATGTGAGGACGAAAAAAATCCGCCCACAAGAACTCCACGAACGGGGCCTGCCCCTTCGAGAAGCCTCCCGCACCCCGTACCAGGCCGGCGAGGCTGCGATACGGATCATCCTTGAGGTCCGTCAGCCGTTCAGGCATCTCACCATAGTCGCACCGCCGGCCGCGGTTGTCGTAGGGATGAGTCCATGCGCGAAATTCCATGGTTCGCCAGAATATCGGCATCTTCAGCCAGCACAGATCATCGAGCACAGTGACGAAAACCTCTTCGATACCCTGGTTGAGCAAGGCAATGCCGAGATGGTGATGATCGACGATGTAATACTCTTTGCCAGGCCCGAGCACGGCAGGGAAAACATGTTGCTGAATCTGCACTTTCAGTTTCTTCTTGCCAAGACGTGACCACTCTCGTGATTTGGCCTCGACCTCCGCATAGCCGACGGACAGTTGCGTGGGCCGCAGCTTCTTCAATTGCGCCCGCGCTAAGCCGGGGTTGTGGACCGAGTGAAATGCCATGTGTACTCCGTTCTCAAAAAAACGTTCAAATCGGGGAAACGTGGATGTGTTCGGGGGCCAATCCCGCCCGGTATCTGTCCATGATATCCGCATAGCCGGCTTCCAACTGCCGGACCATCGCACCCGCATCGAACAACGGCGCCGTCAAACGATTGTGCGCCAATTTTCGCTTCATTTCCGCCAAGCGCGGCGCATCCGAGGCAAGCTGGACCGCCAAATCCTCATACTCTTCCGGCGTGCTGGCGATGAGCTCCGGTAAGCCGATTGATCGCAGTAAGCTCGCGCCCACCCTGCCGGCGAATGCCTCCCCGATCAGTGTGAGCAGCGGCAACCCCGCCCAGAGCGCGTCAATCGCCGTCGCATGGGCATTGTACGGAAGCGTGTCGAGAAACAAGTCCGCGACGCGGAGCCGCGCAAGATGATCCTCAGCCGCGGACATGCGGCCGGCAAGGATCAATCGCTGCGCATCGACGCCCCGGCGAGAAGCCTCGCGCCGTAAATTGCTCACCGCCGTCGGCGTATGGCCCGACAGCCACAGTACGCTGTGCTCGACACGGCTCAAAATGCGCATCCAGCTATCGAAGGTGTCCGGGGCGATCTTGTAGCTGTTGTTGAAGCAGCAAAATATGAAACCGGTCGCCGGCAACCCGAGCGCTTCGCGCGCGAACACGGTGTCGGAAATCTTGCGCGTCGAGTCGTTTGGCAAATAACTATTCGGCAAATACACGATCTTTTCGCTGAAATGCCGCTGCTGTGCCTCCGGTACGACGGTCGGATCGGCGACCACATAATCCATGTACCCGGCGCCCATGGTTCCCGGGAACCCCAGATAGCTGACTTGGATGGGGGCGGCGCGCGCGGCGAATATCCCGGTGCGGCAACCGCCCGTGTACCCCATCAGGTCGACGGCGATATCAATGTCCAAACTCCGCGCAAGCTGCGCGATGTCCTGGTCCGATTGCCCGCGCACATCGATGAAACGGTCGAAAGCGCCCTCCACGCGCTTGCGCATCGCGTCCTGAATGTCGGGCCCGAACGAAAAGGCGGCAGTGTCGTACTTTGTCCTGTCATGCGACTCCAACACCTGGGCCATGAGAACGGCCACGGGATGCTCCCAGAAATCGGCGGAAAAATACCCGACGCGTATCTTGGCGTGCGGCTTCGTCACCGGGACGGGGCCAAGGGCCGCATTGCTCGGATACTCTTCCCGGGTCCAGGTTTTGGCGAGCGTGTGGTGCAGGTGGGGCGCGTCCAGAAGACTCAGCGCCGGGAACGGCGCCGTTACCTCCTCGCCGGCCTCGATCGCCGCCGTGAGATGCCCGAGGTCGGACGCGAGGTTGCTCCAGTCGCACATTTGCATTTTCAAGTGAAGGCACATGCCAAGCAGGAATTTTCTGTCGGGTTCGCATGCCAGCGCGTGCTCGTAGTCGACGCGGGCCTCCTCGAATCTCTTCAGGTGATACAGCGCGTCGGCGCGTCCCAACAACGCATCGACATAATCCGGTTTCAGGGCAATCGCCGCATCGAAGCTGGCCTTGGCCTCTTCGTTTCGATTCAAGGCAGCGAACAAGAAGCCGCGCCCCGCGTGAGTTTCGCCAAGCTCGGGCTTCAGAGCCATGGCTTTGGAAAAGCTGTCGAGGGCGGACTCCCACCGGCGCACCAGCGTGAGTGCCATTCCGCGGGCTGCATGCGCCTCTGCGGACTGAGGGCTGATATCCACGGCGCGCTCGTAGTCCCCGAGCGCGGCCTCCCATTGCTTGCGCTTCTGACGCAGAGTCCCGCGTCCCATGTATGCGTGATAAAAACTTGGATTGATTTCGAGGCTGCGGTCGTACCCGGCCAGCGCGGCCTCCTGCCCGTCGAGTTCCGCCAATACGTTAGCCCTATTGCAATGAGCTTCGACGTAATCCGGCTTGATCTCGATTGCTCTATCGTAGCTGGCAAGTGCCTCCTCCGGACGCTTCAGCTCCAACAGCACGGCCGCACGATTGAAGTGGGCCAGACAATCACCGGGATCGAGCGCAATCGTCCGATCGAAACTGGCCACCGCGGCCTCGAACCGGCGGAGTAGTTGCAGAACGACGCCCCGGTTGCACAAGGCATGGGCATAACCCGGATTCAGGGCGATGGCCCGATCGTAGCCCGCGAGCGCCGCCTCGAACTCACCCTGATCTCTCAGCAGATTGGCTCGTTTATAATGGGCCGTGGCATCATCCGCGCCGTCGGCCTGCTTGCGTCCAAAATACTTGCGGATTGCCGACAGCACGCTACGAACTCGGCTCGATGGACATATGCTCCGGCGGCAGGCCGGCCCGATTCCGCTCATGTGCCTGCACGAAGGCAGACTCCAAACTCCTGGTGAAGCGCAACGTATCGAATAGCGGGGCGGACGCGCGGTTGCGCGCCAGCCTCTGCCGCACGCCCTCGAGTAGCGCCGGATCCGTGGCCAGACTCACGGCCATGTCCTCGTACTCGACCATGGTGCCTTTGATGAGTTCGGGCAAATCGAGGGCCCGGAGCAAACTCGCAGCGACTCGCCCGGCAAACGCCGTACCCAAGCACGTGAGTACCGGCAATCCCGCCCACAGCGCATCGCTCGCGGTGGTGCCCGCGTTATACGGCAGCGTATCCAGAAAGAGATCCATGACGCGAAAACGCGCCAGATAGTCCTCGACCGCGATGCGCTCGCCGAATATCAAGCGACGCGCGTCGATTCCCGCCGCCTGTGCGTGCTGCAGCAGATTGCGGCGCGCGACCGGATTATCCGCATTGAGGAATAGCACGCTGTCTTCCGCCCGCCGCAAAATGCGCATCCACACCGCAAACGTGGTCGGCGCGATTTTGTAATTGGCATTGAAGCAGGCAAAAACGAAGCTCTGCGCCGGGAGGCCCAACTCCTCGCGAGTGAACCTGCGCTGCGACGCACGCCGCTTCGAGTCGTTTACTTGATAGCTCGGAAGATAAATGATTTTCTCGGCATAGTGCTCCCGGAACTCGGCCGGAACGATGGTCGAATCGGCCAGCAGATAGTCCATATAGTTGGCCCCGAGGGTACCGAGATACCCCAAGTAGCTCATCTGCACCGGCGCGGCACGCATCGCAAAAATTCGCGGGCGGCTGTATTCGGTGAATCCCCCGAGATCCACCGCGATGTCTATCCCGAGCCCGCGCGACAGTAACACCACCTCTGCGTCGGATTGGTCGCGCACATCGATGAAACGGTCGAAGCCGTGCTCCAGCCGCTTACGCACGGCATCATGCGCCTCAGGCCCGAAGGCAAAAGCCGTGATATCGAACGCCGCACGATCATGAGTCTCGAACAGCTCCGCCGTCAGGAGCGCCACCGGATGATTGCGAAAATCGGAAGAAAAGTATCCGATGCGAATCTTCTCGCCGTGCAAGCGGGCCGGCGGGGCACCCAGAGCGTCGTCGGCGGGGCATTCTTCTCGAACCCAAATCTCCGCCGCCTGACGATGCAAAGCCGGCGAGTCGAGCATAGCCAACATCGCGAATGGCGGAGTCACCGGCATACCCGCTTGCACTCGCTCGGCGAGGCGCTCCAATCCCTCGGCAGAACCGCTCCAATCGCAAACTTGCATTTGGACCAGCCGCTTCAGACCCTGCAAATATTTCAATTCCGGATTGAGCGCCAACGCCTGGGTGTAGCTCGCGATGGCCGCCTCGAAGTGCCAGAGACGATGCTGCGAAGTGCCCCGGCCCTGAAACGCCTCGGCCAGGTCGGAACTTAGGGCGATCGCCCGGTCGTAGCTGGCAATCGCCTCCTCGTGGCGATTCAGCTCCTGCAATGCGTTCCCTAGGTTGGCGAACGCCTCGTCATAGTCGCCTCGACAGCGTATGGCTTGTTCATAGCTGGCCAGAGCCTCCTCGTTGCGCTTCAGTTCCACCAGCAGATTTCCCACCATGCAGTGGGCCTCGGCAAAATCCGGCTTCAGAGCGATGGCGCGGGAAAGGTCCTTGAGAGCCTCCTCCCGCTGTTTGCGCTTGCCCAGTAAGGTGCCGCGGCTGAAGTACGCCGCGGCAAAGCCCGGATTGATCTCGATGCTGCGGTCATAGCTCGCCTGTGCAGTCTCCTGTCTGCCTAGCTCCGCCAGCACGTTACCGCGATTGCAATACGCCTCGACGTAATCCGGCTTGATCTCGATGGCCCGATCGTAGCCTGCCAGCGCCTCCTGCGGACGCTTCAGAGTCAGTAGAACTGCCGCCCGATTGTAGTGCGCCAGATAGTCGCCAGGGTTGAATGCGATCGCCCGGTCGAAGCTGCCCAGCGCCGCCTCGAGGCGGTTCAGCCGCTGCAGCACGACGCCGCGATTGCACAGTGCGTTCGCGTAATCGGGTTTCAGGGCAATGGCCTGATCGTAACCGGCGAGTGCGGCTTCCAAGTCGCCGCGATCTCTCAGCAGATTGGCGCTTTTGTAATTCGCGGTAGCATCATCCGTGTCGGCGGGCTCTTTGCGCTCGAAAAACTTACGTATTCCCGACAGCACGTTCTATGCACTTGGCTCGATGAAAACATGGTCGGGCGGCAAGGCCGCCCGATTCCGCGCATGCATCCTCGTATAGGCGGACTCCAGATTTCTCGTGAACCGTGCCGTGTCGAATAACGGAGCGGACACACGATTGCGTGCGAGCTTCTGCCGAACGCCTTCCAGTAGATCGGCATCCGTCGCCAGATTCACGGCCAGGTCCTCGTACTCGGCGGTCGTGGCCGCAACCAGCTCAGGCAGATCGATGGCTCTCAACAGACTCGCCGCCACTCGCCCGGCAAAGCCTTCGCCCGGGCACGTCAGCACCGGCAAACCGGTCCATAGAGCATCGCTCGCCGTTGCATGGGCGTTATAAGGCGTCGTATCCAAAAAAAGACCCGCGGCACGATGTCGAGCCAAGTGTTCCGCGGCCGAAGGCCAGCGGTCGGCGAAAACCAGCCGCCGCGCGTCGACACCGCGGCGCGCAGCTTCCATCCGCAAATTGTGCATTGACTCGGGATTGTTTTGCGCCAGCCACAACACGCTACCCGTCGTCCGGCTCAAGATCCGCATCCAACCGTCAAAAACGGCCGGCGTAATCTTGTAAGCGTTATTGAAGCAACAAAACACGAACCCGCTTTTAGGTAAGCCGAGTTGTTCGCGGCTGTACACAGTGTCAGCGACGACCCGCGTGGAGTCGTTCGGCAAAAAACTGTCCGGCAAGTACACGATCTTCTCAGTGCAATATCGCTGCACTTCCGGCGAAATGACGGCGCGGTCGCCAATCAGGTAATCCATGTAGGCGGTGGCCATCGTCCCGGGGTAGCCAAGAAAACTGACCTGAACGGGAGCCGCGCGGAGCGCGAAAATCCCGGTGCGGTTGCCCTCGGTAAAGCCGCTCAAATCCACTGCGATATCCACCCCGATTTCTCGGGCGAGCACCGCCACTTCCCTATCCGACCGATCTCGTACGTCGACAAAACGATCGAAAGCTTTCTGCAGACGGCCTCGCGTGAAGTCATCCGCTTCTCGCCCGAAGGCAAAGGCGATGGTTTCAAATTGGGACCGGTCATGCGACTCGAATAATTCGGCGGCCAAAAGCGAAACCGGGTGGGTGCGAAAGTCGGCTGAAAAATATCCGATACGAATCTTGCCGCCGCGCGAGCTTGCCGGAATCGTACCCAGTACCTCGTCGGGCGGGCATTCCTGTTGCGCCCATATCCGCGCCGTCAGGCTGTGCAATTCAGGCGAGTCGACTAGAGACAGCATGGCAAACGGAGTGCATACAGGTTTGAGCGCCCTCACGCCCTCGGCCAAACGCTCCATATCGGCGTCCAATCCGCTCCAATCGCATATCTTCATTTGGGCATGTCGCCGCACACCCAGAAGATATTTCTGATCGGCATCGAGCACGAGCGCCTGATTGTAGCTCGCGATGGCAGCTTCGTGCCGCCCGAGATCCAGCAGGGAAAGGCCGCGCCCTTGGAAGGCTTCGACGTACCTGGCACTCAAATCGATCGCCTTATCGTAGCTCGCAACGGCATCCTTGTGTCGCCGCAGTCCTTGCAGCACGTGCCCGCGATTGATGTATGCCTCGACATAGTCCGGCCGTCGCGCAATGGCTTGGTCGTAGCTGCCCAGCGCCTCGTCGAGTCGCTGCTGCGCTTTGAGCACCGAGCCCCGATTGTAGTACGTCAATCCATCGCCAGGATTGAGCGCAATGGCTCGGTCGTAGCTGGACAGAGCGTCGCTCCATCGTTCCAGCCTCTCCAATACGGCGCCTCGATTGCAGAACGCGTGGGCGAACGTCGGGTCCAACGCGATGGCCCTATCATAGCCGGCCAGTGCAGTCTCCCATCGCCCCAGGCTGTTGAACGCGTTGGCGCGCTTGTAATGGATTTCCGCGTCGCTCCCCTTGTCGCCGAGGAGTTCGTCATACAGTCGAATTGCCGCCTCGAAGTCACCGCTCTTTTGTAGCGACTGAGCGCGCGCGAAGGTTTCACCGACCGGCGTCGACGCGGGCTCATCGTTCGCTTTGGCCTTAAAGAGACTGCGGAGCTTCAACACCATCGGCGCAACGTCATTGCTGGGGTTACGGAATCAATCGCCGGAGAACGCCACGGTTGCAGGATGAGGGGCATCGATCCACTGGCGCTCTTCTTCCGATAGCCGGTCGTATTCCACAGGCTGCAACGTGAAATTGTGCTGGACCGCGCAGAAGCTCTCCAGCTCTTCCACGGACTGGACGGTTATGGACGCCGATTCGAGTTGCACCACTTTGGGGAACTTGCCTTGCACATGCTTCCGGAATATTTCCAAGGATCCGTGGCAGACCGTCGAACCGGACGCCGCAACCCGGAATCCCGTCTGATAGAACAGACGATACATGTCACTCTTGGTGAAAAAGCGTATGTGGGTGATATCCAGGAGACCTGCCGTGCGATAACGCCAGTATCCAGAAACCAAATCCTGCATCAATAGGACGTTGCGCACATTCGGGATGCTCACGACCACCTGTGCGGACTCACAGACTAAGTTTCGCAGCGAGAGCAATGTACTCCAGGGATCGTAGGTATGTTCCAGCACGTCGAGCAGGAATACCGTATCGATGTCCCCGCGCTTCACGCCCTCCCGGGCCCAGTCGACCTTCTCGATTGTTTGACACAGCACCCGATCGAGCCGGGGAGCCGCCATCTGGGCTGCCGCCTCATTCGGCTCGATGCCCCAGATCTGTGCTCGAGGAAAGCGTTCCTTCACCCTGGCCCCGAAATCGCCGCTGCTACAGCCGATATCCAGAATGAACCTCGGCTCATGCACAAGACGATCAAGTATGTCGAGTGATGGGCCGCCCGGATAAATATGCCCATTCGGCCGGCTGAGAATCTGCCAATCGAATGACGCGCGTGGGTTATAAACCGCAGGCGCGACTGCCGGGGGCGTGTCTCGCAACCGCGGAGTCCCGTCCTCCACAAGGCCGTGGACGGGCATTTGCATCGGTGTGCCCATCGGTATGGCCAGAGCGCCCTCTTGAGAACCGCCTCGTGGCCCCGTGACACGGAACGACGCATAGCGCCACAGCGCCTGTACTAGCTCTTTTAGAAGTTTGGCTATCATAGGGGACCTCGAAGGGAATCTATGGTAGCGCAATGTACCTGGGTCTTGCCCTCCATTCCGAGAGAGACCCGTCAAAATCGGCTAAGCTCTCGCTCCTAACATGCTTACCGAAGCCACGCACACCCCCATGATGCAGCAATACCTGCGCATCAAGGCTCAGCACCCCGACGTCCTGCTGTTCTACCGCATGGGCGATTTCTACGAGATGTTCTACGACGACGCACGGTGCGCCGCGCAGCTCCTCGACATCGCCCTCACCCAGCGCGGCTCCTCGGCCGGCGCGCCCATTCCCATGGCCGGCGTGCCCGCGGTGACGCTCGACTCGTACCTGGTAAAGCTCGTGCGCAAGGGGCAGAGCGTCGCCATCTGCGAGCAACGCGGCGAAGCCGGTAAGACCAAGGGTCCGATGGAGCGCGAAGTGGTGCGCATCGTCACCCCCGGCACCGTCACCGACGACGCACTGCTGGACGAGCGGCGTGACACCCTATTGGCCAGCGTCTACGGCGCCGACGGACGGTTCGGGCTGGCGTGGCTGGATCTCTCCGCTGGCCGCTTTTCGGTCATGGAGCTGGACGGCCAAGCGGCGCTCGACGCGGAAATCGAGCGCCTGCGACCCGCCGAAATCCTGGCACCGGACGGCACGCAGCCGCAGTTCACCGGCGGGTCCCAGGACCGGCTCTGGCGCTCGCGGGCTCCCTGGCACTTCGACACCGAATCGGCGCGGCGTGCGCTCACCGAACAATTCCACACTCATGATCTCGCGGGATTCGGCTGCGCCGACAAACCGTTGGGCATCGCCGCCGCGGGCGCCCTCCTTGCCTATGTGCGCGAAACGCAGAAAGCAGCGCTGCCGCATCTCCTCTCCATCACCACCGAAGAACGTGATGCCGCCCTCATCATGGATCCGGCGACCCGGCGCAATCTCGAGCTCGACGAGAGTCTGGCAGGCCGGCCCGAGCTCACCCTCGCGGGCGTCTTCGATTGCACCGCCACGGCCATGGGAGGGCGCCTACTGCGCCGCTGGCTGCATCGCCCGTTGCGGGATCACGAGGTCCTGCGCATTCGCTACCAGGCCGTGTCCACCCTCATGGAAGCCGCTCGTCACGAAAAGATCGCGGCCATGCTGCGTGCCATCGGCGATCTCGAGCGCATTCTGGCCCGCGTCGCGCTGCGCTCCGCGCGGCCCCGCGACTTGGTGCAATTGCGCGCGGCACTCGGCGCCCTACCCGAGCTGCATCAGTGCCTGCATGCCATCCTCGACACCACCGCCGCCCCGTTGCTGGAGCGCGTGCTCGGTGCATTGAGCGAGCACCGCGAGGAACACGCCGTGCTGGCGCGGGCCGTGGTGGAGTCGCCGCCCCACTTCCTGCGCGACGGCGGAGTGATCGCGCAGGGCTACGACGCCGAGCTCGATGAACTGCGGCTCCTGGGCAGCAACACCGAACAGTTTCTCCTGACTCTCGAACAGCGCGAGCGCGAGCGCACCGGGCTTTCCAGCCTGAAGCTGGGGTTCAACAGGGTTCAGGGTTTTTTCATTGAAATAAACCGCAGCCAGGCCGACCGCGTACCGGGCGACTACATCCGCCGTCAGACCGTCAAATCGGCCGAGCGCTTCATCACGCCGGAGCTCAAGTCCTTCGAGGACAAGGTGCTGGGCGCCCGCGACAAGGCTTTGGCGCGCGAAAAGGAACTGTACGAGGCCCTGCTGGAATTGCTCATCGCCAAGCTGCCCACGCTGCAGCAAACCACGGCGGCCATCGCCGAAATAGACGTCATCGCCTGCTTCGCGGAACGCGCGGTCACCTTGGATTGCGCCCAGCCCGAGCTGGTCGCTCATCCCATGCTGTTCATCCAGCAGGGACGGCACCCCGTGGTCGAACGCGCCAGCCGCGAGCCCTTCATTCCCAATGACCTGTGTTTCGACGATGCGCGCCGCATGCTCATCATCACGGGCCCTAACATGGGCGGCAAGAGCACTTACATGCGCCAGACGGCGCTCATTGTCATACTCGCCCACATCGGCTGCTTCGTGCCCGCCAAGCGTGCGGTCTTGGGGCCGCTGGATCGCATTTTCACCCGCATCGGTGCCTCCGACGACCTCGCCGGCGGCCGCTCCACCTTCATGCTGGAAATGACCGAGACTGCCAATATTCTCAACAACGCCACTGACCAGAGCTTGGTGTTGATGGACGAGGTCGGCCGCGGCACCAGCACCTTCGATGGCTTGTCGCTGGCCTGGGCCTGCGCCGCGTTCATTACCCGCAAGATCCGCGCCTTCACCCTTTTCGCCACGCATTACTTCGAACTCACCAGCCTCGCCACCGAGGCACCGGGCGTCGTCAACGTGCATGTCGAGGCCGTCGAGCATGGCGATAAATTGGTGTTCCTACACAGCGTGCGCGAGGGGCCGGCCAATCAGAGTTACGGCTTGCAGGTCGCGGCGCTCGCGGGCATTCCGAAATCCGTCACCGCACAGGCCCGTCGCTATCTCACCGAGTTGGAACGCGAGCGCGACGTCCTGCGCACGTCAGCTTCGCCCCAAACCGAATTGCCGCTATTCGCACCCCCGCGCGAAGCCCCGCCACCGCCGCCCGAGTCGGCGGCGCTGCAAGCCCTACGGGCAGTGGACCCGAACGCCATCAGTCCTCGCGAAGCGCTCGACTTGCTGTATCGGTTGAAGCAATTGGACAGCGGCGCTGGCTAGCCGCTGGGCCACGCATCCCGGGTTTCAAGCGCCCGCCAGCTCCCGGCGCAAATCCGCCGCCACCCGCGCGAACACCTCACTCCAATCGCCCGCCACTGTCTGCCGGTACAGCGTGGCGCTGGGGTACCAGGGCGTATTTTCCCGCTCTCTCATCCAGCGCCAATCCGGCGTGAACGGCAGCAGTATCCAGGTCCGCTGACCCGATGCCGCGCTCAGGTGCGCGACGCTGGTGTCGACCGTGACCACCACATCCATGCACTCGCACAAGGCCGCGGTATCAACGAAATCCAAGCTGCTGTCGAAAGGACGAATGAACGTATTTTCCTCGAGTGCCGCCCTGTCCTCCGCCCGCACATCCTTTTGCAGGGAAAAATACTCGAACTCCCGAGGAAGCGACGCTGCCAACTCCGCCAAGCGAATGGTGCGGCGGGGATCGATTGTATTGTTGGGATTGCCGCTCCATACCAAGCCCACCCGGGGGCGGCCCGCCTCGCCCAACAGCGCACGCCGATCCGCCACCCGCGTGCGATCAGCATTCAAATATTGCACGGCGTGAGGAACCGTTTCGAGGGTCGTTTTGAACGCCAGCGGCAGACTCATCATAGGGCAGTGATAATCGAACTCCGGCAAGGGACTGCCCTTCGCGATGGGCGGCTGCACTCCCTCCAGGTTCGACAGAATTCGGACGAGCGGCGGTTGCACCTCGATATATACCGTCGCCCCCAGCGCCGCGGCCAACGGCGCGTAGCGACAGAACTGCAGCGTGTCCCCAAGTCCCGCCTCGCTGTGCAATAACAAGCGTTTGCCGGCGATGGACTCCTCACCAAGCCACAGCGGCTGCGCGAAACGTCGCTGCTCCCCGATCACGAGCCGCCGCGCGTTCTTCCAGCGCCACTCATAGCTACGCCAGCCACGCTCGAAGTCACCCAGGAACAGTAGCGCCAACGCACGATTGTATTGCGCATCCGCAAACTCAGGGTTGATGGCAACGGCCCGGTCGTAGCTCTCCAAGGCCTCTTCCCATCGAGACTCCTCCTGCAGCAGCAAAGCGCGGTTGTAATGCGGCATGGCGTCGCGGGGATCGAGCTCGATCGCACGGGCGTAGCTCGACAGCGCCTCGGCCGTCAGCCCCAGCGCCTGCTGCACCACTCCCCTATTGCAGTACGCGTAGGCATAGTCGGACTGCCGCTCGATCGCCTGATCGTAGCTGAGCACAGCGGCCTTGAGCCGCCCGAAATTCTTCAATGCATTGCCACGCTTGTAATAAGCCTCCGCATGCCGGGGATTCAGCGCAATGGCCTGATCGTACAACTCCACGGCGCGCTCGAAATCCCCGGCCGCCGCAGCCGTCGCCGTCGCCGTCGCCGCCTGCGCATACACCGCGTCGAATGAAGCGCCCGGCTCGACGTGATTTCGGCCCTGTCCGGCTGGATTGCGGGCCGGCCCATGATCGAACAGTCCTTCACGCAAGAACGCCGCCACCTGCCGCGCCACCTGCCGCGAGAACACCATACCGCTATGGCTGACCTGCAGGCGCAGACGATCCGTCGCGCCCGGTAGTTCGGTCTCGTCCGCCCAGACCGTCCCGTCGTTAGGCCCGTCCATGCCCCCCATCAAACGGCCCATGCCAACGGCACGCTCGCCGGTAATGACTCCCAGTTCTCGCCCGCCCGCCCAGCGCCGCTCACTGTGGTCCAACAACCCCCCGCGAGCCGACCGCCCCAGCAGCAACCGCCCGAGTGGCAGGCGCGCCAGTCGCTCCGCCGTACGACTGCCCCGCACCGGAGACCCCGTGAACACGATCCGCCCCGGCGGCAACGTCCGAGCGCCCAGCCGTTCGAACATCCTGAGAATCACGAGCCCGCCCATGCTATGCGCCACAAGATGCAAGGTCTCTGCCCTGACGGTCCCAAGGTAGGCGCCCAGCGCCGCCGCGTTCTCATCGATGCTCGCCGACACCGAGCGATACGAAAACGTACGGCAATCCGCGCCCAGCTCCCGCGCCAGCCGATGCCGCAGCAAGAAGGACTCCCCACCCCAGAGCCACAGGCCGTGTACGTAGACGACGACCGTGCCCACTCTCGAGGCCCCTAGCGACGCAACTGCTGAATGACGGCGCGGTTGGTGTCGGAGGACACCGTCGCCACGGCCTCGTCGGCTGAGCACCAGCGATACTGCACATGTTCGGAAGGACTCAACCTCACCGGCACCCGCTCCTGCAATTTCAGCGCAAATCCATGCTCGAGATTCCGCGTGACGCCGGGCGCGTACTTTTTACCAAAGGACGGCCAAATGTCGTAGACCTGGGTCCACTGCAAGTTTCTTAAAAAACCCTGGGTAATGCCGGTCTCCTCGAGCAGCTCGCGCCGCGCGCAATCGTTCGGCATTTCGCCCCACTCGAGGCTCCCCGTCACCGACTGCCAAAACCCTGCCGGCCGGCAGCGCTCCAGCAGCAGGAACTCGGCGCCCGCGGTGTAAATCACGATCAACACCGATTCCGGGCGTCGAAACGCCGGGACCGCTGGCGACGCGGGCTCCAACAGCTACTCGACCTTGACGGGAACGCGTACGCGAATGTGCAGTTCTTTCAGCTGCGCCTCGCTCACTTCCGTGGGCGCATCCATCAGCAAATCGGCTGCCGTCTGCGTCTTGGGGAACGCAATCACGTCGCGAATACTATCGGCGCCCGCCATCAACATCGCCAAGCGATCCAGACCGAATGCAATGCCGCCATGGGGCGGCGCGCCGTATTTCAGCGCGTCCAGCAAGAAGCCGAATTTGACCCGCGCCTCTTCCGGCGAGATGCCCAACAGATCGAACACCACCGACTGCAGTTCCTGCGAGTGAATACGCACTGAACCACCTCCGATCTCAGAACCGTTCAGCACCATGTCATAGGCTTTGGCCAGCGTGTCTCCCGGATTGGCCGCGAGGGCCGAAGGATCCAAGTTCACCGGGCTGGTAAACGGATGATGCATGGCCGCCCAGCGCTTGGAATCCGGGTCGTATTCGAACATCGGGAAATCCACCACCCATAGCGGGCGCCAACCGGACTCCACCATCTTCAAGTCTTGGCCCACCTTCAAGCGCAGCGCGCCCAAAGCGTCGCTCACCACTTTGGCCGAGTCCGCGCCGAAGAAAATCAAATCCCCGTCCTTCGCCGACGTCCGCTCGAGAATTCCCGCCACCGCCGCATCGCTCAAAAACTTCAAGATCGGTGACTGCAATCCCTCGCGACCCTTGGCCACCTCGTTGACCTTGACGTACGCCAGCCCCTTCGCACCATAGCGCGCCACATAAGTCGTGTAGTCATCGATTTCCTTGCGCGACAGCTTGCCGCCCTGCGGCACGCACAACGCCGTGACGCGCCCACGAGGATCAGCCGCCGGGCCCGCGAATACCTTGAAATCGCAGCCCTTGACCAAATCCGCCACGTCCACCAACTCCAGCGGCACGCGCAAATCCGGCTTGTCCGATCCATAACGCCGCATCGCCTCCGCATACGTCATGCGCGGCAAGGGATTCGGCAAGTCGACGTTCAGCACTTGTTTGAACAAATGCCGCGCCAGTCCCTCCATCAACGTCTGGATATCAGCCTGATCGAGGAATGAGGTCTCGATGTCGAGCTGAGTAAATTCCGGCTGCCGATCGGCGCGCAAATCCTCATCGCGGAAACATCGCACGATCTGGTAATACCGGTCGAATCCCGAGATCATCAACAGCTGCTTGTAGATCTGCGGCGATTGGGGCAGCGCAAAGAACTTCCCCGCATGCGTGCGGCTCGGCACCAGATAGTCGCGCGCGCCCTCGGGCGTTGCCTTCGACAACATCGGCGTCTCGATATCGATGAAGCCCGCGTCGTCGAGGTAGTGCCGCATGGCCCGCGTGATGCGATGACGCAGCAACAGCCGCTCGCGCATTTCCTCGCGCCGCAAATCGATGTAGCGAAACCGCAGGCGAACCTCTTCGCTGACGTTCTCGTCCAACTGAAACGGCAGCGGCTCCGATCGGTTCAGGATCTCGAGCTCCT
>Ga0302310_10000310_pt1 | contig 47120 bp, 36 predicted proteins | sample III_Palsa_N1_2_FD_200451 | JGI IMG/M metagenome (GOLD analysis project Ga0302310, IMG submission 200451) | Peat permafrost microbial communities from Stordalen Mire near Abisko, Sweden - III_Palsa_N1_2 | ecosystem: Environmental > Terrestrial > Soil > Palsa > Peat permafrost | place: Sweden...
CCATTTTCCGTACCGCGAAGGGCCGTCTCGGGCTCCTCGTTTTACCGTGTCTGATAACAAACCATACGTGAGCAGGGAGTTTCTAATGGTCTCAACCCGTCAAGCCGTAGCCGCAATACTGCGTTCGGCGCGCAGTGCCGCCGTTTCTCGAGGACCCGTCGTGTCCCGAGTCTCAGGTACGGCAGGAATGCTGTGCCTGCTGACCGCATCCCTCACCTGGGCCCCGCATGCGTTCGCGCAGACGGCGACCACCACGAGCGAACAGCCCCAATCTTTGGAAGAAGTCACCGTCACCGGTTCGCGCATCAAGCGCACCAGCGATTTCACGACAGCGACACCCACCACGGTATTCGACGCCTCTGAGATTGCAAACCGGGGCATTGTCAACATCGGCGACGTGCTGAACGAGACCCCGTCGAACATTTCCAGTGTGACGCCTACGACCACCGGCAACTCCTCCTTCAACGCCGGCGCCTACATCCCGGATCTGCGCGGCCTGAACCCCTTCTTCGGCAGCCGCACTCTGACGCTGATTGATGGCCAGCGCGCGGTGTCAACCAACACCTTGGACAGCTTCGACCTGAACTTCATCCCGCAGGTGCTGGTGCAGCGCGTCGACACCGTTACCGGTGGCGGTTCGGCAATCTATGGCTCCGGCGCCGTCGCCGGCGTGGTCAACGTCATTCTCGATCACCAGCTGGAAGGCGGCAAGTTCAACGCCGACACCTACGATACGCACTACAATGACGGCAAGACCAACCATGTCAGCGCGGCCTACGGCCACGGCCTGTTCGACAACCGCGTTCACTTCGTGATCGGCGCCGAATACCAGAAGCAGGATACGGTCTCGTGCCAGCTTTCCGGCCGCGAATGGTGCAATTCGGACAAAGGTCCTTATGACAACGGTTTCACTCCTGGATTCGCGACCTTTACGCAGGCCGTCGGAACCGGCCTCACCAGCAACAACAGTCCGTATGGCGTGTTGTCACCGGCGTCTTACAACGGCTACAACGCTTATTCGCTCAACGTCAATGCGCCGCTTCATTCCGGCTCTCCGGATGGCTTGGGACTGATTCCCTTCCAGGCCAACAATAGCTTTCTCAATTTAGATCCGGCGCCGGGCGGTTCCGGCGAACCGGATAACCTGTACACGAACCTGGTGACTCCCGTGAAGCGAGGCGTCATCAGTGGTTCGGTAACCGCCAAGATCACGGACAGCATCAACCTGACCGCCGACATCAACTGGGGTAAGGTCACTGCATTCAATCCCAGTGACAACTTCGGCAACGACAGCGGAGTGCTCGGGAACGACAATCCCTACTTGCTTGGCATAGGGGGCAGTGCGTGGGGAGCCGGTGGGTCAGCCTATGGATCAGGTGCCACCGCCGCCCCCGCTGCGTTCTTCGAGAAAGACTTCAGCAACCAGCTCAATTTTGGCCTGACCAACAACACCACGCTCAAGCAGGCCGCGCTCGGCCTGAACGGCACGATCCCCGGCAGCTCCTGGAGCTGGGATGCCCACGGTCGGTATGGCCAGACCGCGAACCTGCAATCTGGAGAGCAATTCTCGGTATTGTCCAGCAGCATGGCACTCGACGCCGTGGCCGGTGCGGGCGGTGCGGCCACATGCCGCGTGACGGGCGGCGGTCTTGCCGGCGCCGCCACTTCCGCCCTCAGCGCCTACGGTGGCGGCGGATTGAGCGGACTCGCGTTGCCCACGTATCTGCAAGTGTACAATGCCGTCAATGCCGGAGGGGGCAACCCGACGAGCCCGGTCTCAGGATTGTCCGAACTGCAGACCTTGCAGTTGTTTTCGCAGGGTTGCCAACCCCTGAACCCGTTCGGCGATCAGCCACTGCCTGCCAGCTCCGCCAATTACGCCATCAATCCGCTGGCGCTGCAATTGGAGCAGACGCTGACCTCATTCAACGTCAACGCCACAGGTGAATTCTGGAAGGGTTTCGGCGCGGGTGCGTTCTCGGCGGCCGTCGGCTACGAGTGGCACAGGGAGATCACAAACAACCAGTTCGCCACCTGCCCGGGAGCGGAAAACACGCTCGGCAATGCCAATCTCACCACTGCGCAGAGGGATTGCCTGGCCGTCGCCTCGGACTTCGCCTACCAGTACGGCAACGATTACGGCGGTGCGACCACGATGAACGAGGTGTACGCCGAGTTCAGTCTGCCGCTGCTCAAGGATGTCCGATTCGCGAAGACGCTCTCGCTTGACATCTCGGGTCGGGAAACCTTCTACACCAACCAGGCAAACTATGGTGTTGCTGTTGTTCCGGGGAGCGAGGGCACCGGCTCACTGCCCACCTGGAAAGGCTCGCTGGTCTGGGAACCCGTGGAAGGGTTCCGGTTCCGCGGTTCGCAATCGCACGATTCGCGCGATCCGGATCCGCGAGACCTGTACTACTCACAGACCTTCGTACCGGGTAATCCTGCGTTCAAGGGCCTGTTTGACGCGGGCTATTGCTTTGACGGCGCCGGAACCCAAAGCGTGCCGGAAAGCCTCTGCACAACAGATCTGCTGGGTAACGTCAAGCTGCGGCCGGAAACGGCCAACACCACAGACCTGGGGTTTGTGTTCACGCCGCCACAGCTCCCGGGCCTGCAGGCCTCGGTCGACTGGTTCCACGTCCGTCTCAAGAATGGCATTGAAGGGGCCGGGCTGAACGGTCGCACGAATTGCTATGCTGCCATTCAGTCGGCGGGAGTGGCTTCCGCGTCGAACAACCAGTTCTGTCAAGGTCTGACGTTCAACAACCTCTCCTACAACGCAGCGGGTCAAGTGGTTGCGGCGGGTACACCAGGGGCGGTCACGGGAGCGAATGCCTTTGCGCTGGGCAACGTGGCTAACATCGTGGAGGAGGATACTCAGGCCTACAACGGCGGGAGCTTTGACGAGCGTGGCGTCGACTTGTCGCTGGCTTACGGCGTTGCGCTGCCGGGCTCGGCCGGTACGCTGACCGCGCGCGCCCTGACGACCTGGGTGGGTGAGCAAACGGTCGTGGATCAACCGGGAAGCCCGCCAGTCAGTGTGCTGGGTGAGACCGGCGCGAACGGCCTCTTCCTGCCGAACTACCAGCCGGCAGCCCGCTGGCGCGGCAACATGTCGATCACTTGGAACGTGGCGAACTTCAGCCTGACGCCCAATCTCAGTTGGGTCGGTCAGGGTATCCTCGGCACCAATGACGTCAGCTGCACCACCGCGGATTTCACCACCGCGGGTTCACCGTGTCAGTTCGCGAGTGTGGGAGTCAATAGCCCAGCAAGCACGGCGACAGCCGCCCAGAAGGCTTACTACAATGCCGCCGCGACTGTGTCCGCGCTCACGATCCTGCCTACAGGCGTCAGCAACCATGTTCCGTCGTACTTCCTGATCGGACTGAATGCCTCCTACGACGTCACTGGCATCCCGGGGCTGAAGGGCCTGACACTTTGGGGGCAGGTCAACAACCTGCTGAACAGGGCCCCGCCTTTCGTGAACTCCACCACGAGCAACCCGGTCTTCTTCGATCAGCTGGGCCAAGCCTATCGCGTGGGTTTCCGCATGACGTTCTAAGCCTTCGGACCGGCTGCTCTCTCCCGCGAGGGGCAGCCGGTCTTGATCATTGCCGCCGCGTTCTTGACGGGGCGCGGCATTTTTTCAATGGGCTAGTGCACCGACACATCGTCGATGACGTCCTCGAAGCGCTGCGCGTGATAGTCGATCACCTGATCGGCACCGAGACGGCGGACGAAATCGAGGTGCGTATTCGTCATACCCTCCGCGGCCGAGTCCAGGTGCATCGCGTAGATGCTCTCGCCTGTGGAGAAGGGTGCAGCGGACGGGCCGCATTCCATCACGGTGCCGACTGCAGCCTTTGGCTCCTTTTCTTATGGGTCCCCTGGTCGCATGAGATTCCTCTTACAGCACTTCGCGCGGACGGCGGCGCGCGACGGCGGCGCTATTGCCCGACTATCAAGATCCGCGATGTCGACACGCCAGGATTCACCGCTCATGCCCAGCCCTCACCCCCCACGATCAAGGGCCAGTAGCGCTGGCTGGGCGCCCCTGCTTGCCTCTGCGACGCTCATCCCGCTGGCGCTCAGCGCCTGCGGTCCGAGGCCGATCGATCCGCTCCGGCAGATGGGAGGCGATCCCTTCCTTCCGCCGATCCATCAGTATCTTGTGCCCCCCATCCATATCGCAAAGGTCGTAGGTTGGAACGGCGCGCAGCCGACCGTTGCAGCGGGCCTCAAGGTTCAGGCGTTCGCGACCGGACTCGCCAATCCGCGCTCGCTCTATGTCCTGCCGAATGGGGACGTGCTGGTGGTCGAGACCGGCGGGCCGCCGCCGCCCGTGCACCGGCCCAAGGACCTCGTCATGAACTGGGTCGAGAAAAGGGCCCACTCGCGCACCAAACCCGGCCAGCGCATCCTGTTGTTCCGCGACACCAAAGGTGAGGGCATCCCCGATGTGCAAGCGGTGTTTCTCGATCACCTGCACTCACCTTTTGGCATTGTTCTGGTTGGCGAGGCCTTGTACGTCGCCGATACGGATGCCGTGGTGCGCTTTCCCTATACCACCGGACAGACGCAGATCACCGCGCCGGGCGTAACGCTGTGCACACTTCCGGCCGGTCCCATCGATCATCATTGGACGAAAAGCCTGACCGCGAGCCCCGATGGGACCAAGCTGTATGCCGGCGTCGGCTCCAACAGCAATATTGTCGAGAACGGAATTGAGGCCGAAGCGGGCCGCGCGTCGATTTGGGAGATCGACCTGGCCAGCGGAGCGCATCGCGAATATGCCACCGGCTTGCGCAATCCGAATGGGTTGCAGTTCGAGCCCCAGACACATGTGCTGTGGGCGGTTATCAACGAGCGCGACGAACTCGGCCAGGATCTCGTGCCCGATTATCTGACCTCAGTGCAGGATGGTGCATTCTATGGCTGGCCTTACAGCTATTACGGCCAACACCTGGACCCGCGCGTACGACCACAGCGGCCCGATCTGGTCGCGAAAGCCATCGTGCCCGACTACGCTTTGAGCTCGCACGTGGCACCGCTGGGGATGGTTTTCTACCGCGGGACTAACCTTCCGGCGCACTACCGCGGCGGCGCTTTCGTCGGTGAGCATGGCAGTTGGGACCGCAGCGTGCTCAATGGCTACAAAGTCGTCTATGTACCATTCGCGAACGGGCGCCCGGTGGGTCTGCCGGAGGACGTCGTCACCGGGTTTTTGGTGGACGGTGACAAGGCGCGAGGCCGGCCGGTCGGTCTGGCGGTGGACGCGCACGGGGCACTGCTCATCGCTGACGACAACGGCAATACGGTATGGCGAGTCTCAGCCGACTCCCCCTAACCAACCCTAACCTGCATGATCGTCCAGCGGCCATCCGCCTTGCCATAGCTCACCGTCAGCGCCCGGCGTTCGGTGCGGCGCAGGACACCGTGACCCTGCGCGTGCGCCATCTGCGCCAGCGTCGAGTCCTTGGCCAGCGGTGTTGCGAATTCGACGGCACACTCGAAGTGGCCGACGGCGCTGCGATGATCCAGGGCCAGCTCGATCCGCTCGGGTGCCGCGGCATGATCCACGCTGATCCGGCGCACGGCAGCATCGAGCCGCGCCTCACACTCCCCGCAGTTGATCTGCCGTAACCAGCTGTGATGCAGGGTACGGATCGCCGCCTCATCCTCGAGTTGCGAGACGCGCTCCTGCAACGCCCCGTCGGCCAGTGCGATGCCGGATACCGAGGCCGCACCGATCGGCGCGGCGAGCAGCACCCCACCCTTGAGAAACGCACGGCGCGTGGCAGTCGTGTTCCTGGTCATGGTGTGCCCCTTCAGGTCTTGATCTGGAAGTACTTGTCGACATCGAACTTGCCGGCATGGCGGACGATCGCGCCGATCGCACTCATGTTCAGACCGCGCGCGCCGCAGTTATAGCCGATGCCGGCGTCATGCATGATGTTCAGGTTCAGCAGGATGGTCCCGAGGGTGCCGTTGCAGGCCTCCTCGAGCCAGTACATGAAGTAGATGCCGTCGCGGATTTTCACGAAATCGCCCGGGCCGCTCCACTCGAGGCCCCCATGCTGGTCCGGCGTGAAAATGATCCAGGACACCGTGTTGGGTGTCGAATACAGATGCATCGACACGAGTCCCGGCGCGTAGCTGTAGGTGATGCAGCGCCCGAGCATCTCGGTCGTGCGGCCGTGGCGGCGGTACAGGGGCGGCTGCACACCGTCCATCTCGAGCACGCCGAACAGGGTGCGCGCCCCCGCCTCGTTGGCGAAATACGGCGTATTAAGATAGCCGTTATAGCAGGTCACCAGTCCCTGGTGGAAATCCGCCGCGACGATGTGGCCGTCATGATTCGGCGCACCCTCCAGCAGGTGCCCGAACAGGATCAGACCCGGCGCCACCTCATAGGACTGGTACCGTGCCTTGATCCAGTCGCCCTTGCCGTCCCTGCGCCAGTTGAGTTCATCGGCGGCGTCCACCTTGTATTCCATCACCGGTCCATGGTCGTAACGCACCGTGAAGGTCTTGCCTGCCAGATAGTCACTCGCGGGCAGCGCATTGGCGCTCATGCCCGCGGCACCGCCGGTGGTGACGCGCGCCGGGAAGGCGGCGGAATGGTCCTTGACGATCTTGTCGACCTCCTCCGGCGTCAGCTTCTCCATGGTCTTGAGTGGCCGGTAAACGGCCCGTCCGCCCTTGACGGGCTTGCCGTCCTTGTCCTTCGGACCCGGCACCGGATTGCCCGAATTGTCCTCGAATTTCTCGAAATGGGCGATCTGGCCCACGATGTCGCCATGGCCCCGGAACAGGTCGTAGTGCAGCTCGTCGTTCTCATCGAAACCGAGCCGCACACCCAGCTGCTGGGTGCGGTTCATGTCGATCACATACGCGGTGAACGTGCCTGAGAACTCACACTCCGTGCGCGTGTAGAGGAAGAAGTCGTTGTCGAGCTTGACGTAGTCGGAGGGCGCGCAGTACCCCAGCTCGCCGCCGGTGCGCGACAGTTCCACGAAGTGGGAATAGGCGGACGAGGGGTAGTACTCGAGCGTCTCCATGCCGGTGTCCTGCCGCCAGTGATAGCCGCGGCCCGCCAACCGATTGGTGACCTCGTGCCGCTCCTTGGGCGCCGCCTCGCCACCATCGACATAGCCGAAGTAGATCTGGCGCTGCACCTCCCGATTGTCCTCATAGCCGCTGAACCACAGCTCGATGACCGTCGCCAGCTTGCTCTTGCGGTCCACCACCACGACATAGCCGCGCTGGGAGCCGGGAATCATGTGGGTGAGGAAACAGAAATTGTCGGTTTCGAGCGCGCCAAACCCGGCATTGACCGCCTTACCGCCGTTTTCGGCTACGGACAGCTTGCTGTTGCTGGCAAATCTGTAGCTCAGCGCCGGCCCGGTGTCGGTGATGATCCTCAGTGATTGGCCGGCGAAGTCAGTCGCCAGCGGCGAGAGGCTCTTGGGCCCATGCTCGGCGACTGCCCCCAGCTTGGCGCTGATCTGTTCCCGGGTGAGCTTCGTATAGGCGAAGCGGTGCATCGGCTTCTTCGGATACGGCGTGCCCGACATGCTTCATCCCCCTGCTGTTTCGATTTCGAATTTTCGAAAGATCCTGCAGCGTCGAGCGTTGCTTCTGCAAGGGGTATCCCTCAGGAACCGGGGTCACCCGTAACGGAATTGCTCAACTTATTGTTTTAGCAACGGTTATTACAAATTTACGGGATTTTCAATGGACTGATCTGCTCGCGCCCGGCATGGGCACCCGAGCAGTCGGTGACGCACCGGTGCCGATCAGGCTGCGGAACGTGCCACCTATAACATTTAACGCATGGCACCCTTGCCGGTTGAGATAATCCTCGACAGTGGAAAAGATGACTGACCTGCTCGACTACGAGATCTTCGCCCGCGTGATCAAGGCAGGCAGCCTGTCTGCGGCCGCGCGCGAACTTCACTCCTCCCCGGCCATGATCTCCAAGCGGGTGACCCGCCTGGAGGACCGCCTGGGCGTCAGGCTCCTGCAGCGCACGACCCGCCGCGTCACCGCCACCGATGTCGGCCAGCGCTTCCATGAGCGCGTCCTGGCGGTCCTGGCCGCCGTGGACGATGCCGAGAGCTTTGCCTCGGTGGATTCGGAACGGCCGCGGGGCGTACTGCGGGTCTCCCTGCCGACGGCCTTTGGCCGGCTGCATGTGGTGCCGCGGCTCAAGGGGTTCATGGAGTCCTATCCCGATCTGCGCCTGGCCGTGGATCTCAACGACGATTATGTCGATCTAGTCGCCGGCAATTTCGATGTGGCCGTGCGCATCGGCACCCTGCCGGATTCCAGCCTGGTCGCCCGTCGCCTTGCACCAAACAGGCGCATTCTGTGTGCCTCCCCGGAATACATCGAACGCCACGGCGAGCCGCGCAATATCGCGGATCTGCACCATCATCGGCTGATCGCCGGTGGTCCGCAGACCACCTGGCGGCTGGAAGGGCCCGAAGGTCCGGTGACCTTCAAACCCCAGACCCTGCTGCAGACGAACTCCAGCGAAGTGGTCCGCGAGGCGGTGGTGTCCGGCATGGGCATTGGCTTCCGGTCCACCTGGGATGTCGGCGCCGAGCTGCGACGGGGCACCCTGCGACGGGTCATGGGCGGCTACGGGGGCTCATCCGACGTCGCCATCTATGCGGTCTATTCCGGCCGGCGCCTGGTGCCGCTGAAAGTGCGGGCACTGGTGGATTACCTGGTCAGCATCTTCGGTCCCGAAACGCCCTACTGGGATCGTGAAGTTCCGGCCGTCATGGCCTCCGGCGTCCGCGCCAGCTAAAAAACAGCTTGTCATCCTTCAGTCGCGGGTCCTCTGCTAGACTGCGAATATGTTGATTTACCAATACCGCTAGCTCTCAAGGGGAGAATGACGAGATGAACGGGTTCACAAGAATCGGCCTTGCTGCCGTTGGCTCACTGATCGTCGCATCGGCCGCCATGGCCCAGGGTGGTCCTGCACCGCCGACTCCTGAGCAGAAGGCGCAAGCCGCTGTGCTCACGCGTCAGGGACTTTTCAAGGTTCAGGCGTTTGTCTTCGGACCCGTCGGCGGCATGCTGCGGGGTGCGCCGTTTGACGCTGCGGTGGTTGAAAAAGCCGCTCAGCGTATCGAAGTTACGGGTGGCCTCATTCCGGAACTGTTTGTCACGGACACTCACACTTTCACCGGGACCCCGACCAAGGCCCGTGAAGGCATCTGGACCAACAAGTCGGACTTCGACGGCAAGGCCAACGACCTGGTGAAGGCCGCTACTGACCTCGAAGCGGCCGCCAAGAGTGGCGACAAGGCGGCGACCCTGAAGGCCGCCGGTGCGGTCGGCAAGAGCTGCGGCGCCTGCCACGACCAGTTCCGCGACAAGTAAACCGCGAACGTCCGCTAGGGTTTGAGGCCGCGTTTCCGCAAGGGAGCGCGGCCTCATTACATTTGGGAACCCCTCAGTAATCAATGCTGGCGGGCGGCGGCGGTGCCGCGTGCAGCAGCCAGTAGACGCAACCGCCGGCGATAGCGATCACGAGCAGCGCCTTCCACAGCTGACTGCCCGGGATGGTCTCCTCGGTCGGCACATGCACCGCCGGTTTGTAGCCATGGATCATGGCGGACACCAGCCGCTCCTTCTTCACGAACGTATAGAAGATGATCGCGCTCAAGTGCAGCACCACGGCCGCGAGGATCAGGTTGAAGTTCTTGTGATGGATGCCTGTGAGCTTCTCGCCCAGATCATGGCTGACTGACGGGTAGTACGGCCCGACAAAGGCGATGTCATCCGTGCTGAAGAGGCCGGTCGTGGCCTGCACCGCCAGCAGCACCAGCATCAGCACCACCATTCCGGCCCCCATGGGATTGTGGCCCACGCTTTGGCTCATACCCTTCAGGTAGGCCACGATCGAGGTCGGCCCCTTGATGAAGTTGACGAAGCGGGCGTGGCGCGGACCGATGAGGCCCCAGATCACGCGGAAAATCAGCAGCCCGATCATGAAATAGCCCAGGCGCATGTGCCAGGGCATCCAGACAGTGCCGAGTGTGGCGGTGGTGTACGAACCGATGATGCTCAGCACCACCAGCCAGTGGAACAGTCGTGTAGGCAGATCCCACACCAGACGCGAATCTTTCAGCATTTTTCCTGGCAATCGTTGAGGTTGGCTTCGAGGCCGAACAGCGGCCTATTTGGACGTGGCGTTGGCTGCCGTCGGTGGCGCCACCGGCTGCGCGCCGCCCTGGGCATTGTTGGCAAGCAGCTGCTTGATGAGATCGGCCGTGCTCTGGTGCACGGTGGCGCCCTCGCCGCCGCGACCCAGGCCGCCGCCTTTGCCCAAGGCCATGTCCAGCGGGGTCACGCCGCGCTTGTCCTTCACGTCCAGGCGGGCGTTTTGCGCCGCGAGGGTGCGGATCACATCATCAGAGCCCAGGAGCGCCGCCCCATGCAGCGCGGTGAGGCCCCGCACATCCGTGGCATTCACATTCGCGCCGCCGGCCACCAGCAGCTTGATCGCCTCGGAGGCTTCGGCCTGCGTCTTGTACTTGCCGCGGGTATCCACGCCGCTGGTGCCGACGCCGGCGGCCGCCATCAGTGGCGTCACGTCCGCGTTGTTCGAAAGGTCCGGCAGCGCGTGATGCGCCAACAACAGCTTGATGGCCGGCGCGTCCCCGGCCTTGGCGGCACGCAGCAGCGGCGTCGTACCGATGGTCAGCAATGAGTCGCCACCCCGGTCGGCTCCCAGGGCGCGGTACGGCGGAAAGAGCTTCAGTTGCGCATTCGGGTTCGCGCCCGCATTGAGCAGAATCTCGATGAGCTTCAGGCTCGAGGTGTCATCCATGGAGATATGATCCGCACGCCCACCATAGGGCAGCGTGTTCAGATCGACCGCGGCGTACAGCGGCGTGCGGCCCCACCAATCCCAGCGATTCACATCCGCGCCCCGCTTCACGAGGTACGCGGCGATATCGAAATTGAAATTCTCGGTGGCGATGAGCATGGGCGTGATCCCTTCCGGGTCCGCCAGGTTCAAGTCGGCCTTGCCTTCGGCGAGGTACTTCACGCACCCGAGGCAGCCCTGGCGCGCGGCGTACAGCAGCGGTGTCATGCCGCCCGGCGGGCGCGCCTGCGCACGGGGCTCACCGGTGACCTGGCGCCGATTGGTGTTCAGGACCGAGCGGGCATTGACGTCGGCATGCGCGCCGATCAGCACCTTCACCATCTCCGGCTGGCTCTCGGCGGCCGCCCAGATCAGCGCCGTCTGGCCGCGGAAGTTCTCGTGCGCATCGACGTTGGCCCCGTGCTTCAGCAGCATTCTGGCAGCCTCGACATTGCCGGCCCGCGCCACCAGCATCAGCGCCGTTTCGCCGTCCGGGTTGGGGGACTCGACATTGGCGCCGGCCGCAAGCAAGGCCTCGAGGATGTGGACATCCCCGTACTGCGCGGCCTGCAGCATGGCGTTGGCGCCGTAGGCATTGCTGACATCAACCTTGGCATGGGCCTTGAGCAGCGCCTGCACCAGGGCGACATCGCCGCTGTGCGCTGCCCACATCAGGGGTGTCGTACCGTCCGCCGCGGTCGCGTTCACATCCGCGCCGTGATCGATCAGGGCGAGTGCCTGCGCGGCGTCCTGCCGCTGGGCGGCATCCACCAGCGATACCGATGCGGCCCCAGCCGTGCCGGCCAGGCCGAGAAGGATTGCGGTCAGCATCCAGCGCTTCATGGATCAGATCTCCGCGAACTGGCCGGTACTGTCGCCGATCTTGTCCATCGCAATACCGGAGCGGTTCATCAGCGTGAGCCACAGGTTGGCGAGCGGTGTGTGCTCGGGACACTGCAGGTGCTGGCCGCTCTTGAGCATGCCACACGCGCCACCCAGCACCGAGGTCGGCAGCGGATACTGGTTGTGTGCGTTGCTGTTGCTCATGTTACTGCCATAGACGATCAGCGAATGATCGAGCAGCGAGCCGTCACCATCCGGTGTGTCCTGCAGCCGCTTGAGGAACTTAGCGACCTGCTGGGAGTGGAAGGTCTGGATCTTCACCAGCTTGGCGATCTTGGTGGCATCGCCCTGATGGTGCGAGACCGGATGGAAAGCATCCGGCACGCCGATGAAGTTGTAGGTCATGTTGCTCACTTCGGCCGCCATCATCATGGTGGCGATCCGGGTGAGATTGGCCTGGTAGGACAGCGCGATCATGTCGAACATCAGCATCTGTTCCTGCGGGAACTGATCGGGGATGCCCAGCGGCACCTGCGGCAGCTGCAGTTTGGACAGATCCTGCTTCTCCATCTTCTGCACACGCCGCTCGACCTCGCGTACGCTCTCGAGGTAATCCGCGAGCACCACCCGATCGCGCGTACCCAGCTGCCGCTGCATGCTCGCAGCATCACTCTGGACCATGTCGAGGATGCTGTCGTACTGGTCGCCCAGTGCCTTGCGCTCCTCGGCCGTGTCGCCGCGTCCGAACAGGCGCTGAAACAGCGTCCGGGGGTTGTTCTCCATGGGCAACGGCGTGGACGGTGTACGAAACGCGATCGTGCCGGAATAGCTGCAGCCATAGGCCCGATCACAGGAGCCGCCGCCACCGCTGGATTCGGTGCGCACCTCCAGTGAGGGGAGCGGTGTGTCCTGACCGATCTTGAGTGCCGCCGTCTGATCGATGGTTACGCCACCATAGGGATCCTGAGTCTCACGCGGATGCACGCAGGACAGCCACGTCCCCGGCACGATCGCATGGACGGCCGCGCTTTCAGCCGGGCGATTGCCGAGATTGCTGACCACGATCATCTGCTTCTGGAAGGCCGCCAGCGGCGTGAGGATGGGCGAGAGCTTGAAATCCGTGCCGGTGCCGGACGGGGTCCACTGGTCCATGATGGCGCCGTGGGGGAAGTAGATGAACCCCATCCGCAGTTTCGGCACCGCGGCGGTCTGCGCGAGAGCCGTGCTGGCGGGAATCATGGCATCCAGCAGCGGCAGCGCGATGGTCGCGCCGACACCGCGCAATACGGCGCGGCGTGACAGATGCTTCTTGGTGATGAAGTGCATATCAGTACCTTACGTCTTGTCAGACGGTTTCGCGCCATCACTGGGTGGCTGCTGAGTCTGGAACTCGGGGCTGTTGACGATGCCCATGACGATGGCGGCGAAACGGTCGCCGTTGTGGTCGGCATCGCGCACGATCTGCCGCACCACGGGCATGTCGAAATACTCCACCGTACGCCCAAGCGCATAGGTCATCAGGTTCACGGTGAGGGTCTGGACGAACTGATCCGGGCGCGCGGCCAGTGCCTTGCGCAGATCATCCGGTCCGCTCACGGCCATGCCATCGGCCATCTTGCCGGCCGTGTCGATCAGCGTGCCGGTCTCGGCATCCTTGGTCTGCCACTTGCCCATGGCATCGAAGTTCTCCAGCGACATGCCGATCGGATCCATGATGCCGTGGCAGGCATTGCACGAGGGCTGCGAGCGGTGCATTTCCATGCGCTCGCGGATGGTCAGCGGCTTGGCGCCCGGCACGTTCTCCTTGAGGGCGGGAATCGCCGGCGGCGGCGCATGCGGCGGCGTACCGGAGATGACCTCGAGCACCCACGCACCGCGCAGGACCGGCGCCGTACGGTTGGCGTACGAGGTTCCCATCAGGATGGCGCCTTTGCCCAGCAGGCCAAAGCGGTGCGAGTCGGTGAGCTCGACGCGGCGGAACTCGCTGCCCCGTACGCTGCGGATACCGTAGTGCAGGGCCAGGCGTTCGTTCAGGAAGGTCCAGTCGGCCGTCAGCAGGTCCGTGACCGGTCGGTCCTTGAGCAGCACGCTGCCCACGAACAGCTCCATCTCCTTGCGAAAGGCGATGCGCAGGTCCTCATCGAAGTACGGGAACACGTTCGGGTCAGCCTGGATCTTGTCCATGCTGTCGACCTGCAGCCACTGAAACGCAAAATTGGTGATCAGCGCGTTCGCGCGCGAATCGGTGAGCATGCGCTTCACCTGCGCCGCCAGCACGGTGGGCTCATGCAGCGTGTTGCTGACCGCGACGCCGAGCAGTTCCGGATCCGGTCCCTGGCTCCATAGGAAGAAAGAAAGTCGCGAGGCCAGCTCGAGGTCGCTCAAGTGGTAGGCAGCCGGCTGCGCGCTGCTCACCTTGACGTTCGTGGCCGGCGAGGACTCAGTGGTCTGGGCCGTCGTGAGCTGCGGATCGGTTTCCACGCGGTACAGGAACTTCGGGCCCGCGAGGATCGCGACGATGGCATTTTGGATGCCGGCATCGAAATCCTTGCCCTGGCGACCGACAGCAAAGAAATGCAGCGGCGCGGCCAGGTCCTCATCCGTCACCGGACGCCGGTAGGCATCGCGCATCAGGGAGGTCAGGATCTGTTTTGCGCAGGGCAGTTCCTGGCTCGCATCGGTCGGGCGGCAGGAGAAGATCCGGGCGCGACTGGGAGTCTCGCTCAGGCCGGTGACATCGACCGGCCCGTTGATTTCGATGCCGCCGATGCGCGGCAGGTTACCCATTCCCCCCATGGGATTGAACGCGGCGAGCCAGTCATCCGACTCGGACTCGGCGCGCTGCACAAAGGTCAGGACCAGCTGGTGGGGACCTGCGGTCACGGGCAACCTGATGCCGCGGAAGCGGGCCGCGAATTCCTTGGTTGCCTCCTGCTGCTTCTGGTCGGCGTCCTTGAAGTCCGCAGCACCGCCAATCGTGCGCTCGAAAATCTGTTTGCCATCGATCAGGAACACCACCTTGTGCTCCTGCGCGAGATCGCCGATGTAGCCTAAGCCGGTCCCCACGTTGAAATTGAAGGTGTAGGTACCATCAGCCGGGAAGTTGTGGACCACGGCCATGCCGCCGCGGGTCCCCAACGGCAGCCCTTCCACATGGAACGCCTGGTCATGCGGACCGGCGCGATAGGTCACGATGGCCTGGGACGCATGCGCACTGCCGACCGCGAGCGCTGCGACCGTGCGCGCCGCCGAGATGTACTGGTCAAGGAAAGTCGGTGAGACCTTCAGCACGCTCGCGACGTTGTCGAAGCCGTCGCTCTTGGTGTCCTGGGGCAGGAGGTCCGTCGGATCCACCTCGACATTCAAGAGGTCCCTCACGGCGCGCGCGTATTCGACGCGGTTGAGACGATGCAGGGAGACGTAGCCGGCGTCCGGATGGGCCGCCGCGGCCTTGTCCAGGTTGCCTTCCATCCAGGCCACGAACGAGTCGATGGTGGCCTGATCGGGTTGCTTCTCCCCGGGCGGCGGCATCATGCGGCCGCGCAGCTTGCTCACCGCGGCTTCCCACACCTTGGCCTCCTGCGCGATGCCGTCCGGCTGCATGGTGTCGAAGGCAATGCCGCCGGTCCAGTCGGTGGCGTTGTGGCACTTCTCGCAGTAGGTGTTGAGCAGGGCCCAGTGCTTGTCGCCGGGACTTCGGCTGGTATCCGTGGCCGGGATCGTCACGGGGGCCGGGCCATCCGCCGCCATGAGGCTGCCGCCGATACCGGTCGCAGCCGCCAGTCCGAAAGCGAAGGCCAGGAATCCGTTGCGTCTCACGTCAATTGTCCTCTTTGGGTCCATTGCGGCGGCGCCTAGACGATGCCGCGCAGTTCGCGCACATGTCCGTAGAGGCCGCGGTAGGCATTGGCAATGAACAGGTCCGAGTTGCCCCACTTGTCATCGAACTTGCGCGTGGCACCGGCGGCGATCATGTCCTCGACGCCCATGCCCTTGCGCATCAGTTGCCACAGATCCTCATGCAGCGTCGCGAGCATGTCATGCTCGGCCGCAAGGTCCGTCCTGCTCTGCAGCGGCCCGCTCCCCGGGACGATCCGCACCTGATCATCGACCAGGTCCAGGAGCTGCTTGGTGGCGTTCGCCATTCCCAACGACCAGCCGCCGGTGCTGTAGTCGAGAATCGGGTAGTGACCTACCGCCATCACATCGCCTGCGACCAGCACGTTCGCATCACGGAAGTAAACGTAGAGGTCGCCATCGGTGTGGGCCTGCGGCAGATAGCCATACTCCACCCGCGCCTTGCCGAAGCTCAGGGTCTGGCTGCCCTTGAAGAAGGTGTCCGTCGGCAACCCCTTGGGGCGCGCCGGATACGTGCGATGCTCCCACTCCTCGATCACCGGCTCTGTCAGCCACAGCCGGGTGTTTTCGTGGGCGATGATCTTGACGCCAGCTTTGCGCAGTGCCTCGTTGGATCCGGTGTGCGGCCAGTGCCAATGGGTATTGAAGGCGGTCACCACACGGCCGCCGCCGGTGGCCTGGCTGATGGCCTTGAGCAGCGCGGCGGAGTGCTCGGCATCCCCCCCGTCCACCAGCAGCACGCCCTCGGGCTGGGACAGGGCCACGACATTCGCCCCCGCTCCGGTGATGAGCAGCAGGTCATCGCTCAGATGGGTCACGCTAAGCGCATCCGCAGCCGCGGCAGTTCCCGGGCGCAGGCCTGCCAGGCCGGCCGCGGCGAGCGAAAAGCCCGCGGCGCCCCCCGCCAGCGTCTGCAAGAACTGCCTGCGATTGCTCATGGTTCCGCTCTCGTCCTGATGTGCAAAATCCTAATGTGTCCAAGGGGTAACACAGGCCCTGGGGACGGTCAACGCACCCGTCACGGATGGGTCGGGAGCATCCATCAACTGCCCCCGGCATGGCATGGACATCGAAGGCTCTGGCGCGGCGCAAAAACCCCCAAGGAACCCTGGGTCTAACGGTAAGGTGAGGGCCAGCATCGACAATGCAATCGTCGCCTTGACCGCACGAGGGGGGCGTTTTATGGCAAAGTCGCCGGCCAGTACGGTGGGGGGGATGGCTCTTGGGCATGGATGACACCAACAAGACCGTGGATGTAGGCGAGATCATCGATTCCGCCAACTACTTCTGGGTGCCGTTCGGCATCACCGTGATGATGGTCATCATCATGCTGACCGACGGCTTCGGCCTGTTCACCACCGGCTACATCGGCCCAAGCGTGGTGAAGGACTGGCACATCGGCCGCGACCAGCTCTCCTGGATCGGCTACACGCAGATGGGCGGCATGGCGATCGGCTCGGTGATGCTGGGCTGGGTCAGCGATCACATCGGCCGCAAGAAGGCGTACTTCACCTGCCTGGCCCTGCTGTTCGCAGGTTCGCTGCTGTGCTACTCGGCATCCAACATCGCGCTGCTTTCAAGTTTTCGCTTCATCACTGGCCTCGGGCTGGGCGGCATCACTCCGCTCGCCACCACCCTGATCTCGGAGTGGACACCCAAGCGCGTGCGCAGCCTCGTGGTGGCCTGCGTCATCGTGTCGGTGCCGCTCGGCGGCTCGCTGGCGGGCATCGTTGCCGCCTGGCTGATCCCGACTTACGGCTGGCGCTCGATGTTCCTGTTCGGCGCCGTGGTGCCGCTGGTGCTGCTGCTGCTGTTCTGGTTGCTGCTGCCGGAGTCTCCGAAGTACCTCGCGCTGCGCCCGGCCCTGCATCCGCAGCTGGCGAAGGCGCTGAACCGCCTGCTCGGCACGCAACGTTTCCTCGGCACCGAGACGTTCATCGTGGTGGAACGGGCGCAGGCTTCCAGCAACTGGCTGTCCACCATCTGGAACAGCCACTACTGGCGTTCCACGCTCTTCATCTGGGTCGCCTTCACCTTCAACACGCTGGTGCTCTACGTCTTCAGCAACAACCTGCCGGTGCTGCTGGACTGGGCGCACCAGAGTGCCGCGGTGGCTTCACGGGGCCTGAGCCTGTTCAGCGGCGGCGGCGTGGTGGGATCCATCGGCGGCGCATTTCTCATGGGGTTGTGGGGCTCGCGCGGCGTGGGGACGGCCGCGGCCTTCATCGGCGCGGTGGCCACGGCGGCCATCGGCGTGCTGCTCGTCAGCCAGGGGTCCGATGCCGCGCTGCTCACCGCCTGCTTCATCGGCGGCGCCGTCGTCAATGGCATGCAGTCCTATCTGTACGCGGTGGCCGCGCATTCCTATCCGACCGAGATCCGCGGCGCGGCGATCGGCGTAGCGCAGGCCTTTTCGCGCTTCGGCGGCCTGCTGTCGGCGACTGTTCCACAGGTCTACTTCCGGATGCACCCGGTGCCGTCCATCGATCGCTTCTTCTGGTTCGTGGCCGTGTGCGCACTGGTGACGACGGTCAGCTACTTCCTGATTCCCTCGCATATTCCGCCCACGGCCGGTGGCGCGGCCGAAGTCTTACCCGCGGTCGCAGCCACCGAATGAAAAGGGCCGGCGCTTCAGGCGCCGCCGTGATAGCCGCCCTGGAAAGTCGAGTAGACCTTCTCCTGGGTGGTGATGAATTCGAGCAGTGCCGGCCGGCCTTCCCGGGTCGCCGCAATGCCGTTGCGCAGGGCCTGGGCAATCTGCGAAGGCTCCGTGACCCGCTCACCGTAGCCCCCGAGGGCCTTGGCGAACTCACTGTAGTTGCCCGAGATGTCGGTGGAGCGGAATTTCTCCTTCGAGACCGCCATCACCTTGAACTCCATGGCCATCGAGAAGTTGTTGAACAGGATGGACAGGATCGGGATGTTGCTGCGCACGCAGGTCTCGAAGTCCATACCCGTCATGCCGATGGCCGCGTCACCCCAGAAGTTCACGCACAGCTTGTCGGGATGGGCGACCTTGGCGCCCATGGCCAGCGCCAGACCGTAGCCCAGATGCGTGGATTTGCCCCAGCCGATGTACGACAGCGGCGTGACCGACTTCCAGAACGGTGACAGCTCATCACGCGGGCTACCCGCATCGTGCGTGACGATGGTGTTGGCCACATCGGTCAGGTGCAGGAAATCCCAGATGACGCGATACGGCTGCATGGGCTTTTCCTGACTCGTCAGGCGCGGCAGCCATTCCTTCCACCACGGCTCGTTCAGTTCCTTGATGCGCGAGGCCACCTGTGCCGTGAATCCGCGGGGCTTCTTCAGGCGATCCTTGAGCGCCTCGTACAGCATTCCCAGCGCGAGCTTGGAGTCACCCACCAGCGGATGATCCGTGGGAATGTTCTTGTCGATGTCCATCGGCTCGTTGGTGTTGTGGATGAACGTCTTGTTCTTCGTCGGGAACTTGATGCCGAAGTTGGTGGCGGAAAAGCTCGCACCCGCACCGAACACCAGGTCAGACTCCTCCACGTAGGCGGCCACGGCGCGCGGCATGGCGACGCCGCCCGAGCCCAGTGACAGGGCATGCGTTTCCGGGAACGCACTCTTGCCCTCGAGGCTCGTGGTGACCGGGGCTTCCAGGATCTCGGCCACGGCCTTGAGCTCATCCCAGGCCTTGGCGTAATGCACGCCCTGCCCGGCATAGATCAGGGGGTTCTTGGCTTTGATCATTGCCGCGGCAGCAGCATCGATGGCCTTGGTGTCCGGAGCGCTCAGCGCCCGGCGCCGCGGCGTGTACTCGATCTCCCCGGGCACCTCCACGTTCCACAGGTCCGTCGGAATCTCGATCAGCACCGGGCCCGGTCGGCCGTTGCGCGCGAAGCTGAACGCCCGGCGCAGTGCCGGCACCAGCTGCTCGGGGGTGTTCACGGTCTCGGCGTGCTTGGTCACGTGCTGGAAATTAAGCACGGCATTGAAATTCGGTTTTGAGAAGGCGATGTTGCGCGGGTACCCCCCCGGAATCACCACCAGCGGCACAGCCTCGGACCAGGCCTGCGCCACCGCACCAAAGGCGTTTTCGATGCCGGGGCCGACCTGGCAGCAGAACACGCCCACCTTGTCACCGGAGGTCATGCGGCTCATGGCATCGGCCATGTGCACGCCGACCCGCTCCTGGCGCACGACGATCGGGCGGATGTTGGCCGCGGCGGCAGATTCGGTCAGCGGATTGAGTGGATAGGTAAACAGTACATCCACGCCTTCGCGCTTGAGGATTTCTGCGGTTACTTGGGCAACATTCATCGTGCGGGTCCTGTGGAGGGGGGCCGGCATAAATACCCGTTCCCACCCGCAAACACAATGACAGCTATGCGCGGGGGTGAAAGCCCTTGTGAATCAGCTTCGGGTAAGCCACGGGCTGGGCTGCAGTTGCTATAATTGGCGATCCTGAGCCTTGATGAACATTATGTCCACCGTCGATCAAATCCAGTCTGCTGTTGCCCCCGCGGGTGTCGTTGTGCACGGCACTCTCGAGCCGCGTTTTGCCGAGATTCTGACCCCCGAGGCCCTCGCCTTCGTCGCCGCCCTGCATCGCCGGTTCGATACGCGGCGCGTGGAACTGCTGCAGGCGCGGGCAGCCCGCCAGGCGCGCCTCTCGGCCGGCGAGTTGCCGGACTTCCTGCCCGAGACGCGCAAGATCCGCGAGTCGCAGTGGCAGGTCGCCCCGATTCCGGAGGACCTCATGAACCGTCGGGTGGAGATCACCGGGCCGGTCGATCGCAAGATGATCATCAATGCGCTCAATTCCGGCGCGAACGTGTTCATGGCGGACTTCGAGGACGCGAACTCCCCGACCTGGCACAACAACCTGGAAGGTCAGCTCAACCTCGCCGACCGCTGGCAGCACAGCATCGACTTCAAGGACAGTGCGACCGGCAAGCAGTACGCCTTGAGTCCGAAGCCCGCCGTGCTGCTGGTGCGCCCGCGCGGCTGGCACCTCATGGAGCCGGGAGTGACGGTCGACGGCGCCGTGGTGGCCGGCGGCCTGTTTGATTTCGGTCTGTACTTCTTTCACAACGTCCGGGCGCAGCTGGCCAAGGGGACCGGCCCCTACTTCTATCTGCCCAAGCTCGAGAGTCATCTCGAGGCGCGGCTGTGGAACGACGTGTTCGTCTTCGCCCAATCGCAGCTGGGCATTCCCAACGGCACCATCAAGGTCACCGTACTCATCGAGACCCTGCCCGCCGCGTTCGAGATGGATGAAATCCTCTACGAACTGCGCGACCACATGGCCGGTCTCAACTGCGGCCGCTGGGACTACATGTTCTCCTTCATCAAGAAGCTGCGCGCCAATAAGGCCTATGTGCTGCCGGACCGCTCGCAGGTGGTGATGGGCAAGGCGTTCCTGCGCGCCTACTCGCTGCTGCTGATCAAGACCTGCCATCGCCGTGGCGCCTTCGCCATGGGCGGCATGGCGGCGCAGATCCCCAACCGCCGTGATGCGGCCGCCAACGAGGCGGCCATGGCGCGCGTGCGCGCGGACAAGGAACGCGAAGCCGGGGATGGCCATGACGGCACCTGGGTGGCGCATCCGGACCTCGTGCCGGTGGCCCGGGAAGTATTCGACCGGCTCATGCCGCAGGCCAACCAGCTCACGCGCCTGCGTGAGGATGTGAACATCGGCCAGCAGGACCTGCTCGAAGTGCATCAGGGCACGCGCACCGAGGCGGGCCTGCGCGAGAACGTGCGCGTGGGCGTGCAGTACATCGAGGCATGGCTGCGCGGCAAGGGCGCGGTGCCGCTGTACAACCTGATGGAGGATGCCGCGACCGCCGAAATCAGCCGCGCACAGGTGTGGCAGTGGATCCACTACGGCATCACGCTCGAGGGCGGCACCATCGCCAGCGCCGAACTCCTCAATCGCGTGATCACGGAAGAGATGCAACGCGTGCGCACCGAGGTCGGTGCCGAGACCTATGACGGCGGCCGCTTCAAGCAGGCCGTGGAGCTGTTCCGCACGCTGTCACTGGCCGATGACTTCGAGGATTTCCTCACGGTTCCCGCAATGGGGTTGCTGCGCCCCTGATGCATACGACACCGGGCCGCGTGGGCTGTCTGGCTGCGGCCGTGCTGGGTAGCGGACTGCTGCTCGCGGCGGCCCGTGCGCAGGAAGTCGCCCCGAACATCACCGCGGCGCCGCCGTTCACGGCGCAGCAGCTCACCGCCCTGCCCGCTCAAGGCTGGATCACCAACGGCGGCACGCTCTTCAATCAGCGCTATTCGCCGCTCTCCGAAATCAACCGCGACACCGTCAAGGACCTGAAGGGGGAGTGGCGCACGCACCTTGATGGCTCCGGAGCCGGGCCGCAGTACTCGGGGCAAGGTCAGCCGCTGTTCTATCAGGGCGTGCTGTATGTGGCGACCGGCGCAGACGATGTGTTCGCCCTTGATGTGAAGACGGGCGCGCATCTTTGGACCTACGAGGCGAAGCTCGATCCGGCGCATGTGCGGGTGTGCTGTGGGTGGGTCTCGCGCGGCCTGGGGCTGGGCGACGGCAAGATCTTCGTCGGCCGGCTGGATGCAAAGCTCGCCGCGCTGGATCAGAAGACCGGCAAGGTGATCTGGATGATCCAGGGCGAGGACCCCAACCAGGGCTACTCACTGGTCGGTGCACCGCTGTACTACGCAGGCATGGTGATCGTCGGCTACGCGGGCGGCGACATGGGCATCCGCGGACGGGTGAAGGCGTACGACGCGACAGATGGCCACCTGCTGTGGACCTTCTACACCATTCCCGGGCGCGGCGAATTCGGCGCCGATACCTGGCCCCGGGACAACGACTACGCCAAGTGGGGCGGCGCGTCGGTGTGGCAGACACCCGCCATCGATCCCGCACTGGGGCTGATCTACTTCTCCACCGGCAATGCGGGGCCGGACTATGGCGGTGGCAAACGCGCGGGCGACAACCTGTTCACCGCCTCCATCGTGGCCCTGGATGTAAAGACCGGAAAGTACCGCTGGCACTTCCAGCAGGTGCACCACGACATCTGGGACTATGACTCCCCGAATCCGGTGGTGCTGTTCGATGCGCCCTACCGGGGCCAGATGCGGCACGGCATTGCGCAGATTTCCAAGACCGGGTGGGTGTATCTGCTGGATCGCGCCACCGGCAAGCCGCTGCTCGGCATTCCCGAGCGACCCGTGCCGCAGGAGCCGCGGCAGAAAACCGCGGCGACGCAGCCCTATCCCATCGGCGATCCGCTGTTCCCGCAGTCGGTGGACATGGCCCCCGAAGGCTTCGAGCTCATCAACGGCGGCAGGATCTTCACCCCCTTCTGGGACAAGCCGGTCGTCTACCGTCCGCAGATGGCCGTCAACTGGCCGCCGAGCTCGTATGATCCGCGCAGCAATTACTTCTTCGTCTGCGGCATCGACAACCTGGCGGTGTCCTCCCACGACGCCAAGGACTTCGCCGGCCCGACGTTCGAGGGCATGTGGATGCAGAACGGCGCGTTCGCCAACACCGGGGTGCCGGGGCGCGGCATCTTTGCCGCGTATGACCTGAAGACCAACCGCCTGGTGTGGGAACACGCCTGGCCGCAGGCCTGCTTCAGCGGCTCACTGGCGACCGGCGGCGGCCTGGTGTTCACCGGTCGCAGCGACGGGCGGCTGACGGCGCTCAATACCGACAGCGGTGACCTGCTGTGGCAATACCAGACCGATGCCGGCGTGAATGCACCGTCGACGACCTTTGAATACAACGGTACCCAGTACGTGGCCGTGATGTCGGCGGGTACGCTCTTTGGCGGCGGCAGGAAGGGCGACAGCATCTGGCTGTTCTCGCTGCACGGCAGGATCGAATCCCTGCCCTTCGCCGCACCGCCACCGCGTCCGGGCGCGGCGGCGACAGCAGCCTTGGCGGCCGCCGCGCTGCCACCGGTCGAGTTCGCGCCGGGCGCAGCGGACCTGGCCAACGGCAGGATCCTCTACGCACGATTCTGTGAAGCCTGCCACGGCGAGGCGGGGCTGGGCGGTCACGGCGGTGGCGCACCGCTGGGCGAGGCTGCGCACGACCCGAAGGTCATCATCACCACGGCGACCAACGGCAAGAATCAGAACATGCCGCCGTTCCGCGGTGCGCTCAAGCCCGAGGAACTGCGCGATGTCGCCGGATTCATCGCCCACGACCTCTTCAAGCAGCCGCTCTGAGTCCTTACGGGCTCCGGTTCTGTGCAGTGGGCACGGGCGCCGCGCCCGTATGCGGAGCGGGGGCTGCCGCACCCTGCGCCGGCGGAGCACCGGCCGGGGGACGCGTGGTCGCTGCGGCACCCGGGGCGGCATCGGCCGCACCTGGACGCAGGGAGGTCCCACCCGCACCGCCGGTGCCCTGGGTGGACTTGTTCAGATTGCCGGCGAACACCAGCGGCTGCTGGCCCGTGGATGCCACGATGTACTGCGTCAGCAGCTTCACGGTGGACTCATTGGGCACGTGCTCGGGCTCCAGGAAGGCCCGCGGCTGACGCCCGGCCGCATAGTCGATGGGTCGCAGGCCCAGCCGATCCGTCGGCTGCAGCGGCGAGCCGGCAGCAACCAGGAGCTTCACCGTCGTGTCCCAGCCATGGGCCGAGGCGGCGTGCAGCGCCGTCAGGCCATCACGCGCCGAGCCATCGATTTTCGCGCCCGCGGCCTGCAGCAGCTTCACACCCTCGACCGCCTGATCATCGGTCTTATACCGGCCACGGGTGGGATTGAAACTGTGGCCCATGCCGGCCGCCGCCATCAGTGGCGTTACGCCATCGGCATTCGGCAGATCGACCAGCGGGTGATATTTGAGCAGCAACCGTACCGCATCGTTGTTGCCGGACTTGGCGGCTGCCAGCAGCGGCGTCGCACCGGTGGCGAGGACCTGGTCGCCTCCGCGGTCGAACACGCCATTGCGGTACGGCGGCCGCAGTTTGAGCTGAGCGTTCACATTGGCGCCCGCCTTGAGAATCAGCTCCGCGGCCTGCAGCGGCAGGGTCTTGTCCTCCGAGGGCAGGTCCGGGCGGCCGCCGGCCGGTAGCGTCGCCATGTCGATGGCAGCATACAGCGGTGTCTGGCCCCAGAAATCCCAGCGGTTGACGTCAGCGCCGGCGGCGACCAGGTTGGCCGCGAAATCAAAATGCATGTTGATGATCGAAATCAGCAGCGCGGTCTCACCATCCGGGTCCGTGAGATTGATGTCCGCGTGACCCTTCAGCAGTACCGTGGCGCAGTCGATGCAGCCGACGCGGGCCGCATAGATCAGCGGCGTGAAACCGCCGTGGTTTTCATTCTTGGGACGGCCTTCGGCCGTCACGCGCCGCTGCCAGTCTCGGATGGCGCCGTGTGCGTTCACATCCGCGTGATGATCGATGAGCAGCTTGATCATTTCCGGGTGGGACTCGGACGCGGCCCACATGAGGGCGGTCTGATCCCCCCACTGCTCGCGCGCATCCACGGTCGCACCCGCAGCCAGCAGCAGCTTGGCGGCTGCCACGTTCCCGGAGCGCGCCACCACCATCAGTGCGGTCTGGCCTTCCGGATTGGGCGAATCCGGATTGGCTCCGGCCTTGAGCAGATCCTTGATGATGCGTGGATCGGCAGCCACCGCCGCCACCTGCAGCGCCGAGGCGCCGTAGTCGTTGACCGCCGCCACATCGGCGCCGGCCTTGATGAGCCGCTCCACCAGATCGGCATCACCGGTGTAGCAGGCCCACATCAATGCCGTGGTGCCGTCGACCTCGTGTGACTTGCCGTCCGCGCCTTTCGCCAGCAGTGCGACCGCGCCATCGTGGTCCTTGGCCCGGACCAGTGCTGCGAGTGAGTCATCCGCCGCCTGCGCGACGCCGCCGAGCGTGACCCCCACCACCAGCGCGGCGATGGCGGCCCGGACTGCGTGAGTCCCGCGCAACGTCATCCTCAGATCTCCGCCAGCGTGCCGGTGCTGATGCCGTGGGCGCTCACCGGGATGCCGCCGCGGTTGAGCAGCGTCAGCAGCAGGTTCGCGTGCGGCGTGTCCTGCGGATAGTGCAGGTGTTGGCCGCCCTTGATCTTGCCGTAGCCGTGACCCATCACCACGTTCGGCAGCGGGTCGTTGTTGTGCATGTCGCTGTTGCTCATGTTGCTGCCATACAGAATGATCGAATGGTCCAGCAGGTTGCCGTTGCCATCCGGGGTTTCGGCCAGCCGCTTCACGAAGCGCCCGAATGCCTTGGTGTGGAAGTTCTGGATGCGCGTGAGCTTCTCCAGCTTGCCGGGATCGTTCTGATGATGCGACAGCGGATGGAAGGCATCCGTGATCGAAAGGTTCGGATAGGTGCGCATGCTCACTTCCTTCGCGATCATGAAGGAGGCGACGCGCGTGGTGTTGGACTGCCAGCCCAGCGCGATCATGTCGAACATGGTGTCGAGCATTTTCGCGAAGTCATCCGGGACGCCATCCGGGGCGTTGGGCAGTTTCACGCCCGTGCCTTCCTTGGCCATCATCTTCTGCACGCGACGCTCCACCTCGCGCACCGAATCCATGTAGTCGCTGACCATGCGCTTGTCCGCCGGATCCAGGCTCTGCTGCATGTTCTTGGCCGATTCCTGCACGTAGTCGAGGACGCTGCCGGTTTCCTGCGTGATCTCGTGCCGTTGCTCGGCGGTATCGCCCAGGCCGAACATGCGCGCGAACACCGCCCGCGGGTTGTTGTCCATGGGCAGCGGCTGCTCGCCGGTGCGGAACGCGATCGTGCCGGAATACGCGCAACCGAAGGAAGGATCGCAGGCGCCACCGCCGCCCTCACCGGCCAGCTCGATCGAGGGCAGCGGGGTGTCCTGGCCGATGTACTTGGCGGCCACCTGGTCCGCCGACGGACCCACGTGCGGCTGCTGGCTTGCCGGCGGATGCAGGCAGGTCAGCCAGGTGCCGGCGATGATGGCGTGCGGCGCGGGGCTTTCGCCGGCCTTGTTGCGCAGGCCGCTGACGACGGTCATGTACTGGCGATACGGATCCAGCGGCTCCAGGATCGGGCTGATCTTGAAGTCCGTGCCGGTGGCGGTCGGGACCCAGTTGCTCATCACCGCGCCATGCGGAAAATAGACAAATCCCATGCGCGGTGGCGCCACGGCCACCGTATCGGCCAGTGCAGTGCCCGCGGGAATCATGGCATCCAGCAGCGGCAGGCCGATCGAGACGCCGGCGCCCTTGAGCATGGTGCGACGGGACAGATGCTTCTTGGTGATGAACATGTCGATATTCCTCGCTAGCCTATCGGATCAGGGCGGCGGTCTTGATTGAAGAAGCCGGCGCCTGATCACTTCTCATCTGGAACGGGGTGCTGGTCACGATGTCCATGATCAGCTCCTTGAACTTGTAATCCTGCTTGGCGCTCTCACGCACGATGGCGCGCACCGTGGGCATGTCCTGGTAGTCGATGCCACGGCCCAGGCCGTAGGTCATCAGCTTGATGGTCATGGTCTGCACGAATTGGAACGGATCGGAGGCCAGCGCCTTGCGCAGGTCATCGACTCCGGAGATCTTGGTGCCATCCGGCAGCACGCCGGAGGCGTCGATCACGGTGCCGGCCATCCGGTCCTTGTCGCGCCAGCGGCCGACGGCATCAAAGTTCTCCAGAGCCAGACCCAGCGGATCCAGGATGCCGTGACAGGCGAAGCAGCTGGGGCGGTCGCGGTGCTTCGCCATCATTTCGCGCACAGTGAAGGCTTTCTCGCCGGTCTTGTTTTCCTTCAGCGACGGCACGGCCGGTGGCGGCGCGGCCGGCGGCGTGCCCGTAATGCGCTCCAGGATCCACTGGCCGCGCAGCACCGGCGCCGTGCGGTTGGGGTATGAGGTCCCCATCAGCATCGCGCCCTTGCCGAGCAGGCCCCAGCGGGCGGAATCCGCAAGCGTCACGCGGCGGAACTGGTCACCCTTGACGGTGGTGATGCCGTAGAGCATGGCCAGCCGCTGGTTCAGGTAGGTGTAGTTCGCGGTCAGCAGATTCGTGACCGGCTGATCCTCGCGAAAGACACTGTCGACGAACAGCTTCAGCTCCGTGCGGTAGTCATCACGCGGGTCGATGACATACGGGAAGAGGTTTGCGTCCGGCTTGATCTCCTCCAGACGCTGCACATCCAGCCACTGGAAAGCGAAGTTCGACGCCAGGGTCGTGGCCCGCGGATCCGCCAGCATACGGCTGACCTGGCTCTTGAGCACCTCCGGGTCGTGCAGCCTGCCCTGGCTCGCAAGGGTCAGCAGTTCCTGGTCCGGCGGCGCGCTCCACAGGAAGAACGACAGCCGGGAGGCGAGCTCGCCATCCGTCAGCGGCGTGACACCCGGCGCCGCGGTGTTCACCACCGGGTTCAAGCTGGCGGGCTTCGCCACCTCCGCAACCTGCGCCGGCTTGCCGGTCTCGGCGCGGTACAGGAAATTCGGACTGGCCAGCAGCGCGGTCATGGCGCGGCGGACCCCCTCTTCGAAATCCGAGGCTTTGCGGCCGGCGGCATAAAACTGCATCAGCGGCGCCAGATCCGCCTCCGTCACGGGACGCCGGAACGCCCGCTCGGCCAGACGGCTGAGGATCTCGTGGGCACAGGGCTCCTCGTCCGCCTCGGTCTTCGGCCGGCACACGAACACCCGCTCGCGGCTCGGCGTGTCGCTGATGCCGGTGATGTCGTAGGGACCCTTGATCTCAAACCCACCGATCCGCAGCATGCGATCCTGGATACCACCGGGCACCGGAGACTCGAGGCGATCCTCCGAAGCGGCCAAAGTGCGCTGCACGAACGTCACCGCGACGGTATGCGGGCCGGCAGTCGCCTTGAACTTGATGCGCTTCAGGCGCGCGTTGATGGCCTCGACCGCCGGGTCCTGCTTCTGGTCAATGGATTTGAGGTCCTCTTCACCGCCAATGTTGGTCTCAAAGAACTTCCTGCCGTCATAGGTGGCGATCAGATCGTTCTTGAACTCCATATTGGTCACCCACAACGCTCCGGCGAGGTTACCGACGGAGAGTTCATAGGTGCCATCGGCCGGGAAGTTGTAGACCACCGCGGTGCCACCACGGGTACCCAACGGCAGACCGTCCACGTGGAACTCCTGGTTGCCCGAGACGGCCGGGTTCGCGCCGAACTGCACGCCGACCGCCTTGGCATTGCGATCGCCCAGGGCTTCGATGGAGACCTGACGCGCGGCGGAGATATAGGCGTCAACGAAAGCCGGCGAGACCTGCAGGACATTGGCCACGTTGTTGAAGCCGTCGCTCTCGTCATCCGGGGGCAGGATCTGGGTCGCATTGACCCTCACCCGCAGCAGTTCCCAGATCGCATTGGCGTATTCGGTGCGGTTCATGCGGTGCAGGGCCACCCGCGGGGCGTCGACCTGGTGGGCCGCGGCCGCATCCAGCGAGTCCTCCATGTAGGAGACAAACCCGTGGACCTGGTCCTTCGGCGGCTGGGGATTGCCCGCCGGGGGCATCAGTCGCCCGCGCAGCTTGGCAACGGCATGCTCCCAGGTCTTGGCATCGCTGGGGATGTCCTGGGGGGCCATGGTGTCGAAGGCGATGCCGCCGGCCCAGTCCTCGGCGTTATGACACTTGCTGCAATACTGCTTCAGGAATGCCCAGTGCTTGTCCTGGGGCGGCGCGGTACCGCTGCCGTCCGCACCCTGGCCCGTGGCTTGGCCCGAGGCCTGCGGCGCGCTGCTGGAGGCGGCCCTGGAGCTGGCCGTGACGCCGCCCAAGACTGTGATGCCACAGATCCCGGCTGCCAGCAGTACACGTCCGAACAGTGGTTGTCGCATCGATCTCGCCTTCGCAAAGTCCTGTTTACACTTGGGAACCGGCAGTCGCGCGCAGCCCCAGCACCCCTATAATAACGCCTTCACGCACACGCGGGTCCGGGCAACTTCATGGACTGTGCCCCCAGTGTTATGCACTGCACCCGGCACGCCATGGATGGTGACCCATTGCCAAGCCTGGTTTGATCAGTCAACGTGCGGGCCCCGAAATATATAAGGTCCGAAAGGGCCCCGAACAACCCCCTTGGAAGGGCCAACATGACACGTTCTGCCAACCGCAGAAGCTTTATCAAGACCGTTGTTGCCGCGGCAGCGGCCGGCTCCCTGACGCGCCTGTACCCGGCCCTGGCTACGGACCCGGGCACGCCACCGCCTGCGCAGAAGCTCAGCGATAACCTGTGGCTGCTGGTATCCGGCGGCGCCAATGTCGTGGCCTGCCGCGACCCGGCCGGCATCGCCCTCGTCGATGGCGGTCCCGAAGCCGGTTCGCGCGACCTGCTCAAGCGGGTGGCCGAGGCCACCGGCGCCGCCAAGGTTCACACGCTTTTCAACACCCATTGGCATCCCGACCAGACCGGTTCGAACCTGCGGCTGGGGAGCGATGGTGCGAAAATCATTGCCCACGAAAACACCCGCCTGTGGCTGCAGTACGCGAATCCGGTACCCCCGCAGAACACCCTCTACGGCCCGCTGCCGCCGAAGGCTCGGCCCAACGACACGTTCTTTTACGATTCTAAGGACACCCGGTTCGGTGAGGAGCCGGTGCAGTACGGCTACCTCATGCAGGCGCACACTGACGGCGACATCTACGTCTACTTCAAGCGATCGAACGTGCTGGTCACCGGAGGCCCGGTCTCAGCGGCGGGCTGGCCGGTCATCGACATCAGAAGCAACGGCTGGATCGTCGGCCTCATCGATGGCATTCGGACCCTGGCCGGCGTGGCGAACGACCAAACGAAGATCATCCCGGCCAACGGCCCGGTGCTGACCAGGGCCGACCTCCTCGCACAGCAGCAGATGTATTCGACCATCAGCGGGCGGATGCAGAAGATGATGCGTCAGGGCCTGGGCGTGCAGGAAGTGATTGCGAAGAATCCGGCGGCCGAATACGAGGCCAAGTGGGGCGACTCGAAGGCCTTTACCGACATGGCATTCCGCAGCCTGTGGGGCCACATGGCCCCGGATTCCTAGTGTCCTAGGAGTTCGTGCTGGCCACGACGTGCGCGGCGGTGTGCTCGTTCATGCGCACCTCGATCCACTTGCGCATGCGCACGGCGTCGGCGACCCGGGTGTACTTGCCGAAGGAATTCAGCAGCACGATGACCACGTTGCGCCCGCCGATCACGGCCTGCATCACCAGGCAGCGTCCGGCCTCGGTGATGTAGCCGGTCTTCTGCACGATGATGTTCCAGCCGGGGTTGCGCACCAGGGCATCGGTGGTCCGGAACTCCACCATGCGGCGGCCGATCTTGACGCTGTGCTCGGTATCCGTCGAGAAGTCGCGGATGGTCGGATTCTGAGCCGCCGCCATCACCAGTCGTGACAGGTCCTCAGGGCTCGCCACGTTCTCGCAGGACAGGCCCGTGGGTTCGACGAAGTGGCTGGATGTCATGCCCAGACTCTTCGCCTTCTCGTTCATGGCCTTCACGAAGGCCGGCACGCCGCCCGGGTAGTTGCGGCCGAGGGCATGGGCAGCGCGGTTCTCGGAAGACATCAGGGCCAGATGCAGCAGGTCACCGCGGGTGAGCTTGGTGCCGATGGCCAGGCGCGATGCGGCGCCTTTGCCAATGGCGCGGTCATCCGGGCTGACCTCGAGCACTTCATCCAGCGGCTGGTGTGCATCGGCCACCACCAGGGCCGTCATCAGCTTGGTGATGGAGGCGATCGGTGAGGCCACGGTGGCATTGTGCGAGTACCACACGGAGGAATCACCCTGGTCGATGACGTAGGCCGCGGCCGACTTGAGGCCCGGGTCGTCGGCGGACAGAGGGGTCGCCATGTGGCGGCGATGATGACCGTTGTGGGTGGCGGAAAACGCCGGTGTGGCGGCGCCCAGAGCCATGACGCCCGCGATTGTGAGCAATGTCGTCAGCCTGCCGCCAGTCATCGTCGTGCGAGCCTCTTTTGAGCCAATATATTCGGCTATTGTTAAGTGTAGCAAAGCCATTGGGTATCAGCCTACCTGCCGCATGTTTAATTCTGCGTCCTCGATGAGGGTCGGGCTCAGCTCATAGGCGGCAATGCGATTGTGGCCGCGCCGCTTGGCCGTCCATAGCGCGCTCGCTCCGGCATCGACCAGCGTGACCATGGAATCCCCCGGCTGCGGGTGGCAGGAGGCGGCACCGATACTGACGGTCACGTAATTCGAGACCGTCGAGCCGCGATTGGGGATTTCCAGATCGCGCACCGTGCGCAGGATACGTTCGGCCGGTAGGTGGGCCGCATCGAGGCTGGCGCCCGGCAGAATGATCAGGAACTCGGCGCCGGCCAGGCGCCCCGCCCGGTCACGGGCGGTCAACCCGCTGCCGCCAATCACGGCACTTATGCGCCGCAGCAGGACCTCGCCCGCTTCCGGCCCATAGTTGTCGCAGTAGCGTTCGAAGTCATCCAGTTCCACCAGCACCACGGACAGCGCGCCCCCATCCGCAGTCGCGGATTCCCAGGTAGCCAGCGTGAAGGAGTCCAGATCTGTCATAAGTAAAAGGGAGATAGCGCCGTGGGATAAGCCGTGGGATAAGCCGTGGGATAAACTGTATTAGGTCACCAGGCTTCTGGCTGGCGTTAGTTCACATAGAGCTGCTACTGCGAAGGCACCATTCTCGCGAATCGTGACGCGGGGCACGTTGTAACTGCCTTTAGCTTTGCGGCAGCACCGAATCCAGCCGGTCGACCGTGCGCAAGTGCGGGAAAAACCGCATCCACAGCCCCACCACGATCAGGGTCCCGATGCCCCCCAGCACCACCGCCGGTACGGTGCCGAACCAAGCCGCGGTGACGCCGGATTCGAACTCGCCGAGCTCGTTGGACGCTCCGATGAACAGCATGTTCACGGCGCTCACGCGCCCACGCATCGCATCCGGTGTCGCCAGCTGGATCAGCGAGGAGCGCACGTAGACGCTGATCTGGTCGGCCACGCCCAGCACGACCAGGGCCGCCATCGATAGGTACATGTTGCGCGACAGGCCAAAAACGATGGTCGCGACGCCGAACAGGGCCACCGCCGCGAACATGCGGTGGCCGGTATGACGTTTGATGGGAGATCGGGCCAGGAGCAGAGCCGTACAGGTGGCACCGACCGCCGTGGCGCTGCGCAGGGCGCCCAGACCCTGGGGCCCGACATGCAGGATATCCCGCGCGAACACCGGCAGCAGTGCCACTGCCCCGCCGAGCAGGACGGCGAACAGGTCCAGCGAGATCGCACCCAGCACCACCGGCCGCGAGAATACGAACGACAGGCCCTCGCGCACCCGTGCGACCGGCCCCGCCCCGCCCGTCTGGGGTCGGTTGCGGCGACCGCCGAAGGTGGCCGTTGCCACGGCGGCCACGCAGTACGCGAGCAGACAGGCGCCGTAGGTGGGAACTGGCCCCAGCGCATAGATGAACCCGCCCAGCGCCGGACCTGCGATCACGGCCGCCTGGAACACCGACGCGCTCAGCGCGATGGATTTGGGCAGGCGCTCGGGCGGCACCAGGAACGCGAGCAGCGATTGCGCCGAAGGCCCGTAGAACCCCCGTGCCACCCCAAAAACAGCGATCACCGCGTAGAACGCCCAGGCAACGCGCACGTGTGCCACACTCAGGGTGAGCAGCAGCGCCGCCGACAGGGCCTGGATGAAAAAGGCGACCGCGAGCACCTTGCGCTGATCCGTGTGGTCAACCACGGCGCCCGCCGGCAAGGTCAGCAGGAACATCGGCACGAACTCCGCGAGGCCCACCCAGGCCAGCGCCAGCGGCGTGCGCTCCATGTCGTAGACCTGCCAGCCCACGGCGACGGACTGGATCATGACGGCGAGGGTCGAAACGACGCGGACACCCAGAAACAGCCGGAAGTCGCGCTCGCGATAGACGGGATCAGCCAAGGTGGTCGAACCTGAAAAAGACCATTGTCAGGCACCTGCGCCGGTGGCTGCAAATTGCCGCGCAGCGGATAATGAGCGGGCACGGTCGTATTTCGCGGCCAGCTGTCGTCCAGGAGTTCCAATGCGTCTTGAAGCCATTTCAGTGGGCCGTGATCTGCCGCGGGAAGTGAATGTCGTGGTCGAAGTACCGGTGGGCGGTGAGCCGATCAAGTACGAAATGGACAAGGAATCCGGCGCACTGGTGGTGGACCGTTTTCTGTATACCTCGATGCGCTACCCCGGCAACTACGGCTTCATTCCGCATACGCTGTCGGAGGACGGTGACCCCTGCGATGTGCTCGTGGCCAACCAGCGCGGCATTCAGCCCGGCGCCGTGATTGCCGTGCGCCCGGTGGGCGTCCTGAAGATGCAGGATGAGGCCGGCGGGGATGAAAAGATCCTCGCCGTGCCCACCACCCGCCTCACCCGCCGCTACGAGAACGTGCACAACTACACCGACCTGCCGGAGATTTCGCGCCAGCAGATCCAGCACTTCTTCGAGCACTACAAGGATCTTGAGACCACCAAGTGGGTCAAGGTGCTGGGCTGGGGCGACGCGGCCGAAGCCCAGGAATTCATCATGCGTTCCTACGAGCGCGCGCAGGCCGCCAAGGCCAAATAGCGCGCATCAGCAGCAGCACGCACAGCAGCGCCAGAGTGGCGGGGTCCAACGCGCCACCCCCGTGATGGCCGGCTGCCGATTGCACCGACAGCGTGACAGTGGCAGTCGCCCCCGTACCGCTGGTGCCGGTGCACGCCAGTGAATAGGTCAGAGTGCCTGCCGCCGACGGGGTGATGGCCAGAGTGCCCGAGGTTGCCTGCGCGCCGCTCCAGCTGCCGGAGGCCGTGCATCCGCTCGTCCCGTACGAAGCCCAGGTCAGCGTGGCCGTACTGCCGGTGGCGATCTGCGTCGGTGAAATCGACAGGTTCGGCGTGCCCACCGGAATCGCATCGAGCGCCGCGTTGATCTGCACGAAGCCGGCACCCGAACCGGCCGGACCTTCCGCCATGGGTAGCGCGGTGCTCTCGAGCGCGGTCGCAATCTGGGTCGCGGTCAGTGCCGAATTCGCCTGCCACAGCAGCGCGGCAGCGGCGGCGACATGCGGCGCAGCCGCGGAGGTACCGAAGAAATTCGGATACTGAGTATTGTTCTGACACTGCGCGATCGAGGTCGGAAACAGCCCCTGCGAGTTCCAGGGTGGCGAGGGCGCGGTGCCGTTGACCAGCTGGAAGCCGAGGAAGGTATTGTTCACCGCATCCGGGCCCACGAGGTCGGGCTTGCCCCGGTATTGCGGCGACGCCAGCGCAGCGCCGCTGGCGTCGAACAGAATCGGATCTCCGCCGTATGAGGAGTACGGCTCCAGCACAGCGGGCGAGGTCCCACAAGCCGGCGTCTGGTAGTACATCGCAGCGCCGACCGCCACGGCGCCCGCTGCGCTCGGATGGCCTTGAACGCTCGGGCTTTGGGTATCGAAGCTGTTGATGGTTGCGCCGAGTCCGTTGTCGGAGAGGATGAATTTCACGCGCCCGGGCACTGTGCCACTGACCAGTTCGATGGAGAGGTTCAGGGTTTCCGGGGCGGTGGGTTGGGAGGCGTTGGCGGGGTTGCCGACGGCCATGATCAGATCCGGATCCGCGCCGATCGAGTTGGCGCCGGTGCAAATCGGGTAGGCGACGAGCTGCGCGGCGCCATCCGCCTGTGCTACGTAGTCCACGTTTGGACTGGCGCTCGCGATGCAGAAGTTCAGGGTATTGGCGGCGCCGGGGCTGCCGGGCGCACCGGTGACATAGGGTTGATCCCACTGCACGCTCAGCAGAACGAATTCGCCCGGGGCCACCGCCGGGATGGTGATCGGCAGCGTGGTCGAGGTGGTCGCACCGGTGGTGTCGAAATTGAGCAGCCGGGTCGAGCCCTGGGTGACGAACACCGGGGTCGTGGTTTCATAGGAATGCCGGTCGTCATTGCCGGCCGCCGAGAAATACGCCACGCCGGCGGCAGCGGCCGCATCGATTGCCTGGGCCACCACGCCATCCTGGAAAACCGGCTCATCGGGATAACCTATGTCATCGACGATGATGTTGGCGCCAAGCTTCTGCAGCTGGGTGATTCCGGCGGCAAAGTCCGCCTCGGAGTTCGAGGCCGTGCGATACGCAAGCTTCGCGCCGGGCGCCACGGCGTACACGATCTGGGTCATGGCCCGGCCTTCATCGCTGAACGGCGGCAACTGCGGACCCCCGAAATCGGCGCAGCTGGCGTCTTCGAGGATATTCACGCCCGAGGGCAGCGCCCCGCTCGCGACGTCATCGGCATAGGTCGGTGAAAAACCGTTGGTGGCGTAACCGTTGTAGCCATTGCCGAGCTTCGAGTAGCCATTGCTGGCGTAGTAGGCAAAGCAATTGAAACTGTCGGACATCACGCCGATGGTGAGACCCTTGCCGGTGAGGCTCGGGTACTGCGAGCGCACCGAGTAGCTGCCCTGGACGAAGTCACCCTGCAGGGCTAGCGGCCCCGTCGCGCGCCTACGCGGCATGGAAGCGCGCACCTGGTTCAGCCCGGACAGTTGCCCCACCTGCGCCAGCGCCGTGACGGGCAACCAACCACCGATCAGATTCGAGGCGCGCGCGACATGGCGCATCCCCAGACTCTCCAATGCCTGTTGCGTCGCCGCCGGATCGGCGCCTGCAACCACATCGACGAGGACGTCCGGGGTGGTCGCGGGGGCGGCGAGGCGCACGTGCAGTGCCGGGTTCAGATTGCGCAGCGACGCGACCGTCGGGCTGTCCGTCGCGGCACGGGCGACACTGCGCAGGGAACCGTCCAGCCGATGCAGCACACTGGCGTCCGTCGCGGTCGCAGCTGCAGGATTGGCGCCGAAAACCACAAGGGGCGCGCCCGCGCCTGCCGGCAGGGACGGCGCAGGTGTCACCTGGGCCACCGACACACCTACAACGGCCGCGACCAGAAGTCCTGTCGCCAACCGGCGCCGCCAATCGAACATCGCTGCTGCCTCCTCTTGAAGGCTCATTACAGCATGCCGCAGTGCGGGCCTCCAGTTGCGAGGCGGGCCAATGGCACATTAGTCTTTCACATGCCAACCAATGCGGGCTTATTGAGTGGCCTGATTGCAATACTTGTTACGGCGCCGGCACACGCGGCGGCGGACACAGCTGCACGCTACTGGAGCGTTGCGCCCCGTGAGCCCTGGGTGCGAAGCGCCCCCGCGACCACCGCACCGGCCGTGCCGGGCACCGGTGTGCTGCTGCACGATCGGCAGATCCGCATCACTGCCGACGGCGATGATCGCTACGAACACACGGTACTGCGTGTGTCCGGATCGCGGATCATCGATGACGCCACGGAAGTTGATGTGCCGCTGGATCCGCGCTTCCAGGAGCTGGTGGTCCATGCGCTGCGGCTTACCCACGGCAGCGATGCCACGCGGACCTTCACTCCGCAGCAGCTGCGCGAACAGCTGCAGACCCAGGCGCGTGAGGCCGAGCCGCGCAAGCGCGAACTGAATCCACAGCTGCGGCTCAGCATCCAGATCCCGGAGGTGCACGCGGGCGACATCCTCGAATTTGAGTACACCGTGCACTCCCACGCCGCGGGCATCCCGGGAGCCCCTGCCGGCCACTACGCCGCACAGTGGCCCAGCGGCGGCGATGAGCCGGTGCGCTGGGAGCGCTTGCACGTGAGCTGGCCTGCCACGCGCGCCGTGCAGTTCCGGCTCATCGGTGGCACGCAGGGCGCCGCGCCGCAACTCACGACGCAGGCCGGCGAGCTTGACCTGCAATGGCAGCACCTTCAGCCGCCCGCGACCGAGCCGGATACGCCTCGCTGGTTCGAGCGCGCGAGCGCCGTACAGCTCAGCGATTTCGCCGACTGGTCGCAGGTGGCCGCGTTCCTCGCGCCAGAGTACGCACGCCCCGTGCAGGACCTCTCCCAACGGCCGGAGCAGCTGGATCAGCCCGCGCCCCTCGCAGCCCCAGGCCTGATTCTCAATGCCCTGCGCCTGGTGCAATCGAAGGTGCAGGTCACCAGCGTAGCCGGCGACGGACCCTATGTGCCCGCGGACCCGGCAGTGGTGCTGCATCGGGGCTACGGCGACAGCCGTGATGTTGCGCGGTTGCTGGTGATGCTGCTGCGACGGGTGGCAATCGATGCCCAGGTGGCCTTGGCCAACAGCCGCGGAGTGCTGCTCGATGACACGCTGCCCTCACCGTTCGTGCTGGATTCGGCGCTCGTGGTGGCACGCGCCGGGGGCGTTGAGTACTGGCTGAATCCCGCCGCACCCGGCCCGGCCGCGCTGGCCACCACCGACCCGGCGGATCTGCGTCGCGCGCTGCTCATTTCGTCGACGGGCGGCAAGCTGGTCGTACTGCCGCGCCCGGCGCCGGATTCCAGGGTGCGTGCGGTCACCCAGCAGTTCGATCTGCGAGGCGGCAACACCCAGCCCGCCGTGTTGACGCTGACTACCCAGTTTCGCGGCAGCTGGGCGCAGGCCGTGCGCGCGCAGCTGCTCGCGCAAAGCCCCGCGCAGCTGCAACTGTTGCAGGCGCAGAGCGTCGCGCAGGACTATGCGAATGCCACCACCGACCGTGATGTCACTCTCGAGGACCTGCCGCAACACCAGACGGTGCAATTGAGCGCGCGCTTCCGCATTCCGCGACCCTTCGGCGACAGCCGCGATCCGCAATTCAATTTCTTTGCCGAAGCCCTGACCGATTCGGTGCAGCCGCGCGATGAGGCGACGCGACGCTATCCGCTGGACCTGCCCTGGCCGCTGCAGCTGGAGCAACATATTGTCGCCGCGCTGCCGCCGGGCTTCGCCGCCCCCGAGGGCCGGCTCGTCATCGAAAATCCGGCCTTCCGTTACGTGCGCGAGGTGCACTTCGACCACGGCGTCCTGCACATCGACCACAGCTACTTGGCCCTGGCGGATCACGTTGATCCGGCCGCCTACCCGAAATTCCTGCTGGCCAGCGCCCAGGTGTACCAGGCACTGGGTGTGCGCGTGCAGCCACAGAGCTTCTCATGGGAGCGCGCGCTGGAATGGCTGGGCCAGCACAGTGGCGCGCTCTGCGGCGTGGTGGCGCTGATCCTGGTGGCGGGTGCGGGCTGGCGGCGACTGCGTCGTACCTAGGCGGCCGCGGCGATCTGCACTTCCCCGCCAAGCGCCTGCAGGATCTCAGTCAACAGCTGGCCGAGCTCCCCGGTCATCAATGCAAAATCGGCATCGAACTTTTCGATGGGATCGACTGCGCCGGCGGCTGCCTCCTGCCCGTCAGCGTCGGGCTCCAGGTCCAGGAAGTGCACGCGCTTGATGGCAAGCTTTTCATTCAGCATGAAGGCCACCCGGTCATTCCAGCACAGGCCCAGCTGTACCGGATACTTGCCGGCCTCGAGGTGCGAGCGGATCTCGCGCAGGTCCAGCGCGTGGCGCGTGTAGCGCACCGTCGACTTGGTCCCGTCGGCCGTCATCAGAGTCAGATCCTGGTCCAACACGAGGCGCGCGGGAGCGCTGCCGTGGGTCAGCCAGGCGGCCATGCTGGTATGGGGCGAACGCTGGGTCTGGACGAAGTGCACCGCGAAGCTGCCGAGCGTATCGCGCAGGGTTTCGATGAGCTCCTCGGCCTTGCCCGCGCTGGCCGCATCCACCACGCACCAGCCGCCCTGCGGATCGATCCAGGCACGGGTGCTGCGCTGCCGGCTCAGTGCCCGCACGCGCAGTTCCTCGGTGACCTGGAGCCTCAGGTCCCGCATCTGCCGCCTGCCTACGGGAAAGCCCTGGGAGCCCTCCTTGAGCTTCGCGCGCCGCAGTGCCTCCTGGCGGATGATGGAGGCCGGCAGCAGCTTCTGTTCCACACCGAGTGCGATCAGGTATTGCTGGTTCAGGGCATGCAGCAGGCGGCCACTGGCCGAGGGTGCAATCCAGCCGCGGCTGAGCATGTCGAGCGCCCCACAGGGTTGCAGGGGCCGCGTGCTCAGCTTCTCCTCCAGTTGTGCCGCAGTCATGGACCAGCCTGCCGGCAGTCGATAGAGGACGAGATTCCGGAACCACATGAATAAAAGCCACCCTCACCGCCTCACGGGCAGTGCGCACGATTCAAAGGGGAGCCCGCCCGCAAGTAGGTCGCGGGCGGGCAGTCTCACTCAACTACCGGATTAATTGCGCCGGGTATTCGCCAGCAGGCGCAGGATTTCCATGTACAGCCATACCAGGGTCACCAGCAGGCCAAACGCAGAGAACCACTCCATGTACTTGGGAGCGCCGCGCGCCGCCCCGGACTCCATGATGTCGAAGTCCAGGATCAGGTTGAGCGCTGCCACCAGGATAATGGCCAGCGAGATGCCGATACCCAGTGCCGACCCGTTGAACATGCCGCCCGTGTTGACGTGAAAGAAGCCCAGCACCATGGTGGCCACGTAAAACAGCGCGATGGCGAGGGTCGCGCCGACCACCACGGCACGGAAACGCGCAGTGGCACGGATCAGGCCTGTGCGGTAGGCCACCAGCATGGCCGCGAAAACCGCAAAGGTCGCCCCTACCGCCTGGATGGCGATTCCAGGATAGCGGCGCTCCAGGGTCGCCGAAATGGCACCCATGGCCAGGCCCTCGAGGGCCGCATACGGGATGGCAAGGTAAGTGGCCATCGCCGGCTTGAAACTCATGATCAGCGCGAGCACCAGGCCGCCGATGAGTCCCACCAGCAGTGGCAACGCGACGACGGAGGCGTCGCCCGTGCTCAGGTACTGCGACCACGGCCAGAACGCACCGGCGAGCAATACCACGAGCAACAGGAATGACTTGTTGACGGCGCCCTGCACCGTCATGCGCTCACCGCCAACCCCCACCAGCGGCTGGCTGGCAAAAGTCTTGTCATTCAGGCCCGGATTACCCGAGCGAAGGAAGCGGTCAGCCATCTAAGTCTCCTCGTGTGCCCAATGCCAGACATTATAGTCGAATCGCCCAAAGCCAAGGCCCCGACCTGCAACATATTGATTTTGCGTCAACAGATGAGAACTGGTGCACGCAGGATCGGCGACTGCGAGGCATACTTCACTCATGCACGGCGCGGCACTTCCCACACTTCGACTGCACGGTTTCGACCGGGCCCGCTACTTCGCGCCCGTGGTGTTCTTCGGCTTCCTGGCAGCGCTGTGCCTGGCGTTGATCACCGTGTCCGCGTTCCTGGTGACCATCCGCGACGCGGTGGCGATCGCGGCCGCGGGACTCTTCGGATTGCTGGCGACCGGCGGCGTCGGCGCATTGATCCTGCGCTTGCAGCTGCGCTGGCTGCGCTACACCGCGGTTCCCATCAGCATCGATGCTGACACAGCACTCGAGGCGGTGCGCCGCCTCGCCACGGAGTCCGGCTGGAAGATCACGCGCCTGGGTTCCGGAAGCCTCGAAGCCGAAACGCCTGGAACCATGTTCGCCGAGGGCGAACGGGTGAGCGTCAGGGTCCGTGATCAGCAGCTGCTGGTGGCCAGCATCTGCGATCCGAATGTGGGCTTCTCGCTCACCGGTCACCAGCGCTGTGTGCAGCATTGTGAGCGCGTGCGCCAGGCGGCTCTGAACGCTTAAGCTCGCACGACCTGGCGTGTAACATGCCACGTCAGATGAGGCAGCCCCCACTCGCCGCGCACCGCCCCTACCTGGTCTTCGTCCGGGCCGGTGCCCAATCCCTCCATGCGCGTCTGCTTGCCGAGAATCCCGACCGCACCTGGGACTGCTGCGTCAGCTGGTACGTGCCGCCCCTCCGGGAGCAACTGGCCGAATACTACAGCGCCGGCGGTTTCAACAAGCTCGATGGCTTCCTCGAGTTCTGGAAGGAGCGCCCGGATCCGTGGCCGTGGCGTTACGTGGTGCTGCTGGATGATGATGTCTACCTGCGACCCGGCGCACTGTGCAGATTCTTCGCGCTGTGCGAGCAGTACGGCACGTACCTGTCACAACCGTCACTGAACTGGTTTACGCACACCACCATCAACGTGCTGGTGCGCAATCCGGCCTGCCTGATGCGGCGGCTGAGTTTCGTGGAGGTGATGGCGCCGTGTTTTTCCACCGCTGCACTCGAGGAACTCCTGCCGACCTTCGACTGGACGCGCAGCACCTGGGGCACCGACATCGCCTGGGGCTGCATTCTCGAGGGCCGGCATCCCGTGCACGTGGTCGATGCGGTCTCGATGGACCACACACGCACCGGCGATGGCCGCCCGACCGCCTTCTATCGCAAGCTCACGGCGATGGGCGTCGACCCCGGACAGGAACTGCGCAGCATCCTCGCCCGCTTCCCCAACTTCGGTGGCCAACGCATGTTGCAGGAGGGACACATCTATCGTCCCGGGTTGCCACCCGCACTCGGACCGGTGCTGCTGTTGTTTTTTGAAAAGATGAAGTTCATCGTGCGCATCCGCAAGCAGGTGATGCGCAACGTGCGCGTCTGGCGCGCCAACCTGCAGGATCGCTGGCGCAAATAGGAGGGTCACGTGACTGCCGCATCGCCTCGAGCACCGATCTGTCTGTCTGCGCTGCTGCTCATGCTCCCCGCCGTTCATGCCACCGCCGATACACCGCCGACCGACGCCGTGGCCCACATCACGGTGAACGGCACCGGCGAGGCCGCGGCACCGGCGGCGCGGGCCACGCTGAGCATCGGCATCCAGACCCAGGGGGCCACGGCCGCGGCCGCCGGCGCGGACGGCGCGCGGTTGTCCACTGCCGTGACGGCGGCTTTGCGCGCCGCAGGCTTGCCACCCACCGATCTCAAATCAACCCATCTCGCGATCAATCCGCAGTGGGTCTACGACGAGCACACGCACCAGCAGCATCGCAGCGGGTTCCAGGCCGATACCACGCTCATCATCGATACCACAATGCTCGACCGGCTGGGCGCCTGGCTCGATGCCGCGCTGGGTGCCGGTGCAACCACTGTGTCGGACCCGAGCTTCGCGCCCGCGGACGACACGGCGTTGCGGCACCTGGCACTGAGCCGTGCGGTGCAGAATGCCCGCGGCGATGCCGAGGTGCTGGCGATCGCGGCCGGCGGCAGTGTCGGTGCGCTGCTGCAGATCAACCAGGGTCAGGGCATGGGCGTGCCGATGGCCTTCGCCGAAGTGGCGGTCACGGGATCGCGACGGCAGGCCATCTCATCGCCCACCAGCATCGTGCCCGATGAAATACACGTGACCGCGACGATCTCCGGGATGTGGCGCTATATTGCCGGCCCGGGCGCGCCGAGCCGCTGAGTTCAAGGAATCCTTTCATGTCGCTGGTACGCTTGCTGCCCGTAGTGCTGATGATCGCCCTGCCCTTGGCGGCAGCCCGGGCCGATGATTTCTCAACGCATGTAAAAACCCGCTCAGGCATCGTGGCCGGAGCCGTCGACCACGGCGTGCTGTCCTTCAAAGGCATCCCCTATGCGCGGCCGCCGGTCGGCAAGCTGCGCTGGCGCGAACCGTTGCCGGCAAGATCCTGGCCGGGCACGCTGCAGGCCACCGACTATGGCCATGACTGCATGCAGCTGCTCTTCCCGGAGGATGACGCGCCGATCCGCACGACGCCCTCGGAGGACTGCCTGGTCCTGAATATCTGGCGGCCAGCCGCTGCGACCCAGAGCAGGCTGCCGGTCATGGTGTGGATCTACGGCGGCGGCTTCACCATCGGGGGGACCTCGCCGGCCGCCTACGACGGTTCGAACTTCGCCCGCGACGGGGTGATCCTGGTGAGCATGAATTACCGGCTGGGCCGGTTCGGATTCTTCGCCCATCCGGCACTCACGGCCGAAAATCCCAACGGCCTGCTGGGTAATTACGGCTACCTGGATCAGATCGCGGCGCTGAAGTGGGTGCAGCGGAACATCGCAGCCTTCGGCGGCGATCCGCATCACGTCACCCTCTTCGGTGAATCCGCGGGCGGAGGCTCGGTGCAGGTGCTGATGACCTCGCCACGCGCCCGGGGTCTCTTCGCCGCAGCGATCGTGGAGTCCGGGGGCGGCCGCGGCAACCTGATGGGTGGCGGGACGCGCCGGATCAGCGCGGACCTGCCCGGCTTGCCCAGCGGCGAAAGCACGGGTGTGAATTTTGCGAAAAACCAGGGTATCGAAGACACGGGTCCCCAGGGCCTGGCGCAGCTGCGCGCGCTGCCGGCCGATACGGTCCAGGCGGGCATCGGCTTCGGCGCGCCGCGGGCGGCCGGCCCGCCGACCTACGCCGGTCCCATGCAGGATGGCAAGATCGTGATCGGGGACCCGAGCCTGATCTACCGCGCCGGCGGCCAGGCCAAGGTGCCATTCATGATCGGCGCCAACACGGCCGACATCGGCGGCTTCGGCAACCCCCAATCCCTGCTCGAGGTCTTCAGGCCCTTCGGCGCCGATGCCGCGCACGCGCAGAGGGCCTACGACCCGGAGCACTCCGGTGATGTGCAGGCCCTCGCCGCTCGCGTCGGCCGGGATGCCCTCATGATTGAGCCGGCGCGTTTCATCGCTGCAACGCTCGCGGCGCAGGGCCAGAAGGCCTGGCTGTATCGGTTCGGCTATGTCGTAGAGTCCATGCGCGCCAGCTGGAAGACGGGTGCGCCCCATGCCAAGGAGATTCCCTTCGTGTTTGATACCCTCACTGCCCGTTATGGAACGGCCGTCACCGCACACGACGCAACCGTCGCGGCCACAACCCACGCCTACTGGGTCAACTTCGGCAAGTTCGGCGATCCGAATGGCACCGGCCTTGCACCATGGCCTGCGTATTCGGCCACCACCGATGAACTGATGATTTTCCAGGCCGACGGTGTCGCCGCCGGGCAGAAGGATCCCTGGAAGGTGCAGCTCGATCTGACAGCGCAGCGCGCGCAAAACGCGGTGAAGCCGTGAACCGCATCATGAACAGATTCATCACGGCGATGATTCCCGCGGCACTGGCCGTCGCGGCACTGTCGCTGTCATCGGCGGCGCAGGCCCGCACGCACGCGGGCAAGGCCGCCAACGCGCCGCTGCCCGACATCGTCATGGACGGCACCAACCTGTACCCGGAGAGCATGAGTTCCGCCGCGGATGGCACGGTGTACATCGGCAGCATGAAGGGCATCCTCTTCCGCGCCAGGCCCGGTTCGGGCAAGGCGACGCCGTGGATCAAACCGACAGCCGCGAACGGCATCCTCACCTTGCTGGGCGTCCTGGTCGACGCGCACACGCACTCGGTGTGGCTGTGCTCGGATCCGGGCGCGCTGCGAACACCGCCGGTCACCGGCACCGCCTCCCTGATGTCGTTTGATCTGCGCACCGGCCGCCAGACAGGGCACTACCCGTTCCCGGCACCGGCTTCGATCTGCAACGACATCTCCGTGGCGCCGAACGGGGATGTCTACGCCTCGGACACGCCCAACGGCCGCATCCTGCGCCTGGCCAAGGGCGAGAAGTCGCTGACGGTATTTGCCGAGGACGCGCGACTCAAGGGCATCGATGGTCTGGTGTTCGGCGGCAATGGCGTGCTGTATCTGAACAACGTCAGCCGCAACCAGCTGCTGATCATCGACATCCACTCCGATGGCACCGCAGGGGCGATCACGCAGCTGGTGCTGTCGCAGCCGGTGGCAGGCCCCGATGGCTTCCGGTTCATTGGTGACAACCGTTTCCTGCTGGCAGAGGGCAATGCGGGCCGCGTCGACCTCGTGACCATCCATGGCGTGAACGCCGACATCAAGGTGCTGCGCGAGGGACTGCAGTCACCTCCAGCCGTCACGCTGGTCGGGAATACGGTCTATGCACTGGAGGGCAAGATCGGGTATCTGATCAGGCCGGAGCTGAAGGGCAAGGATCCGGGTCCCTTCAAGGCGTACGCGGTGCCGATGCCTTAACGGTTGGTATGCAGATCGATGCCAGTCTTCGCTACGGGCTTGTCGTCGGCTTTGTCGGTGCTCTTCCTGGCGAGCACCCTGGCTTCCGCCAGGGCGTGATACGCCACGGGCGGTGGTGCGCAGGCCCAGTTCAGCATGGCATCCGCTTCGGTGCCGGGGATGGCCAGCTTCCAGGTCGTGTCATCATTGAGCGCGGTGAACTGCAGCGCCTTGTCCTCGAGATTGTTGCGCCGGTAATAGAAGACGGCCGCGCGCCGGTAGGTTCGCGCGTCGCAATCAAGCTCTTCATGGGTCACGGCGCTTTGATAATGCAGCGGATAGATTTCCGCCTGGATACGGGAGTACTCCCAGCGTATCCATGCTGTCACGACGTTCCCGTTATGTAGCACACTGTGGGTCGAGGCGTACACCACGCTGGGGTTGTCGATCGGACCATCCGTGATCAGGACCCAACCGCCGGCCGAGAGCGGCTCAAGGGTGCTCTTCCACGAGGTGGCAACAGGAGCCGGCTCAGCAGCCACCACGGTCACGACCGCAGCAGCCGGCGCCCTGGCGGTGACTTTCACCGGCTTGGGACACTGGATGCCGGTTGGCGTTGCTGACGGCGGGCACGCTGCCGCGCCCCAGGCCCGGTTCAGGACCAGAGTGAGGAGCGCCGCCATCAACCAGGCAGCCACCATGGGTGGTGTCAGTGAACTCGAACGCGCTGCCGCGACCACGCGCATGGCCTTGAATCTCCCCAAAATTGCCCATGAACCCTAGGCAATTGGCCTGCCGGGTGCGCGGCACCAGTTGGCAGTTTCGACTTGCGACCCGGGGTTTTCCCCCGCGACGCTTTGAATCCGTGACTCGGCTTCAGACCGGCGGCCGGTGGAACGCCTTGCGCAACTCGCCCCTGGCATTCTCCAGCACCCGTCGGCGCGCCGCGCTGAGGCCCTTGCCGCCGCGGTTGATTTCAAAGTTCAGCATCGACATGGCCGACTGGAACGGTCCGGCCTTGCGGCGCTGACTGGCTTCAGCCGATCTCTTCAGTGACTGGGCGATGGCGCGCGCGCTGCGAAGCGTGAAGACACCCTGTTCGAGGTCCATCGCATCACTGCGCCGCATCACCGCCGCCGACCATTTCTTCTTGGCCATCTTCAGCTCACCTGTGCCCCATGATCTTTTGCCTGGTGCTTGGAGAACAGGGCAATCATTTCCCGGTTGAAGGCGGGAAGGTCATCCGGTTTGCGGCTGGTCACCAGGTTCTCATCCACAGCGACTTCGGCGTCGACCCAGTTACCCCCGGCATTGGTGATATCGGTTTTGAGCGATGGCCACGATGTCATGCGGTAGCCCTTGGCCGAGCCGCTCTCGATGATGGTCCAGGGACCATGGCAGATGGCTGCCACCGGTTTGCCTGACTCGAAGAAGGAGCGCACGAAGGTGACCGCCTGTGGTTGCATGCGCAGCGAATCGGGATTCATGACGCCGCCCGGGAGCACGAGTGCATCGTAGTCACTGGGATCTGCATCGCCGACCTGCCGATCCACGCTGACCTTCTGTCCCCACTCCTTGTGGTTCCAACCCCGGATGTCGCCGTCCGTCAGGGAGACGATTTCAGTCTCGGCTCCGAGTGCCTCCAGTGCTTTCTTCGGCTCCAGCAGTTCTGACTGTTCGAAGCCATCGGTGGCAAGGATCGCGACCCGCAATCCATTCAGCGTGGGCTGTGTCATATCCGTTTCCTCCGGTAAAGCACGTGAAGCACAGGGGATTGT